>Ga0315288_10012633_pt1 | contig 10601 bp, 10 predicted proteins | sample YL17G11_20_MG_FD_203454 | JGI IMG/M metagenome (GOLD analysis project Ga0315288, IMG submission 203454) | Sediment microbial communities from Yellowstone Lake, YNP, Wyoming, USA - YL17G11_20 | ecosystem: Environmental > Aquatic > Freshwater > Lake > Sediment | place: USA: Wyoming | collected...
CCGGACGTTGTCGCTCCCCGTCAAGCTCCTCGTCATGGCCATTCCCTTCTCTCATCCGTTCCTGGCCTCGCAGAACATCATTCTCGAGAACTATTCAGCCGTCCTTTACGGGATCCTCTACATGGCCTTCTTCTTTCTCGTCCTCGTCGTCATTGCGGGCAGGATCTTTTCCACGGACAGGGTCCTGACCATGAAGCTCCGCTGGGGGAAGAAAAAGCTGGTGCTTTAACATAATAGAAAATTGACCGCAAAGACTTTTCGGATCATGCCCGCTCAGCTCTTGGAGGGGAGAGGGACGGTCACTCGGGCAATGAACTCCAGATAGTCCATCGTCTCCCGCTTAGCAGCATCTTGGGGACGGTGAAGACGATCGGCCGGGAAAAACCGTACTCCCGCTCGAAACGAGTCTCATACTCGGCCAGGAACCTGTCGAAAAGATGCGACAGCACCCGGTAGAGGACGGTCCGCTCCGGATGTCGGGGACGATAGACTCCCACCATATCATGACTCCTGATTTCCAAAACACATGTCAAAGAGATGGGGAATGGTCATTGTATGTCGCAGACGCGTTCGCCGTGCTTGATGAAAAAAAAGAAGCATTGGATTGGCTGGAGAATGCGGCCAATCGGGGCTTCATCAATTAACCTTTTTTCAATGGGAAAAAGGGCTGAAGCAAAAAAACATTCGGGAATGTGAAAGAACAATTATAAGAGGAAAATTATATTTGTGTCGATTCCTTCCATCTTCTATTAAAATTTTCGATTATAGCCTCAACAAGATTTTTGTTTGCGTCTTTGTTCAAAGAAATAGCAAAAGATTCTTTGTTTCCCAAATCTTTTATGCTATGGCCTAAAAGAATCAGGCTCTCAGAAGAGATTATATATCTATCATGTATGTCATCGTGAGGATAATCCCTAACTTCAACCTGTGGATTTTCTATCTTAAAGTCTTTTAGCTGCTGTAAAAAGCGGGGCTTTCTGTCCTTCAGATTATCTGCTCTTGTGAGAAATTTTACTGTTGTCTTTTTTACTTCCTTCAAAATGTCTAAAGTTTTAATATCACAATAAGGATCAACAATGCTTAGTTCACCCTTAAGATTATAAAGGATATTTTTTGTAACTTCCCTTTTGTTTGAATAGGGTTTTCCTGGTTCAAAATAAAATATTTCAATATAGCCCTCTTTTTTTAAAGAAAGCAAATGGTCTTTTCCTGGTTTCATAATTTCAAAATATGCTTCTCCGTCAACTTTGTAAGTATGAATTTTATCATTTGCCCTATTAAGGGAATTGGTTATTGATTTGGCATCGATACTAATTTCTTTGTTGTCCCGGATAATTGAGGCAATCTCCTCAGCAGACAATTTTTTTATTCCCAGCTTATCTTTCGATGCCCATAAAACCCACAAAGTTCTTTCGAGTGGCTTCTTGAAGTCATGAAATTCTGGTAAACCTGATAAATCTATTTTAGAAAATTTCTCAATAAGGTCATCAATTTTCATTTATTATTCCTCGCAAGCCTTATTTAGCAAATCTTTAGCGTTTGCTTTGCCCAAGGTTGTTAATCTATAGGTTGTTTTCGGGCTTCTAATTTTGCCCTTTTTGCGAATCAGGGTTGGAGTAATTTTATTTAGACAAGTCGCGAAATTGTCTAGGGGTATTTTATTCTCAGCGACATTTCTCCTTATCTCTTGGGAAAGAACTTCGTCGTTCCCAAGAAGATACTTATTTCCAAGCAGCACCAATAAAGCCATATTTTTTATTTTTTCTCTATCATCTTCCCCCATTATTTTAACTAGCGTAAACGAACCTTGTTCTAAATCATAGATTTTCTTGATATTTTCTTCCGAAACACCGACATTTTTCGAGAGTTCTGCTAAGCCGCTTTTCATGTCGCTTGATTTGTTTTCCATTGACTTTGCGTGTTCTGCAGGTGGTTTTTCTAATTGCTGAATTCTCTTTTCGATCTCTACTAGTTTATTTTTAATTTCTTTGATTTCATTCGCGATGGACATTGTTACCCTCCTTATGCACGTTTCTCAATTTTTAATTTAATGTTTTTCAGGATTCTTTCGACCATATTAATAGAGATGCTATGATGACTGAACCTACCCTTTTTTATCGTTTTAATCTTGTTCCCATCTCTGAGTTCTTTCAGCCAGGGTAAAAGAGATCCTTTTGGAATACCGAGTTCATTCATTAATTCCGTATTTCCGACATCATCGGTAGCAGAGAATCCGGCCTCTTTAGAATAAAGTTTGCCTATTAAATATAATGAGATCTGTTCCATCCCATTAAGCTTTTCTTTGTGAAGAATATCAACCTTCCCATCTTTAGTGACTCGAATAAATTGTTTTGCTAGATCAAAATATTTTTCTAGAGAATTTGAATAATCGACGGTCATCTCGGCAATTATCCGTTTTTTTAAGTTAAGCTTATCATTGTCTAGCATTTATATTACCTCAGCAAAAAGATATAATCCACATAATCATTATAATCTAAAGATTTATAAAGGTCAAGCAAAATGCTAAAAAATAGAAAATGAATGGGCAAGGTTTTTCAGCTGTAATAAAGGAAAACATAGAATATAAATCGTGATATTCGAGGGAGGAGGTCCGAGAGGAAGTAGCCCGGGAGACCAATATCTTTTCCGAAAAAGGACAGAAGGTGCTCTTGGGGCTGGATTTGGCGCCGAGAGAGAAGAGGCTACTGGAAGCGCTCCTGAAAACCTATCGCCATTTGGAAACGAGAATCGGGGAGTCGAAGGCATATGTGGAGAAGGTCTATGAGGAAAGCCGGGAGGCTCAGTTCATCCGGACGATTCCCGGGTTTGGGAAATATTTATCGGTCCTGGTGGCGGTGGAGATCGCAGATCTCACCCGGTTCACCGATGCAGCTCATCTTCATGCCTACGCGGGGGTCATCCCGTCGATTCACAGTTCCAGCGATAAAACCCATTATGGGTAGATCATCAAAGGGGGAAATCGCTGGTTGCGTTGGGCGGCGGTGGAGGCGGTCTGGCCGGCCATCCGGGCGGATTTTGATCTTAGCTGCTTTTACGAACGGCTGGCCCGTGGGAAAAGCGCGAACAAAGCCAAAATAGCCACGGCCAGGCGGCTTCTGGCGGTTATCTATAGGGTTTTAAAAGAGGGACGGAATTACATTGCATATCGGAGATAACTCGGCCGCCTTGAGAAACTCCTTAATGGGCTTGAAAATGCCGCATTGTTTTATAGGTTAAGGGGCCGGGACCTGACGTTAGAGTGTGTGCGGACATAGCCTTCGGGCTAAGGGCACGGATAGAAGGGTGGTCCACAAGACCTAAAGAGAAGGCAAGAGAAGAAAGGAGAAGAAAAAAGAAAAAACCGCTTGCGTCACATCATCATAGAAAGAATTTACTTTTTCCGCGGCGCGGCGAATTCCCGCTCCAGTCGATGAATCTCCCCTCCTAACCATGTCGATAATATATCGCCGGCCGCGCGGCGATGTCAATCACCGCCACTTGGCCCTTGTCGGGAATGTGCGAGGTCACCCGGGCAATGAACTCCAGATAGTCCATCGTCTCCCGCTCCGCAGCATCTTCGGGATGGTGAAGATGACCTGACGGTGCGGCACATCCAGAAGGAACGTCTCCCGCATCCACTCGCCCCTCTCCTCCAGCCTCTTAGCGTGGCAGGACGGGCAGAAAGCGCGCGTTTTACAAGAGAACATAAGAAGCCGGTCTTCCCCACAGCCGGGGCAGCGGATCCGAGCAAACCCGCAGCGGGGGTTGCCGCAGTCGGGATAACGCTCCACGACCTCCTTGACGATCAGCCGAAAAAAGCCATACTACCGCTCGAAACGGTCCCCGTACTCGGCGAGAAACCTGTCGAAATGATGGAACAGCACCCGGTAGAGGACGGTCCGCTCCGGATGTCGGGGACGATAGACTCCCGCCATGGCGGGAGAAAAGCCTCAAGAAACGGGCCAAAGTCATGCATACGACCGCGCCTCCTTGAAAAAACGGGAAGAGCCCCGGCTCGGAAGGGTGAATCAGCTCGAGAAAACGTCAACAGCCGTTGCCGCCCGGCCAGGAGAATGAAAACGGCGGGGAACTATTGTGCTTTCCGGGGAAACCACGATTACATCGCGAGAGAATAGCTCGGCAAGAGACAGAGCATGGCACCGATGAGCGTTACTAGCGTGATATCCAAGAGTGACTCGTCCGCCAAATCGATTCTGGATGAAATTGAGAGCCGAATTTATTCCTTCTTTTCCGCTTTTTCGGCGATAACGGCGATTAAATCCAGCTTTTCTCTAACTTCCGGGTCTATCTTTTCTCTGGATATCAATTTCGCTAGGAGATGATAATCTGTTTTCCTAAGCAGCAGCGGCAAACCGAGCTTAGAAAAATATTTTTTAAATACCGGATTTAAAAAATCGTCTGAGGCCTTGATGTCGGCCGACCATGGCATTGAATCCGGTTTATCCAAGGTTTCAAGCGCTCGGACAACTTCCTGGATGGATTCGCGCATGATCCTTTCTCGGCTGTCCGATTCCGCGCGTCCGAACAAGTCGTCGTTAAGTCCTGAATGCGCATAAGACAGAAGCACCTCTTTCGTGCAAAAATAGTTTTCGATTTCTCGACGATTCCACATCATCTCATAGAGCGGGGTGTCTGTTTTGAGTTCTTTGTCCAATCGATCGAATAGAGCGATGCCGATCAGATTCGACTTCGCTTCTTTCAGCCCATAAAAGTGATCTCGGCATCTCTGCGGAAGATTATTTGAAACATAATGGACAAACGGCCGAGAAAGGGCTTGAACGGCCCGCTTGTGTTCAAGGATTTCCGCGAAGGAGCGCAAGATTTCCAAGTCCGAAGCGCTTTCCAGATAGAGAACCCAACCTGTTTGTTCGGCTTGATAGTATTGATCCCAGCCGATCTCGGTCAACGATTTTAATAGTTGAGATTTCCGGTCGTTAATAAGATGAGGCTTGCCGATGAAGGCTACAACATTTCCCCGTGTCGCCGCCTCGCTAAGAACAACCTCGGAGTGGCTGGCCGCGATCACTTGAGAGCCCTGCTTTTCCGCGACTTCCGTAATGACCCGGAAGGTTTCTCGTTGCCGTAAAATCTCAAGGTGCGCATCCGGTTCATCCAGCAATAAAATGGTATTTGGATTTGCGTACAGATGCGTCAATAACAAAAGCGTTTGTTGAATGCCTCTCCCGGAACTGGACAAGTCGAGACGCGTTCCTCGTTCTTCGTATTCCATCGTGATTTCGCCGCGATCAACAACGAATTTAGGCGAGAGAAGCTTTACTCCAAAAAGAGAATGGATCCATCTCGTCATCTCAACCCATGCCTGTTCTGATTCTTTATTCTCATAAATCTGGTAACACAAATTTCTCAGAACTTGGGCGGTTTGGCCCTGACCGAGTAACACATTTATACGGCCAGGCTGCAAAAGAGCTTCCTCGGCGGATAATCCAGACATGGGCGGTAAATAGCCGACTTTGACCGCTGTCGCTTCGCTGGGAATCGTCGAAAATTTCGCTTGATTGACGGGGACATTTTTATAGTCGGGCAGCCGAAGCGGCCGGCATATAAACGATTCTTCATTGCTGAAGTCAAATTCCAGGCCGCAGTCCCATGCCTTGCCCTTTGTTACGCCTGATACGATGACGTCAATTCGGATATTCTCCGTGCCTTCTCCACGGCTTTTCTTTCGTCTGACATGGAGACCCTTCCAGAGGAGGCTCGATGATGGGACTGGAATATTGATGAGATCACGGCGATTGATCGTCACTCCCGGGCGTTTTTCCGGAGAAGATTTGCCCTGCCGTTTCGAGTTCCAGGCCTTAATACCGATATCCCAAAGAGCAAAAGCTTGAAGGGCCGTGGTCTTTCCCGAATTATTGGGACCGATGAATACGACAGTATTTCCAAGCGGGATATCGACTTCTTCGAATCTTTTGAAATTTTTCATTCTAAGGCGAGTTAACATAGAATCTCCTGATATTTATTTAATTCGCTACGTTCTGCCTATAATCTTAACTCTTTTTTGGCTCTCATGAAATATCGACACTTTCAAATTCATTGGTGGGGGAACCAGACGACATGTTCCCGCACGGGCCAATAATTCGGATCATTCTTGGAAACGACCTCGAGGTCCGCCAGCGGGACCCAGCTTTTTCTTCTTCCTTCTTTGACCCGCATGAGAATTCCATCCCGCGGCTCTACGTCGGGGCTCATTCCTATGACTTCCATGGTATGGCCGAGCCGAAAGGGTTCACGGTCGGCGACATCGGTAAAATAAGCATCATCTTTATCCTCGGTTCTCTTTGCCATGAAAGGAAACGACAAATTCTTATTTAACTTATGGATCCAATTCCTTCTCTTTCAAATTAGAAACTTGTGATCATACGCAGCTTCACTTAGAGGCAAGTTGCCGTCTTCCGTCTCATCCAAATCCCATGAGGCGTCATATGTTAGCTTGCTTTTAGAAGTGCGAGAGTCTCGTGTCTTCGTCATATTTCCCCCTTGAACGCTCGGTCGAGGATGGAAGGAAGAAGAGCGTCGAGTTCGACGGCCGTCTCGGCTTGCAGGAGTTTCAGCATATCTGCTTCCGTTTGTAAGGCGTCCAATTCGGCGACGATTCTGCGTTGTTCATCGAGAGGAGGGAGTGCAACCGGCAGAGCTTTAAGTTTTGTCGCATTGACATTAGCTTGACCTGTCATCTGCCGCTTCTCGCTGAGCATATAGTCTCGCCCGGTTGGAGAATTTATGAACGCAGCAACTAGTCGTGGCTCTGCTTGTTCCAGGTCAAGACGAAGTCGAATTATATAGGAGGCAAAAGAGAATTCCCCTTCCCGATCGAATACTGCACATTTGCCCACAAGTTCGGCACTATTTGTCCGATTCACGAGAATATCGCCTTGATGAAGGAGAAATTTAGCTCGGTCCCTTTCAGTTAGGTGAAGATATTTAAGGTCGCCGAGGTCAAGCCTTCCTTTCTGGATGTTGCCCATGCGGAGAATCGGAACGCCCGTGTTGTCATTGTTGGTTTTTTCCGATGTGCCATAGCAGTCATTTATGACATAGTCGCCGAGCCTCCTCACCATCCATCCTTTGGATGCGGCCGATTTGAAAATAGTGAAAATCCTCGAAGAAACTAAGCCCTCCGTCTCTTCTTCAGCTTGCTGGCGGAGCGTGCGGGCCTCATTAATTTTAGCGGCCAGCTCATCAATCCGCGCCACGATGCGGCGCTGTTCCGATAACGGCGGTAGAGGAACCGGAACCGGCAAAAAACGTTTTGCCTTCAATTCAGTCTTTATGCCTCCGGGTACAAATTCAAGAAGTAAGTCTTGGAAAAATTGACTTCGGAGCATCCGCCACAAGAATTGTATGCTGACCCGGTCACGTTTTGGGATATAAGCGCCATAGTGGATAGTCGCGGCAATCGGTTCGTGCGCTGATTCATCATAGATAGCGATCGCACCCTTAGCTGCATTGATCCCCGACACGAGAAGATCTCCGGGCCGGACTAGGATCATTCCGGTCTTTGTGAAACCATCTGAACGGAGTTGAATTCGGCCTGAATCGAAACCTATTTTCCCAACGATTCGGATACGACCTGATTCTATATCTTCTGACGACGGGAGCTCTCGTCGTTCGGTTAAAATTTCGTTGAGGGGAATTAAAGGCCAACAGTATTTCATGTTTTGTGTTCGTTTAGCAGGCTCTTAATCCGTTCAATCATCTGAACTATCTTCTGTTCCTTTTCTAGGATGCTCGCGGCGAGCTGTTTAGGGGGAAGGTGGGCAATATCTTCTTTCGTCCTTGGATTCTTCCGGTCGAGGTTGCAGTTATTGGCGAGGATTTCGGCAGCGGAGATCTTCCAGGCTCGCTCATTTGCTTCACGTTTCGCCCACCACGATTGACACGGAGCGAATTCCTCGAATTGGATCGGTGCCGTCTTCGTGTAATTCTTCCGGCCCTCGGGTAGTGGGTGTTCGTAATACCAGACATTTCCTGTCGGCCCCGAGCGGTCAAAAAAGAGAATGTTCGTCGGGATGCCTGTATAGGGAGCGAACACGCCATTCGGAAGGCGGACGATGGTGTGGAGGTTGAACTCCTTGATTAGCTCTTCCTTTATGCGGGCGCAGACGCCGTCGCCGAAAAGCGTGCCGTTGGGCACGACGACGGCGGCCCGGGCGGACCGGCCGGCGGCGCCGGTTTGGCGCCGGAGTTTTCGCATGATGAGTTGAAGGAAGAGAAGCGCGGTCTCCGACGTCTGTCGATCTTCCGGGAAATTGCCTTGGATGCCTCTCTCCTCCTCGCCGCCGAAAGGCGGATTAGTGAGGATGACGTCCACGCGGTCTTTTTCGCCGATCTCGGTGAGCTTGAAGCGCAAGGCATTGCCCGGATCGATCCGAGGCGAATCGAGACCATGGAGAAGAAGATTCATCTGGCAGAGAAGGTAAGGCAAAGGTTTGGGCTCGAAACCGGACAGCGAGCGTTCCTGGAGGACTTTTCGGTCGGCCACCGTCTTCACTTGCGCGCCGAGATGTTTAAACGCCTCGACTAGAAAGCCCCCGGTGCCGCTCGCGGGATCGAGCACCGTTTCTCCGAGACGGGGATCGGTCACTTCGACCATGAAGCGCACGACGGGACGCGGTGTGTAGAATTCACCGGAATCGCCCGCGGCGTCGCGCATCTCGCGCAACATGGATTCATAGAGCGCGCCGAGGGTGTGCAGTTCATCATCGGACGTAAAATGGATGCCGGCGATCTTGTTTATGACGTCGCGCAAGAGATATCCGCTTTTCATGCGGTTATCCACGCCGCGAAACACGGTCGCGATCACATCGCGGCGGTCGTCGCCGTTGGAACTCGTGAGACCGCGCAGATAGGCGAACAACCCGGGTCCGCGTTTTCCGTCGGGCCGAACGCATTCATCCTGATTGATAAAAGACAGCAGTTCGTCGCCGGTGACGCCGTCGGCGCGCGTCGCCCAGTCGCGCCAGCGGTAAGGAGATTCGATAGCGGGGCGGAATTTATGTCCCGAGAGCGCGGCTTCTTCTTCACGTTGGATCTCGAGATCATCCAGAAACTTCAAAAACATGATCCAGGTGAGCATCGGCAGCCGGTCAAGATCTCCGTTCAGGCCTTTGTCCTTTCGCATGATATCGCGCGCGGACTTGATCAGACTCCCGAGGGATTGGGCGGTGGTGGGGACTACGGCGTTCGCGGCCGGTGGTTTACGCGGCATAGAGGCACCTCTGCAATTCGCTCACAGCGAGACGGAGCCGGTCGGCGCCCCCAAAAAGACGAATGATATCGCCGATCTGTCCATGGGAAGAAATGGGAGGCACTTTGAGCACATCGGGCAGGACGAACTGGGCGTCGCCGTGTTCGGCGTATTTCTCCAAGAGCTCGTCGAGAATCCGGCGCGCTTCCGGCCCATATCGGTCGAAGAAATCCTGGCGGGTTTCGCGAAGTCTTTGAGCCCGTTCCCGCCGGGTGCGGAGAGGCGCGTTGAAGGCCAGATGGCAGAGAAGATCGAACGGATCGGCTTCCGGTTGTTGGGCGGCATCCGCCAGCTCCGCGAAGCTTATACCGCGTTCCTCGAGTTTCCGGATGATCTCGGAGCGTTTTTCGGGATCGGCCCATTGCGCCCGCAATTCCGGCGCCGTCGGACAAAGGGTGCGGATTTTCTCAGCGGCATAGTCCGTATAGCGAATGACGCGCAGCTGTTTTCCATCAGGATCGAGTTCGTAAACCAGTTGGGAGGCGATTTCCACGTGTCCGCCGTCGTAATAATATTTTCGCCGCTCCGATTCCGAGGGCTCTATGATTTCAGGTTCCGAAGTCGGTTGAAATGTATCGGGTTCCTTATCTTTTACGCTTTTCGTGCGCCCGGCCTTATCTATTTCTTCTTCAGTCAACTTGACGGGCTCACCATCGAAAGCCGGATCGGCGAAGAGCCGCGTGGCCGAACCTGTATAATCGATAATATAGAACCAGAGTTTGCCGTAATCGTCCCGGACCCGAGTGCCCCGGCCGATGATTTGTTTGAACTCGCACATCGAGCCGATTACGCGCGCCAGCACGATGTTTTTACAAGTCGGGACGTCCACGCCGGTGGTGAGAAGCTGCGATGTCGTCAGAATGGTCGGCGTTTTCGTATCCACATCCTGAAAACGGCTGAGGTGACCGAGTCCGATGTCGCCTTCGTCAGACGTGACGCGACAGACGTAATTGGGAAATTGGGCAACAAGATCGTGATTGGCATTCGAAAGAGCCGAGCGCATTTCGCCGGCATGCTCCTGATCGACGCAAAAAACGATCGTCTTGGCAAAACGGTCCGTCTTGCTCATGAATTCGGCCAGGTGCCTGGCGATAGCTTTGGTCCGCGCCCGGAGAGCTACGACTCGCTCGAAATCCTTGGTCTGATACTCATCATCGGGAATTGGCCTCCCATACCGGTCCAATTCGTCTTTGCTCGGCCGCCATCCCGCGGCATCCCATTCGGTGATGACGCGATGAACCCGATAGGGCGCAAGGAAGCCGTCGTCGATCCCCTGCCGGAGGCTGTATTCGTAAATCGGGTTGCCGAAATA
>Ga0315288_10012634_pt1 | contig 10600 bp, 19 predicted proteins | sample YL17G11_20_MG_FD_203454 | JGI IMG/M metagenome (GOLD analysis project Ga0315288, IMG submission 203454) | Sediment microbial communities from Yellowstone Lake, YNP, Wyoming, USA - YL17G11_20 | ecosystem: Environmental > Aquatic > Freshwater > Lake > Sediment | place: USA: Wyoming | collected...
ACTCCATAAGGTCACAGAATATTTTCTCTGCGAGCTCCTGTATCTCTACTGATTTCTGCTCAAAAAAGTTCATCTGGTTACGGAGCACCTTGTCATGCACGTTAGACATCTTCAGTCCATACTTCTCACGCTCACTCATGATAATCAGGATACAATCTCCACACCCGCGTTTCGGGAGTCGCAGTATCGCGGTAGCCGTGGGGGAGGGGGGTTGCTCAATTTCGGTCTCGTGAGTAGGGTGGTTTTCGGTAGAGTAGCCCGATTCTTTAGCCCCTCCACCGAGACCTATCAGGTTTTTACCCCACCTGATTGCAGCAGTGCCTTTTAGTGATATGATCACTATAGCTGTCAGCCCTAAAATTATGATAATAAACGAGAATAGTTCAGGTAGGCCGCGGAGATACTCCCACATAGTTGCTTGTCCTTTTGGTGTGGTGGTTGGGTTTTCCACTGATACGATTAAATTAATGGATTATTATGATTCTATGTTAAAAACGTATCGCAAAAGAGTATATTCGTATAGGTAATGCCCGGGTGGTGGAATGGTAGACACTAGGGACTCAAAATGGGTCGCTATACTGGAAACGGTATAGATGTAAGATGTCAAATTCGGTGAACGGCCTGTGTGCAAACACGACCCAACGCCGAGCCGAATCTAAAATCTGGAAGGTGTAGCGATTTAGAAAAATCTAGCGTAAAATTGAACCTGGAGTTCAAAATTGTTGAAAAAAGAGAAACAGTTTCTTATGTCGCTAGCTTTAGGAGACGGGTATGTTAGGAAAAGAGGAGAGTCTTACTCAATAGCCGTTTCGCATTGTGAAAAACAAAAGGAATACCTTATCTATAAAGCCGAAAGGCTTTCACAGATAATAGGAAAGAAAGTTGAGATACACGGATTCCAAGTCAGTGGATATCCTACTTGGAGATTTGAAGTATCTAATGATTATTTCCATTTCGTAAGAAATTGGTTGTACCGAGAAGGTAATAAGACCATATCTATTTGTTACTTGCGAAAGCTCTCAGATGAAGGAGTGGCTATTTGGTATATGGATGATGGTAGTCTTGTTGCAAAAAGAAGAAATGGTAAAATTCATGCATTTGATCTTACCGTTTCTACTTACTGCTCCGAAGAGGAAGCGAGTATTTGTATTCAGTTCTTTAAAGAGAGATATGATACTAATTTTACAATCAAACGAAATAAAAGAAAGTTCTCAATAAGATGTGGGACGAAAGAAGCAAAAAAATTACTGTACCATCTAATGCCTTACATTCACCCAATAATGAGGTATAAGACTTTTCAGACGGCATCTACCTAAAAGTAAGTAACTTGCTCACTACGATAAGAACAAAATCACAGACCCCGAACAGCGAAAACTGTCAGCTAAAACCGTGGTGATAAACAATTATTTTGTTTTTAGTTAAGGGAGTGTGGTGCAACTGGTAGACACTGCAGATTTAAGATCTGCCGCAATGGGGGTTCGACTCCCCCCACTCCTATAACTGCCGTGTTTTCTTTCCATTTTTAGATAGAATTCTATGTCTATAAACGACACTCTACAAGACATCACAGAGACTCTCGACACGTTCCCGATCAAATGGCTCCTGTCGTCCTACTCTGAAGAGGAGCTGGAGCTTTTAGGGAATACTATAGAACCTTACCATATACCCTATCTATCCTATCCATACACAATAAAGATGACTCCTATAGAAATCTTCCTGGATAGGTATACGTTAGAGGGGGCTGTGAGCATTTTAAAAAGACCCCTGGAAGAGATACCCCTACTCATCAACGACTACACAGACGAACGCATGGCTGTCGTGAAATGGCGACTAATGATCGGGAGATAGCGCAATGAAGCTCGTAATGACCCTACTGGTACGCAACGAAGACGACATCATAGAGGAAAACCTCCTGTACCACAAGGCTATGGGGGTAGACCTGTTCGTGGTGACGGACCACAAATCCACAGACGACACTTCTGATATCCTGTTGAATTATCAAGAGAAAGGGTGGGTAGATCTCCTTCTGGAGGACTCAAATACCTACAACCAGGGCGCGTGGGTAACAGAGATGGCGAGACGTGCCTATACCCAACACGGAGCAGACTGGGTAATCAACAACGATGCAGATGAGTTTTGGGTATCCCCAAACTGTACTCTCAAAGAGTATTTTGAGCAAGTCCCGGCAGATGTGGGCACACTCCACGCAAACCGTTTAGATTACCACTACAGGCCCTATCACTGGGCTACCTTCTATGAGGCGCTCCTGTTCCGGGAGTGGGTTTGTAGATGGACCAAATGCTGCCACAGGGGAGCCTCCGACGTGGTAGTGGAGATAGGCAACCACAACGCCTACTCAAAAGAGATCTCGGATAAGTACCCGCGGAGCTTACCAGCCATGAACGAGTTGAAAGTACTACACTACCCCATACGGTCATACGAACGGTATAGGGACAAGATAGCTGAGAGCGCTCGGTTCATGCTCAATACTCCAGGGCTCTCAGCCGATTCAGGGTTTCATTGGAAAATGGCTCTCAAGCACATAGAGTCGGGTACGTTTGAGCAGTATTTCTCGGAGAAGGTATACTCTTTTGATAAAATAACGCAAGAGATAAAGGATGGTAAAACCGTCCTGGATGATAGCATACAACGATTTTTCTTGAGCAATAAACTATAGCGCCGATGTAGCTCAGTTGATAGAGCTTTTGATTTGTAATCAAAGGGTCGGGGGTTTGAACCCCTCCATCGGCTCCATTTTAGGGAATCAATATGAAAGTCACTGTAGAGCGTATCGTAGGGTGGGACAGGGTCCTGAGCGACGCTCGGGCTACTGTAGGAAAGCCTCCTATAGATAAAGAGCCCTCAGACGAGTTCAAGGTAAAAATGCTCGTGAGCGAGCACTCCCCTATCAGGAATCTTTTATACGAAGTGATCTGGGAAGATATCCCTTACTGGGTCGCAATGCATTTAGCGCGGCATCACATAGGTTTCCATAGCGGTGAAGATGACTTAGTTTTTGTACAAACTCAGAGGACCGATCGTACCAATGTAGATAGAGACAAGCTACCCCAGGACGCCCCTGTATTGTTTAGAGCAGTTATGAACGCTCATTCTATTATTAACGTGAGTCGGGTACGACTGTGTAGGATAGCGTCTCCTGAGACACGTAAGATATGGCAGATGCTAATCGATGAGCTGAGTAAAATAGATAGAAAACTCAGTGTATTGTGTACGCCAAACTGTATCTACAGAGGTTTTTGTCCCGAATCCGAGACATGTGGATACTACCGTACAAAAGAGTATGAAACAAAATTAAAAGAGTACCGGCTGTACACCTCTTTAATTAGGCCATGATTATGAACTACAAAATGTCGTTGGATTTTCACGGGGTGATCGACAGATATCCCAAAATTTTCTCATGGCTCACCAAATTGCTGTACGCTTTTGGGTGTGAGATCCATATCGTGACTGGTAACTCCATAAACCATGAGCTACTAACACAGTTGAGTGATTTTGGTATCTCGTATACTCATATGTTCTCGATCATTGATTACCATGAAAAAATAGGTACAGCAGTACAGTATGACGAGCGCGGGCCGTGGATAGATGCGGATCTGTGGAACCGTACCAAAGCTGAGTACTGCGAGTCTAATAAAATAGCGTTGCACATAGATGACTCAGACGTGTACGGGCAGTATTTCACGAGCACTATCTACCTGTACCTGGCGAACAAGAAATAATGTTCAAACTGATACTATACACAGCCGTTGCTTTGATTTTCTATGGGTGTGGTGAGTACTACTCAAAAGTATTCGCTAACAACAGTAAGATAAGTTACGGCGTTATAGCTACTTTATGCTACGTAGTTACATGTGTGCTGTGGTTACCTGTGTTAAGAATAAACAATAGCTTGTCAGTTATGACTACTCTGTGGACAGTTTTCTATGTACTCATCGCAGTTGTTGTAGGCGTATTTCTATTCCAAGAGAGTTTGTCTATGTTCAACGTAGTGGGTATCGTATTAGCCGTTGTAGCCTGTGTTTTTCTATGTTTATGACTATCTTGATTATACCGCTATGATAAAACTCGAAAACCCTACCTGGGAAGAGATGATAGAGTATCGTGACGCTCTCATAAAGAGTAACGATAAGCTATTCCAGTACGTGCAGGACGTGCCAGGAGTATATCTTAACCTTGGGTGTGGGTGGAGGGATCTGAGAGGTTTCTATAACGTAGATAGGTATCTCAAACCGGGTAGGGTCACTCCGATCGAGGCAGATATGTTCAGGCTACCTTTTAAGAGTGATTCCACGGACCTCATTTTCATGTGTCACTCACTGGAGCACCTCCCTATCAGGCAGGCGGTACCTACGCTCAAAGAGTGCTATAGGGTCCTCAAAAATGGGAGCAAAATGATTATCGAGATACCAGATCTCGACATCATAATGGCTATTTTACTGGACCAGAATCTTTCGGACGAGCAGCATAGGTGGTTCATTTATACGTTGTTCGGGTATCAGGCGGACTCTACGGCACCAGACACGCCTGATGTAGCGATAGACTACGGACAGTTTCACACGAACGGGTTTTCAAAAAAGCGTATACATAAACAGCTTTTGGATATAGGTTTTGAGGTACAAGAGCTCTACAGTTACGAGGGATACGGTACGCCAGGGATTCGGATAGACGTAATCAAGACGGGGCTGTAGCTCATGAACGGCAATGATCTAAACAATCTGATGGCACCTCATCAGGGGCATAAAGTTTCTTTCGTGCTTAATGAAAACTGTAGTTTTGACGTGATTGAAAATCAGAAAATGGACATAGAAAACATAAGAAAAATTAAATGTATTGATTGCAATATTGTTATCTACGGGGCTGTAGCTCAGTTGGAATGAGCATCTGCATGGCATGCAGAGGGCCGTCAGTTCGATCCTGACCAGCTCCACCACCACTTTTTAAAAGGAGTACGTGACATGATCTCCAGTACATAGCGGCCCCATAAAGGCCGCGTAACAAAGGAGCGAGTCATGTCACATCCGGGTAACAAGCGGGAGCGTTTCCTTATTGGGGACCGCAAAGGTCAGAGGCGTGTAGTGGGGCACTGTATCTACAAGACAAAAGGTGACCGCCAGGAGTATCTTAACACAGCGAGTAAAAGGCGTAGGAATACCACTAAACTGTGCAGCTGCTTTTTATGTGAAAAGCCTGTAAAAAAGCAGGTTCTTATTTCTACAAATAAGGGGTATGAGTATGAAGGCGAAAAAGGATTATTCCGACATAAAAGGTAAAATTTTTGGAAGACTTACTTTTGTAAAATTTATTAAAACTGATAAAAGCAGGAGAAAGTTGTGGGAGTGTCTATGCTCTTGTGGTAACAAGTATATAGCAAACCAGTACGCTGTCCTAAGTGGTAATACTCTATCTTGTGGGTGTTTACGCAAGAAGCCTCTAAAAGATTTAACTAACCAAAGGTTTGGAAAGCTGATAGCGCTAAAACACGAGCGAGGTAAAAACGGAAGAACCTATTGGAAGTGTTTATGTGACTGTGGGAAAGAAAAAACTGTTTGTGTAGACTGCCTTACAAGTGAAACTACTAAATCTTGTGGCTGCACAAAAACAGAGTGGTTTAGAAAAATAGGACCTGACAGTCCTCATTGGAAAGGAGGAAAAACTAGAACCCCGCAAGGATATATAAAAGTAAGAACGGGAAGGTCTTACGCTTTAGAGCATAGAATAATAATGGAACAACACCTGAATAGAAAACTGGCTATCAACGAAGATGTTCATCATCTTAATGGAATAAAAGATGATAATAGAATTGAAAATCTTTACGTGCTAAAACGATCGGCACACTCTAAATTTCACAAAGATAACAGAGATTTTGTTCAGGCATTGATCCTTCGTAACGCTACGCTAGAAAAAGAAATAGAGATGTTAAACAACAAAATCGATCAGCACAACAAAACCTGTCTTGACAAAATAAAAAGGTAGCTATGGCAGATCGTAGTTGGATGAGCTATAAAATGCCGTTTGGGAAATACAAAGGCGATACTCTGGCTATCATTCGCATGAACGATGTCGGGTATCTGGTGTGGGCAGCAGAGAACATAAAGCATTTAGAAGTTAAAGATCAGTTAGACAAAGCTATCGCCTACATAAACGAAGTGGATCCTTACTCTCTATCTGGTGTGCAGGTCCGATAACAGGAATGATTGCTATGGTCGAGGTCACAGCATACATAAAAAGCAAGTACGGCATACATGTACGCCCAGCGGCAGCGATCAGCAACGCAGCCAAGGTTTATACTGATACATGGATAGTGCTGATAGACCCGGACAAACCTCAAGAAGAGATAAACGGGAAAGTCCTCCTCAATGTAATAAATCTAAATAGAAAATGCGGAGATCCTATAGTTATTAGGACATACGGGGGGAACGAGCAGGCTGCTGCAGATGCTGTGGCTACAGTCGTTAGGGAGTTTGAGATTGTTGAATAGTTGTGCGTGGGTGGCGGAATTGGTATACGCACCGGATTTAGGGTCCGGCGGAGCAATCCTTAAGAGTTCAAATCTCTTCTCATGCACCATTTTAATAGGATATATTTATGGGAGCAAACAAAGCTATTTTCAAGGAAGGCAAGTTAGCTTATTTTGCAGGAGTACCCAAACGAGATAATCCCTACGAAATAGGCACAGAGGATCACGTAGCATGGATTAAAGGTTATAGAGCCGGTGAAAAAGAAGACATAGAGCAGGACCCGGATGGCAACTAAAAGCAGTATCCTCTCAGAAATATTCCAGACAGCCAAAGGTCGCAGCTCTCTTGCAGAAGCTATGGCAGCCCCGCTGAGGCGGAAAATGGACTATAGCAGTATGGCCCGTAAAGCTTTTGAAGTGCAGTATGAATGTGACGTGTGTCATGAGTTCCTTGTAAAAGTTCGACTATACGAGAGCAATTTTACAATATCCAGGAAATATATAGAAGAAAGAAAAGAAAGCGGCGACACCTATAGAGTGTGCAGAAAGTGTATTGAAGCTACATCAGAAAAACTGTTTCTTATCAACAAGCTCTCTCTGGATCAAATGCCGTTGTACATAAACGACGACAACATATTCGTTCAGAAGAGGGCCGTAGACCGACTAAAGAAAGGCAGGTAATGCTAGAGTGGTGGAACGGAATACACGCGACACTCAAAACGTCGTGGGAGAAATCTCGTGCGAGTTCAAGTCTCGCCTCTAGCACCAAAATTATGCGTATACTTGTACTGGACGACAGCAGCGAACGCCTGAAGATATTCAGGCAGAATTTGATAGGGCACATGGTCGATTGTGTGAAGACTGCGCGAGAGGCTATTCACATGTTGGATAACAACTCATTCGACTTAGTGACGCTAGATCACGATCTCGGGGACCGAGTCATGGTAGCTTCAGGGCCCGGTACCGGTTATGAGGTAGCCGAATGGCTCAGCGCTCATCCTGATAAACAACCGAGAATGATATTCATACACAGTTTCAATCCCGCTGGTGCTCAGAGGATGAAGTCTGTGCTCGCGAGTGCTGTAGTAGCCCCTGGGATATGGACGAAACTGGGCGGGATGATTAGGTGATTACGGAGGACTAGGATAATTGGTAATCCAGCACTCTTGAAAAGTGCCGCCCTCGGGCTTAGAGGTTCAAGCCCTCTGTCCTCCGCCATTACAAGGAACACCATGACACACGATCTCGACAACACAGCGTTCGTAGCCTGCGTAAATTGTAAACAGAGACCCGAGGTGTTCGTGAACCTATCGTATTTTGACATGATCACCTGTCGATGCGCGTGTGATGAGAAAGACTATCCTACGGTAGTGTCTGCGATAGACGGATGGAATAAACTTAACGGAGAGGTGACCGAGTTGGTCTAAGGTGCAACCCTGGAAAGGTTGTGTGCAGCAATGTACCGGAGGTTCGAATCCTCTCCTCTCCGCCATTTTAGGAATATCAACATGGACATACACGGCATCAAAAGAGTTACAGACGCTGTACAGGATGGCCTCTCCGGTCTTATGAAAAACGGTCAGATAGTGGACTATTCCGCTACTGTCCGTATCGGAGAGGACCTGGACATCGATGTGTACTACATGCTGAACAGGCCCTTGAAATTTATCAGGACAGACATCAAGCTCTCAAAGCCTATTGATTAACTAATTACATATTAGTATATTGGTACATGAGAAACCGAGGATGACTACAGAAGGAGGTACTTTGGGACACAAAAATCAGATAGCATATGTCAGTAACACACAAAATAAGGAGCAAGCCATGTACAACAGGATAGGAGATCATTTTTTGAGTAGCTTTTAGGATGAGCGCCGTAATGGGCATCGCCGCTTTAATAAAGAACTGGACGTACTAACCCTACAATGTCACATAAAAACGATGTTGTGGGAGTCTAGGGAGCTTAGTCAGCAATGAGTAAGCAGACGTTACAACGAGAGTTCAAGAACGTACCTACGGGTGCTCCACTAGCCTGTAGCTCTACAAGCACGCCATTAAACAGGGACGAAAGGACCAGTGTGGCGAGCAAAGTACTGAGTTGTAACAATCCCGAAGTGGGTCTACGGAAACAAACATCCGGGCCTAAAGCCATCGTGTTTGTACTCTCTATCACGGGGAGTCCTTTGATGCCTTGTTCTTTTACGAAAGCCCGACACCTTTTAGAAAGTGGAAAAGCAAAGGTAGTCAATCTTAACCCGTTTACTGTCAAGCTCACGTTTGAGTGTGAGAACAAAGTTCAGGAGATATCCCTCGGGATTGATTCAGGTTATAGTCACATAGGGTTCTCAGCTATTACCAGTGATAAGGAAGTCGCATCTGGTGAGGTCTCTTTAGATAATAAAACCTCTAAAAGGTTAACTAAGCGTAGAATGTATCGAGGGCACAGGAGAAACAGACTGAGATACAGAAAGCCTAAATTTAGCAACAGAAAGACCCCTAAAGGGTGGCTACCTCCTTCTATACAGAGAAAATTTGATACACACATAAATGTGCTATATAAACTGAAAGAGCTAATGCCAATTAAAAAAGTAACTGTAGAGATAGGTGCGTTTGATATACAGAAGCTGATGAATCCTGAGATCTTAGGAAAAGAGTATCAGCAGGGGGACATGTACGGATACAATAATTTAAAGGCTTTTCTTTTTTCTCGTGAGCACGGTAAATGTCAACTCTGTGGTAAGAAGATTGTTAAGGGTGAAAGAGTACATCTACATCATATTAAACCAAGGAGCCAATCAGGTACGAACAGGCCCCTTAATATGGCCTTATTACATGAAGGTTGTCATGATAAGTTGCATAAAGAAGGTCTCTACAATAAACTCAAAGCACCTAAACAATACAAAGCCGAAACTTTCATGTCTATAGTAGCTGATAGATTTAAGAAAGTTTTGGACTGTAACGTCACCTACGGGTATGAGACTGCTACTAAAAGAAATATCTTAAGGATAGAGAAGAGCCATGTTAATGATGCATTCATTATAGCGGGAGGGATTAATCAAGAAAGATGCCTGTTTTACAAAATAGAACAAAAGAGAATAAATAACAGAGTGCTACAGGTTAAAAGAAAAAGATTTATTCCGTCTATTAGAAGGCAGAGACATGAGATACAGAATAGAGACCTAGTTTGGATAGATGGTAGAAAATATTTGTGCGGAGGGTTGGCTGGCAGAGGCTCTGAGGTCTACTATTTTGATGGCCTTGAAAAAATAAGAGTTCCTATTAAAAAAATGAGCAGATTTTATAGCACCGGTAGTTTAGTGTGGATAAACTAAATTTCATTGTGAGGAATAGCATGTCTGGCGTTGTCGTTTTAACAAAAAATTGGGCATACTGGGGAGAGCGGTCATTGGAAGACGCGATCCGACTGTATTTTAGAGGTAAGATCGAAATTGTAAAGGCTGATGAGAGCCGAGAGATCCGTGCCGGTATCTCCCGGGACGGCGTGGTATTCAAGATGCCCGCACCTCTCGTCATTCGCCTTTTGAATTTCGTGGGGTACAAGATCAAGAAAGAGAAGATCCAGTTCTCAGAAGATGCGATATTTAATCGCGACGGTGGCGTTTGTCAATACTGGCATTATGATAGTAACGGTAAAGCTTTCAAGTACAAGTGTTCCAATGACGAGCGCACGGTAGATCATATTTTGCCTAAGTCAAGGGGTGGTGATAACTCCTTTACTAATTGCGTGTGCGCATGCCAATACCACAACATCACGGTCAAAAAGAACCACACTCCTGAAGAGGTGGGGCTGAGGCTTATTCGGAAACCCGAAGTACCTCGGTCCCGTAAAGGTGATATGGCTATCATGACGTTCTCATTCAACCCTCACAGTAAAGCCCATCAGGCTTTTTATGAGGCTATGGGAATGTCGTTCAGTCACGTGGCTAAGTAAAAAGAGGCGGGTGTAAAAACCCGCCTCTTTCATATCTACATATAAATAAAACTCCGGGACCAGATGTGAGCTACACGAAAGAAGAGCTATCTCTGCTGTGGGACAGAATGCAGGAGTGGCTCCCATAAAAACCCATCAGCATCAAGCTTGCTATTAGACGGGGATCCACA
>Ga0315288_10012638_pt1 | contig 10598 bp, 6 predicted proteins | sample YL17G11_20_MG_FD_203454 | JGI IMG/M metagenome (GOLD analysis project Ga0315288, IMG submission 203454) | Sediment microbial communities from Yellowstone Lake, YNP, Wyoming, USA - YL17G11_20 | ecosystem: Environmental > Aquatic > Freshwater > Lake > Sediment | place: USA: Wyoming | collected...
GCAGCAACGGTTCAACGAACGCCTCCAACCGACTCCGTACCTCGCGCAAAGCCTCTGTGTCCATGCCTTCATTCTGACAGGACCCGCACGCAAATGCAATGCATCTAACGGAGTAGTGCTAGAGGCCGACTACGTCCACGAGGTCATAGATCACGCCGAAGCCTATGTGCGGGGCAACGTCCACACGAACGGCCTGGAGAACTTCTGGAGCCTGTTCAAGCGGGGCATCTACGGCATATATCACAGTGTGGAGCCCTTCCATCTCGACCGCTACCTGGACGAATTCACTTGCCGGTTCAACAGTCGCAAGACTTCGGACGGAGAGAGGTTTTCGCAGATTGTGTCGCAGGCGGAAGGTAAGAGGGTTACCTATGAGGAACTTACTGGCAAAGTCAACTGACTGCAACTACGTCAACCGCGAAGGGGGCCGCGAAGACAGAATACCGAGTAGGGGGGCGGGCTCTGTGTGGAGGGACCGGGTGAGGCAAGAATCTAACGACGAGAAGATGAAAGAACTCATCCTCTACATCGCGCACCGATGCCAAAGCGATGACACCTTCGGGGCCACGAAACTCAACAAACTCCTCTTTCTCTCGGATTTCGTCGCGCACCTGCGCCTCGGTAAGGCGATAACCGGCCACGAGTATCAGGCTTTGCCGAAGGGGCCAGCACCCAAGGCCCTAGTGCCGCTCAGAAAGCTAATGATTCATGACCATGAGGTCGTTGTCGTCGAAACCAACTATTTCGGACGCGCCCAGCACAAGTGGATTCCCAAAAGGGAGCCGAGGTTGGCTCTCTTCTCGGGAGACGAGATTGCCCTGGTCGACCAGCTTATCGCCACATGGTGGGGCAAGAATGCCGAATCAATCTCCGAGGCGTCCCATGGTTTCCTCGGTTGGATGCTGGCCAAGGAGAAGGAGACAATCCCCTACTGCGTGGCACTGGTGTCTAGGCGCGCCCCAACGCCAGATGAAGTGCGGCGTGGACGCGAACTCGAACCCTTGGCGAGGCACGCGCTGGAGGCCCATGCTGGCTGAGGAGTTTAACTGGCGCGAGGTCGTTCATGAGGTGAAGTTTGACCGCGAGGTCGCGCAGCTCGCGCCCAATGCTCGGCGGGCCGACGAGTTCGTCGATGGGACAATCGCGGCCCTCTCGCGAGATGCGAGAGTCGGGTACCAGATTGCGCCGGGTTCGCCCGTTTGGATGCTCAGCGTAGCCGATACTCCTACGGCGACGCCAACGGTGGTGTACTATACCTTCGACGAGCATTGCGTCTATTTGCTCTCGCTGCAACTGACCAAGTTCGGTTGGGGAGAATGAAATCTTGGAGGCGCGTGCCATGAGGCGCATCGCTACAGCGAAATCGCCACAGGGAGACTCGCCGGGCCGGGTTCTTGATGAAAGTCTCCGGCGCATCCTCCGAGTCTCCAAGGACGAGATCAAGGAGCAGGAGCAGCGGGAACGGGAGCAGGGGGCAAGGGCGGCCATTGAGCCCAAGGAGCGGAAGCCCCGCTGACCCTGGCCCTTACTCGTCTTCCGGCAGGCCCATCCCGATCTGCTCGGCCTTCTTCCCCTGAGCCCTCGGTGCCCTCTTGTAGGTCACGTTCATGCCCTCGGTCTCGGGGTAATCGACCTTCTTGCCGCCAAGGAGGTCGGCCACTGTCAGAAGTTGAATGCGCGGGTGCAGGTGCTTCGTGCCGCCCCACGGTGATTCATAGAACCCACTGGATGCTGCCTCACGATGCATGTCTCTTGTCGGCGGCTCCATGCTGATAAGGACGCCGATTTGGGCCTTCTCGCGGTCTACTACGCCACGCAAGTCCCGGACGTGCGAGGATTGCACGCGGCCCGCCTTCACCGAGAAGACAATCTGCTTGGTCTTGGTGGGGCCATCATCGTGGAAATACAGGCGGCCGTCAATACCCTTGTCCGCGCCCCTTTTCTCTTCGGTCGGCCTAGCATCAGCAAGCCCGAGGGCCCACCACTGGAACTGATATGGGTTACTGGTGGCCAGGGCCCCCGCATCTGGCAGGGATACAGGTTCGCCCACCACCCCGTACTGGGCCCTGCCATAGAAGGTGTCCCGCAACCGCTTCTTGATGACCACGATTGCGGCCTGAGTAATGTCGATGCCGACCCATGACCTACCCAAGTGCTCGGCCGCGATGATAGCCGTGCCGCAGCCGCAAAACGGGTCAAGCACAATCTCGCCCGGGTTGCTGCTGGCTTGGATGATCCGGTCTAGGAGTAGCAACGGCTTCTGCGTGGGATACCCTAGCCGCTCCTTGCCGGCAGCGAAATCAATATCAGCCCAGAAGTCCCCCAGGGGAATACCTTCCTGTTCGTCTAGGTATCGTTTGTAGCGCGGGATGCCCTTGCCGTCTCGGGGAACGACAATCCGACCCCTGGCGTCTTCCTCTATCATCCTATCCCTCGTCCAACGCCAGACGCGGGTCACGCCCTTGAAGTCGTAGGTCAGGTTGGGGCGGTCGGGGTTCGGGTTCAGTAGGCTGGTCAACTGGTACCGCCGACCGCCTTCGTCCACCGAGGCATATTGCTCTGCCGCCCTGTCATGTGGGAGGTACTGCAAGTTCCAGGTGGCCCGCTTGGCATCTCGGGCAAAGGACAGGATCCTGCGGGCTTGAGGACGCGCCTTAATTCCATGAGCCTCGGGGCCATCATTGTAAGATAGGCCAGCATATTGCTCGTGCCGAGAAAGCCCATGTAGGTCTGCAAAAGCTCGGAGACTCTCCCGGGCCTTTCGACTGTTTCCTGGAATACCAGGGCAGACGCTTCATTCCAGGCCCACGTATCCTCGAAGGCCTTGGCCTGAGCCGCCGACTTGGTTCCGTTATGTTCGGAGAACAGCACGTTGTAACTGGCGTTACTGTTGAACGGCGGGTCCAGGTAGACCAGGTCAACCGTCTCATCCTTGATGTGCCGACGCAGAACGTCGAGGTTGTCGCCGTAGTAGAGATAGTTCACGCCGAGGCCTCCTCCGAAAGCGCAGACGACTCCAGGGTGGCGTTCTACGGGCTGCGCGGATAACCCTTCCACCAGCGGAACGTAGGCTATGGCAGTCCCGGCCGCATCAAAATCCGATGCCCGTTGGGGCGTCTTCCTTGTTCCGGGCATCATATGGATTAGGCACTTGGGGCAAAGGAATCCGGGAAGGAGAAGCGAACAGATGCTAGACCAGCAGCGGGGGAGGGAATGTCAAGTGACGGTCACAGTTACCGTGAATACCCCACGTTCCCCTCAGATTCCTAAGCCAGCAAGCACTAAGGAGATTGGCTATAATCTGTCCGAAGGAACAGCCGTAGACCGGACCACTGTCATGGAGGAGCCTTCTACTCAAGCCTAACCCACTTGCCCGCGAATTGGGTAACAACCTTCTCCTTCAAGGTAGCCTCCGATAGTATCCTTGCGGCCTGTTGTTGGATACCGGGCAGCAGTCTCTGTGCAATTTCATCCACCTGCGCCTTGCTTATGCCCAGACCTTCCGCCACCTTTTCCGAGATGTTCACCGTGAGACTGATGGCGCATTCGGGCGGCATCTCCCGCGCCCTTCTAGTAACGCAGGTACCAACGAATGCGTGGCACATCTCCTCGCTCTCCACGAAAGCGATTGGTAAGTCGTTTTCTACTAGAGAAGCGCCATCGGGGGGCAGAAGGAACTTTGGGTTGACGGTGAGCTTTAGGGCATCTTCGTATTTCTGGTACAATCGCCAGGTGAGGGAACTAGACTCCCCCGTAAGGAACTCGGCTGGAAGTCCGAGTTCTCGCGCCTCGGGTTGACGGATAGCGTGGTCGTGCACGTAACATTTCTCAGTAAGGGCGTCAATAATCCTGCTGGCCTTGTCTGGGTCGACCGGCGCCTTCTGCTGGGCAAGCAATTTGCTTGCCACCAACCTGACATGCGAGTACTCACGTTCAATCCTACCCAAGAGAGTCGGTCCCAAAGCCTCCGTCAGTTTGACCATGAGCGCTGACATCGGACCCTGATCGGACAAACCAGCCCGATCTCGAAGGAACCGGAGATAGGCGGCGACATCCTCTACCGGAAGTTGATTCGAACCGAGTTCAAGCGCAGGATCGATGGGGCTGAGTTCTCCCATGGGATGCATGTGAATTGCGTCCGCACCAATGGCTATCATGGTGGCTGCGCTATGGGCCCTATAGGGGACAATGACGATGAAGCGGCCACTCATCTGGCGGAAGAGCGTCACCAGTTTCCAGGGAACGTCTGCGCGCCCGCCTCGGGAGTAAATGTAGAAGGCGACATCTGGCTTGGCGGCCCCCACCCCTGAGTTCGCAAGTTCCAAGTGCTCATATACGACCGGCAGCACATCCTCTGCGATTTGGGCTAACTGGCCCCCTTGTCGGTCAGAGCAGATATACGTTATCACCCGACACCCCATGGCGGCCTGAAGTTGCGCAACGATTGCCTTCCGTTCGAGACTATCGTCAAAGGCCTCTCTCTTCATCGCCCTGCCTCCCCACAACGCTACGCCACGCCTTATCCTTCCATGGGGGGCCCTGCCGTTCCTGCCATTATACGACAAAATGCGGCTCGCTTGAACGTGGAGTCCTTGACGTGAGGTCCAAGAGGAACGGCTAGAAAGCAGCGTGCGCCAAGTATGTTATTGCCCAAACTAAAGAGAGGGGGTACCCCTGAGGGGGTGCCCCCTCTCTCACCGCTCCCCGCACTCGCCGGCAGCCCCACATCCTGGGCGGTTTGCCATGATGGCAGGACCTACCACCGCTGGACGCGAAGACGAACGGAGCCTACACTAAGGCCCTGTCTGGAGGCGCCAGGAATGAAGCAGCGAGTCTGGGGAGCGTTTCTGATCGTGGTCCTCGTGGCGGCCTTGGCCGGCGGTCCTGTGGGCGCGGCTGCGGCCGGGTCTAGCGGCCCGTGGGCTGCCCTCGTCGGGCCGGCCTTCGCCCGGTTTGTCCCCGGGACCGCCGAGTGGGACCTTCGATTCGGAGTCGTCGGCGACGGCTGGGGAACGGCTCAGCCGAAGCTGGTTGCGGTCAAGGCGGTTGTCGACGGCCGCGCCTGCGGCCCACTTCAGACGGCCTTCACCCGCGGGTCCTGGGCCGTGGCCTCCGGCCGGCTGACCCTGGCCGAGGTGAACGAGGTCACCTCGACGCGACTCGCCGACGCCCAGGGCATCGCACCGGCGTCGGCCAGCCTGCCCCGGCTCGAGGACCGGGCCGCCAAGCTAACCGAATTGCTGGGTAAGGCCGAGCCGGGCACCCTGAGCTTGAGTGGCATGGAATCCATCCCGGTCGGCAGCCACAATGTGCAGTTGAACCTCACCTATGATGTCGGTGGGAAGACGGTAGTCCTCGCCGCCGAGACCGTGGTCCTCCTGGCCGCTCTTCCGCCGTCCGACGGCTGGTATGCAGCCGACCTGCACATGCACTCGAAGTACTCTCAGACACTGACCGAGCCGGAGACCATCGCCAGTGTGGCCGACCTCCGGGGCAACCTGACCAGCCGTGGCTACAGCATCGGCTATGTGACCGATCACGCCGGCACCCTGCGGAGAGACAACGCTTTCGACAGCTTGGCAGGCCCGTACCCCTCAGACTGCCGCTCCGCCAGCACGGCCACGACCTGGATGTTCCCGGGCGTGGAGGTGGGAGTGACCCCCAACGGCCACACTCTGGCCTATGGACTGATCGATACGAGTGGCCTGCCTGACGACTCCCTGGCCGCCCAAACCGCTCTCGATACCATCGTCGGCGGCAGCCCCATCGCCTCGGCGGAGATCGCCCATCCCACCCATTTCAGCTACCCGTGGGTGACCACGGAGGCCGTTCACTACCAGGGTATCGAGGTCATGTCCGGCAACGAGCCCTCCTTCGGTGTCGGCAGTGCGCCCGTGCAGTTCTGGCTTGCCCAGTGCAATCGGCTGCGGACGAGCTATCCTTCGTTCCTACCCTCGGTGCGGACCGGCAGTGACTTCCATTTCGACGACCCCTTCGACCTACTCCCCGGTGATTGGCAGGACTACGTCACCTACATCCAGCTCCCCACTGACCTCGACTGGGCCACAGTGAACTGGGATGACCGCTGGGGCGCCGTGAGCCTGGCCCTCAAGAACGGCCGCACCGTGGTCAGCCGCAAGGGCTCTCTGGCCTACCTCACCCTCGATGGGAGCCCCGTCGGGAGCTTCCTGCCGCGCGTCGCCGGGAGCCAGATGACCTTCGACATCACCCTCCGCCCGGTGGATACGGGCGCCTACACCCTGACCCTCTATCGCGACGACTGCGCCGAGGCGATCTGGACTTCGGCGTTCTGCCCGCTTGTTGCGGGGGCTCCGCTCGAATTCTCCGTGGACTACACCTTCCCCGGCGGCAGCCACTACTACTGGCTCTACGTCGAGGGATCGGACTACTGCTACACCACCCCCATCTACGTGGCTGACGAGCGAAACGAGAGCATCACCGTGAACCCGGACTCGCTGACGATGGAGCGCGGAGAGTTCCTGCAGCTTGTGGCTACGGCTTCCTACGGGACCGAGCGGGATGTCACAAGTCTCGCCAGTTGGACCTCGAGCGACCCGTCGGTGTGCGCAGTCCTGGGCGGGGTCGTGCGGGGAGGCCTGCCCGGGCAGGCGGTCATTAGCGCCGACTTCGGGACGGCCCACAGCGAGTGTCTGGTTACGGTGAATCCCAGTGACCCGCAGGGGTTGGCGTTCCAGGTAGCGACCGAATACCCCGCAGGCCACGACCCCCGACGGGTCACATGCGGGGACTTCAACAACGATGGCTACAGCGACCTCGCGGTGACAGGCCGCACATCATCCGGTCAAGACGGATGGGTCGGCGTCTTGCTCGGGCAATCAGGGGGCGGTTTCGGCCCAGGCACATATCGCACCATTCATGGACTCTTCGCCGACAACAGTAATGCCGCGGCGGACTTCAACAACGATGGGCGGCTCGACCTCGCGGTACTCTCATACGATGGGACCGCAGTCCTGATGGGTAACGGCGATGGGTCATTTCAGCCAGAGGTGCTGGCCACGAGTCACCACGGTTGGTTCTTCCTACCCGTAGACCTTAACGAGGACGGCTGTATGGACCTGGTCCTGTCCGGGCACCCGAACCACCAGAATGCCTCCTACCAGGATATTTTGGTTCTCCTGGGCAATGGTGACGGGACATTCTGCGGACCCACTGCCTACCTGACCCAAGACAAAGCACAACTGGGCGGGGGAATTGTGGCGGCCGACTTCTCCGGCGATGGTCACGTGGACCTTGCCGCGGGAGGTAGTGACGGTCTCTACGTCATCTTCGGCAACGGAGACGGTACCCTGGCGCTCTCCAAGAAGGAGTGCATATCCGGCGGAGGCGTCAATGTTTGCTGGGCTGGCGACCTCAATGGGGACGGACTCCCTGACCTAGTCGCTGTCTTCAACTATGAAACTGCTGTTCTCAGTGGGCTGCGGGGCGGGGGCTTTGTGCGCACCGCTGGGAGGAAGTTCGAGCACTCGTTCACGGGGACCGTCGTCGCCGACTTCGACCGGGATGCCCTAATGGAGCTGGCCTTGGGTCCCGGCGAAGGGCGCATCCTGGAAATACGCGCCGACGGGGCGATTTCCGAGACGGCGCGATTGGTTTCGCCACAGCCAGAGAGGGGGGCGCGGTACTTCTTTGCGGGCGATTTCAATGCGGATGGTCTGGTCGACCTGGGCTACTCATCTCGGCAGAACTACTTTCGTATCTCCCTTGGCTTGGGCAACGGCCGTTTCAGGGCAGCCCCGAGCTGCGGGCGTCTTGGCTGGCCTTACGAAAGAATCGAATACGAAGTCCCCCAGAGCATGGTCATCACGGACATACAGGGCGACGGGCTTGCAGACCTTGTCATAGGCAACCCCGGCTTCCAATGGAACATAGGCCGGCCCTCAGTCTCGGTCCTTCTCGGGAAGTCCTGGGGGACGTTCGAGCCTGAGCGCGAGTACGCTACACCCGGCAATCAGGGCTATCCCCCGAGGGTGATTATCGCGGACTTCAACGGCGACTCCATAGCGGACATGGCCGCCGCCGACACTCTGTCTAGCGTTTGGGTAAGGCTTGGCTGTGGCGACGGCAGCTTCGGCCCAGCAGTGGAATGCGTTGTCGGCCCTTCACCGGGCGACGTGGTGACCGGGGATTTCGACGCTGACGGCAACGCAGACCTTGCTGTGGCCATCGGCGGCGGCAACTCAATTGCCATCCTGCTCGGCGCCGGGGACGGGTCCTTCCAGGGGCCGATCTACTGCCCTTTGGACCACACCTCGTGGCCATTAAGCCCATGGCATCTCCTGGCCGGGGATTTCAACAACGACGGAAAGACGGACCTGCTGGAGGCCGGGCTATCCGATTCGTACATCATCCACCCGCTCCTGAGCAACGGCGACGGTACGTTCCGGCCTGCCCCAATCTGCTACACGGGCTGCGGCTTTGAGGTCATAGTGGCGGCCGATTTCAACCAGGATGGTAATCTTGACTTTGTGATGTCATCGTACAGTCTGGTGGTCTTGCTGGGGAACGGCGACGGCACGTTCCGAGAGTCGGCCCGGGTTGGTTTCGAGGGTCTACCATACTACTACAACCCCGACTCCAGATACTTTGAGGCGCTCGCCGTCGCCGACTTCAGCGGCGACGGTTGGCTCGACCTGGCGGCGGTATCGCTCAGCGGAGATACGTGGGGTACGCACATCATTCCAGGAAGGGGCGACGGGACATTCAACACCGCGGAAAGGGTCCTGGTCACCTACGTCGGATCAGCTCTCGCCGGAGGTGATTTCACCGGCGACGGCCTGCCCGACCTAGCCATCGCAGGAGACCATCGCATGTACACGTTCGCCAACTTGAGTATCCCCCGACCGGGCCTTCGCTTGACGGAGGCCGGCGGCCCGACCACCGCAGCCGAAGGCGGAGGCAGCGCCACGTACACCGCGACTCTAGCGTCCAGGCCAACGGAGGATGTCACCGTGACCTTCGCGGGTGACGGGCAGGTGACCGCCACGAACGCCACGGGCGGCAGCGCTCTTGTCTTCGGCCCGGGCAACTGGAATGTTCCCCAGCCCGTTACCGTGACAGCAATTGACGACTCCGTCGTGGAGGGCCCGCACTCCGGTGCCATCACGCACACGGCGTCCGGCGACGGCTATGACGGTCTGGCCCCGGTGGTTCTTAGCGTGAGCACCACCGACAACGACGCCGCCACGATCGTCATCACCGAGACGGGCGGCTCGACTGCGGTCCTCGAGGGCCCGGCCGGAGCGGAGGGAACGACGGACACCTACAGCGTATGCCTGGGGGCCCAGCCCTCGGGGCCGGTCACGGTCACGGCCGCGCCCGACGCACGAGTCGTGGTGGACAACGGCCTCGGCGGCGGCACCCTGGTCTTCACCCCGGCAGACTGGAGCATCCCCCAGACCCTCACGGTCAGGGCGGTCGACGACGCCGTCGTGGAGGGACCACATTCAGGCCGCATCATCCATACCGCCTCCGGCGGGGCCTACGATCCCGCGCCGGCCGTCGAGGTGGATGTGGCCATCACCGACGACGACCTGCCCACCATCGTCACCAGCGAGACCGGGGCCTCCACTACCGTGACCGAGGGCGGGGCGACCGACACCTACAGTGTTTCCCTGGGAGCTCAGCCCTCAGGACCGGTCACCGTGACGGCGACCCCGGACAGCCAGGTCACCGTCGACAACGGCCGGGGCGGGAACACCTTGACCTTCACCACCGCCGACTGGAGCGTCCCCCAGAGCCTGACGGTCCGGGCGGTCGACGACCCCGTCGTGGAGGGCCTGCACGCCGGGAGGATCACCCACACCGCCTCCGGCGGCGCCTACGACCCGGCCACGGCCGTCGAAGTCGTGGCGACCATCACCGACAACGACACGCTGGCCGCACCCAGGAGCTTGACAGCCGCGACAAGCGCGAACGGCGTGCGCCTGGGCTGGCAGCCGCCCCTTGGGGCCACCGTCCCGACCGGCTACGAGGTCTACATCAAGTCTAGTCCCACCGGGACGGCGACCAAGGCGAAGGATGTCACCATCTGGGACGGCCCGACTCCCAACTGCGAGGTCACGGCCCTGGACTTCGCGGGCACGGGTTTTGCCTTCACACCCGGCCGCACATACTACTTTCACCTCAGAGCCTACGTGGACTCCGCTCTCGGCCCGCGGATCGTCTCCCTACCCTCGAACACCGCCTCGGCCGTGGCCGGGCCCATCCCGCCGCTTCCCCCGCGGAGCCTGACGGGGGCAGCGACGGCGACCGGGTTGAGGCTCGGCTGGCTGCCGGCCCTGACCGGCTGCGTGCCCCAGGGCTACCAGGTCTTCATCGCGGCCACCATGACCGGGCCGTTCACCCTGGTCAAGGAAGTGACGAGCTGGTCGGGGACCGCGCCCAACTGCGAGGTCACGCAGCTCGACTTCGCGGACGGCTCGGGCGGGTACACCTTCACCCTCACCGGCGGGAAGAGATACGCCTTCCAGGTCCGGGGTTTCATCCTGCCCTCGGTGGGCGGGAAACCGACCTCCGGCCCGTCGAACACGGCCACGGTTACGGCCGGGCCGTTGCCG
>Ga0315288_10012641_pt1 | contig 10598 bp, 13 predicted proteins | sample YL17G11_20_MG_FD_203454 | JGI IMG/M metagenome (GOLD analysis project Ga0315288, IMG submission 203454) | Sediment microbial communities from Yellowstone Lake, YNP, Wyoming, USA - YL17G11_20 | ecosystem: Environmental > Aquatic > Freshwater > Lake > Sediment | place: USA: Wyoming | collected...
GTCATATGCAAAAGTAGACAAACCCTGATTAGCTGCATTAGTCATTGCGGTAGTGAGTGCTACTAGATTTGTAACAAGAACAGCATCATAGCCAGCCTGGCGAGCTTGGGCTACTTTAGTATCATAGGCACCAGTATAAGTTGTACGAAGTGTCATTTAAATATTCCTTAAACAGAAGCGTGTGGGTTAACATTGCCTTCTTGAATTTCTTTAATCTTGTCCAAGATGTATCCTACTTTAGCATCATACATCTTCATGGAGTCTTTATATCCAGATTCTAGGTCTTTGACCAATTGCTTGGCCGCTTGAATGCGTTCGTCGCCTACCATTTCTTCAGTGAGATTCTTCTTCTTAATAAGAGCACGAATGACCTGTGATGCAAGCTCATCCTCATTCATATCATTAACATCTTCAATAAAAGTTTGATCGAGAAGTGTACGTGCTTTACCCATGCTTAGTTGTGACATTTTATTTCTCCATATTGGGAATATTATTTGATCAAAGGGATTATACGGAAATTTCGGAAAGAGCTATTAAATCTTTTTCTCTTTTGCGACGTTCCTTAGCAATTGCTTTTTCTTGATTTGACTTGGCTGTATGGCAGGGGTCACACAAAATTTGCAAATTATCTTTTTCACAAAATAAACGAGTAATAAAAGTATTCCAATCCTGAAACCCAATATCATTGTCAATTACAGGTTCTATGTGATCGACTGCCACATATGTACTTCCAACCCATTCCTTACAACAATTACACTGATATTGAACAGAGTCTTTTTTGGCTCTAGTTCCATCCTTATTATATTTAGGTATTTCCCGTCTTCCAGCAAATAGTACTTCTCTAACAATAGGAGAACGAGAAAAAGCGCGTCTCACTGCACCACGAATAGCAGAATTTGCGTTGTATTTTGGTTTCTTTTTGATTTTGTTTGGATCTTTGGGGGTTTTGGACTTCTTACGTCTTGTCATATGTTTCTCCAGAGATGGAGATTATACCTGAGGCAGTTTTGGAAGTTTTAGTTTTTTGGGCTTTTTAATAGTGGGAGTAAGCGTTTCTTTGATAGAAAGTGATTGAGTCTTAGGCTTCCCATTAGTCATAGCTTCGGCAATTGGTTTTGCCACTTCGCTATTTGATAATTGTTCAGCAACTTTAAGCGCATTCTTTTTAGAATTAGGATCAGCTGCCACCTTTTGGGTTGCTGATGGCTTAACGGCTCCTGGAGCACTTGGAGTTGTCACGCCATTAGTGGGCATAGAGAGCTTAGGCTTAGCGGGCTGATATGCCTTTTCCAGCATCTCTTTAATATCTTTAAGTTTTTTAATTAGTATTTCCATAAGATAATTATACCACAGAAGAAATCCCGTCTCTTTTATGTATATCTATGACGTTAGAGAACATGCTCTTAAACTCTGTACTGTGGTCAATTAGCCAAACTTCTCTAGATTCTGCAAACTGAGTTAGGATAGGCCAGATTCTGGCCCTATTGCTAGCATCTAATCCATTAAATGGTTCATCCCAGGCTATAAATTGGACCTCTGTACCTGTCATAGAAGAGAACATGTCTATGATTGCCATGTCAACTGCTATACACAGAAGTCTATATTCTCCACCAGATAAGGAAGAGATGGAGCGTTCCTGACCTAAGTTATAGAAAGACTCGGACATCTTGGCCTTGATGTCTCCACCCTTAGTCTCTTTATAGGTATTTAGGAAGAAGTCTGCATTTGCCCATATCTTAGATAGATAGAAAGCCGCTCTCTCGTTAAATAGATTGACCGCTGAATCTAAGATGTAAGCAGGTAGTCCCGATGGGCCAAATATAGCCTTTGCCTGTTTAAGTAAATCAATTTCATGAGTTACGGAAATAAGTTTAGAATCCACATCGGTTTGTTTTAAAATAAACTTGTCTATGTTGGCTTGTGCTTTACTGTTGCGCTCTTCGATAGAGGCAATGTTTTGGTTTATAGTTTCTAGTTTTGTTAATTGTTTAGACAAAACTGAATGCCTTGCTTGGACTTCTAGGAAGTCTTTGGACAAAGACTTTTTCTTATTGGCACACTTAACCAAAATGTCGGCTAGCTCATTCAAGTCTTCCATTTCATTCCGTCCGAGTGCTTCGCACAATTGATTCCTACGATTATTGAGCCTAATAAAATGCGCCTCCAATTTTTGGATTTCGCTGGTATTAACTTCAACCGATCCATTAATAAAAGTGTGCTGGCAAGAAGGACATTCGATGGTGTGATTTCCGTGTCGTGCCCGTCCAATAGAGTGTTCGAGAACATTTATTGATTCCTCTACAGAAGAAAGCTCTTTCTGATAGAGCATCATTTGTTTTGTGTTTGAAATAGATTCTTGCACAGAAATTTCAAGAGTTTCATATTTTGAAAGATCGGGCGGTATTAGGACGAGTGAATCGATTTCTGCAGATAGTGAAGCAGTGTCTTCATATAATGGAACAACTTGAAGCATGCTTTGGTATGACTCAATACGTGCTTTTAGTTCACCTAATTCTCTGTTTATTTGTGCTTCTTTGTCTAAAGATTTTTTTAAACTCACCTCAATTTTGTCTTTGTAGACATCCATATCTGACAAAGCTAGTAGCTCAATAAAGAAGTCTTTCTTTTGTGAATCATTCATTTCAAGAAAGCGAATAGAATTCTGAGGGTTACAGGCGACTAAACAAAACTGCTCATAGGTCATCCCTATTAATTTTTCAATAAAGTCTTGGGGATTAGATAGTTCGGCACCGTCTTTGACAACAGTTAATTTGGTAGGTTTATTGCGCGTAATAGTGGCGCCACATACCGTCACTATCTTTACTTTAGGTGTTGAGGTACCATTGCGCGCTATTTCAGAAGCAGTAATTTTACGTGGCAATTTACCATATAGACAGTAAGCTATAGCACTCACTATAGTAGTTTTGCCTGCGCCATTAGCACTGTCGTCATCATGATTATATCCATCAATAAGAACAAGGCCAGCACCTCTAAACAAGATGTTGGCCTCTGCTATACTTAAAAAGTCTTTTATATAAATTGATGAAAAAAGCATATTAGTCCGAGTTAGGTGGTTTGGTTCTTATTTCCAATTCTCCCTTATCTGAATAATATACCCACTGATTAGAAAGCATTGTTTCTAATGGATATTCTCCAGAAGCAACCAAACGTGGGACTTCCACTGACCAATAATGGTTTTGATTTCTTTCTTGTATCATACTTTTAGCATCAGTGCGATACTGCTTACCTGTAAAAGAATCCATAGATTCTAAGACTTCAGAGTGTTTAGCAAGTTTAGGAAGAAGGCGTTTGGCATCTTCTTCACACACTTTACATTTAACTTCTCTAATAGTAGAAGCTACAAACTGAGAAAACTCATGTCCTTGTGGACATTTGAAAGTATACTGTGGCATTACCACTCCAAACCAACACCAATACGGGCGTCGTTAACGCTTCGACCATTTACAGAAATACCGCCACCGATAATGAATGGAGACAAACTATAGGAAAGGTGTCCATAATAGTCTTTGTCGAATTCCATACCAGCTTCAGTACGAAGACGTTTTACACTTTTAGTGACACGCTTATACTCTTCATCAAGTTTAAGACGTTCTTCTTGATATTGCTTAGTACGAGAGACATTCTCAACCTCTAGAGTTTCTTTCTTCTCTGTGTATTCCTTGCGGTATTTTTCTTCTACTTCAGCAATACGCTTAGAATATTCCTCTTGCACTTCCTTTAATACTTCTTTAGTAGACTCTTCGTCTGAGCGTTCAATCTCTTTTTCGACTACCGAACCATCAGGTTTTACAATGCGCAACTTTTCTTTGTAAGTGCGCTTCTTAAGTGTGCTATTTTCTTTAACAAGCTCTTTGATTTTTTTATCGGTTTCTTCTTGGTATTTCTTATTTGAGTTCTCAATAAACTGTTGATATTGTTCTAGAGAACGCTTTTCTGATGCCAATTGTTCTTCAAGTGAAGAAACCACTTTAGAAGTCTCTAATTTCTTTTTCTTCTCAACGCTACATTGTATAGATAAAAATGTAGAAATTGCTATGGCGACAGCAAGTGCGCCTATTTTCCAGTCAAGTTTCATGCGAAGTCCTCTGATTGTTGAAGAGCGTTACGGAATGCGTGATCTGCTAATTCCATTTGAAGCTCAAGATTACCATCTCGTGGAGAAACAATTACTCCTCCAAGACCCATGATGAGCGATGCGACAGATAGAGCATTGCCAATTGACACTCTGAGCACTTTTGTGGGCTCAATAATCCCAGCTTCAATAGGGTCTTCGTAAGTATGAGTGTACACATTGAATACTTTTTTGGGTAACGAAAGCATGTCGGATTCATCATCTATATCCCACAGATTACCAATTACTTCTGCAATATCCTCACCACAGTTTTCAAGAAGACGGGCTAAAGGATACCTGAGAGCTTTTTCAAGAATAATCCAGGACGGTTTATGGTCATTATGGATATTCAAAACATGAGATAGGCGTACGTGGATAGTGCCACCACCAGTAACCACGCCTTCAGCAATAGCACTCTTAACTGCTTCGACAGCATCTTCTACCCTTGCCTTTCTTTCTCTGATTTCCAAGTCTGAAGAACCACCAACTCGTATAGTAGAGATACCGCATGATAATTTGGCAATCGCAGCTTTAAGATGGCTCTTGTCAAGTTCAGAAGCTGCCTCACTGATTGCTTTGAGTTGAGAGATTCGCTCATTTACTTTGTCCATGTCAGGAGTACATTGGATGAATGCCTCATACATATTCATATGAAGTTTATGAAATTTACCCAAACCAGAAAACTCTACATCTTCAAGATTGACAGGACTATAAACAGTTGCGCCAGAATATGCGGCTACATCATCCAAAAACATTGCAGCGCCATTTGGTAGACCAGACCGAGCACTTTTCATTGGGATAATAAACGTGCCGGTTTTGCAATGAGAAAGCATTTTATCTAGTACTACGTCACCAAATTCATGTGCCACAACAATTATGGGGCTTCCATCATATCCAGATGATTCGAGAGCGCCTTGTAGGTATCCCAATGACTTGAGGTCAGACATAGACCCGTTATACAAAAATAAAAGCCCATCATCAACTGCAACTCTTTGCCCCTGCTTGTCATTGATAAAAGCTGGTCCGATGCTTTTAAGGTCTTTGAGACCAGTGGTAACAATATATCCATCAGATGTCTCAACTTCTATTTTGTTAGATGTTCCTTCTCCAATAAGAACATGACCATTGTCACCAGCTGCGAGTACTGCGGACACGGCAGCTTTAGCGACCTCGCTATCATTATTTGCCGATATAAGAGCGACATGTAGAAGCTGTTCATCGGTCTCGACGGAGCTAGCAACATTCTTGAGGTAGGGAACAATGACAGTTTCATAAGCAGTCCTAAGCTCATTCATAATTTTTTGTGCGCTGTACTTAGGATGCTCATTGATAAATAGATGGCCTTCGTCAACAAGAGCAGAAGCCAACACCATAGCGGTTGTGGTTCCATCGCCAGCTTCTGTGGCCGTATTGATAGAAATTTCTTTACATGCATCAATAATTACATTTTCAACAGGATCGGCTGAACCGAGAGCTTTAACTATTGTTACTCCATCTTTGGTGGCAAGAGGAGATAGGCCATCGCGTTCGATAAGTGTAATTTTTCCAGCAGGTCCTAAACTTGATCCTGCAATTGATGCCATGTCGTGTAATGTTTTAGCGACTTTTTTACGAAAGTCGTTATTATCGACAAATACTGATTTGGCTTTAGACTTTTGATATATCGTCATCGTTTACCTCTCTAGAAACATAAACGGCTTGTCCGTCAATAGTTTTAGTTTGCTTATTAAGGAATGTTTGGTATTTCTTCATCTTCTTGGCATCTTTTTCAAAACCAGAAAACCCATGTCCTAATTTAAGGGCTGCAGTCATTGTTGCTTGATTGCCTAGAAATGGATCGAATACCATAGAGCCGGGAAGAGAATCTGTCAACCTTAAAAGAAGTTCAGCAAGATCAACAGAAATACTCTCATCAAGAGAACCAGTATTTACTTGCCAAGTATTTCCTGGACAAGATACTTCAGTTTCAGTTCCAAGATATTCTCGAATTGGAAGTCTATCTAGACTCCATACGTCACCATTGCAAAAGTGAAGTACATACTCATGTGAGTTAACAAGGTTGGCTTCAGAGCGTTTACCAGGGTACCAAGACTTCTCAATCACAATATTATCAATGTGGGTAAAGCCGACATCCGTCATTGCTTTTGCAACTTCAAATGGACGCGCCTTATTTTCAGATGGTGCATAACATATCAGAAAAACAATACCATTTTTGGCCATACAGCTTTTAAGGCGAGCTGCAAGCATTGCCATCATTGCAACATCATACCCATCTTTTTTACGAATTGGAATCCTGGTAATACAAATATCTATCCGGTGTGGCCAGATAGCATCTTTGTGGAAGGCGTCAAGATTTTGAATCCTGACGTTGAATTGGAAAGCTTTAGCGAGTTCGCTGGATATCATCCTTTAGTTCCTCTTAAAGCGGAAGTTAGAGATGTTATACCCAGCATTGTGGTAGGCAAGTTGCTTATTTTGTACCAGAAGAATTAAAGCCATTAGCTCCACGAGTAGAAGCGCCCAGTTCTTCTATAGTGGAAACCTGTACAATTTCAATTTTGTGTGGGTCTAGGAACGGGTTGATAAGTAGTTGAGCAATTTTATCTCCTGGCTCCACAAAATAGGTACCTAACGTTGTTTTAACTGCGCAATAGTGAAGTACGCCTCTGTAGTTGGCATCGCCAACTTCTGCTACAGTGACAAAACCACTTTTAGTACCTACACCAGAACGATTACGCACATCAAGCCAATAATTGTGAGATACCTCACCATTCTCCCAGAACGCATAAGAAATACCCAGTGGAATCTTAACAAGATCTCCTTGAATAGACTGGATTGTTTCTGTAAGTGCCGCATAAGCGTCAATACCAGCATCACCCGCTTTACCTTTGGTAGGAAGTTTTCCATTGGGATGGACGAACACCTTAAGCTTTAACATATTCCACTCTCCTTATATATCTTCATTATTTAATCGGTCAATTTCTGCCAATTGTTCCTCAAAACTAACAAGTTGCATTACATCCTCTTCTGAGTTGCTTGAGGGGTTATTTTTTTTCGAATAGCAAATAGCATCTTTTAACATTTTAGAAAAATCTTGACTCTTGTCAAATCTAGCAAAATTAGAAGCATTTTTTACTTCATATATAGCGTATTGCGAATTGTCTCCATATTGTACTGGAGATATGCCAACTTTCATTAATTCTTTCATTATATTGCCAAACGTTCTTGAAGAAATAGAGTCGATATTTGAATTGCAATTAGGGTTACTATTAGTGATATCAATAATGTTTGATTTCGCTGTATAAAAATACTTCACTTTATTAGTTATAATCGATGTCAAAATCGAAATGATAATTTTCTGTATTACTGGACTAGAACTATAAGATGTGGCGTAAATCTTTTTAAGTGCTGCGTCTTCGTTATTTAAGACAGTAGGGGTGGGTAGAAAAAATCCACTTATCTTATTTTCAACAAGATAAGAAGTGATGTCCGTTTTCATTTGATATCCTCTTTGTTTTTTGTTACAGCAATTTTATACTCAGCTAAAATAAATTTGTGACCGATTTGTGACCGATTTGTGACCAAAAAATACCCCTTTAGTTTATTTCCTTCTCTTTATGTCTTAAATTATTTACATCTCTATTTCTAGCTTATTTCTCTTAGGGATTTTTCAGGTTAATTCACTTTGCTTTCACTTAAGACTTGCCTGCTAGAAAGTTGCTCTTTAAGACAGAAGAGTAGGATCTGCCACTAATCTCCTGAAGAACACACTTTAACTAACATTACTTCCTGAATACCCATTGACTCCTAAAATATTCACATATAATTAACAGATGGCGCATTTTTGTAACTCACAAATGGCAAATTGATGGCGCGTGTATTCTCGAATGACAGAGTGGTGCCTAGAACAAACAGAAATGGCCCAACCAATATGGTTTTATATATTTTGCCCGACTCGCGTCCTGGGCATCCTAGATACATTTGAGAGTATCATGATTAAAATCAGTTTATTTTATAGAAATATTGACTGATGAAGTAAAATTAAATCGAGCAAATAAATAAATAAGGTATACGGTCATGTCAAGTTCGCTAGAAGGTGTAGAAAAAACAATAACCGTGTTAAAAGTGGATGAAATAATTCAATGCGGTGATCAATTTTTATTGAAATCAAATGGAGAATTGCATAACTCTAATGATTTTGATGTTTTAGATATTAGTCAAGCTAATTTCCGATTAGAGGTTGGCACTAGTAGAAAAGGTCATTTTGGTAAGAAAATGGTAAAGATACTATTGGAACAACAAGAGTGGACATGTCTTATTTGTTTTTGTGACTTACGAATACACGAACCACATGTAGACCACATGATCCCTTTATCTTTTGGCGGAACTAATAACATTAGTAATTTATGCGCATTATGCTCAAGATGTAACCAAAAGAAAGGTTCGCGTATCTTTAAAAGCATTGACTCATTTAGAGAAATTATTCAAAAAGAGATAAAAGAAAGCAGAAAGTTATGGCTTTCTGCCTCTTTTATGAAATCAATTCTAGGCACATCCTAGACGATCGGATCAAAATCTTCTTTTTTAAGAGTTGCAGAAGCTAATAGGGGATCTGGTGTAGCAGTGTCTTGAGTGAGAAATAATTTTTGTTCTGCCTCTCTGCGTCTTGTGAGACCCTTTAATTCTTTTCCACCCGCTTTATTCCAGCGCATAAATTCAGCGCCGGCACCTGGCTTATCACTTTTATTTAACTTCTTAAGCATCGTTGAATCAGTAAATGCTTTCACTCCAACATTGTAAGTGAAACACGCGATGGCGTCCACTTCATTTTGCGATAGTGGCACTTTAACTGCCTTCATAACCTGATCTACAAAATCATCAGCAACTTTTTGTAATAGAGCAACGGCATCTGTTTCACTGATTTCTTTATCAGTAAGGGCGACCGGAGTTCCATCAAGGTAAAACGTACTACCGTAGCCTATTGTGGCCTTGCCAGCAGAGCATAAGTATGGCTTATTACGAAAGCCTTCAAACTGCTTAATCAAATCAATTCCATTCTTTGACATCTTCATACTACGCGTATCTCCTGAGATAAGGTTTTGAACACTTTAATTCTAGTATTGCAGTGCCTCGCTAACATTTGGTTATTAGGCATATAGTCAAAAATAATTACTTCTTCTTTACCAGGATACTTGCGAAGACCTCGCCCTACATTCTGGGTGACTGGACCCGCGCTTCCAGCAAAGTTGGCAAGCACTAAAACATCAACACGTCTCGTGTCACATCCCTCACCTACCAGTGATGCAGTTGCAATTAGACCAGGTATCGTCCCGTCATTCAAAGCGTCTATTAGGTTTTTACTTTCTTTATTCTCGCCTGTAGCCAGCGGAAGTCCAGTTGCTTTAGAAAGTATTTCCCCGTGTTCTATTTCGCTCACCAAGACAAGCACGCTCTGCTGTTTTCCTACTGCCCAATTGATGTCTTTGCAAATCACATCGGTCATTTCTTTACTTTCAAGAACATGCTTCTTATAATTCTTTAGCTTGTCACCAGGATAATTAGGACCTTGTGTGTTTACTTTTCTAACAATAAAGTGAGGGAAAGCAAGCCACCCATTCTCAATACCCCAAGCGGCATCAAGTTTAATCAACACCTTTCCTAATGAGGCCTCAATAAAAATATCTTTGCCATCAGAACGAAACGCTGTGGCAGTGAGTCCAAACATTCTACCCACATACCCTAAGTTGTTTGCAATAGAATAGAACGTGGAGGCACTTATGTGGTGGGTCTCATCAAATATAACAACACCCAAGTCTTTAAGCATATCAGTATTTTTAACAATAGTTTGAGCAAGACCTACAGTTATATCTCCCACTTTCTTCTTGCCACCGCCCATATATCCAATTCTATTCTTGCCAAACGCTTTGCAAAGTTCCTCATAGAACCCATTGGCAATAGAAGAGGATGGACAGACAATCAATGCTTTTCTTTTGAATTTGCGAAGGAAGTGGACAGATGTGAGAGTTTTGCCTAAACCCGTGCCCATGTTTATAACGCCGCGCTTATTATTAAGCATCAACTCTACGGCTTCTTCTTGGTATGGACGTGGCTTTGGAGGCTCAACATTCCACGGTAAAGAGATAGCAGAACCCGTGTCGACCCTTTTATCGGTGTCAATTTTAAATTCATTAATAAAGCCAGGAGGAACGATGATTGATCTATCTTCTTTGTACGCAATTAAGTTTCCGTGTGCTTCTTGTTTTACTTTTTCTACTAGGTGTCTTGGAATAAATCTGTTATTTTCCATCTTCCGTGCTTGAAATTCTTTTGATTTGTCAGTATAAGAGAGAAGGGAAACAATTTCTAGTTCTTCTTCGGAAGTATATTCCGACACCAAAATCTCATTATTGAATGCTTCGGTTTTCATGATGGGAGTTTCTCCATTTTGATTATTATACTACGCGTT
>Ga0315288_10012642_pt1 | contig 10597 bp, 18 predicted proteins | sample YL17G11_20_MG_FD_203454 | JGI IMG/M metagenome (GOLD analysis project Ga0315288, IMG submission 203454) | Sediment microbial communities from Yellowstone Lake, YNP, Wyoming, USA - YL17G11_20 | ecosystem: Environmental > Aquatic > Freshwater > Lake > Sediment | place: USA: Wyoming | collected...
CCCTCGCTTTTTAGGCCAAAGAGGGTTTCTTGGCTGACGATGTTTATCGGTGCGGCTTTATTAACAAATACGTTATAGACGCTGAAGGCGGTAAGAAAGATTACTAAAACTCCCACCGCTATCAATAAATAACCGATTACCTTATTCTCCATTAGATTTTTTTGAGGGAGGAAAGGATTGAGTCCATTTCATCAATCATGGCCCTGGTTTTAGCTGCCGGAGTAATAAAAGCGATGTGGCCATAGAGTGTTGGTGCACCCCAACCGTATTGGGTTTTGTGGCAAATTGCGAATCCTTGTGAAGTCAGCTCATTCCCTGTCCAGCTTCTTCTGAAAAGGTCTCCGCTATTAGTGGTAATCTCTTTATAACTGTCGTATCTTGCGCTTGGGCCATCAATATCGGGATCGCCCGGAAAAAGACAAACCGCTCCCCCGAATCCTCCTTGGGTGATTGAGATTTGATAGGAGCCTTTTGTGAGAATTATTTTCTCATTATCCTCTCCTTGCGATTCTCTTGTGTCTTGCCAGCCGGAAGGGACAGTCATTTGATATTTTGGAAAGCTTAAGATTCCTCCGCCTTTTACGGTTTTGCTCGCTGTGGGGGTAGGGCTCGCGAGAGGAGAAGGGGAAGATTCTTGCGTTGTCGAAACCTTAGGAAGCTTAACCAGTTGATTTTTCCCTGCCAGATAGCTTACGCCGCCCACCAGAAGAATGATGACCAGCAAAAGAAAAGTAACCAACTTATTCATATAAGAATGATGTTAATAAGAAAAATCGGTAAAATCAATGGGAATTGATGTAGGAAGCTAAAAATTGTATAATTTTCGCTACGGACGGTTAGCTCAGTTGGTTAGAGCGTTCGCTTGACGTGCGAAAGGTCAGGGGTTCGAGTCCCTTACCGTCCACTTCCCAAGGGCCCGTGGTATACCGGTAACACACTTCCATGGCATGGAAGAGTAGGGGGTTCGATTCCCCCCGGGTCCACCAAAGTGGAGACTAATTTAATCATTTAATTTGTTCCTTTCCTTCAAATATTTTTCAATTAATTTCTTGGAATTTTTTGCCAAGTCAAGTTTTCCGATTTCCTTAGGTGTTGCCCACTTAAATCTATCATGTTCCCAGCTTAATTTTAAACGCTGGAACCTGGGGGAAAGTTTGCAAAGATAAGCGATTCCAACAATTCTTGCGTTAATTTTTCTTCCGTCTTTTAATTGAAAACCATTATAAGAGTGAACCTGAACAAACAATGGTTTTATGATTCTTATATTAAGGCAGGTTTCTTCTTTTACTTCCCTTAAAAGTCCCGCCTTCAGATTTTCGTTTGTATAAAGAAGCCCTCCTGGAAGTTCCCATCGGGAAGTCTTACCTCTTTTACTCTCTGTATTCCAAAGAACAAGAATTTTTTCTTTGTTTTCGATTACGGCTTTTTGAGAAATCAGAAAATGCTGATTGGGTTTTAAATCAAAAAGTTCCATAGCACGAGCTTATATTCTAGCAATTATTACCCAAAAATGTTAAAATTCTGCGACTTTGGCCCCATCGTCTAATTGTATTCAGGTTTATCTGGTATTTAAGGGAAAAACAGCATTTCTATGCAACGAATTGAACGAACAGAAACTCAACTCCGAGAAGCATGGCAACGGATTTGGACTGATAATTATGTTTTTGAGCCTATAAACTGCAAGCACGATACTATTTCAATGCTTGTATATACTGCTCTAGGAAAAATTCGGGAAACAACTGGTATATTTTTAGATATAGGAAGTGGTCCTGGATCACGGACTATTCCAAGCCTAAAGGAATTTCCTCAATTGAAATTGGTTCTTCTTGATGCTTCGCAGGAAGCATTAGCGAAAGCAAAGGATTTTGCTTTCGCAAAAGGCGTCCATGCGGATTTTGTAAGAGGAGATGCTTTTGAAATTCCTTTGCCGGATTGCAGTGTAGAATGTGTTTTTTCTAATGGTTTTAATGAGCACTTTATAGGGGCGGAAAGGCAACAACTTTTTAATGAGATGGCAAGGGTAGCTAAAATTGGAGGGTCGATTGTTATAATTACGCCCAACAAACTTAATCCTTTTCACACTCTAAATAAAATAATTCAAGAAAAAAGAGGTAGTTGGATTTACGGACCTCAATACGACTTTATTCCAGGTGAGCTTATTCACCGAATGGAAAATGCTGGACTCTCACATATAGAAGTATATGGGGCTGGAGCATATACTTCATGGGTGAGACTTCTTCCTAGAAATGTACAGAGAGGATTAGTTATCTCACCTACTCCAATTAGTAGTATTAATAACATCTTACATAATTTAGACGCGCAGGTAGATTCTAAAATTAACAGATTATTTGGCCGAGAAATTATGGTAATTGGAAGAAAATAGTTAATCGAAAGTCTAAAAGTGTGCTGGATTATCACTTTCCGAAGTGGTTTTAACCTGCAGAGCGCTGAAGGTAATGGTCGGGGGCCAAAAGGAAGGAGCTACCCTTTTTCTTGTACATTGTCCAATAGTTTTTCTTCTCCGCCCTTTTATTTGAGGAGTGAAGCCATAAAGAGGCATTCTCAATCTTCTTCCTGAAAGACTTAACGAATTCCAAAAGTTTTTCAAAGAAAATGACGTGGTAAACCCCCGGATTTGCCGGAGCCTGCATTGTGGCTACCTCAACCTGTTCTCCCAGCCCTTGGGTGGTTTTTGCAAGCTCATAAACTTCCTGCATAAGGGCATGAAGCTGAAGCTTTAAGTCATTACCCTTTTCTTCTATTCTTCTTTTTTCCTCCTCGGCCAGTCTTCTCTCAAGCGCAATCTGCCCTCTTAATTTTTCATTCTCTTCCTTTTTTCCCGAAAATACCTCACCAATTTCCAGAGCTTCCCCGGGAACAAGTTCCCCCGAGTATTTCTTCTCTATCCGGGCCCCAAGTAGTTCCCGGATAAAATCTTGGGAAGATTCACCAAGAAGATCTTTTTTGAGGGTTTTTGTGGTTGCCACCCCGATGTCTTTTAGGGACTCCAAGACATTTTGCTGGCGAAGAACTTTTTGGCCTCTTTGTTTAGTAATCTTATCCATAAACGTAGTTTGTGGACAAGCTTTGCTTTAGGCGAAGCCGCAAGCTTTGCTTATCCATAGTTTCTATTTTATAGCGAAATGTTACAACAGGGCCGAAAGCGAGTCAAGCGCGGTACGTCTGGCTAGAACTCCCCTAATTAGCCTTCTTTGTTCTGGAGTATTGAGTCTTTCCGCTACCTTTGGCTCCGCACTTGCCGCGGCTATTGCCGCATCGACTTCCGTCTCTTTGATGTCTATTTTTTCTTCCTGGGCGATAGTGGTTAGGATTAAATCCAGAGCAATCGTATTTTTGGCTTGGATTTCGTATTCTGCCCTTAAAGAATCCGTGGTTTTGCCTACCGAGGCCAGGTAGCCGTCAAGGGTCAGCCCCAATCTCTCCATTTTTTCGAGTAAGTTGGAAAGCCTGGCATTTACTTCTTCATCGATTAAAAGCTTGGGAATTTCAACCTTAACGCTTTCAAGAAGTGTCTTGATTATTTCCTGTTCTTTTTCTTCTTTTGAAGGCTCTTTGGGCTTTTCTTCTTTTCCAGGTATCCAGATACTTGCCTTTTTACTGCGAAGCAGCAAGCTTTGCTTATAGTCTCCCAGGTTAACCAGCGGTACTTCACAGGTAACTGCCCTTACCTGCCAAGCCTCCCCCTCCTCAGCCTTAATTAGCTCGAATTTGGGATAAATTGCGGGTCTAACCTTCTCTTTATTTATTACCTCGGCCAGGGCCTTAGGCAGAATGTGGCTTAGGGTATGCTCAATTAAAGAGCCGGCCGGAACTCTTTCCCTGACTTTCTCAATAGGGGCATTGCCCTTCCTGAATCCGGGTACTTCGATATCCTTGGCAAACTCCGTAAGAGCCTCTTCGCGGGTTATTGAAATAAGCTCAAAAGGAATGGTAAATGTTATTTGAATCGTTCCGTCTTGGGTTTTACCCAGAACGGAAAGTATGCTTTCACCTTTTTTGGCCATAGAACAGGCATTATATCAGAAAGTGTTAGGAGTCGCCACCTTTGTGCTGGGTCCTGAACTGTGAGGGATTGTTTTTCCATTGCAAGCCTCTGTTGCTAAATTTGCTTCCCTTGACAAAATCCGGGGTCCTAAATCCCAATTTCGTGCCTACTTTCTTTTTAATAAAACTTTTCATATATCTTATTTTAGGGACTTGATTGTAATTTGCAAATATTATCTCTATACTTATAAATGCCTTCTATAGGTCAGTGAGTACCCCACAAGGTCTCCTCCATAGATAGCGCTTAGAAAGGAGAAAAATAAAATGGCTACAAAACTTTTTGTAGGTAATTTGGAATATACCGTTACGGGAGATGACTTAAAAGAAGCTTTCTCTCAGGCAGGTACAGTAGTTGATGCTGTTGTTATCAGTGATAAAATGACCGGTCGTTCACGAGGCTTCGGCTTTGTTGAGATGAGCACGGAGGAAGAGGCAAAAGCTGCCGTCGAAAAAGTTAACGGAATGGAACTTAAAGGTCGAAAGATTAATGTCAATGAGGCTCGTCCTCTAGTACCTCGTTAATTTTCCTTCTTATACAGGAGAATTTTCCAGCCTAGCTTAGGTTAATGCTGGCGTGGGTTATCCCTTTCGTGCTCTTCCCGGTTTTCCCTGGCCCTTTCCGAGGCTTGCGGAGGAAGCTGTCTTTTTATTTCTTCTTTTATTTCTTCCAACTCTTGGTTTGTTTCTTCCAAATCCTCTATAACCACATTCACCGAAGGAGACTGAGTGGGTTCCGCCGTTTTTACCGGCGTCGACTCGGAAACGCTTGAAGAAGACGGAGTTTTGGTTTCAATTTGAGGAGGAAGTATTGCCGTAGGTTGTGAAGTTAGCGCCACTTTTTTCTCCTCTATTCTTGCTTGATATTCTTCAATTTTAATAACGAGTTCCTCGGCTTTTTTCGTGTCCTTCTGATCGACAATAATATTTTGAGTCTGCCTAGCCTCAGCCACAAGAAGCGTATAGCCTACGGTTGAGCCCTTTTTGCCAAGAAGTTTAGTTGCCTCCGAAAATCTTCTTTCCGTAAAGTTTAAGGAAAAAGTTGAAGCCAGAGGAGTTCTAATGGTTACGGCAAGAGCAATATCTTCTAGTTCCGTTTTGACTCCATAAAGTGTCTCCCCGGGAAGAGCATTCCAACTAATTAGAATAAAAAAGGAAGGTATGGCAAAAAGAATAGCAAAAGCAGACGAAAACCAATTGAAAAATTTTCGCATTGAATAACAGCGGATTACCGCTTAAATTCAGTCTAACGCCTTATTTATTCCGAGGCAAGTTTGTGAAGAAACCAGGAGACAAGGGATAAAACAACTGAGGCAACTATGGCGGTTGTAAAACTGGCGATTTCAAAGCCGGGCACGAATTTGGAAGTGAGCCAAAGAAGCGCTACGTTTATCAAAAACGCCGTTATGCCGAAAGTTACGATAGAAATAGGAAGAGCAATTAGCTGGAGTATGGGTCTAATAAAGGTGTTTACGACTCCGATTACAACTGCGGCGACAATCGCGGCCGAAATATCTGAGAGGATGAATCCCGGAACCAAATATTCAACCACAAAAAGTGCGAATACATTAATTGCAAGCCTTATAACTAATTTCATCAATTCTAATAATGAGGTATAAAGAAGAGATTTGTCAATACCAAGGCTTAAATGAACCCATCGAATTTTTTCAATTTGGCCAAAAAGGTTCTACGAATAGTTGTAGAGGAAGTTTCGGGCCTAAGCCTGATGACAATTCTTCTTTCTCCTTTTTCCTCGCGGGAGAGAAAGGCATAAAAACCAGTCCACGAACTTTTGACCTGTATGGGAATGTCTTTGTGGTTCGAATCAGGATAAAAGGACACCCAAAGGTCATTGCCTAGTTTATCATCTTTCTCTGGGGCTACATCTATTACAAAGTCGAGAGGTTTTAGGGCTTCGATGACTCTTTGTTCAGACTCTCTGCCTCGTTCTCCCTTAGAGAGCTCGAGTTGCCTAGCGCGAAGCTCATCGATTTCCTCGGCAGTTTTACCTATTTTAGTTTGTTCGAGAATAAAGTCCAATTCGTCTTCTTCTCGTTCTGTCCAGGGCATGCAATGATTTTAAAGCTGTTTATTAAAGAATGCCAAATCCCGAGCGGCAACCGTGCCCCACGAAGGATTTAAGTTGTGGTCGGCTCCGGGGTAGACAAAGTAATCAAAGCCGATTTCAAGTTCTTCAAGCTTTTTTGTAAGCTCATCGGACCACTCCCTTGGAACCGCATCGTCGGCCGTTCCCTGATGAACCTCGATAGGGGCTTTGATTCTGTCGTAATACATATCTATTGAGTATAGATCGGGGTCATAAGTCTCCTCGAACGCGGCAAGCTCTCGGCGAATCAATTTTCCCCTGTCTTCGGATTCGTCGGTGTAATAAAGGATAGAATAGGGAAAAGGTTTGGAAACAGGAGCCCAAAGAGTAGTCGGAATAGCTTTACCTGTAATCTCAAGAACGTAAATTGCAATTTGCCCTCCGTTTGAATGTCCCCAGATAAAGACATTGGTACCGTCCCAATTAGGAATTGAATTTAGAGAATTAAGGAGGACAAGAGCGGTTGTATAAGTTTGGAATCTCGATTCGAATATGCTACCAGTCTCGGAATCCGAAGTGGCATAACCCAGAAAATCGGGAGCAATAGTAATAAATCCGTTTTGGGCAAAATATTCTCCCGCCCTTCTTGTTCCGTCTCCGGTTTTATAAAGCTCTTGGTCCACAAATCCCCTAAACATCACAACAAGGGCAAAAGGGCCGTCAGCTGTGGGTATATTGATTAGCCCCGTTACCTTTTTCTTTTCTTTACCGGAAATGCTTGGGTCGAAACTCATTGAAAAAAGATATGAAGTAAATTTTTCCTCCTTAACTAGGGGTTCCCCTATTTCGATTTGAGTTCCCGGCACTTCAATTTTGGATAAATTATCTATGGTGTATTTATCAAGGGGTCTCGGCTTTATCTGAGAAATGGGACTTTCGGGGGTTTGCCGGGGATTAAAAAGAGAATGCAGAAACCAACCGGCAAGAAACATCGATAAAACCAAAAGGACAGATAGAAGCTTTTTCATTAATTAATTTTATCATTTATGTTTAAAGAAGTACTTGACTTCGGGTTTTATTCGGATTAAGAATTAAGTATGATTGAAAAGCTCTCCCTCCCGGTTTCGGTTGGTATCACCTTCGACCATAGCAAACGCAAGGTAGTTCCCAAATGGATTCTTTGGGAAGGGAAGCTCTACCCCGTTGAAAAAGTGGGGCTACATCACACATATAGAGAGGGACGTACCCTTTTCCATGTATTCTCCGTAGCCTCAAAAACCCTATTTTTCAGGTTAGTTTTAAATACAGATACTTTATATTGGCGTTTGGAGGAAATTTCCGATGGAATGCCGGACTGAATTAACTTTTAACCCAAAACCTTCAACAATAATGCATTTGGATTTAAATTCCTGTTTTGCCACAATTGAGCAGCAGGCAAATCCCCACCTTCGGGGAAAGCCTATTGCGGTTGCCGCCTACAGCACCCTTTTGGGATGTATCGTTGCCCCTTCTGTCGAGGCCAAGACCTATGGAGTAAAAGTGGGAATGAGGGTCAAGGAAGGCAAATTTCTTTGTCCCTCCCTTATCGTCCTACCCCCCGATCCTTGGAAGTATAGAAACGTGCACTTGGGCTTAAGAAAGATTTTAGGCGATTATACGGACAAATTTTACCCAAAAAGCATTGATGAATTTGTTTTAAATCTCGAAGGATACCCGGCTTATGAAAAAGGGATGTTTAATGTTGGCTTGAAAATAAAACAAAGGATTAAAAAAGAAATAGGAGAATGGATAACTGTTTCTATCGGCATTGCCCCGAATAGATTCCTGGCCAAAACCGCGGCAGGACTTCATAAACCGGACGGACTTGATGAAATAAATAAAGAAAATTTTAAAGATATTTATGCAAGCCTGGCTCTAACCGGCCTTTGCGGAATAAAGATAAGAAATGCGGCACGGCTGAACTCAATGGGGATTTACACTGTTTTGGATTTTTACGAAGCCCCTTACTGGAAGCTCAAGAGCGCTTTTGAGTCTATCTTGGGCTACTATTGGTACTTAAGGCTTAGGGGTCGGGAGGTTGACGATGTAATCTTCGCCCGAAGAAGCTACGGGAATTCGTTTGCCCTACCAAAACCCCTGACAAGCGTGGAAGAGCTTTCCCCCGTTCTATCCAAACTTGTCGAAAAAACGGGAAAAAGGCTAAGGCGGGCTGGATATAAAATCCGGGGGGTTCATCTGGCAATCTCCTACCGCGACGGAAATTTTTGGCATAGAGGAGTTACTACACCTAAGGTCTTATTCGACTCCCGCGATATTTATAAAATTGCTTTTAGGCTTTTAAATAGAAGTCCTTATAAAGGGTCGGTTCGGGAGCTTGCCGTATCCGTTTTTAATCTTTTGGGAGAACCTTCCCTTCAGCTTGAGCTTTTTGACGACCTTGAAAAGAAAGAAAGAATAGTTAAGGCCGTAGATGCCGTTAACGAACGCTGGGGAGATTTTGTAATAACTCCGGCAAGAATGATGGAAACAAAAGACGTAGTTATCGACAGAATTGCTTTCGGAGGGGTTAAAGAACTGGAGGAATTTACCTATCGATAAATAATGACATTATCGCCTACCTTAATGTTGTTTTTCCTCGCAAATCCGGCGTTTACTTCTAAAACATAGTCAATTGGATCATCAGGAACATACTTGGTAAGCTCGCCGTCGGGTTTATTTGGTTCTGGTTGAACGTTTTCGTGGATTTTTACAACTCTCCAGTCGTTTATCCAGATGATATCAATCGGTATAAGCATATCCTTCATCCAGAAAGAAGGTACCACGTTCTGTTCGAATAAAAAAAGCAAACCTCCGTCTTTGGACAGAGATGTTCTTCCAGAGAGCCCTTTGCGTCTTTCTTCCTCGTTAGATGCAACTTCGGCAAAAAGTCGGCTATTGCCGATTTTAACCTCCTGTGTATCTATTACCTCAAAGAACTGAAGCTTTTTATTTAGAAGGACTAATGATGTGCTAAGAATTGTAGCTCCCAGAAACACAAAAAGAAGTAGATTTTTCCTCATACCTTAATCGGAAGCGCTCAGCTCGGCTTCGATGTCGTTAAGCTCGGCGTCCAGATGAGAAAGATCTGTTTCTTCCAGGTCTTTTTCGATATCAGAAGTCTCATCCGAAGAAGACTGGGTTTCGAGCTTTACAACATCAGGTTCCTTCGTTTCCAAAGGATTTCTTTTTGAAAGCCAGAAGTTTGTTGCTCCCAGTAGCAAAACTGCCAAAGCAGCCAGAATCAAAATCGAATTTTTTGAGTTTAGTTTAATCATGGTGTTGGGCTGGGCGTCGGCGTTGGGAATGGACTTTTTGTAGTTCCAACCCTTAGGCCTTTAATGTCTCCGATTACATGAACGAGTATTCTGTGAACCTCAATTAAAGCATCCTTTATATTCATTATATTCTCTCGGACCTGTTCAAATACCTCTTTAGGTTCATCGGAGGTTAATAAAGTTTCAAAGACGTTCTTGACTTCTTGAAGCTCGGTCTTGGCATCCCCCAATTTAGTCTTGGCGTCATTTACTTGTTCGCTGATAGTGGATATATCGATATCTTCATCCGCCTCCTCAATTTTTGCAATCCTTGATTCGATTCGGGTTATTAATCTCTCGAGTCTGACTATGGCTGTTTCCAATCTCCTAATCAGGCGGTTAAAGAAGTTTCGGATTCTTTCCCTTCTTACTTCGGTTAACCTTGCGGCAATTGTAGCCTTTCTTTCCTCATTTCTGACTTGGACTTGCTCTCTAATCAATTGGCGTCTGGGAACGGGACTTGATGTCGCCTGAGAGATAAAAGGAGGAGAAAAAATAAGCTGAAGGCTAAGAAGAGATGTAATCAGAAAGCTTCCCACAGATTTTATTATTACTTGAAAGTGTCGGAATTGTCAAGGTTTTCGGTCTTTTCTCCCAGAGTTGAAGAATGAGAAGTTGAAAAAAAGATAAGAGCCAGAGCTATAACGAATATTAATGCCGGTATAAAAAGAAGAAAAATATTATGATTTCTGTTGAGTCTATTGGGGTGGATATGGACAAGCTTGTACATAATTAAAGTTTACACCTTCATGGTTAGTCCATCAAAGGCTATGCCAAATTTATTCCCACCCGTTTCTTTTACAAAATTAACGAGTTTTTCGTGAGTATCGGTTTTGTGGCCTATATTGGTAAAAAGTATTTTCTTGGCGCGGATTTCTTTTCCGAGTCTAACTCCTTCCTCAATCGTTTCGTGCCCCTTTGCCTGGCCGTGCGTGGTTTTACTTGACCCGTCGATAACCGCAACCTCAATATCGCCAATTTGCTTTTTTGAGGATGGAACTATCCTTCTAAATTCGGGGGCATAAAAAATGGGTTTTGCAGCTTTGACCTTAACTGCGTAAGCCTCTGCACTTCCATGTTCAACGGGAATGTACCAAGCGTAAGAATCTTTTCCCAGATCAATTTTTTCAAAGGG
>Ga0315288_10012643_pt1 | contig 10597 bp, 6 predicted proteins | sample YL17G11_20_MG_FD_203454 | JGI IMG/M metagenome (GOLD analysis project Ga0315288, IMG submission 203454) | Sediment microbial communities from Yellowstone Lake, YNP, Wyoming, USA - YL17G11_20 | ecosystem: Environmental > Aquatic > Freshwater > Lake > Sediment | place: USA: Wyoming | collected...
ATTTTCTCCCTGAGAACCCAGCTGGAATCAAAGGATATTGGGACAAAGATCTTGGTCAGCAGGTTGCTACGCTGCCACCTCTTGAAGATGTGCTTAACGAGCTAAAGCAAATGCTTGATAGCTATGTAGCTCCATATTTGCGCTTGCAGTCCGGCAACCCTTGGTAATACCAGCGCTCAGAAATAAAAAGAGAGGCATTACCTCGGGACCAACCCCTTTGGATGGCCTCTCATCGTGATTATGCTACAAGGTCATCATAAACTGCATTCTCTGTCAAATCCTCAACGTGAGCAGCAACGCTCCGTGTCATTGCGAGGAGCCGAAGGCGACGCGGCAATCTCCCCTTATAATTCTCTCTCCCCTGGCGGGAGAGAGTTAGAGTGAGGGGGACCAATTGCCATTTGGGTTTTGAGCTTTGTTTGGCATTTGGATTTTGTCAGTTGAACTTGTTCCCTAGTCTCTAATCTCTAGTCTCCAGTCTCTATGAGCTCTATGAACTCTATAAACTCAACGAACTCTATGAACCCAATGAACCCGACTTGTCTCCACGAAGAAGGCAAAGCCAGATACCAGGTCAAAGCATCCTGCACCAGGCACAAATCTGGTTGTCGTCCAGGAGCATCTGCTCGAAGCCCGAGGACACCGCGCCTGTCTAGAGTCGTTTCACGGAATGTGCCCCTAGGCGCAGGTCAAGTCCTCTTAGACACGGGCTACCACCCATTTTCCCGGTCTGGCTGCCATTGCCATGACGTTATATACAGACGGAAGGGTGGTCAGCTTTCTTGATCGGTCCATCTCGTTGAGTCTCTTTCCTGTCTTGCTCTCCCAGCGTTGAATTTCGGAGACCATCGCGTGTATGACATCTCCAAGATCCACCGTTTTGAACACGCTCAACCATTGTCTGTTGTCGATTGGCAGAGCAATCTCCGGTAGAACTGCAAATAGTATCTTACTCGCTCCAACAAGACCGTAAGTGGTTTCTCCCATGGTGAAAGGCAAAAGCTGTTTCGTAAGGTACCAGATTTTCGCTACCAACTCTGTGAGTTCAGACTCGCCCAATTCCACAAGATATCTGTCTCTTGGGTAGCCGCTTCTGGGTATTGCGCTGCGTATCTCTATGAGACCGCGGCCGATATGCTCCCAACAGGCTAGTAGTAGTCTTTTGTGGCTCACACTGCCATTCTTCTTTATTCCTACACCCCTGAAAGGACCGCCTCTAGTCATTCCGAAATTCGACAATATTCGCGCTGTACATTTGACGAATATCTCCCCGCCCCTGTCCAGTCCTTTGGAATTGCATATTATTTCATGGACAGCATCCTTATACGCAAAAGCGTCTATCTCTTTCCTTATTTTGCCTGGTGTTTTGGCTTGACCAGCTTCATCGAATAGTATCTTGTTGGCATCTGAACTCACTCTTGTCCTCCTCTAGGGATCAAAGCTAAATCGCAGGGATGGTTTTAGCTTGCCCAGTCTCTCCCGAGTAATTCAGCCTGCTCCAGCACCGTCAACGTAGCCTTTTCCTGCTTGTCCGGAGGGTAGCCATATTTTCGGAGGAGCCGCCTAACCATCGTACGGAGCTTTGCACGGGCGCTCTCTCTAACTGTCCAGTCAATGGTCGCATTCCTGCGTACCGTTTCCACTAGTCCCCGGGCCAAAGTCTTCAGAACTTCGTCTCCCAATACTTTGACGGCGCTATCGTTGACCTCCAGCGCGTCATAGAAGGCCTCTTCATCCTCACTCAGCCCGAGCTTCTCACCTCTGGACCTGGCATCACGCATCTGTTTGGCTAACTCAATAAGCTCCAGGATAACTTGAGTGGCTTCAATCGTGCGGTTCTGGTAACGCCGGATGGTTTTTTCAAGCATCTCGGCAAACGAGCGCGATTGGATGAGGTTCTTTCTCGACCGCGACCTTATTTCGTCGCTCAGCAACTTATGGAGCAACTCGAGGGCCAGATTGCGATGTGGCATCTTCTGGACCTCGGCCAAAAACTCATCGGAGAGGATTGATATATCCGGCTTTTTCAGACCGGCCGCGCTGAAAATATCGATGACTTTGTCCGAGACAATGGCTTTGGAAACGATTTGCCGGATAGCGGAATCAAGTTCCTCCTGGGTTTTGCCAGGTACCCTGGTATTCTTGGCAATTGCCGAGCGTACTGCCTGGAAGAAACCTACCTCATCCTTGATTTCCAGCGCCTTTTCGTGGGGCACCGCCAGAGCAAATGCCCTAGACAGTTCTGTTACGACCTGAAGCAGTCTTTCTTTACCGCTTGGTTGCACCAATATATGCTCGATAGTAGCAGGAATGATTGATATACGTTCGACAGGTGTACCGGTAAAGAACCGGGAATAATCGAAACCGTGGAACATAGCCGAGACAACTTCATATTTCTCAAGCATAATCGCCACCGCTTCTTCCTGCGGAATGCCCGTCTCGCCGCGTGAGCCTTCCGTGTACTCAGCCAAGGCTTTCTTCAACTCATCGGCTATCCCCAGATAATCCACCACCAGCCCGCCCGGTTTATCCTTAAAGACGCGGTTAACCCTTGCAATAGCCTGCATCAGTCCATGTCCGCGCATCGGCTTGTCAATATACATCGTGTGGAGACAAGGGGCATCAAAACCAGTCAGCCACATATCACGGACAATAACCAGTTTGAGAGGGTCGGCTGGGTCTTTCATACGCTTCTTAATAAACTCGCGACGCTCTTTGTTGCGGACATGAGGTTGGTACCTCGGTGGGTCACTGGCAGAACCAGTCATGATTACTTTGATAAAGCCCTTACTATCGTCATCACTGCGCCAGGACGGGCGAAGTTTGATAATAGCGTCGTACAGGTCAACACAGATGCGGCGACTCATGCAGACAATCATCCCTTTGCCGTCCATTACCTGCAGACGCTGGTCGAAATGGTCTATGATATCCTTCGCTATCAGCCCAATTCGTTTCTCGGTGCCAACCATGGCTTCAAGCCTGGCCCACTTGGTCTTTAGCCTTTGTCTTACTGTCTCCTCCTCACCTTCGGTCACCTCTTCAAACTCAGGGTCAATGTGCGGTCTTTCCTCTTCTTTTAGTTCCAGCTTTGCTAGCCGGCTTTCATAGAAAATGCGCACGGTAGCGCCATCTATAACAGCTTGCTGGATGTCATAAATGCTGATGTAGTTTCCGAACACAGCCGGAGTGCTGCGGTCAGCCTTTTCAATCGGCGTGCCAGTGAACCCAATGAAGGAAGCCTCAGGCAAGGCGTCGCGCATATTTCGCGCCAAGCCGTCAATGAAGTCATACTGACTGCGATGGGCTTCATCGGCAATCACTACAATATTACGTCGATTCGAGAGCAAGGGAAATCTTTCTCCTTTCTCCGGCAGGAACTTCTGGATGGTGGTGAAAATAATACCGCCGGAAGCTACCTTCAGAAGCTCTCGGAGATGGTCCCGCGTTTCTGCCTGTATCGGTTTCTGCCGGAGCAGGTCCTGGGCAACCACAAAGTTATCAAAGAGCTGGTTATCAAGGTCGTTGCGGTCGGTGAGCAAAACCAAAGTGGGGTTTTCCATGGCCGGTTGAAGTATTATCTTCCCGGCATAGAACACCATGGTAAGGCTCTTGCCCGCTCCCTGGGTGTGCCAGACCACGCCCACTCGTTTATCTCCAGAAGGAGATGTAGCCTTCAACGTAGCTTCGACAGCGGCATTGACGGCGTGATACTGATGATAAGCGGCGACTTTCTTGGCAATTTTGGTCACATCTACCTCAAAGAGGATAAAATGGCGAGTAATATCCAGGAGCCACTGTCTATCAAACATGCCTTTGATGAGGACCTCAAGCTCCGGCGTGCCCTTTGGCGCTGTGTTTTTGTCGTCCATAGTGCGCCATGGTAAAAACCATTCCCAGCCAGAAGATATAGTTCCGACTCTTGCTTCGGTGCCGTCGCTTATGACCAATAACTCGTTGTATTGGAAAAGTGAAGGGATATCCGATTTATAGGTCTCAAACTGGTTGAAGGCTCCCTTGATGGTGGCATTTTCATCGGTGGGGTTCTTAAGTTCGATTATGGCTAGAGGCAAGCCGTTGACAAAGACCACGATATCCGGCCGACGGGTGCGCGGTCCTTCAACGACGGTAAATTGGTTGACCGCCAGCCAGTCGTTTCGTTCGGGGTCGGAGAAATCGACCAGCCAAACCTTGTCGCCAACGACACGTCCCTCTTTATTGCGATATTCCACGTCCACGCCATCGGCAAGCATTCTGTGGAACTGCCGGTTGCTCAAAATCAGGCTGGGGCTTTCAGAACGCGTCACCTTTTTGAAAGCATCTTCCAGCGCCTCACCGGGAATACCCGGGTTCAAAGTGCGCAGAGCCGCCCACAGGCGGTCTGAAAGTATCACATCGGCATAGCTCGCTCTTTCCGGCTTTGTGCCGTCGCAGGCGATGTCCGGCCCAGGCAAATACTGGTAGCCCAGACCTTTGAACCAGTCAAGGGCGGCTTCTTCTACTACAGACTCCAGTATGATGGCACTCATAATCACCTCTGCAACATCGGAAGGCGACATTCGAATGTTGACAAAACTATTAAAATGTCATACGATATTAATAACTCATCTACCATGTGTAGAACGAGTACTGAAGCCGTCCGTCAGGGCGGTTTTTGCATTCCCTAGTACTCCTTCCTTACGGCGAACGACAATGTAAACCTCCCAACTTATCAAGCATGGCTTCTCTCCAGTAAACTTCATTACGCTTATTCAGGTCACAAGCTAATGCCTTTTACTAATTTGTGAGTCTTACACCGCTGTTCTAGGGATTTGAGTCCATTAACAAAGTCCTTCGTTTTTGTAAGAGTCACCTCCAGTCTGCCTGGGTTATCGTGGCTGAGAAAGTTTATGAGATCGCCGGTTCCGAATACTCTACTAATATCTATTTTGATTGCAGCCTCTTCATTGGGAGTTTTCTCTATTAATCGCTCACGAAGTTTGTCATGAATTCCAGCAAATTGGAAATCGCCTGCTGTATATTTCCCATTGATATGATATTCCACCTTCAATTCCATCTTGTCAGCCACACGCTTCAAAAAATCTTCGAGCACCAAACGCAGAGAGCCGCCCAACTCACGGTAAGCGTCCTCAACCAGATTCGATTCAATCCAATCCCATGTTCCCTCGTAGGCAGCAGACTCAGGGCCCTTTTCAAGAGTCCATCTCGCAATTCTTTTGAATCTCCATTTGTCCTGTTCACCCCTGACAAGAACCATTTCCTGAAGCGAATTGAACCAATACTCATCGTGTGTGGTGACCACAAGCTGGAAATCCGAAAAGTCCTCAAGAAGCAGCTCAGCCACCCTATGGCGATGTTCTCTATCAATACTTGTCAGGACATCGTCTAATACAAGCAACGATCCCGAATTATTGAACATGCGAACGGTTGCTAAGTAGAGACACAGACCGAGTGAGTCGAGATGTCCTTCACTTAAGAAAGCACACGGGTCACATGAGTCTACTTTACCGAGAAATTCAATAGCAAGCTTCAACCCACCAGCTGCGGCTCGTGAGGTCGAGGTAAGGCTCAAATCAGTACATTCGGAAGATTCATTAGCATCGTCGGAGTCGTGCAGTCTGTGATAATAAGAGAGTACCTTTTCTGCAATTTTGTCAAATACAGCTTGTACAGCGCTCTCTCTAGCTCGTGAGAAGGCTTCCTGAACATCCCGCATCGCATGCCACAACTTCAGGGAATCGTCCCTGGCCGATTGCGCGGCCCTGATTTCGGGTTCCTTTTCCTTGGCTCTTTGGAGAAAACCAACTGCCTTTTCCAAAGCAACAGCGTCAGGCTGAATTAAGGCATCTCTTTCTTTTACAAAAGAATCATGAATAGTCGAGCGGATAGACCGTACCGCCTCAACAACGGGAGGCACGGTCACACCCTTATACGATTTTTGTTCCTCGACAGATTTAACGAGCTTCATCCACTCTTGCAGGGCTTCATGGTGCTTGACAAGTACCTGAGCATCTCTCTCAGGATAGATGCCATGGTCTTGCTCCTGTTCCTTAGCTAGTTGATCCAGTAGCCGCTGTAATGCTGTGATCAGGGCATCTAAGTTTTGAGACCTTTGTGTCTCCAAAGCACGTAGTCCCCCAAGAGCTCTATTCCGTTCAGCTAATCTTTCAAATACCGCCTGATAACCTTCTTCGAGCTTCTGTTCACATAGTGGGCATTCGGTAATATCCGGATGCTCCTGAAAGTATTTCAGGCCTTCTTCGATTAGTCCACCTCTTACGGCCTCCTCCGACTCTGCCTGCATCTTGCTAAGCTGCCCATGCAGTTGATTAACAGCCGCAACAATGCTTTCAATCTCGCTGGGGACTTCAACCCCGAGGTGGTCGATTGCAAGATTAAGCGCGTCGATTCTCTGCTTAGTTTTCTTCGAACGCTTGGCATCCAGTACTGAGATTGCGCTGTCGAGCTGTTGCCACTCAGTAAGTATGTCCACGCCAAATGGCCGCGCTACTTCAGCGCACTTGGCAAGGACAGCACTCAGGTTTGTCGGTATCCAGTCCATATCGGGGTCTATGAACAACCATAAAGCGTTGCTCAGCCTCTGGTGGCATTTAAAGCGCTGGACTTCGATCCTCTCTTCAGCCTCAACGAAACTTTTCTGGGCAGCATCAATATCATCAAGACCCAACAGACGTATATACTTCTGGTATCGTTTTGCGTCTTGGTCCTGGATAAACTCGAGTAGCTGCGATCGCCTTAGAACAAAGGCTCCAGCAGGAGGATGCTGATTGATATACTCCTGAATTGATGAATGGGTTGCTGTTGGTATGCTATAGTCACTCAGCCTCCGCCGAACAGATTCATTGGTTGGTATAAATGCCAGTTCCACCGATGGCTGCTCTTCCTTCAAAACATGGCGAATTGCTCTGTCTGCATCAATATTGCCACTCCCTTCACCATGGAATCTGCGGAGACTTCCACTGAAGAAAAACTCGATACCATCTGCGATAGCGCTCTTTCCTTTACCGGTGCCTCCGAAAATAGAAATGTTCTTCCCGTCAAGATTGCATGTGTAGTCGGGGAGGCCACGAAAGGAGCTAAAGCGAATTTCACGGATTCTCTCAATCATCAGCCGTTGACTCCTCATCGCCTGTCAGAGTTTTGACTATCTCTGGAGCGGATATGGATTCATCCGTGAGCAAGTTACAAAGCCGCTTGCATTGCTCTTCCGAAATAAGCTCGGATTCAGTGAGACGTTTCTTAAAGTCCTCTGCAAGTATGCATCTGAGCTCTGATTTCAGATCCGTAGGTTCGACTCCTTGGTCAGAGTTGGTTTGTTCCTCACCGCCAATTGTCATATCTTCACCTGCACAAACCTCTCAGCATCCTTTACCCGTACTTCACCCGATAGCAGTCTGGGTAACAGAGCGTCCCGAATAGCGGAAAGTGTCTTTGCTTGGGAAATATTGTTGGCAATTTGCAGATGGAGCTTACGGACTATTTTGTCAAATGCATCAATTAACGTTTTTGTCGGCACTGGAAGCTTAATCGTCTTTAGATAGCTGACAGGTTGTGAGATAGAAGGAACCCCGGTCGATGACGTGTTGGCTAAAAGCGAGTGTTGTCCTTGGGGAGTTTTAGAGAAATATATAACGAAGAGAGGCGATATCTTTGACAAGTCGCACCTCATATAAAATTGCCGCTGCGAAATAACGTATCGTTCATATTGCGAAGTTTCCGGAATATAGGCAACCTGCCCAATGTTTCCCGCGTGAGTAAATATAATATCACCACGAAATACATTGGAGTTTTTCAGCTTTTCTGCATGCGAGGGAGTGATGAAGTTATAATGGTTATCCTCGAGTAATGTTTGGTTAAGATGCTGTCCGCTGATAATTGGAATGCCATCTGGGACGAAAGTTGAGACCTTTATTGAAGAACCAAAAGGTCCCATTCCTACGCGCTCAGCAATATCTTTGATGCTGACAACTCTCCACCCCGCCGGTATTTCCCCCAGCGGCGAGTCCTGCATGCCCTGGTCGCGGAAGGGCTCAAAGTCCACAAACCAACTCTTGAACAAAGCCTGCGCCATGGCTTCAAGCGTCTGGTTCATGCGGCGGTTCAGTTCTATCTTGTCATCCAGTGTGCCCAGGATATGGGCAATGGCACGCTGCTCGGGGAGGGGAGGAACTGGCTTTTCGATTCGTTCCAGAAAGTCCCACTTGGCCCGCGGCATTTTAGTACCCTCTGAGGCTTGAGTTGCCGCATCAACAAACTCTTGAGACGCCATCCAATAAAAAAGGTAGCCTTGGTCTATGTCTTGTTTTGTACGTACAACCCATATATCAGTAGAACAAATGCCTGAGAAGCGAGGTCTAACTACTTTCCTGAAATAGGGACGTAGCTTACCAAAAAGGATGTCTCCTGATTCAAAACGGGATTTCGCACTAATAACATCAGTGGTAGTACCTAATTTAAGAAGCCGCAGAGTACCTTCCTCAATATGTTCAAGCCCTATGTATGGCATACCCTCAAGCTCACTAGGTAGGCACGTGTTACGGATTAGTTCAGCACACTCGCCGAATTTCTTTTGTTGCCAACTAGAGCTCATATCCCAATTCCTTCAGATTATCACGTATGGCATCCTCCAGCCTTGCTGACTCTTGAAACTGCTCTTCCAGCTTAGCCGTCAGGCGCGCCATCTTCTCCTCAAACGGCTCGCCGTCATCTTCTATCTCCTCGGCGCCTACATAGCGTCCGGGGGTGAGCACATAGCCGTGAGCGGCAATCTCATCGGTGGTGGCGGACTTACAAAACCCAGGTATATCCTGATAGGCATCGGTTCCTGCCTCACCGCGCCAGGCGTGGTACGTCCCGGCGATGCGGGCGATTTCTTCGTCGCTCAGCTCGCGGTGGACCCTATCCACTAGGTGTCCCATCTTGCGGGCGTCAATAAATAGTGTCTGCCCGCGGCGGGCGCGGAACTTGCCGTTCCGCTTATCCCTTGCCAGAAACCAGAGGCAGGCGGGTATCAGCGCGCCATAGAATAACTGGGCTGGCAAGGCAATCATACAGTCCACTAGGTCAGCTTCGATAATGTTTTTGCGGACTTCACCTTCTCCAGACTGGTTGGAGGCCATGGAGCCGTTGGCCAGCACAAAGCTGGCAATGCCGGTGGGTGAGAGATGGTGAATCATATGCTGTATCCAGGCATAGTTGGCATTACCGACCGGTGGGACGCCATACTTCCAGCGGACATCATCACGCAGGCGTTCGCCGCCCCAGTCGTGCGTGTTGAACGGCGGATTGGCCAAGATAAAGTCCGCCTTAAGGTCTTTGTGAAGGTCGTTATGGAAGCTATCCCCATGCTGGGAGCCGAGATTTGCGTCGATGCCGCGAATTGCCAGGTTCATTTTGGCAAGACGCCAGGTGGTGGGGTTGGACTCCTGTCCGTAGACCGCAATATCGCCGATACGCCCGCCGTGCTGGCGGATAAATTCCTCGCTCTGCACAAACATTCCTGAAGAGCCACAGCAGGGGTCGTAGACACGCCCCTTGAACGGCTCTATCATCTCCACCAGCAGCCTGACGACACAGCGTGGAGTGTAGAATTCGCCACCCTTCTTACCCTCGGCACTGGCAAACTTGCCCAAGAAGTACTCGTAAACCCGCCCGAGAATATCCTTGGAGCGGCTTGCTTTATCTCCCAGGCTAATGGTGCCGATAAGGTCAATCAATTCGCCTAATCTCTGCTTATCCAGGGTGGGGCGGGCGTAATCTTTAGGTAGGACGCCTTTCAAAGAAGGATTGTCCCGCTCAATGGCGTCCATGGCATCATCAATGAGCTTGCCGATCGTCGGCTGCTTGGCATTGGCTTGGAGGTATGGCCATCTTGCCTCTTTTGGCACCCAGAAGACATTTTCAGCCTTGTACTCGTCTCGGTCTTCCGAGACTTCGTATCGCTCTTTTGGCTCCTTGATGTAGTAGTCACTTGACGGATCGGAAGTCCATAGACTTAGCTGCTCGTAACGCTCCCTAAAGGCATCGGAGATGTATTTGAGAAAAACCAGTCCCAGGACTACATGTTTGTACTCGGCAGAATCCATGTGGCCACGGAGCTTATCCGCCGCCTGCCACATCTTTTCTTCAAAGCCTAAGTTGGCGCCGTTGGACTTTTGACCTCTGCGATCATTTCCGGTTCTCTTCGCCATAGCCTCCCCTTTTGTCTCAGAGTTGTTATCCCCTTCGCTTACCACGGCGTGTTTCATCGTAAGCTGAGGCAAACAATCACCCAAGACTTTCTCATATTGTAACATTATGAAAAGATACCGGTCAACGAAGTCAGGCACATTGCGGATTCCAGGGACACCATACCAATCGGTCCTACTACAAATCAGGTCACTCCTGGACGAGCTCCGGGTGGTTCTTTTTCAGCCATTCTACGACCGCAGTGCGAAGCTTCTTTGCCAGAGCAAGCATCTTCGCGATTTCTTGTTCAGAAACCATGCCTACTCTCTCATAATCAGCGATATGGCGTTTCCTGCGGAAGGTATTAAGTCGGTCAATAGTCTGGGCATCAAGCTTCATGGTAAAAGCTAGC
>Ga0315288_10012645_pt1 | contig 10596 bp, 6 predicted proteins | sample YL17G11_20_MG_FD_203454 | JGI IMG/M metagenome (GOLD analysis project Ga0315288, IMG submission 203454) | Sediment microbial communities from Yellowstone Lake, YNP, Wyoming, USA - YL17G11_20 | ecosystem: Environmental > Aquatic > Freshwater > Lake > Sediment | place: USA: Wyoming | collected...
TCCGGGGGATACGGCCTGGATATTGATTTCTGCCGCCCTGGTGATGCTGATGACACCGGGGCTCGCGCTTTTTTATGGAGGAATGGTTCGGACGAAGAATGTTTTGGGAACGATCATGCAGAGCTTTATGATTATTGCACTGATCAGCGTGCAATGGGTTCTTTTCGGGTATAGCCTGGCCTTCGGTCCTGACGTAGGAGGTCTCATCGGGGACCTTTCCTGGTTTGGGCTCAATGGCGTAGGCCTGACGCCCAATCCGGATTATGCCGAGACGGTTCCGCATCAAGCCTTCATGATTTATCAGTGTATGTTCGCCGTCATTACCCCCGCGCTGCTCATGGGCGCGATCGCGGAGCGCATGAAGTTCAAGACCTTTTTTGTCTTCACCCTGCTTTGGGCAACGCTGGTCTACGACCCGATTGCCCACTGGGTTTGGGGGAACGGCGGGTGGATCCGGAAAATGGGGGGCTTGGATTTTGCCGGGGGGATTGTGGTACATATCAGCTCCGGTGTTTCGGCACTGGCCGCTGCGCTCCTCGCGGGAAAGCGCAAAGGGTACGGGACAGAACCCATGGCTCCCCATAGTCTGCCGATGACCATCACAGGGGCAGCCATCCTCTGGTTTGGGTGGTTTGGTTTCAACGCTGGAAGTGCCGTCGCCGCCGGTATGTTGTCCACGAGCGCCTTCGTGGTTACCCATATTGCCGAGGCAGGGGGGGCTCTTTCGTGGGGGGTAGTGGAGTGGATTTACAAGGGGAAACCAACCACCCTGGGCGCAGTAAGCGGGGCCGTGGCCGGCCTTGCGACGATTACCCCGGCTTCGGGTTTCGTTACCCCCATGCCGGCTTTATTCATCGGACTGACCGCAGGGATCTTTTGTTATCTTGGTGTGGTGGGAAAGAACAAGTTCGGCTATGATGATAGCTTGGATGTTGTGGGTATCCATGGCGTGGGCGGGACCTGGGGGGCTCTGGCCTTGGGACTTTTCGCCACGAAGGCGGTCAACGATGCGGAGAACAACGGTTTTTTCTTCGGGAACCCGGGACTATTAGGAGTTCAAGCCCTGGCTGTGGGAACGGCCTGGGTGTATTCATTTGTGGTAACCTTCATTTTACTGAAAATTCTGGACTGGACCATGGGCCTACGAGTGAGCGAAGAGGAAGAAGACAGCGGGTTAGACCTGAGCCAGCATAACGAGATGGGATATAATCCCTGATCCGGAAACCCTCCCCCTTGAGGGGGGAAGGTGTGAAAAATTTGGAATAAACCCCCCTCACCCTACCTTCTCCCGCCAGGGGAGAGGGTAAGGACCTTAAAATACAAGAAGAAATTCCCTCCCCCTCGACGGGGGAGGGCCAGGGTGGGGGTGATAAGGGGATTTTTTCACACCTTCGGGGAGGGAAAGGGTGGGGGTGAAAGATCACGCGAGATGCCGTTCTTACCCCTCACCCTCTCCCCCAAGGGGAGAGGGGAGATAACCTTTAACCATACGAGGGGAGGAATGAAATGAAAAGAGTGGAAGCGATTATCAAGCCTTTCAAACTGGATGAAGTGAAGACTGCTCTCAACGCTGTGGCCGTGCAGGGAATGACGGTCACCGAAGTCCGCGGATTTGGGAGGCAGAAAGGCCACAAGGAAGTCTACCGGGGAGCGGAGTACATTGTGGAATTGGTGCCCAAGATTAAAATTGAAGTGGTCGTCCCCGATCAGGCAGTGACCCGGGTCGTGGAAACCATCGCCAAAGCAGCCAAAACCGGAAAAATCGGGGATGGCAAAATTTTTGTCCTTTCCGTGGAGGAGGCGGTGAGAATTCGAACGGGTGAAAGAGGAGAAGGAGCGTTATAAAGAAGGGAAAAGATAAAAGTAAAAAATGCAAAGAGCAAAGAGCATAGAGCAAAGAGTAAAAAACTACCTTGGATAATTAAGTGAGCAGAAGTGGAGATCGAGAATCCCAAAGACATTTTTGCGCCTCACGCCTCACGCCTCACGCCTTACGGAATTGATAGCCTTGAGGACATTGAGCGGTTTTTGCGCAAGGGTCAACAGTGGCTGCAAAAGGCGCATGCCGAGGGCCTTGCGGGCGAAGAGTTCGGCCGAAGCCATTCGGCTTTAATGGACAACCTCATCCGTCGGCTTTATAAACGGGCCATGAATGTTAATGGCGAACGAGCGACGGATTTGGGGTTTGCCTTGCTCGCTATGGGGGGATATGGAAGGGAAGAGCTCAGCCCCTTCTCGGACATCGATCTTCTTCTTTTGCACCTTCCGGGGAAGGGAAAGGACCTGGAAGATTGGCTCCGGGCGGTGCTCCACCCCCTTTGGGACTGGGGCCTGACCGTGGGCTATACCGTCCAGACTCCCAAAGATAGCTGCCGGGCCGCCCAAAAAGACTTAGACCTGCTCCTAGCATTCCTAGACGCCCGTTGGGTGGCCGGGGACAAAGGAACTTTTCTCCGGTGGGAAGAAGAATTCTCCCGCTCCCTCCTGGCGGGTAAAGATACCGAGTTGATTATGCAAATCCGGCAGAGAGCTGAGGGCAGGCATGCCCATTTTGGCGACTCTGTCTTTGTCCTCGAGCCGGAGATTAAAGAGGGGAAAGGAGGATTACGGGATTATCATGCGGCCTTCTGGGCTGCCAGGATTAAGTATCACATACGGTCGGCGGAGGAGCTGACCGAACGCGGCCTGCTATCGGAGAAAGAATGGAAGCTCTACTCCCGGGCGCTGGCCTTTCTCTGGCGAGTACGCAACCAGCTTCATTATTCCCACGGGCGAAGAGAAGACCGCCTTGCCTTTGAAGACCAGGAAGCCATGGCCGAAGCTCTGGGGTACCGGGGGGAAAATTCTCTTTTAGCAACCGAAGCCTTCTTAAAGGATTACTTTACCCATGCCCTCGATATTTATTGCCTCTCCTGGAATCTGTTGGAGAAAAGTTTGAATGAAGGTGCGGCTTCCCAAAAAGGCAGGAGGTTAGGAACTCCGGTCGAGATCGTTCCCGGGTACTACCTTTTCCATGGAAAACTGGCTTTGACCGATCCCCATCTGTTCGACCGAAATCCTCTGCATATCTGGAAGGCCTTTGAGGTCGTCCATGCCCACGGGGTCGAGATGGCCCCCCGGCTCAAGGAAAAAATAGCCGAAAAGTTGGATGCGGTAGGGGAACGTTTTCGCCTGGCTGAAGAATCTATAAAATCTTTTCTATCTTTTTTTGAGAAACCCGGCCACCTCTACCGGGTTCTGGAAGCCATGCATGAAACCGGATTCCTGAGGAGATTCCTTCCCGAATTTGAACGGGTTTACTGTCATATCCAGTACGACCGTTATCATATTTATCCGGTAGACATTCACTCTTTCTACGCCGTACGGGAACTGGAATTTTTGGAGAGAAAGGATGAAGAATCTTGGCCCCTGCTGAACCAGTTGATGGGAGAGGTGGGGGACCCCGGCCTATTGAAATTGGCCGCGCTGCTGCATGATTTGGGAAAAGCTGAAGGTTCACCCCATGCCCTGCGAGGGGAGAAGATCGCCTCCGCGATCGCCGAAAGATTACAGATTCTCCCCGAAAAGATCGAGACCCTCTCCTTCCTGGTGCGAGAGCATCTGACCTTCGCGGAGATCGCCCACCGAAGAGACCTCGGCGACGAGAACCTCATTTTCCGGTTTGCCCAGACCGTCAAAAACAGCGAACGATTGAAGATGCTTTATTTGCTTTGTTTTGCCGACCTCCGCGCCGTCGGCCCCTCCTCTTGGACGGTCTGGAAGGATACGCTGATGAGGGAACTGTTTATCAAGACCCTCCATCTTTTGGAAAGAGAAGAAACCCTGGGGAAGGAAGCCCAGGACCGCGCCATCCACCTGCAAAGCGAGGTAATGGAAATCCTCACGGGGCAAATCGCCGCCCCGAAAATATCGGAATACCTGGCCAGCATTCCTTCCCGCCATTATGCAGCCCACAATGCCCGCTCCATTGGCCAGCAGATTCTCATGGCCGAGAAGCTGAGGGATGAAACGGTAGATTTGGAAGGGGAGGAAAAACCGGAGGAAGGGTGTGATGAAGTAACCGTTGTGGCCTGGGATAAGCCCGGCCTTTTTGCCGAGATCTCCGGGGTCATGACGGCCAATTTCCTGAACATTCTTTCTGCCCAGATCAGCACCTGGGAAAAGGGGATTGCCGTCGACCTGTTTAAGGTTCAAAACCTGATCGACGAGCCACTTTTCCAGCCCCGGCGGTGGACCAAGCTCGAGGGGGATTTAAAGAAAGTTCTGGGGGGAGAGGTACCGGTGAATTCCCTGGTGGAGGGAATGGTCCTGCCCTTGTTCCAACGGTACCCTTCTCCCCGCCGGGACACGAAAGTGGAAGTGGATAACTCGGCGTCCGATTTCTGTACCGTCGTTGAAGTTTATACCCATGACCGTCCGGGACTTCTCTACCGCGTCACCAAAAAGATCTTCGAAATGAACCTCTCCATCTGGATGGCCCGGATTTCAACCAAAGTAGACCAAGTCGTAGATGTTTTTTACATCCAGGATCTCAGCGGGGCAAAATTGGAAGATGAGGGGGTGATCTCCAGAATAAAAAAGGGACTCATCGAGGAGCTACAAAGGACATGAACGAGTAATTTTTTCGCCGACCTGACGGATCTTGAGCACCCCGCCCATTTTTTCTTCATAATCTTAAGCCACTGAGGATATTTGCTTTTATTAAAAGATGGGACCGAATGATTTTAAGTGTGCCCAATAAATTAGCATGGTGTGAATAAAGAAGTTCGTCTTTCTGCGGGCGTAAATAGTACTGGCTTTACAAGCTCTCAATATTACAAATTTTTCTGAAAGGAGGGGCGATAATTTTTGGTTGGTACCGGTATTGCTTAGGAATAGGCAAAAAATTGCTCGAGGTGTAAGAGATGGGAGCAATTCTGCTGATTGAAGACGATCGGAACGTCCATGGTTTGATCGAGAAGATCTTTCCCAAAGAGGACCTGATGGTCTTCAATCATAAATTTCCCCACGGTCCAGAAGGGGCTTCTTCGGAAATCCCGGAAGGCCAATGGCTGAAAGTGGGTTCGGCTTTGGGCCTGGAAGAAGCCGTCCGGGAATTTCTCAAAAGGGGAATCGGTACGGGGAAAGATGGCAGCATCCACGAGTTCGTAATCGGAAAGGTAGAAAGAGCTCTGATTGGATCGATATTGGAAGAGGAAAAAGGGAACCAGGTTCGAGCGGCCAAACGATTGGGGATCAACCGGAACACATTGAGAAAGAAGATGAAAGACCTACGGATTATCCCCCGGGTGGTCACCTGATGGGAAAAACGGGATCGGAGCCCACGAAGTCAGCGAAAGACGGCAGACAAGACCTAAACGTTGTAAAAAAACATCAAGAGCATCACCCCCACCCTTCCCTCCCCCCTCCGAGGGGGAGGGCTAGGGTGGGGGGCAAAGGGCACCGGGGGTGAGGTCTCGTGACTATCGCAAAAATGGGTTTTCCCCCTTGCCTGCAAGGTCCCAAGCAAAATTTCAGGAAATTCTTATGCACCGGTTGAGAAGAGATGAGGAAGGTCATACCATTTCTTAAGGAAGTGTAGTTAAAAATATTAAAGCAAAGGAGGAAGGGAATGGCTAAAGCGGACGTAGGAAAAGTAATGAAAAAAATCGAAGAAAACGACATCAAGTTTATCAAGCTTTGGTTCACGGACATACTGGGTTTTCTCAAGAGTTTTTCCGTCCCCAAAGAAGAAATCGGGAAAGCGTTTGCCGAAGGAATGGGCTTTGACGGGTCTTCTATCGAGGGGTTTGTGCGCATCGACGAGAGTGACATGGTAGCCATTCCGGACCCGTCCACATTTGCCATCCTTCCCTGGAGGCCCAAAGAAAAAGGGGTGGCCCGCATGTTCTGCGATATCGTCACACCCGATGGAAAGCCTTTTGAGGGGGACCCGCGCTATATCCTTAAAAGAAACTTAGAGAAAATCAAACAGAAAGGATTTACCTATTTCGTCGGGCCGGAACTGGAATATTTTTATTTCAAGGACTCGCATTCTACGGAGATCCTGGACAGAGGAGGTTACTTTGACCTGATCCCGCGGGATGAGGCCATGGACCTGCGCAGGGAGACCGTGCTCTTCTGCGAGGCTCTGGGCATGAGGATCGAATACTCGCATCATGAGGTCGCACCCTCCCAGCATGAGATCGACATGCGCTACGAGGATGCTCTAACGATGGCTGACAATGTTATGACCTACCGCCTGATCGTCAAGGAGGTGGCCTACCGGCAGGGGGTTTACGCCACGTTCATGCCCAAGCCGCTGTTCGGAGAGAATGGATCGGGAATGCACACCCATATGTCCTTGTTCAAGGGGGATCGGAACGCCTTTTTCAACATTAAAGGCAAATACCATCTCTCGGATTCCGCCCGGTATTTCATCGGCGGGTTGCTGAAATACGCCCCCGAGATCACCTCCGTAACCTGCCAGTGGGTTAACTCCTACAAGAGACTGGTCGCCGGCTACGAAGCCCCGGTGTACCTGTCCTGGGCTCAAAGAAACCGGTCGGACCTGATCCGAATTCCCATGTATAAACCCGGAAAAGAAGAGGCTACGCGAATCGAGTACCGCAGCCCGGACCCGGCCTGTAACCCCTACCTCGCCTTTTCGGTCATGCTGGCGGCGGGGATGGCGGGAATCGAAGGAAAGATTGAACCGCCCGAGCCGGTCGAGGCGAACGTTTATAAGATGAGCGCCGAAGAGCGGGAAAGGCGAGGGATCGGGCAACTTCCCGGGAGCCTGCTGGAAGCGATTCAGTTTACCGAAAAGAGTAAACTCGTGCGCGAAGCCCTGGGAGATCATATTTTCAATCACTTCATAGAAAACAAAAAGGTGGAGTGGGATCGTTATCGCATTCAGATCACTTCTTACGAGATTGAGAAGTATCTGCCGGTGCTTTAGGAAAAGGGATGGAGTCAGGCGGGGAGGCAAGAGGGACGAAATGTCCCTCTTGCCTCCTTTCGTGGATGGGGAGAACCTCCACTTATTGAGATAAGCTGCGATATCAGGTATAATTTAATGGTATAGGAATTTCCTTTTTTATCCTTCCCCCTCACCCTACCCTCTCCCACCAGGGGAGAGGGCAAACATATTGGAATAAGAAAGAAATCCCCTCCCCCTTGAGGGGGGGAGGATGAGGGTGGGGGTGTTAATAACTTGATCCTTATTATCCCGATGCCATGGAGTTTCCATCCGCTCCTTTGGCAGTCGAAGCAGGGGCCTAAATCACTTTCGGGTAAGCCCGGGCGAAGGAAATGTTTGAGGTAGCCATATTTTATTGCCAGCATCAGACCGATCGGATGATGCAGGTCCTGAGAATTCTTGACGGTTCCGCAGCGCCGAAAATCCGGAAGGTAGCCTTGCCATGTTCCGGCAAGCTGGAAGTCTCCTTCCTCCTGAAGGCCTTGGAAAATGGTGCGGATGCAGTGGCGCTGTTTGGATGTCCAGAAGGAGAGTGCCACTACCTGGTGGGCAGCACGCGGGCCAAGAATCGGGTGCAATATGCGCGGAGAATTCTAAGAGAGATTGGCTTAGAGGAAGAGCGGATCCATCGATTCGTTTTTGCGGATCAAACACCAAGCGGAGAAATGGAGTCGCTGACCGCTTGGGCGGAAAAAGTCCGGTCGATGAGCGACCTGCGGGAAAATACAAAAATCAAAATGCCCCAATAGGAACTTTTGGTAAGAGCTTAGCTTTGATGATCTCGTAAAAAGTAGAATTTCCCCTCCCCTGGCGGGAGGGGATGAAGGGGAGGGGGATAAATAACTGGTTGAAATTTCCTGATTCTTCACCCTCACCCTGACCCTCTCCCGTCAAGGGAGAGGGGGTATTTTTGACTTTTTACGAGTTCATCAGCCTTGTTTCCTTAAATTTTGAGTGGGCAAGGGAAACCGATCGATGCCCAAGAAATATCATTTAAATCCCAAACCGATACCCCCTCGCTGGGTTCCTCCCGGTCCTTTCGGGATTATCGAGGGGGATGGTTGTCTGAATTGCGCCAACTGCGTCAAAAAATCCTGTGTCTATTCGGTCTATCGCAAACGGGGGTATGACCAACGGCAGATGTTCGACACGGCCGATTCCCTCTGCAAAAATTGTTTCCGCTGCGTGCAGGGGTGTTACGGGCGGATTCTCTCCAAGAGTCGAAATCCCGAATTTTGGACCATGGGAGACGATTACTGGACCCCGGAGATCATCGCCAGTAATCAAACCCAGGCCGAAACGGGGAAAATTCCGGTCTCCGGGGGGGGGTATGGCGGCCCCTTTTCCGGCCCGGGTTTTGACAGCATGTGGACGGACATGTCTGAGATCGTCCGGCCCACCCGCGATGGGATCCATGGAAGAGAGTATATTAGCACGGCCATTGAACTCGGGAAAATCTTGCAGATGTTGACTCAACCAGCGGCCCAGGGTGCGGCTCGCCTTTCGCCGGTTTTATCGGGGGGGAACTTTCCCCCCAGGGTGGAAGCTTCGATCCCCTTCATCTTTGATCTTCTTCCCTTCAGGGAGTTCAACGCTGCCGTCCGTTTGGCCCTGGCCAAAGCCGCCTTTGAGGCCAATACCTTGATGATTATCCGGGTAGAGCATCTCACGGATGAATTCTTGCCCGTGGCGACACACCTCGTCCCGCTCCTTCCCGAAGGGAGCCTGGAAGGTTCTATTCCAGGTATCCGCCGGGCAAGAATGGTCCAGGTTTCTCTTACCGAAGGCAGCATGGAGACGGTCCGGGAGATCAAAAAAATAAGCCCGGAAGTCGTGGTTTGCTTGCGGCTTCCTCTGACTCGGGAGACAGAGGAACAAGTGGTATCTCTGGCGCGAGCGGGCGCGGAGGTGCTCCATATCTTAGCGGACGAAAAGGGGCGGGAGCAAAAGGCCACCTCTCCCCGGTTCATAAAAGATTTGATCCGCAAGATCCATCTTCGTTTGGTTAAAGAGGGCCTGCGGGATGGGCTGAGTTTGATTTACGGAGGCGGGATCGCGATGGCCGAACATGTGGCCAAGGCCATTATCTGCGGTGCCGATGCGGTTTCGATCGAACGGCCGCTTTTGCTCGCCCTGGAATGCCGCCTATGTAAGCAATGTGTCGATGACCTGGCCTGCCCCGTCGAAGTGGAAAAGATCGACCCGGAATGGGGCAGGCAAAGAGTGGTGAATTTAATCGCCGCCTGGCATGGGCAGCTTTTGGAGGTACTGGGGGCCATGGGCATGCGGGATGTGCGCCGGCTGCGCGGAGAAGCGGGCCGGGCGATTTTCCTGGAAGAGATTGAAAAAGAAACCTTCGGCCGGATTTTCGGCCAGCCTGTCCAGGAGGGCAAACCCCAAGAGGAGAGCATGCATGTCCTTTCCCCCTGAAATCCGGCCGATGCCTTCGCGTTTCCGCAACCCCGTCGGAAAATACAGAATTCACCGGGGAGCGGCCTGCATTCATTGCGGGCTATGCGCGGATTTATGCCCCCGGGGTGTTCATCGCCGCCTGGGGAAAAAAATGCTCCCGCCCAAGGATGAGTTTTGCATCGGGCCCTCCTGTCAGGAGAAGGATTATTATTGCATTTCCCGTTGCCCCCAGGGTGCATTGCGAATGGCGCCCAACCCCAACCTTAAGGCGTTTACGGACTACCGATGGCCGGCCGATCTCTTATTGTCTACCTGGCAGCAGGCTGAAACCGGAAAGGTTCCCTATGCCGACCTGGAGTACCGGGTGGGAGCCTCCAGGGGAGGGTTCGACCGCCTGCGCCTGCGTCTGCCAAGAGAGATCGATCTCTCTTCCCCCGAAGAGGAGATATCCACCGCCGTCCCCTTGAATCGCCGAGCGGATGAGCGACCTCAGGTCTGGATTGGAGTTCCGTTCTATGGGGGGGGCATGTCTTTCGGGTCGGTCAGCATCAACACCATGCTGGCCCGGGCCCGGGCGGCACAGGCCTGGAATACTTTCACCTGTACGGGGGAAGGCGGATATCCCGAACCGTTACAGCGGTACGATGGCAACATGATCACCCAGGTAGCCACCGGGTTGTTTGGGGTGCGGGAAGAGACGATCCAGCGGGTGCGTATCGTGGAATTCAAATACGCCCAGGGCGCGAAGCCTGGACTGGGAGGGCATCTCCTGGGAGATAAAGTTACCCCGGCCGTGGCGCGAATGCGGGAAGCCGTGGCGGGAAGCGCCCTCTTCTCGCCGTTTCCGTTCCACAGCGTTTATTCCGTCGAAGATCATAAAAAACATGTGGACTGGATTAAAGTGGTAAACCCGCGGTGCCTGGTCTCGGTAAAAGTCTCCACCCCTACGGACGTGGACATGGTGGCCGTAGGAAGTTACTACGCCGGTGCCCATATCATTCACCTCGACGGGAGTTACGGGGGTACCGGGGCTGCGCCGGATATCGCGAAGAAGAATATCGCCATGCCCATTGAATACGCGATTCCCAAAGTTCATCGTTTCCTGCTGGAGGAAGGACTCCGTGATCAGATCACCTTGATCGCCAGCGGTGGGGTCCGTACGGCCTACGATATTGCCAAAGCCATCGCTTTGGGTGCGGATGCAGTCGTGGTGGGGACGTCCG
>Ga0315288_10012646_pt1 | contig 10595 bp, 7 predicted proteins | sample YL17G11_20_MG_FD_203454 | JGI IMG/M metagenome (GOLD analysis project Ga0315288, IMG submission 203454) | Sediment microbial communities from Yellowstone Lake, YNP, Wyoming, USA - YL17G11_20 | ecosystem: Environmental > Aquatic > Freshwater > Lake > Sediment | place: USA: Wyoming | collected...
CTGCCGAAGACCATCGCCGTTTCGATCCCAAGAGGGACAGCTCTTTTCCTGGTTCCACCTCTGCGCGTCCTGATCTTTCTTCTTTCTCCCGTGGCTCAGCTGTTTCGCTGGGCGGGAGAGCGCAGTGTGAATTGCCTGGTCGGTCGATCTACCGAAAAACTCCCCCCGCTGAATCGGGTAGAAATGGAGGCGATGGCCGAGCAAGGAGCTCAGGATGGCTTGGTCACGACGCTGGAGCTGCACTATCTGAAAGGAATCCTGTCTTTGGGCGAAAAAACCGCCGGAGAGATCCTGGTTCCTCGCCCACAAATGATTGCCTTACCATCGAAGGCCTCCCCCATGGAAGCTGTTTCTTTGCTGAAACAACAGGGTCTTTCCCGCCTTCCCGTGTACGAAGGGACCTTGGATCAAGTCGTCGGTATCCTTTACGCCAAGGATTTGGTTGCCCATCGTGAGGCAGCGGATATAAAAGCACTGTTGCGTCCGGTTTTTGCCGTACCGGAAGGGATCCAACTGGCTCACCTTTTCGCTGAGTTTCGCGCGCATCAGAGTCACATTGCTTTGGTGCTGGACGAATACGGAGGCACGGCCGGCCTTGTCACACTGGAAGACCTGCTGGAAGAGATTGTGGGGGAGATCTGGGACGAACATGACACAATTCGCTTCACCTGGAAGCGATTCGAAGACGGAGCGCTCCTGCTTCACGCCGGAATCGGACGAGAGGATCTGCGTCCACTGGGTTTGGAGCTTCCGGAGGAATCTGACAATTTGGCAACTTATATAGTGAAAACTCTGGGGCACGTTCCGCAAAAAGGAGAACGGATCGGTCTGGGTGAATGGCAGCTGGTCGTCCTGAAAGCCACACCGCAGCGCGTGGAATGGGTCAGGGCTCAGCATTGACCGAGATCCTTCTGTTTTTAGTTTGCCTCGTCGCCTCCGCAATGTTCTCCGCGGGGGAAACTTCTTTTACATTGCTGGACAAAAGTCGAATGCGGGTGCAGGCCAAAGCAGGAAACCGGCAAGCCAGGTTGATGGCGAGTCTATGGCAAAAACCGGAACGCTTTTTTACACCGCTGTTGTTGGGTAACAACCTGGCCAATATCACGGGTTCTGTGGCGATTACATCGCTGTTCCTTTCCTGGTGGGGATCAAGCGGGACAGTGATCGCCATGGTTGTGGTGACCGTATTGACTCTCTACGCGGGTGAGCTGATCCCTAAGGGTCTGGCAGCAAGGTTTCCGGGACACATGTCCCGTCTGCTGTTTTATCCATTGCTGATCCTTTTTCTACTGTTTTGGCCGGTTAGCTTCCTGATCAATGGGTTTCTGGCTTTCGTCCGCCGCCTGTTCCCTCTGTTTGGTCGGAATGATTCGTACACCTCCCGGCGAGAGCTGGAAACACTTGCCCATGCTTACGGCGCCAGCGAACGAGAAATGCTGGGTAATGCCCTTCGTTTTTCCGATTTAACTTTGGCAGAAGTGATGGTTCCCCGCGTGGAGATGCGTTCTTTCCCGGAGACAAAACCGGTTGCCGAGGTCCTGGAAGAATGTCGTGGTCTTCGCTTTTCCCGTTTTCCCCTGTACACCGAAAACCCTGACCAGATGACCGGGGTTCTCTTTTTGAAGGACCTCTTAGGGATTTCGCCACCGGTCAGCGCACAAGCCAAGGAGTATGCTCGCCCGGTTACCTTTTTAGTGGAGAGCCTGCCAATTGCCCAGGCCATTGAGCAGATGCGTTCCGTGCAAACAAGTATCGTCCTGGTGTTGGACGAACGGGGAGGGGTGGCTGGTCTAGTTACGCTGGAAGATTTAACCGAAGAGATCGTGGGGGAGATTTGGGACGAATTCGAGCAGCCGCGGGTTCTGGTTGTACCAGGAGAAGAGGGAGAATGGGTTCTGGACGCGCGAATTCCTTTGCGAGAGTTGGCCCAGCGATGGCAAGTTTTCCTCCCAGTGCATGCCAATACTCTAGGTGGCGCATTGGAAGAGCTTAGTGGGGAAATCCCGCTTGCCGGTCAGCGTTTTCCGATTCCAAATGGGGAGCTGGTGGTGCTAAACGCTACGGTTCGATCTGTTAGGCGTGTTGGTCTGCGCTTGGCTAAACCGGTATAATCTACCAGCAGAGGTTGGTTCCGCTTGGACGATTGGAGTACATTTGTTGGTCCGCTGTTGATCCTATTCGCGCTGCTCGGTGTTGCGGGGTTTTCCGCCTGCAGCGCGGCTTTTCTTGCTATTTCCAAGAATCGTTTACGGCGGGAGTTGGCGTCAGGACATCCACGCATCCAACATCTCCTCGCCTGGAGGGAATCTCCCGGCCCGATGCTCTCCATCCTATTGGTCGGGGATTACTTGTTTCTGTTCCTCTACGCGGTTCTCTTCTTTTGGTGGATCTCGCACTTCCAATCCTTTCCGGGCTGGTTCTGGGGTCTGATCGTATTGGGGGCCATTTTGCTCGTATTGGCGGAATTCGTCGCTCGCACGGTCGGTGTTAGTCGTCCGTTGGAAACGTTGGTGCGGCTTTTCCCTCTTTTGTCTGCAGCCCGTATTCTGCGACCATTAGCAGGCGCTTTGCAATGGATCGCTCAGAGAGTGTTTCGCTTGCGCGCATCCAACGATCCCCAAGATGAGGAGGAAGTCCGCGTCTTAGCGGACTTCCGGGAAGAAGTGGATTCGATGGAGACTACGCAACGGGAGATGATCTCCTCCATCTTCGATTTTAAGGAGAAGGAAGTATCCGAAGTGATGGTTCCCCGCCTTGATGTGGTGGCGATCGAAGACACACGCCCGTTGGAGGAAGCGCTGCGCCGGATGGTAGAAACAGGTCATTCCCGGATGCCGGTTTGGCATGAAACGATGGATAGCATCGTGGGAGTCCTGCTGGAAAAGGATGCAATCCCCTATTGTCTGGAGGGAAAGGGAAATATACCACTGAGCTCGGTCCTGCGTAGACCCTTTTTTGTGCCGGAGAGTAAAAAGATCTCCGAGCTGTTGGCGGAAATGCAACGCAAAAAAACACAAATCGCGTTGGTGGTGGATGAGTATGGCGGCCTGGAAGGCCTGGTGACGATGGAAGATCTACTGGAAGAGATTGTAGGGGAGATTCACGACGAGCATGATCAAGAAGCGGAACCCGTTCAGTTATTGGGAACCGGTCGTTACATGGTATCAGCCGGCCTGACCTTGCGCGAGTTGGGAGAGCTAGCGCTTCGAGAACTGGTCTCGGAAGAATATGACACGATTGGAGGTTTGCTCTACAGTCTGTTCCAGCACATACCCAAAGTGGGGGAAGAAATCACCTTCGAAGGAATTGCCTTCCGCGTGTCGGAAATGGCGGGAAACCGTCTGTTAAAGATTGAAGTGAACCTGCCGCAAGGAGAGGCGAATGATTGATTGGGATCGTTTAATGGAAGAAGCCAAGACAGCGCGGGAGATGACCTACACCCCCTATTCACATTTCCCGGTGGGTGCAGCGCTGCTTGGGGCATCCGGCAAAATCTATCGCGGCGTTAACATCGAGAACGCAAGTTACCCGCTGACCATTTGCGCGGAACGAGTGGCTTTGTTCTCCGCCTATAGCATGGGAGAACGTGGATTCCTCGCCCTGGCGATTGTGACCAACACCCCCACCTTCTCTTCCCCCTGCGGTGCCTGCCGCCAGGTCCTGGTGGAGTTAGCCCCAGGGATGCCCATTTTGCTGGCAAATTTGGCTGGGGAACGAATGCTGACCGACAGCAGCAGCCTGCTCCCCTTCCCCTTCACACCAGAGTCTTTGCTCGGCCAACCAGGGAGTGTTTCATGAAACGGCGCAAGATCCTCGTCGGGAATTGGAAATGCCACAAATCCTTTGATGAAGCGATAACGTTAATTGCGGAGATCGTGGCGAACGTTCCACTCGAACTGGATCGGACTGTAGTCCTCTGCCCCCCCTTCCCCTATCTGGCGGAAGCGGTGCGTCGAACTAGAGAGAGTCCGGTGAAGATTGGAGCGCAAAATGTCTGGCAAGAGGATAGCGGAGCCTTCACTGGTGAAGTCTCAGCGCCAATGCTCGCCTCACTTGGAGTGGAATACGCCATCGTCGGCCATTCAGAACGGCGGCAATTCTTTATGGAATCAGACGAATGCCTGGCGCGGAAAGTTGCCCGTGCCTTGGCGTGGAGCCTGACGCCCATTTTCTGCCTGGGCGAGCGATGGGAGGACCGGGAAGCGGGGCAGACATTGGCTGTAGTGCAACGTCAGTTCCAAGCTGTCTTCGCACTGTCTGCGGAGACTGCCGCCTCTTTAGTGATCGCTTACGAGCCGGTATGGGCCATTGGCACCGGCCGCAATGCCACACCGGAACAGGCAGAGGAAGTTCATGCGATCCTGCGCGGCCTGGCCATTGAACGCTGGGGTTTCGCTGTTGGTGAAGCGATTCGCATTCTTTACGGCGGGAGTGTGAGGGCATCTAACATCGATGCCTTAATGGCGATGCCCAATCTGGACGGTGCTTTGATTGGTGGCGCCAGTCTCTCGGCTCCGGAATTCCTTCGGATCGTCCATTTTCAAGGCTAGATCGACTTGACAAAACCATTATATTCCACCAGACAGCGCCCCGCAGTAACTGCAGGACCGAATGGATGCGGCGGGGATTGCATGCACCCGTCTCGCGGGTATTCCAATCGGGAACGAAAGACAAGATGTCCCTCGTCAGTCTGAAGGGGATTGTACTGCACACCAAACCTTGGAAAGAACAGGACAAACTGGTCCTGCTCTACACCCGGGAGCGGGGTAAGCTGTCAGCGATGGCTCGGGGTGGACGAAAACCGCACAGCGGGTGGGGTGCCGCCCTGGAACCGCTCACCGTCCTCGATTTTCTCCTGTTCGAAAAGGAGGGGCGCCGTCTGATCACGCAATGGCAAATCGAGCAGAGTCACGCCGCTTTGCGCGGCGATCTACCCGGTATTGCCGTGGCCCTGTACTGGACGGAATTGCTGGCGGAACTGGCGCAAGAAAACGATCCGAATCAACGGGTTTATCAAGAGCTTACGGACGCGCTGTCTGTCCTTCAGGCCGGGCTGGAACCGGTCGTGACCAACAATGCCTTTCTGCTCAAACTGCTCTCTCTCCTGGGGTTCTGGCCTCGGTTGGATTCTTGTGTGTCTTGCGGTGGCCCGGTGTCCGGCAAGGTGGTGATCTTTAATCCGAAGGCGGGCGGGGTCCTCTGCCCTCAATGCCAGGTCTTCGGCCGCAGCATTTCGGTACGGGCAACAACTCTTGCCCGGGCACGCGCATTGGTCGGGTCTGCATGGGATGAACTTCGTTCTGATCCGGAATCGGACGGGGAATTGCAGGAATTGTTGCGGCTCTTCCTTGGCGTCCACCTAGAGAAGGGGTTTTCCCCCGTATTGACCTTTTTCTCACGCCTGGATCAAACCGTATTGTCCCCACCGGCTCGCGATCCGAATACCCGATAAAGCGGCGGTCCCATGATGGGGATCGTTTTCTTGCAAAGCATGCCAGAGAGCGATAGATTTATTATTTAGATTTGATGACCTTCCAAGACCTGATCTTTACCCTAGAAAACTACTGGGCACAGCGTGGTTGCGTGATCGAGCAGCCCTACGATCTGGAGGTGGGAGCCGGCACAATGCACCCGGCCACCTTTTTCCGCGTTTTGGGAAAACGCCCTTGGCAGACCGCCTTCGTGCAGCCATCCCGCCGTCCAGCGGATGGACGGTTCGCCCAAAATCCATACCGGGTCTATCGGCACTACCAATACCAGGTCATCTTGAAACCCTCCCCGACGGATGTCCAGGATCTCTATCTGGATTCCCTACGGGCGATGGGACTGGATTTGAAAGAGCACGACATTCGTTTCGAGGAAGACAACTGGGAGTCCCCTACCTTGGGAGCCTGGGGCACCGGTTGGCAGGTGATGTTGGATGGTTTGGAGATCACCCAGTTCACCTACTTTCAGCAAGCGGGTGGCTACGACTTGAAACCAATTTCAGCCGAGTTGACTTATGGCTTGGAGCGATTGGCAATGTACCTCCAAGGAGCCCGGTCCGTGTTCGATGTGCGCTGGCAGAAGGACGTTCGTTACGGCGACATCCATCGTGCCACGGAAGTGGAGTGGTGCCAATATGCCTTCCACCAAGCCAATCCGGATCGTCTGTGGGAACTGTTCCGCCTGTATCAAGAGGAAGCCGGCCACTGCAACGAGCAGGGTTTAGTGCTTCCTGCCTATGAATACGCGCTCAAGCTGTCGCATACCTTCAATTTGTTGGATGCCCGAGGCGCAGTCTCGGTAGCCCAGCGCACCGATTTGATCGGAAGAATTCGCCAGATCGTGCGGGAATGCGCCCGTCAAACTCTGGAGCGAGAAAATGTCTGACCTGCTGTTTGAGGTAGGGACTGAAGAGATCCCCGCCCGATTCCTGGCTCTAGCGCAACAATCTCTGCAGGAGCGAGCCAAACGGGCGTTGGAAGGCGGCGGATTCTTGTTCCAGGAATTGGTAAGCTGGGTTACGCCGCGCCGGTTGATCCTCTATGCCTACGACCTGGATTTTGATCCTGCTCGTGCTGAAGTTCGAAAAAAGGGACCTGCGAAGAGAACTGCCTTTGGTGAGGACGGCCAGCCCACTCCAGCGTTGCTTGGTTTCTTGCGGAAAGAAGGCGGCGAGCTGTCCCGGGTCATTCATCAAGACGAATATATCTACCTGGTGAAGCGCATCGAGCGTCAGCCCCTGGAGCTGTTGGCGGATTTGCTTCCCCCGATCGTATCCGGATTACCGTTTGCCAAAAGCATGCGCTGGGGGGAAGGCTTATGGTCCTTTGTACGGCCGGTGCGCTGGCTGGTGGCTCTCTGGGGTCGAGAAATCGTTCCATTACACCTGTTCGACTGCCAGAGCGGAAATACCACCTTCGGCTTGCGTTTTTTTTCCGGGACCATCAATTTGGATCGGGCGGAAGAGTACCTACCCACGCTGGAGGATCATTTCGTATTGGTATCCCCCATTGAACGCCGTCAGCGACTGGAAGGGCTTGTGGAGGAATTGGCCCATGAAGTAGGCGGAGAACCGCTATGGCCGGAAGGCTTGCTCGACGAACTGGTTTTTCTCCACGAATACCCCACACCCTTCCGTGCCACGTTCCCAGAACATTATCTGGAGCTTCCCAAGGATGTCTTGATCACGGTGATGCGGCATCACCAAAAGCATTTGCCGATCACCGAGGATGGGGCGGAGCTGCTGCCGTATTTCTTCTGTTTCCGCGAAGGACCAGCCCTGGGTGAGGAGATCGTGGTGCGGGGGAACCAGGAAGCCCTGATCGGTCGTCTGGATGACGCTGGGCTCTTCTTCGCCCAAGATCAGACAATCCCCCTGGCCGAACGAGTCTGCCTGCTATCCGGAATCTCCTTCCAGGAAAAATTGGGGACCTTGCTCGATAAGACCGACCGTCTGTGCGCGTTGGTGCATACCCTGGGGCAAACATTGCTTTGGAGCGAGGAGACAAGATCCCATGCCGAACGGACCGCCAGGCTAGCAAAGGCAGACCTCACCACCGCTTTAGTGGTCGAGTTGCCCGAATTGCAGGGGATTATAGGCCGTGAATACGCCCAACGGCAAGGAGAACTGCCGGAGGTGGCCGCTGGAATCGCAGATCACTATCTACCTCGCTATTTGCAGGACCGGCTGCCCACCAGTGAAAGCGGATGGTTGGTGGGGTTGGCCGACCGTCTGGACACGTTGGGAGCGTTCTTCGCCATCGGCCTGGAGCCTACCGGTTCTGCCGATCCCTTTGCCTTGCGTCGGGCCGGCCAAGGCCTGCTCTCCCTATTGTTGGGGAAAGAGTCCAATCTATCCGTGGAGACCTTACTGGCACAAGAAGCGCAGATCCTGGCAGAATTCGGTAAATCCTGGCTCCTTTCCCAGACGGACACCACTTCGTGCGACCGCTTGTTCTCCTTTCTCGAAGGACGGCTACGTTTCCTGCTGGAAGAGAAGGGATTCGCATTCGAAGTGATCAGTGCGGCCATTGCACCCCGGCCGCTGATTCCGACACAGGCGCTGAAACGAGCCGAGAGGATCCGAAGGGAGTGGGATAACCCAAGCCTGGAGCAGCTGGCCTTGTCCGCCAAGCGGATGAAGAATATCCTTCGAACGGCAAACCCGGAAACTTCCACGCTGCAGCCGGAATCGTTGGAGCCAGAAGCGCAATCGCTGCTGGAAGCGGTGTTGCGGACTGACCGGCTGGACTTGTCAGACCTTTCGGCACTGTGGTCAGCCCTGGTGGAACTATCTCCCAAGGTATCTGTCTTTTTCGATCAGGTGCTGGTCCTCTGCGAAGACCGCCTGCGACGAGAAAGCCACTTGGCCTTACTGCAAAAAACGCAGAAATTGTTCGGGCAGTTTGCGGATTTCTCCGCTCTTCCATTTTAATGTGGTTCATCCGGGCTTTTTCACCCGCCCGAAAGAATAAATAGAGAATTTCGTCTGGAGGATCGTGAATGACCAAATACGTGTACGAGTTCCATGAAGGCAACGGAAAAATGCGTGAGCTGCTGGGCGGTAAAGGTGCCGGCCTGGCGGAGATGACGAACCTGGGCATCTCCGTGCCTCCTGGTTTCACCCTGACTACTGATATCTGCACCTATTATTATGAGCATGGGCAGTCCTACCCTGCCGAGTTGGAAACGGAAGTGAAAGCGGCTCTGGCTGAAGTCGAGCGCGTAATGGGTCGCAAGTTCGGTGACCCGGATAATCCCTTACTCTTTTCCGTCCGCTCTGGTGCCCGTGCCTCGATGCCGGGAATGATGGACACCATTCTCAACCTGGGTCTGGGCGACAAGACCGTAGAGGGTCTGGCACAGATCACCGGCAATCCCCGCTTTGCCTGGGATTCCTATCGCCGCTTTGTCACCATGTATGGTGACGTGGTCCTAGGTTTAAAACCCACCAGCAAAACCGAGGAGGACCCATTCGAAGTGATCTTGGAACGCGTCAAACAGGAAGCCTGCGTTACCTTTGACACTGACCTAAGCACCCAAGATCTCCAACGCCTGGTGAAACTATACAAGGACGAGATCAAGCAGAAGCTAGGCGTGGATTTCCCAGAGGACGTCAACCAGCAGCTATGGGGCGCCATCGGTGCTGTGTTCGGCTCCTGGATGAATGACAGGGCGATCGCTTACCGAAAGCTCTACGACATCCCAGCCAGTTGGGGGACGGCCTGCAATGTGCAGACGATGGTCTTTGGCAACCGGGGAGAGACCTCCGGCACCGGCGTTGGCTTCACTCGCGACCCCGCACTCGGTAACAACCAGATGTATGGCGAGTTTTTGATGAACGCGCAGGGTGAGGACGTGGTCGCCGGGATTCGCACTCCCCGGCCGATCTCCGAATTGGCCATCGCCATGCCGGATTCCTACAAGCAGTTGGTGGAGATTCGCGACAAACTGGAAGCCCATTTCCGTGACATGCAGGACTTCGAGTTTACGATTGAGGAAGGCAAATTGTGGATGCTGCAGACCCGCACCGGAAAGCGTCATCCTTTCGCGGCTGCCCGGATGGCAGTGGACATGGAAGCTGAGGGTCTAATCAGTGAGAAAGAGGCTGTATTACGCCCTGAAGCTGACGGTATGGCGGCTTTCCTGGCCCCCATCTTCGATAGCAAAGCTAAAGCCCAGGCCATAAAAGACGGTAACCTGCTGGCCAAAGGTTTGCCGGCTGGACCCGGCGGGGCTTTCGGCCGCGTGGTCTTTAATGCCACCGATGCCGAAGCTTGGAAGGCTCGTGGCGAGAAGATCCTGTTGGTCCGCAAGTTCACTTCCCCCGAGGACATCCGCGGCATGGACGCTGCCCAAGGTATTCTCACGGCCCAAGGTGGAATGACTTCCCACGCGGCATTGGTGGCCAGGCAGATGGGCAAGGTTTGCATCGTTGGCTGTGCAGCGCTCAATATCGACTACGAGAAGACCGAGATGGTCGTGAATAACCATGTCATCAAAGAAGGGGATTGGCTCTCTATTGACGGTTTCACGGCCGAGGTGATCCTCGGCCAGCTACCGACCACGCCTTCTGAAGTGCTACAGGTTTTCGCGGGTCAGCTCAAAGCAGAAGACTCCAAGACCTACCAGCAGTTCATCAAGCTGATCACATGGGCTGACAAATACCGCCGGCTAGAAGTATGGACCAACGCCGACACCCCCAAGCAAGCCGAGCAGGCTGTGCAGCTGGGCGCGCAGGGGATTGGGCTTTGCCGCACCGAGCACATGTTCTTTGAAGGCGACCGAATCCATTATGTCCGACGCATGATTCTCTCCGATACGAAGGAAGAGCGCGAGGCAGCCTTGGCTTTCCTGTTCCCCATGCAGAAGCAAGACTTCATTGGTCTCTACAAGGCGATGAAGGGCTACCCGGTAACCATCCGCCTGCTTGATCCGCCACTCCACGAATTCCTGCCTTCCCGTGAAGCCCTCAAACCGGAGGCTTTCCAGGAGAAAGTCGGTCAAATCGCCAAGGAATTGGGTGTCACCGAGGAAGTAATCGAAGAGCGGATCGAGGCTCTGCACGAGAGCAACCCGATGCTGGGGCACCGAGGCTGCCGCTTGGGCGT
>Ga0315288_10012648_pt1 | contig 10595 bp, 5 predicted proteins | sample YL17G11_20_MG_FD_203454 | JGI IMG/M metagenome (GOLD analysis project Ga0315288, IMG submission 203454) | Sediment microbial communities from Yellowstone Lake, YNP, Wyoming, USA - YL17G11_20 | ecosystem: Environmental > Aquatic > Freshwater > Lake > Sediment | place: USA: Wyoming | collected...
GGCTCCAATCGCCGGCCTCGTCCTCCTTACGAAGAATAGTGCCGACCTCAAGCGACATCGGCCATCCCGACCCGCACCTGGGAAAACTGAGTTCAGACTCCACGATAGAGCCATCGTACGGCAGCTGTGACCATTGAGGGTTGACACCCATCCAGAAATGAATATACTTACCGGTAAGTGTTACCGTCCGGTCGGTATAATTCCACCCGAGGTAGGACCACGACTCGTCAGCGACGATTCCCGGAGGTTCAAAGATGACGGAACCGGGGCTTAAAGCCCTAAGCGGAAAAGACGTACGGGAGCGCCTGCTCATCGCCGCCGTCCGACTGTTCGCCCGCAAGGGGTACGCCGCCACATCGGTCCGCGAGATCGTTGAGGCGGCAGGTGTGACCAAGCCGGTGCTTTACTACTACTTCAGGAACAAGGAAGGCGTGTTTCAGGCGATGATGCAAGAGGCCGTTGTCGCCCACCGCGCCGTTCTCGATGAGGTGCGGCACTCCGGTGGAACGGCATCCGAGCGCATCCTTTTGTTGAACGAACGCGTGTATACACTCACGCTCGAAAATGCCTTGGCCGTCCGGGCGATCGACGCGGCGTACTACGGACCCAGAGAGGGAGCCCCGGAGTTCGACTTCGATCAGCTTCATGGAGAGTTCGACGCGCTGATCCGCAGCCTTGTGGAGGAAGCCGTGGCCGCCGGAGAATTTCCTCCAGGCAACATCGATGAAATGGTGCTCGCGCTTCTCGGAGGCTTTATCGCCGGGAAGTCGTCGATCTCGGACCGGTGCCTTCTGGGCAATCCTCTCCAGCCCGACAGTCTTCGAAGAATCATTCGTATCATTCTCGACGGTATTCGCGTGCGGCCGCAGGGCCGAACGGAGGAAGAAAGATGAAAACCAAACGACATGCGTGCTTGTGTACAGCGGTCTTCGTGGCCGCGCTTGCCGTCCTCGGTTGCTCACGCGATCCGGCCGGCTCACGCGCTGACGCGAAATCCGACCGCGGCTCCGCTGGAGGGAAACCTCCCGTGCCGGTCGAGGTCGCCATCGCGAAAGTGGACTCTCTCGCCGAAGCGATCGATGTGGTCGGGTCACTCGCGCCGAAGCTCTCCGCCGACATTCGCTCGGAGGTCTCGGGAACTGTTCTGGAGGTGGCGGTAACCGAATGGGTTCCCGTGAAAAAAGGTACGGTGCTCGCTCGTCTCGACCCGCGCGAGGCGGAGGCCGCGGTCGCTGCTGCCAAGGCGGCTCTCCTGCAGGCCGAGGCGAACGGAAACCGGGCGGTTCGCGAAGCGGACCGGTGTGGGCGGCTGAGCGCCGCGGGCCTTGCGACACAGCAGATGCTCGACGATGCCCGCACACTCCAGGAAGGGGCGGTCGCGAACGCGGCTGTTGCGAGGGCGCAGCTCTCCGCGGCGGAGTACCGGCTCGAGAAAACGGTGTTCCGCGTCCCGTTCGACGGCGTGGTTGCGGCGCGCAACATCGACGTCGGTGACTACGTGGAGAGCATGGGAACGCCGAGACCGCTTTTCCAGGTCGTCGACAACCGTCGCCTCGACCTCACGGTAACTGTCCCGTCGACACGCAGCGCTCTTCTCCGTGTCGGCCAGCGACTCGTTTTCACAACCGACGCCCTTCCCGGCCGCACGTTCAACGGGGCGGTCGCGCACATCAACCCGGTGGTCGATGAGGCGACGCGGACCGTCAAGGTGATCGCCGAGGTTACGAACGAGGACGGCGCCCTGCGAGGAGGGCTTTTCGTCAGCGGGCGCATTGAGATCGGGCAACGCCGAGGCGTGATTCAGGTGCCGCGCAGCGCGCTCCTCTCGTGGGACATGGCGGGCGGACGCGGCGAACTCTTCGCGGTCGAAGAAGGTGTCGCGCGGCGCCGCGACGTGCGGACCGGCGTGGCTGTGGGGAACGCGGTCGAGATCACGGCGGGCATCAAGACCGGCGAGCAGGTCATTACACGCGGCGGTTTCAACGTACGCGACGGCGACCGCGTGCAGGTTATCTCATCATCGAGCTAAGAGCTGGTCAGTCCCGTGGTGAGTGAACTCAAGGAGTGAACCATGTTCCTGTCGAACCTCTCGATCAAGCGCCCCGTTTTCGCGGCCGTCATGATGCTGGCGCTTGTGACGCTCGGCGTGTTCTCCTACCGCCGCTTGGCAATCGACATGTGGCCGAACGTCGAGATCCCGTACATCACGATCATCACCGTCTATCCCGGCGCTGCGCCCGAGACGGTCGAACGGGAAGTGAGCAAGCGCATAGAGGAAGCGGTGAACCCCATCTCGGGCGTCAAGCACGTCGGCTCGATCTCGCGCGAGGGCGTCTCCACGGTCTGGGTCGAGTTCGCGCTGGAAGTCGACGTGGCCCAGGCCGTTCAAGAAGCGCGTGTCAAGGTAAGCGCGATCCGCGACAAATTGCCCGACGAAATAAAAGAGCCGGTGGTCGAGAAAATCGACTTCTCCTCGATACCCATTGTCTCGCTTGCCGTGAGGTCGGACCGTTTGTCGCCGCGCGAGATGACCGACCTCGCGGAAAAAACCGTTCAGCGACGCGTAGAGAACATCGACGGGGTCGGGAAGGTCGATCTTGTGGGAACGTCGTTCCGCGAAGTCTCGGTGGAGCTGCTGCCCGAGCGGCTCGATGGGCTCGGTCTCGGCGTCGATGACGTGATCGCGGGGCTGCGAACGGAAAACGTGAACCTGCCCGTCGGGCGTCTCAACCGCGACGGAACCGAACGCCCGCTTCGCGTGGCGGGTAAGCCCGCGGAGGTCGAAGGTTATCAGAGGCTCGTGATCGCCCAGATCGAAGGCCGGCCGGTGGCGCTCGGCGACGTGGCGCGGGTCGTGGACACCGTCGAGGAGCAGCGCACGCTCGCGTTGGTCGACGGTAAACCGGGCGTGGCGCTCGATGTGATCAAGCAGAGCGGCGCAAACACCGTGGCCGTCGTGGACGCGGTCCGCCGCGATGTCGCCGCTTTGCAAAAAGAGATGCCCGCGGGCACGCTGGTTGAGGTCGTGCGCGACGGGTCGATCGCGATCCGCGAGTCCGTGCGTGATGTTCAGGAGACCCTCGTGATCGGCGCCCTTCTCACGGTGTTGATCGTTTTCTGCTTTCTCAACTCCTGGCGATCGACCGTCATCACGGGGTTGACGCTCCCGATTGCGGTCATTTCTTCGTTCATCATCATGAACATCGCGGGGATGTCGCTCAACACGATGACGCTGATGGCATTGTCGCTCTCGATCGGGCTCTTGATCGACGACGCGATCGTCGTGCGCGAAAACATCGTTCGGCACCTCGAGCGGCGAGAGGATCACTACAAAGCCGCGCGGGACGGCACATCCGAGATCGGCCTGGCGGTGCTGGCGACGACGATGTCCATCATCGCGGTATTCGTCCCGGTCGCGTTCATGGGCGGGATCGTCGGACGATTCTTCCGCGACTTCGGCATCACGGTGGCCTTCGCCGTTTTGGTGTCGCTGTTCGTTTCGTTCACGCTCGACCCGATGCTGTCCTCTCGGTGGTACGACCCCGATGTGGCGCGAGTGGGCAAACGGCATCTCCTGGCGCGCATGCTCGATCGCTTCAACGTCTGGTTCGATCGAACGGCCGATCGTTACCGGAGCGTCATCGCTTGGTCGCTCGACCACCGAAAGACGGTGATGGGCATCGCGGCTCTGGCCTTCTTCGGCGGGCTGGGCGTTTTCGCGATGCTCGAGTCCGAGTTCTTGCCCAGTTTCGACGAAAGCGAGTTCCAGGTCACGTTCGTTTCTTCTCCGGACGCATCGCTCGCCGAGACCGAGGGGCGTCTTCGCGCGGTGCTCCACGTGCTCGGCGGCGTCCCCGAAGTCGAGCGGACGTATGCGACCATCGGCGCGGGCGATGACGGCACCGTTCGCGACGGTATCGTGTTCGTGAAACTCGTGGAAAAAGGGAAACGCCGGCGAAGCCAGGACGAGATCCAACGGAGCGTCCGCGACATGCTTCTGGGTGTGCCGGGGATTCTGTCATCCGTCACCGCCGCCGGCTCGATGGGCCCGGGGAAGCCGCTCCAGGTGGGGCTTCGCGGCGAAAATCTCGATCAGCTCAAAGCGTACGCGGCGCAGTTGAAGGACGCGCTCTATGCCGTCCCGGGGATCGTCGATTTGGAATCCTCGCTCGAAACCGAGACCCCGGAGTACCGGCTCGTGGTCGACCAGGAGCGCGCCGCGGACGCCGGTCTCAATACGGGCCGCATCGTGCAGACACTTTCCGCTCTGGTCGGCGGTCAGGCAGTGACGACTTACGAGGAAGCCGACGGCGACGCTGTTCCCGTACGCGTTCGCCTGCCCCAAGCGCTCCGCACCGACGTCTCGCAGGTCGAGGCGCTCCGGCTTTCCGTCGGCGACCGCGGTGGTCCGTCGGAACTCGTTCCCCTCGGTGATCTGCTTCGACATGAGATGCACGCGTCTCCGTCGCAGATCATCCGTCAAGACCTCGCCCGCGAGGTGGTCGTATCGGCGAACCTGGATGGATTGCCGCTTGGCACCGCCGCCAAAGCCTCGCGCGAGGCCGCGGCGAAGCTCAATATGGCGCCGGGCTACCGTGTGGTGTTGAGCGGTGATACCGAGGCTATGGAAGAGTCGTTCGGCTACATGGCCGAGGCATTGATACTCGCCGTAATCATGGTCTACCTGATTCTCGCCGCGCAGTTCGAGTCCTTCGTCGATCCTCTTTCGATCATGCTTTCACTTCCGCTCGCGATCGTGGGAATGGCCGTCATGTTGCTCCTCACCGGTGACCACGTGAGCATCATCTCGCTCATCGGACTGATCATGTTGATGGGGCTCGTGACCAAGAATGCGATCCTCCTCGTCGACTACACGAAAACGCTTCGTCGCCGCGGTCTCGAGCGGCGCGCGGCCCTCATCGAAGCCGGACGCACGCGTCTGCGGCCCATCATGATGACGACCCTCGCCATGATCTTCGGTATGCTGCCGACCGCGCTCGCGATCGGCTCGGGCGCCGAGATGCGCGCGCCGATGGGGCGCGGCGTCATCGGCGGACTCATCACGTCCACGATGCTCACGCTCGTCGTCGTACCGGTGATGTATTCCTTGCTCGATGACCTCGTGGCGCGAAGACGCCGGCGTGCCGCGGTGGTGCCGGGTACCGAACCGCCGTCGGCCTCCGCGTCAGAGCGCATGTCAGGCGCTGCGGTTTCTTCGCCGGTCTCCGGCGGAGCAATCACCGCGGGAGTCGTCGCCCTATTGCTCGTCGCGGGTCCCGCTCCTCTGAGGGCGCAGGAGGCTGGGTTGACTGCGGGCGCATCGCGCGCAGCGGGAGACACGCTGACCGTTACACTCGCAAAGGGCGACACGCTCACCCTTACGCTCGCGGACGCTCTCGAGATTGCGATGCAAAAGAACCGGGACCTTCGAAACGTCGAGGAGTACCGCCGTTGGGTGCAGGGTCGATACGTCGAAGAACGAGCCGCCGCGCTCCCGCAGCTGTCGCTCGGGGGAAGCGCAGCGCGACAGCGCGATGAAAGCCAGCAAGCCTTTTTCGGCGGGATCTTCCCGCCGCAGCAGGATGTATGGACGGCGCAGGCGGGTGTCACACAGGCGATTTTCACGTGGGGACAGATCGGCGCGGCTATCCACGGGGCACGTGAGGCGATGGCGGAGGCGGACGACCGGATCAATGGCGGCCGACAGGAAGTAGTGTTCGCCGTCACACGGGCGTTCTATGTTGTCCTGCTCACACGCGAGGTCAAAGAGATCGCCGCTCAAAACCTCGTGCAAAAGGAGCGCCATCTCGAAGAGGCCAAACGCAAGAACCTCGAGGGCACCGCAACCGACTACGACGTGCTCGCCGCGCAGGTCGCCGTGGAGAACGCGAGACCCGAGGCGATTCGGGCGGCGAACGACGTCAATACAGCGCGGGACCGGCTACGATTCTTGCTGGCGATCGCGACGGGTGAGGTCGAAGCCGTCGGCGAACTGACGCCGGCCGATCCGGCTATGCCTCCGCCGGACTACGAGTCCGCCCTCGCCACCGCGGTCGCGCGCCGCCCAGAACTCGCCTCGGTCGCACACCGGATGGCCGTGGCGCGCGACCTCGTCCGTATCTACGGCGCAGGCAACAAGCCGCGTCTCGACTTCGCCGCCGGCTACGGTTGGCGTCAGTACGACCTCGGGGAAATGACGGCGGATGGCCAGTTCTGGAGTCTCGGTCTGAATCTCTCGTTTCCCATCTTCGATGGAATGCGCACCAGCGGCAAGGTGGCGCAGGCGCGAAGCGATCTCCGCACGTTCGAGAACGACGAGGCCGCGCTGCGAGATCAAATCGCTCTGGAGGTTCGGACCGCTTTGCACGCGGTCGTCGAGGCGCGCGAGATCGAGGCCGCCATAGCCGGGAACGTCGAGCAGGCCCAACGCCTGCTCACCATGGCGGAGGCCGGCTACGAGCTCGGCGCCAAGATTCGCCTCGAGGTCGAAGACGCGCTGTTCAACTTGATGTCCGCGCGGGTGAGCCTGGCCCGCGCGAGGTGCGAGCGCTTAGTGGCTGAGGCGGGTCTGAAGAAGGTGCAGGGGATTCTTGTGCCGTGACCGCTTCGCGCGCATGCGGACCGCGGATGGGGAGTTGCGACGCCGAACGAGGACTCGCCGGCCGCGTCGTCGTGCCTGCGGTCGTCAAACGAGGGCACCTCTAAGAAAAAGAAACCCGGCTGCCGCTTCTTGAAACACGGCGGCAGCCGGGTTTGAACGAACACGAGCTACTCGATGCAAGCATGCGTCAGAGACGCGGACTACTTCAGCATCAGCATCTTTTTCTTCTCGACCAGGTTTCCTGAGAGAAGCTGGTAGAAGTACACACCACTCGAGAGCTGTTTGCCAAAGTTATCCTTGCCGTCCCATTCGACCGAGTGCGCGCCGGCGGGGAAGGACCGGTTCGCCAGGGCCCGGACCTCCTGCCCTATGACGTTATACACTCTGAGGTCGACAAGGCCGGCCGTTTTGAGTTCGAATCCAATGGTCGTGACCGGGTTGAACGGGTTGGGGGTGTTCTGAGCCAAGGTCACGCCACTCGTTTCCGTCGCTCCGGCGAGCACCGGACTCGTCGGCAGCAGCGCCGGCATCGGGCCAACGTAGTACTCGCGCATCATCTCGTGGTCTTCGTGCGAGATGATGTGACAGTGCCACGCGTACCGGCCCGGTCGGTCGAACTTCGCGATCACGCGGGTGACTTCACCCGGAAGCATGACCGCGGTGTCCTTCCACCCCGCCTCGTTGGATTCGGGGCCTCTGGCATCGCCGCCGAGGACGACGTCGGAAAGGATGCCGCCGACGCCGTACGAGCCGTCGTGCTGCAACTGAGGTTTGTCCGTGATCGTCCCCGTGTAAGACTCACGGCTCAGAGTCTGGAAGGAGACGAGGTGCAGGTGCATCGGGTGGGCATCCGCCGTTGCGTTGTAGATTTCCCATACCTCGGTATCGTTGAGCATGGGGTTCTCGGTGGTCGGGTCAGACCACGTGAGGGACCCATCCTGAAGAGTGCCGAGCAGGGGCTGAAGGCGCCCATACTGGTCGCGGCCTTCGAACAGGACGAGCTGCCGCGTCGCACCCGTTTGGGTGAGCGGAACGATGCCCGGACGCAGCACGGTCCCGAGAGCGACCGTCGCATTGGGGACGGCCGGGTTGAAAGGCTTGCTCACGGCGAACTTCATGATCCGGCCGGTGGTCGCCGGGTCGGCCGGGGGCAGCACGCCGCCTTCGCCGTCGCTGCTCGTGCCGTCGGGATTGAGCCCTTTGAAAGGCTCGTCCGGGCCGAAGTTCCGAAGGTAAAGGGCCGTCTGACCGGAGAAGTCTACGATGACATCGGCGCGCTCGCCGGGACCCAGGAGCAAACGGGTGAGCGCGACCGGACTCGGCAGCAAGCCGTCGTCAGTGCCGATCTGATAGAACGTCTGAGCGGAACCCGCGAGCTCATCGTCGCGGATCTCGAACACGTAGAACCGCGAATCCGACCCGTTGAGCAGGCGGAAACGGTATTTCCGAGGTTCGACATCGAGCTTCGGCCAGGCCATTCCGTTGACGAGGATGAAGTTGCCGAAAAACTCGGCCAACATGCTCGGTCCCGGAGGCAATGGCGGGAATCCAGGCTCGATGTCCGGATTCGTCGACGGGTAGTAGAGCTGGCCCGTAGACGTGAACATTCTGTCCTGAACGGCGAGTCCTGCCTCGTAAGACCCGGTGGGAAGCACGCCGTTCGCGATGAGCAGGTTCTCGTTGTTATCACGGAGCAGGTAGAAACCCGCCATGCCGGCATACACGTTCAGACGCGTGATCCCGAGGGCGTGATCGTGGTACCAGAGCGTGCCTGCTTCCTGATCGTTGTCGTAGTGGAGCGTTTTCTTGACGAAGTGCGGGCCAACCTCCGCCCAGTTCTGGGTGAACCAGGATTCCGGGAGGCCGTCGCTTGCCGATTCAGAATGACCGCCGTGAAGATGGATGGCGGTTGGGATCCCCCCCAGCATGGGATGGGCGATGTGGACTTTGGGATCGACGGGAAGGAGGTGCCCGCCGGGACCCGGGAACGCGTAGTTGTACGCCGGGAGCTCGTTCTTCCACATGACGTCCACGGGAACGCCGCGCTTTGCCACGAATGTCGGTCCTGGATACGTAGGAACCTTCGGCGCGTTGGCCACCCCGCCGAGCGTTTTGCTGGTCGGGAGCTGGAATCCCCAGACCGTTGTCTTGAGGAGCGAGTTATTCGGTGCCCGGAGCCCGAGCCACTGCGAGGTCTCCCTTATAAAGACGGTGTACTTGCCGCCCTTGGTCACATCGACCGCCGCGGGGATCGGGAGAGGGTTGACGAACTTCGCCTGTGTGGCGGGATCGAGCAGCACCTGTGCGTGGCCGATTCCCGCCGAGACGACGAGCCAGGCCACTGCGACGATCAAGATAGAAGACAAGATATAACGCTTCTGCGACATGTTTCTGAACACTCCTTTCGGTTGATTTCCCCTTGAGAGGGGATGACGTTGAGCGATTCGCCGGTCTTCACACCTCTCGGATCACGCGCCGAGCACTCGTACTCCGGCAAGGGAGTCGATGGGGTGAAGTCTGCTGCTGAACCGCTGATTACTCAGGGCCCGGCAAACGCTGCAGTGACCCGTCTTAGAGGCAGGGTGACGGGTCCGCCGGGCGCCATTAGACGTGAAATTAGGGGTTGCAATGACATATGTCAAGTCCAAAATGACATATTGTCAATACACAGTCCAACTAGACGGCTTTTGTTGTCGCGTGTCATTTGGGCCAACCACCCTGGGAAACCGCGCGCGGGCGTCGGGGTGGGTCGAGACGAGAACCCGCGGCGGTCGCCGTCAGGAACGGGCGGGTGCCCTTATGGGCCGTATTGCCCCGGAAACGACTCAGGGTATAGTGTTGGGTAACCCCGGCAAAGGTCCTGCTCGTTGAACGGTCGCCGTGGACCCTGATGCCCGGTGCGACGGAGTGAAAGGCGTTCAGGTGCGTGACAGGTTTCGAACCCGTCCAAACAAAGAAGCAACGGAGAAACCACGATGAACAATCTCAAGTATCTGTTGGGGCCGATGCGTCTCCCATTCTTGATCCTGACACCGGCGTGTGTCGTGTTGGGTCTTGGGACCGCCGTATGGTCATCGGGAGGCGTGAGCCCCGTTCATTTTGTAGTGGCACTCGTGGGAGCTGTCTCGGCGCACATCAGCGTCAACGCGTTCAACGAGTACTTCGATTTCAAAAGCGGATTGGACTTCAAAACCCAACGGACGCCGTTCAGCGGGGGAAGTGGCACTTTGCCCCAAAACCCCGAGCTGGCGCGGCAGGCTCTGGCGACGGCGGTCGTGAGCGTCATCGTCGTGTGTTTGGTGGGGTTGTACTTTCTATCGGTGAGAGGTCTGGCGCTCCTGCCGCTCGGTATCGCCGGAATTCTCGTCGTGATTTTTTACACACCATGGCTCGCCCGCAACCCGCTCGCGTGTCTCGTCGCTCCCGGTTTGGGGTTTGGGACGCTTATGGTTGTCGGCACGCATTTCGCTCTCACGGGCGATTACTCCCGAACCGCCTTCATAGCCTCCTTCGTGCCTTTCTTTCTCGTCAGCAACCTGCTCTTCTTGAATCAGTTTCCAGACGTAGACGCGGACCGGAGTGTAGGGAGGAGGAACTATCCGATCGTGATCGGTAGGCGGGCCAGCAGTCTCATCTATGGGACGTTCCTGTTACTGGCTTTTGTATCCATCGTCCTCGGGGTGATGACCGGGTACTTGCCCCGTGCGTGTCTCCTTGGGCTCTTCGCGTTGGTGTTTGCGATTCCCGCCGCGGTGGGCGCCTATCGGTACGCCGATGATGTGAAACGCCTGGCGCCGTATATGGGATTGAATGTCGTGGTCAATATCGTAACGCCTGTGCTGGTGGCGGTCGGACTCTTTCTGGGCTAGATTCTCGGTGTGCGCGGCGCCGGGTTCTTCTGTCGTCCCTCGTCCGGTCTTTCGACCCCCCACATCGCGCGTTGGCATTCGAGCGCCGGCTTTGATAGAATCCCCCGAAGCCGGCCGGTCGCCCG
>Ga0315288_10012649_pt1 | contig 10594 bp, 10 predicted proteins | sample YL17G11_20_MG_FD_203454 | JGI IMG/M metagenome (GOLD analysis project Ga0315288, IMG submission 203454) | Sediment microbial communities from Yellowstone Lake, YNP, Wyoming, USA - YL17G11_20 | ecosystem: Environmental > Aquatic > Freshwater > Lake > Sediment | place: USA: Wyoming | collected...
CTTCAACGAGAAGGGTAACCACTTTGTCGTCTTCGATGGTTTGGAGGAATGCACGGGCTGCACGATGTGCGGGCGAATCTGCCCGGATATGGCCATTGAAGTGTTTCAATAGGAGCAGAAAACAGAATTCGGAAGCCGGAAGAAAACCGTAAGGCGTAAGTCGAGAGTGCGTAAGGGGTGGGGCTGTTGACTGTCCCTGCCTAAACCCTTTTGCGCTCTCGCGACTTGCGTTTTTGAATTTTCTTTAAGGGGGTTAACGTTATGAATTTCCCGCAAGTCTATCGCATTCGGCAATCTTTTGACCGCACCGCGGTCGGAGACATCCCGGGAACAGTTAAGGCTGAGCTGAAAAGGCTGTCCCTTGAAAGGCGCGTTAACGCCGGCCAACGGGTGGCCCTCACGGCCGGGAGCCGCGGGGTGGCGAACATTGCCGTGATCTTGAAGGCCGCCGTGGAATATCTCAAATCCATAGGAGCTAAGCCCTTCATCTTCCCGGCCATGGGCAGCCATGGTGGAGCCACAGCGGAAGGACAGGCCGCCCTGATCGCGCACTATAACGTAACCGAAGCGTTCACCGGAGCCCCTATCCTTTCTTCCATGGAAGTTGTAGAAATTGGGAGGACCGAAGACGGTGTGCCGGTCTTCATCGATGAGAATGCTTCCCAGGCGGACTGGATCATCGTGGTCAACCGCATCAAGCCCCATACGAAATTCAAAGCTCCGATTGAGAGCGGGCTGATGAAGATGATGGCCATCGGCATGGGAAAACAGAAAGGGGCAGAGTATTACCACAAGGCCGCCATCCAGTATACTTTTCCTAAGATCATCGTCGACTCGGGCCGGGAGGTTTTAAGAAGAGCGCCCATTTTATGCGGCCTGGGTACGGTAGAAAACGGCTATGACGAAACAGCCAAGATCGTGGCTATGAAACCTGAAGAATTAGAGATAAAAGAAAAGGAGCTCCTGGTGCTGGCCAAACAGATGATGCCCAGGCTCCCCTTCAATGAGATTGACCTCCTAATCGTAGATGAAATGGGAAAGGACATCAGCGGCACGGGAATCGACCCGAATGTTACGGGGCGGAACCGGGATCTGCTGGGTGTCTTCCCCCATCCGACAAACGTGAAAAGACTCTTTGTGCGAGACCTCACAGAGAATTCCAACGGGAATGCCACCGGCCTTGGTTTGGCCGATCTTACTACCAAGAGACTGGTGGATAAGATCAATTATCAGGCCATGTATATGAACTGTATAACCGGCATCAGCATAGAGAAGGCTGCGGTGCCCATGCATTTTGAAACCGATCAAGAGGCTATAAAGGTGGCTTTAGGGTCTGTTGGCCTGATTCCTCCGGAGAGGACAAAGATCGTGCGGATCAAGAATACTTTACTGGTCGACGAAGTGGAAGTCTCCGAAGGGTACGGAGAGGAGCTGAAAAAGAGGTCCGACCTGGAAATTTTAGACGGCCCCAAGCCCATGTCCTTCGATGCCCGGGGAAACCTGACCTCCCTCACCGTTCATGGTGGCGCCCGCAAAGGAGATATCTAAAAGATGATCGATATCTTCCTGGGACCCAAACAGTATATCCAGCGAGAAGGGATTTTAGGGGAGGCCGGGAGCTACTCGAAGGTTTTCGGCAAACGCCCTTTGGTTTTGGGCGATGAGTTGGTTTTATCTATCGTCCGCCCGACCTTAGAAGACCGGCTGGATGTTGCCGGCCTTTCTCCCTCCTTCGTTCTTTTTGAGGATGAGTGCAGCCTGAGTGAGATTTCCCGATTGATGGAAATCGTCCGCCAGAAGAATCTCGATTTCATCGTGGGCACAGGGGGAGGGAAAGCAATTGACACCTCCCGGATGGTTGCCGAAAAAATGAAGCTCCCCCTGGTCACCATTCCCACCAGTGCCGCAACCTGTTCGGGGGCTTCTGCCGTGGCCGTAGTCTATGAAAAGGGAGTCCGGCAAGCTACCGTAAATGGGAAAGGGGCGGATTTGGTTTTGGTTGATTCCGCGATCCTATCGCAAGCTCCCATCCGTTTGTTGGCCGCCGGCATGGGAGACGCCCTGGCCAAATGGTACGAAGGAAAACCATGTTATGACCAAATGAAGGAACCTGACTCAGCTATCCAGTCTGCCATGACTTTATCCACCCAGGTGAAAGAAACGATCTTATCGCTGGGGCTGAAAGCCAAGAGAGATGTAGAGGCCAAGAAGAATTCCCCTTCATTGGAAAGGATCGTAGAAGCCAACATCCTCCTAACCGGGATCATCGGAGGTTTAGGGGGTTCAAAGTTCCGGGTGGCCATAGCCCATGCCTTGCTCTATGGGCTGACCGTTCTTCCCCAGGTTCATCAAAACCTACATGGGGAAATGGTAGCCTATGGCATCATCGTACAGCTCTGCCTGGAAAGGAATGAAAGGGAGCTGAAGGTCATCCTCCCCTTTTTTTCTAGACTGGGTTTACCGATTACCCTGAAAGACCTCGGGCTGGCGAATGTGGAGGACCCTCTCTTCTGGGAAGGGTTGAAACGCACCTGCGCTCCCGGAAGTTCTGTGCACAATATGCCGTTCCCGGTGGACGAAAAAAAGCTCTACCAGGCCATGCTCGAGGCAGATGAGCGAGCAAAGGCATTCATGAAAAAGTAAGGGGCATTAGGACAAAGGAAGATTTCGAGTCCAGGCAGATGCGGCAGGCTGAGGATTGTAACTATTTTTGGAGGTAGGAAAGACGCCTCAAAAAGAGAAAGAAAGAAAAATGAAACGTTATGAGATCCGCATTGCCGGATTCGGCGGGCAGGGGGTGGTGACCATCGGCAAAATCGTGGGGTTGGCCGCTGCCCTCTATGATAAGAAGAATGCCGTGCAGACCCAATCCTACGGGCCAGAGTCCCGAGGAGGGGCCTGCAAGGCGGAGGTCGTTCTTTCCGACGGGGAGATCCACTACCCGAAAGTGCGCTCGGCGGACGTGCTGTTGGCCTTATCGCAGACCGCCCAGGATGTTTACCTTAAAGACCTGCGGCCGGGAGGTCTTCTGATCATCGACCCGCTGACGGTGGTCAAGGAGGCTCCCCGTTCAGACATCCGGGTAGTAAAAGTTCCCACCGCCGAGATCGCCCTGCGGGTCGGAAATAAGAAATTTCAGAATATGGTGGCCCTCGGGGTCCTGTACCAGCTGACCAAGGTCATCTCCCGGGAGTCCCTGGAGAAGGCCATCGAGGAGACTGTTCCTCCCAAGACTCTCTCGCAAAACATCGAAGCTTTCCAGAAAGGGATCGAATATGTCCGGGAATGATCATTCGGCCTTTGAGCCTTTGCTCACCGAAGAGGAAGCCAAGAAAGTAGTTCGAGGAGCGCTCCCCCCCGGGGATTATTATCTGTTCGGGAGCGACGCCTGCGTGGAAGGAGCGATCTTTGCCGGTTGCCGTTATTATGCCGGCTATCCGATCACCCCGGCCTCAGAAGTGATGGAGAAGGCGGCCGAGCGTTTGCCGCAGGTTGGGGGACGATTCATCCAGATGGAGGATGAAATCGCCTCGGCTTGCTCCCTCATCGGAGCATCCTGGGCCGGAGTCAAGGCCATGACGGCGACTTCGGGGCCGGGCTTTTCGTTGATGATGGAAGCCGTATCTTACGCCATCATGTCCGAAACCCCTTTGGTCATTGTCAATGTCCAGCGGCCGGGGCCTGGCCAAGGGTATATTACCTCTTCCCAGGAAGATGTCATGCAGGCTAAATGGGGCCACCACGGCGGTGGAAGCCTAATCGCTCTGGCACCCTCCTCGGTGCAAGAAATGTTCGATTTTACCGTCGAGGCTTTTAATTACGCGGAGAAATGGCGGGTACCGGTTATCCTTTTGGCCGATGAAACCGTGGCCCATATGCGGGAGAGGTTAACGGTCCGGTCAAAGGAAGAAATTAAGATTATTGACCGGGTAAGGCCTCAGGATTTGGCGATTCCTTACGAAAAATATCTTCCCTATGAAGGATACGAAGGAGATGTACCGCTCATGCCCGCCTGGGGAGATGGCTACCGGGTAAACGTTGTAGGCTTGGTGCATCACCCGGATGGGAACGTCACCAAGTATAGCCCGGAGATGCATTTGGCTTGCGTGGAACGAATCTTCCGGAAAATTGAAAACCATGCGGATGAGATCGCCCAAGTAGAAGGGTCATTCTTGGAGGGGTGCCGAAACCTGGTGGTGGCCTACGGGACGACAGTCCGTTCGGCTTCCGAGGCCGTCGAAGAGCTCAGGGCCAAAGGCCGGACAGACCTGGGCTTTCTCCGCCTGAAAACCCTCTGGCCTTTTCCGGAGAATAAGATCCGTTCCCTGGTTGGACAATTAAAAAATGTCTTCTTCCCGGAGATGAACCTGGGATTCATGCTCCATCCCTTGAAAGAGGCTTTACGAGACCGGGTTCAGCAATTCATCCCCGTTCCCTGCCTGGGACAATTGCATGCCCCCGATCAGATCATCGGAAAGATTGAAGAGGTCCTTGGAAAATGAGTCCATAGTCCATGGTCGGCAGTCTACGGTCTTGGATTGAGGTAAAGTGGGTTGTGGACTATCCACTGGGGATTCTTTTATCTTTGCTCAGTAGTTGCAAAAAGATTCTCCGAAATTTCGTTTTCGCCCTTGCATTTAAAGGGCAATAACGGTTTTTTTGATGGTCACAGGACTTCACCCCTGGTGTCCTTTGCCCCCCCCACCCTAACCCTCCCCCTCGGAGGGGGGAGGGGAGGGTGGGGGTGATGTTATTAATGTCTTTTTTGGAATGTTTAGGTATATTTAAGAAGACTTCAAGCTGAGGTAGCGTAGTCAGGATTAAAAATATGAAAAGTAATTTTTATGACATCGTCATTGTGGGGGGGGCGGTAATGGGCTCGTCGGTTGCCTATCACCTACTGGTCGCTGAGCCGAACCTCAAGCTGGCGGTGGTCGAGCGTGACCCGACTTATACCCGGGCCACCACACCTCTATCCCTGGGCGGGGTAAGAATCCAGTTCAGCCTGAAGGAGAACATCTTGATGTCGCTTTATGCCCTGCAGTGTTTCGCCCGCTTCGAGGAGGAGATGGCCGTTAACAGCGAGAAGCCCTTTATAAGCTTCCGCCAGGAAGGCTACCTTTTCCTGATTGACTCATCTGGCAGGGCTCTAGCCGAGAAATCCCTAGCCCTTCAAAACGACCTGGGATGCAAGGTGGAGTGGTGGACCCCGGAAAAAATCAAAACTCAATTCCCTTTACTCTCAGTCGATGGCCTGGTCGGCGGTACCTTTGGCGACCAGGACGGATACCTCGACCCCTACGCACTAATGATGGCCTACCGGGCCAAGGCTATATCTTTGGGCGCTCGGTATATTGGGGATGAGGTGAAGGAACTCAGGAAATCCGGATGCCGCATGACTGGTGTGCGCCTGGCCTCCGGACAGGTCCTCAATGCCGGAATTGTAGTCAATGCCGCCGGACCCTGGGCGGCCGAAGTGGCCCGAACGGCGGGAGTGGAGCTGCCGATCTCCCCGACGAAGCGCCAGGTTTTTGCCCTAAAGCCAGTTGCCCCTTTAGAGCGGCCTCTCCCCTTAGTCATCTCCCCTTCGGGTCTATACTTCCGCTCCGAAACCGGCGGGCTGATACTCGTCGGCCGCTCCCTGGAGGAAGACCGAGTTGGGTTCGACTTTGAATGGGATTGGAAGCGCTTTACAGAGGTTCTCTGGCCTGAGTTGGCGAAAATCGTCCCGGCCTTCGAAACCATCAAGCTGGTCAGGGGGTGGGCCGGGCTTTATGCAATGAATCGGCTGGACCACAACGCCATCCTGGGTCTTTGGCCCGATTTACAAGGCCTTTACCTGATCAATGGCTTCTCCGGCCATGGCCTCCAACAGTCTCCGGCGGCGGGCCGATACCTTGCCGAGTTGATCCTGAAGCGGCCCCCAACCCTGGACCTGAGCTGCTTCAGCCCTCAAAGAATTCTGGATAACCGGCCCTTAGAAGAGGGGGGTATTGTTTAGAACCGCCGCCCCTCTTTTTTTCTCACATGGATCAGATTAAGATTCAATCTGGACTTGTCAATTATCCCTCTCCACCAATTCGATGCGCATCCCTTCCGGTCCATCGATGAAGGCAAACTTAACACCGGCTGGAGTAACGTTGGGTCCGATACTGAATTTGGCCCCTCGTTTCTTTAGGTCTTCAAACGTCTTCTGAAGATCCTTAACTTTGAACCCAAAGTGGTCAAGCCCCCGGCTTCCTTTCCCGGGAGCGAGCTGGCCCGAACCCGATTCGGTCCCCATCAGGGCTACGATCACCCCTTTCACGTCAACGCGAACCATGGGGAGGCCGCGCAATTCCCCACGGAAGACTTCTTGCCCTTCGAATACCTCTTTAAAATATCTCACCGCTTCATCCACATCGCCGCAGATGACATGCACATGGTCTAAACCTGTGATCATCAGATTCTCCTTTCCATGATTTGGTTTCGTCAACATCTGACCCCGGAGGACACAGCGCGGCAGAGCCGCAACCAAAAAAATCGCCCTCCCCCTCCCCTCCCCCTCGGAGGGAGGGAGAGGGTGGGGGGGAAAAAATTCTTAACAAAATTTAGAGATTCTGAACGTTAGTAGTACAGAGGAATTCTCTGCGACCTCTGTGGTATCTTATTTTGCCGTGCTTTTCAATGAACTGGCCGGTTCTTTGAGCTTCAGAAAGATAAAGGAAAAAAGGATCGAAACCAGGATAGTCCCGCTCAGACCCAGAAAAACCAGCGGCAGCCCAAACTTCTGGGCGATATAGCCAGAAAAGCTGGCCGCTAAGGACCCGATTCCGAAAGCGGCGAAAAAATAAATGCCGAAAGCCGTCCCCCGCATCTCCAGAGTTGTGTGTTGGGCCAGAAGCACGTTTAACATGGGTTGGAGCGCGAAACTAAAGAAAAAAAAGACCAGGGCCATGATCAGAAGAGACATATCTTTCATAAAAGCCATGGATAAAATGAAAGGGAACCCCGCCGCTGTCATGACCAGGAGGTTGCGTTTCAAATGGGGTTTCTCCCCCAATACTCCTCCAGTGTACTGGCCAAAAACCCCCATGAACAACGCCATACCCGAGAGCATCCCCCCTACGGCCACGCTGTCCCAGGAGAAAATCTTAAAAGAGGTATATTGGGCCATATAAGTAGGCAAGAAGGTTATGGCCCCATGGAAACTAAAACTTTGCAGACAATTCAGCAGGTATAACAGAACCAAAGGGAGGGAGAAAAAAATCCAGAAGGTTTTTGTCTTCGACGCGAATCCCGGTTTTAAATCTGCCCCGGAGGCTGCGGGTTTCTCCTCTTTTCTCACAGACATATCAATGAAGAGGGACCAGATGGAAAGGGCAATTCCAGGAACCATAAACCAGAAATAAGCTTTCCGCCATCCCCAACGAGAGGCAATCAGGCCTGCGATAAAAGGAGCCAAAGCCAGGCCGAAGTTGCCGGCGGCACCATGAATCCCCAGCGCCAATCCATATTCTTTCACTTTGGAAGTGATGAGCGAGTTGACCATCGGATGGTATACGCTGCCCAATGCTCCGAGAAGTGCTAAGCCTACAGTGAAAAGGATCAAGTTGGTAGAGGCAGCCACCAAAAATGAGGCCCCGGCCGAGCCCAGAAAACAAAAAAGATAGAGTTTCTTGGGGCCAAAACGGTTGTAGAGCATCCCGCCTGGGAGGGCGCCCAGTCCATAGGTAAAGCCCATGATGTTGCTGATAACTCCCAAACCCAAGTAGCCGATAGAGAACTCTTCTTTCAACAGAATTAACACAGCCGGAAAGATTAAGAGGTATCCATGGGTGAGCGCATGGGAACAACTCGTGAGGGCGACGATCTTTTTGTCTTCACTTGTCATGCTATAAAAAAAGCGCCCGTCTTAGTGGAGGAAAATACTGATACTGGCACTAAATTCACCATCTAACAGGATGCGGAAAAAGTCCTTCGTCGTCATTGCGAGGAGTCCCGATTTGGCGGGACGACGAAGCAATCTGATAACTTATTGAAATCTTTAAAAGCGGGATTGCTTCGCTACGCCCTGTACACCATGCGGTGCAGGGCTACGCTCGCAATGACCCGTCTATGGGTTTTTCCGAAAACTGCTAATATTGGTTCCATATTTTTGGCCCGACCACAAACATATCCTCGATGCCCAGCGCATACCCCTGGTGGGGCCACTGGTACTCGATGGCCGAGACTATCCCCTGCTTAAGAACCTGTTGATTCTCTCCCTGATTCTTACTTACTCGGGTTTCCCAAAGGTAGCTAATATTTAGCACGATCCCTCCGGGGATGACAAGAAATATTCGCTTAGGGAGGGGAGAATAAAGGTGCTGGATCGATTAAAATGAAAAAAGGGAAAAGGCAGCTGATCGCTGACCGCTGATTGCTGAGAGCTTTTCTAAAACTTCAAGATCCTTTTCTCCACGGCCAAAGAGAGAATGAGGCCAGCCAGGTAGGCTACACCCATGTTCCACGTCGCCAAGCCTGCTGTGACCAGCATGATGTAAACGTCCGATCGCTGATTGCCGATGTCCCGGGTGATGGAGGCGAGTTCCAGGCCGGTGAAGAAAAGGATCACCCCGAGGATAGAGGGAGGAAAGATCTTAAAAATCGTGGAGACGGAGTCGCTGAAGAAAAGGCCAATGATCAGGACAATGCAGCCCAGAATGACCAGCGCCCCACCGGTACGCGCGCCGAAGCGCACATGGCCGGCCATTCCTCCGGCCCCATGACATAAAGGGATCCCGCCTATCGTGGCGCTCAAGATATTCATGAATCCGTGATCCACGGCGATGGTTTTGACCTTGACAGGACGGCCGGGGAAAAGTTCGTTGTTTTCCTCGGCTGTGCCGATGATGGCATTTCCCAAGGTCAAGGGAGCTTGGGGCAACCCCAGGATTAAAGTTCCGGCAATCAGGTCCTGCCAGCTGATTTTTCCCAGGGAGATTTCGGGAATCCGCAAACGGGCAGAAATCTGGGTGATCTCGGAGAAAAGGGATGGATTAGAAATTATGGCCACGCCAATCCCAAAAGCCAGAAGGATGAGCATAGCCGGGATCTTCTCCCGGGAAAACAAAAAGAAAGTCATGGCCAGGGCAATGATGGATACGGCCAGCTGCCCCTTCATCATCCCGATGCCTTCCATCATGAAGCTGAGACCCAGTCCGAGCATGATGCCCCGGATGATCGGCTTGGAGGTGATCTTGTGCAGCCAGGAGACTGCCCCGGTAAATCCCATCACCAGCCAGAAAAAGGCCGTAAAAATTCCCGCTCCCCAGATCATTCCCTGGGTGATTGTCTCCGGGTGGGCGATGGCCATCCCCCCGATGGCCTTCATCGGCTGGACCGGCATGGGGGTCTTGAAGTAAAGTCCGACGAATATTTTGAAAATGCCGAAAGAAACAAAAATGCCCAGTGGGTCAATCTTATTCAGAGTAATATAGGCCGCGACAAAAGGGATGAATGTGCCGAGATCCCCGAAGGCCCCGGCGAATTCCATGCGGTTATATTCGTTTCCCCCGATGCGCATAAAAAAGCTCTCAGCGATCAGCATTCAGCGGTCAGCTTTTCGTTCTTCTTATTTTGCTGACAACTGATGGCTGACCGCTTATCCCTGCATTTTTTTAAAGGCCGCTTTAAACCTATTCTCGATGTATTCATCAATTCCGTCGCGGAAAGATGAATATCTCTTTAAGAACTCCCTACCCTCTCGGGTCAACCTGGCGCCCCCTCCCTCCCTGCCGCCGATCTGCGTTTCCACAAACTTTATCCCTGAACGGTTTTCAATCTTTCGGACAAACCCCCAGGCGTGCCGGTAAGACATGCCCATCTTATCCGCTGCCTTCTGGATGGATCCAATCTCGTCGATCAACTTCAATAGGCTGACCCTCCCGTTTCCCACCACCACTGCCCCATCCTTCTCCACCCAGAATTTATATTTCGCCTTCATCGCCATCTCCCCTAATTTGCTCCATCTATCGCTATGTTTTTATAAACCTATCGACCTCCAAAGTCAACCTAAAATTTTCCTTAAAAACCCGTACTGCCTTGGTTCTGGCCAAGACCATTCCCCTTCCGCATAACCTCCTTTCTTGAAAATCTTGTTATACCCTAACCCGGCCAAGCCGGAACCAATCAGGAATTCGCTTAAAATCCCCCCAATCCCCCTTTTCTAAAGGGAAGGTGTGAAAAAATTCCAGAGGCCTCTTTGACACCCCCACCCCTTCCCTCCCCCATCAAGGGGGAGGGTAATTAAATAAAGGGTTTATCCAAATATCTTGCTCACCAACATGGTTGGTTCGCTTAAGGTGTGGGGCCTTCGCCCCCACGCCCCACCACTGACATTGTCAGTGGATTAGGTCAAGATTTAATGATTTCAAACCATTAATTCCCTCTCCCCTGGTGGGAGAGGGTGGGGGTGAGGGGGATAGTGAAGGATTTGAATTTTTTCACAGCTTCGGGGGAGGGAAGGGTGGGGGTGAATTTTTTCGATTATTTTTTCCCAATGTTTAGGTTGATACCGAAGCTTCAGTTTTGAAAAAGGCCGGGGGGTAAGAGGAAAAAATTCCGTGCTGGA
>Ga0315288_10012655_pt1 | contig 10590 bp, 10 predicted proteins | sample YL17G11_20_MG_FD_203454 | JGI IMG/M metagenome (GOLD analysis project Ga0315288, IMG submission 203454) | Sediment microbial communities from Yellowstone Lake, YNP, Wyoming, USA - YL17G11_20 | ecosystem: Environmental > Aquatic > Freshwater > Lake > Sediment | place: USA: Wyoming | collected...
GAAGCGACCGCCTGAATCGCTCACCACTCGCAGCGGCTGCGGCGAGTCGTCCGGTCCGGAAGCATCCTTATCCAATACCCAGGCCTCGCACGCATGAAATTCCAGCTCGGCATTGCTGACAGCATGACCCTCGTTGTCGAGGACCTGGCCAGTGACATTCACCCTCTTCGCCAGGCGAAGAACCATATTCATTGCCAGGGGAGCATCAACGCGCATAGCCCCGCCGCCAATCGACCCGGTCCGATAACGCTGCATCCCGTCCCATCCGACGCCTCCCCAGTAATGGAAGCCGTCAACGTAGTCGGCGTGGCGGACGGCGAGCCGCACGGCGAGTCGCACGGCGGGCCAGGATCGATCCCCGGGACTCGCGACACCCTGCTGAATCGCCCAGGAACCGTCTTCCGTGGTTGTTACCTCCGTCTTCCCTTGCCCCACAACCTCTAGCGTCACCACGGCGTTGCCCAGCGGTTCACCGTCAAGGTCGACCACCCGACCACCCACCGGCACGACCTTCAAGAGCCTAAGGAACACGTTCGGCTGAAGCGGTTGAACCCCCTCCGCCTTCCACTCGTAGCGAGCAGGCCAGTGACGCTCGGCTCGCACCTCCACCACCAACTGCCGCAACGGTTCCGCCGTCAGATCGACCCGACAGTCGCCGGAAGGATCGGAACGCCCCGTTCCCCGACGTTCAGCTCCGGATTGGGCCTGCAGTTGCCACGTTACCTCCGCCTGGCCAAGCTCCATCTGGTCCGTGTCGCTTGAAACGTGGATGTTTAACGAGGTTGGCAGGGGGGCGACTACCGAGGAGTTGCCCCGCACGGAGGGTTGCGGCCGTGACGCTGACCGCACCGGGTTGGGCTCAGGGTCGATGCCGGCCGGCGGTACCCCGGTTTGCCTGGAGTCCGCGGCCGTCAAGCCGATCAACAGAAGGCCAACGCTCACCGCTACTGGAACCGCTCTGCCCGACCGCTGCGCGGAAAACGCCACGATCCTCCGGAGGCGATACGGGACCTGCCGTTTATCACTCCACATCCCCAACATCGGTACCCGAGCCTGCACAGCCTGGATACTCTCGAGCACCCGGAGGATGCTGCGCCCGTAACCTTGACCTTCCCGAGCCGACAGCCGCCGCAGCACCGTCGCATCGCAGGCTGCCTCCAAGTCGGCCCGAATCTGACGGGAGAGGAGGTGGACCAGCGGATTGAACCAGTGCACGAGGTTGAGCACGGAAACCAGAAGGTTCAGCCACAGGTCGCGCCGCCGAATGTGGACTAACTCGTGCAAGAGAGCATATCGGATTTCCTCGGTCGAGAGCGACGATAGCAACCCCGGAGGCACCAGGATTCGAGGGTGGAGCCAACCGATCAAGGCTGGCCCGACGACGCCTGGCGTTTCCAGCAGGGCGACGGCGGGGTGAATGCCCAGCTCCTCAGCCGCGTGGTCGAGGATGCCGAGCGTCCGCGGATCCGTTACGCGCTGGCATCCGCGGATGGAGTGGGTGAATCGCACCATGCGGACCGCACCGCGTAAACCGAGTCCGGCCATGCCGACCATCCAAATCCACGGGAACAGCCCCTTCCCGAACTTCCAGAAGTCGTGCAAGCCCAGATTCTGTGCCGTGGCCGATGCTGGCGCTGCGCTGGGGTAAAGCGGTTTCACAGCGGGGACCGGCCCGCCCTCGGAGGTCGCAGTAGGGGGTTTGGGCGGGGAAACCTGCGGAGAGTTCCGGACGAAGGGAGACGCCGGCGACCGTTGCGTGTCAGTCTCAGTCAGAAGTGTTGAGGTTGACTGGATGACGGCAGCCGACGGCTCAACATGACGGGCAGGTTGTGGTGTCGGGAAGAGAGCATACAGGCTGAACGGGCTGGGTGGCAGGACCGGCAGCAGCAACCGGAGGACGACGATGAACCAGAGCACGTATCGCCACTGGGCGGACAAGCGACGCCCCAGAGCCCACTGGACTACCAGCACCAGCAGGGCGAGAACTGACGCCTGCCACGTAGCCTCCAGGATCGACGCAAACACCGTGTTCAACAGCGTCTCTACCGCGTTCATGGCTCCTTCTCCTCCAAAATGCGTTTTAGCTCGCGAATGTCATCGGGCGACAATTTGGTCTGCCGCACCAGGTGGAGCACCAGCGAGGCGGGCGCCCCGCCGAACACCCGGTCCGCAAGAGACTGGCTCTCGCGCCGGATACAGTGCTCCCGATCGACGGCAGGCCAGTAAAGGTAGCGACGGCCATCCACTTTGCTGCGCAGGGCACGCTTGCCAACGAGGCGGGCAATGAGAGTTCGGATCGTGCGGGAAGTCCAATCGCGGCGTCGGGCAAGCTGTTCGACGATTTGAGCGGCCGCGACGGGCGGGTGTTCCCAGACCACGTTCATGACCTCCCATTCGGCGGCGGAAATGCGCAAGGAGTTGGCCATGTTGTGTGACATCTGTAACAGATAATTGCTACAGATGTAGCACCTGTCAAGCCCGAAATGTGCCGCCTCAGCTATCCGAGGCAACAAGCATAGGGGACGGGCGATCAGCCAAGATCAAATCGGATGCGCTGTCATCCCCCGCCGATCACTCCTGAATGCCGAGAGCGGCCTTGAGCGCGGATGCTAGAGCCTCGTTAGGGCCTCCTTAGGGCCTCCTCTAGGGCCTCCTCTCACAGAGGCATGTGATTGGCATCGAAGGAGTCGCAGCCTAATGCAGGCCTTGTTCAGGGCTTAGGCGCGATTTCTGGCCCCATTTCCGCGCCGTAAGGCGTCGGCAGCTCCCTCAGCGTCTAGAGCCAGGGCGTTGCCTGGGCGAGCCGCGTCTCTCGCCGTGACAGGATCTGGGGCTTGCAGCTCAAAAACACGCCCAAAAACAGCCGCTAACGCCCAACTCAAGCGCGAAACTGCCGCGAACCTCCTGCCTCTCAGGCGCCTGTCTCTGTGACACAATGCCGCCAATGCCGCGCGATGCCGCGATGCCGCGCTGGGAGCCTTCGGTCATAGCCCCCAGGCGTTACGAGGCCAGGAGCGGTTTCTTCTTATGCCAGGCCGTCGATTGCTCGTAGGTGTGGGCGACGCGCAGTAGTGTTTCCTCGCCGAAAGGCTGGCCGAGCAACTGCAGGCCGATGGGGAGTCGTGAAGCCGGCATTCCGGAACTCGCTCCCGGAACAGAGGCGAAACCGCACGGGACGCTGATGCCACAGAGACCCGCCAGATTGCAGGAGAGTGTGAAGATGTCGGAGAGATACATCTGCAGCGGGTCGTCGGCCTTCTCGCCAATCTTGAACGCCGCCGTCGGCATCGTCGGGGTGACGATGGCGTCCACGCGCTCGAACGCCTTCAGGAAATCCTGCCGGATCAAGGTGCGGACCTTCTGGGCCCGGAGATAATAGGCGTCGTAGTAGCCGCTGCTGAGCACGTAGGTGCCGAGGATGATGCGCCGCTTGACCTCCGGGCCGAAGCCGGCCCCGCGCGTCTTGCGGTAGAGCTCGATGGGGTCAGCGCCGTCCACCCGCCGGCCGTAGCGGATGCCGTCGAACCGGGCGAGGTTGGCGCTCGCCTCCGCGGTGGCGATGATGTAGTAGGTCGCTACCGCGTAATCCGTGTGCGGCAGCGATATTTCGACGATCTCGGCGCCGAGCTGCCGGAGCTGGTTCACGGCAGCGTCGATCGCCTGCTTCACCTGCGGGTCGAGCCCGCCGATCATGTATTCCCTCGGCAGGCCAAGCTTCAGGCCCCGGATGTCACCCGTCAGCTCGGCGCCGTAATCCGGCACGTCGCGCGGCACGCTGGTCGAGTCGCGCGGATCGTGGCCGCTGATGACCTGGAGCATGGTCGCCGCATCGCGCACGTCCTTGGTGATCGGCCCGATCTGGTCCAGCGACGAGGCGAACGCGACGAGGCCGTAACGCGACACTCGGCCGTAAGTCGGTTTCAGGCCCACCACGCCGCAGAGCGACGCCGGCTGGCGCACGGAACCGCCAGTATCCGACCCCAGCGCTGCGATGCACTCGTCCGCGGCAACGGCAGCGGCACTTCCTCCCGAGGAACCACCGGGAATCCGGGAGAGGTCCCACGGGTTCCGGGTGATCTGATAACCGGAGTTCTCCGTCGAGCTACCCATGGCGAACTCATCCATGTTGAGCCGCCCAAAGACGATCGCGCCCGCTCCTTTCAGCTTCTCGATCACCATCGCGTCGTAGGGGGAGATGAAGCCGTCGAGAATCTTCGAGGCACAGCACAGCGGCTGGCCTTTGACGGCGATGACGTCCTTGATGGCAACAGGCACGCCGAGCAACGGTCTATCCTGGTGCGCGACGCCGCGCGCCAGCTCGCCATCTGCCGCCTCGGCCTGCGCCAGCGCATCGATTGCATCCAGGCAGAGGAATGCCCGGAGTTGGGGATCCACGCGCTCGAACTGGTCCAGGCATGCCCGCATGGTTTCTCGCGCCGAGACTTCACGGCGGCCGAGGCGGTCAGCCAGCCCGCTGATGCCGAGTCGGTTCAACATGATTTCGGCTTGAGGCGGAGGGTTTCTTCGTAGAACCGGCGTGCCCGTTTCATGTCTGTAACCGGATACGCCACAAATGCGAGTTCCTGGATCATGGTTTGGCGGCTTGTTCGGAGAAGATGCGGGCCTCCAACTCGGTGATCTTGCCGTCGTGGTTGGTATCACAACGGCGGACCGCTTCGTTGAAGAGGATGCTCTCCCCCTCGATGGTGGTGTTTTGGTGATCGAAGATGATCGGCAGTGAAACGTGCGAATGCGACTCGCTCGTGCCGCGGTGATCCCGCAGGTGGCTGAGCGATTCGTAGAAGAGCCGGCCGGCGGTGTCATTCTCAAACTCCACCTGCATCCGGGGTTCCTCGCGGCGAACGGTCCGGCTGGTCGAAATGCAGCCGGAAGCGCCCGCCGCCAGGAACGACAGCACGGTGAGCAGGACGAGGCGGGAAGTCGTGAACTTGGGCATAGGATTTCCTTTCCGAACGGTGATGGTCGATTACTCCACAATCTTGGGAACGATGAACAACCCGTTGGCCTTGGCGGGGGCATTGCGCATGGCCTCCTCGTGCGGGAGGGAAGGCTGGACCGCGTCCTTCCGCACGACGTTAACGAGCGGCACGGCATGCGCCGTCGGTTCCACCTCGCGAACGTGCAGCTCTTTGAGCTTCTCGATGTAGCCGAGGACTTCGCCGAGCTGCGCCCCGATGCGTTGTTCCTCTTCCGGGGTCAGCTCCAGCCGCGCCAGATGCGCGACGTACTTCACATCGATGTTCACCGCAGGCATGGGCTGAGCTTAGGAGGCGCTGCCCGCCGAGCAAAGCCGAAAGTGTGTCAACCAGCGGCTCCAGCCGGTGCTTACTCCTCGTCGAACTTCCGCTCGAGCAGGAGCTCGATTTCGCCGAGCGCCCGCCCGGCGTCCGCGCCTTCCGCATGCACGTGCAGGTGGCTGCCCGGGCCGGCGGCCAGCATCATCAAGCCCATGATGCTTTTGCCGTTGACCTTCTCGCCGTCTTTCTCGACCAAGATCTCGCAAGCAAAGCGGTTGGCGGTCTTGACAAACATGGCGGCCGGCCGGGCGTGGATACCCAGCTTGTTCGTGACCACCATCTCTTTCGTGAGGAAGTGGCCGGTTGCTTTGCGGGCCGTCATCTGGCGCTCGAGGATAGGGGCAGGTCTGAACATTTGCCAACGGAATTTTGTGGCCGCGGCGAATTCGCTTTGCGCGTCGGAGGTTCTTGTTTAGCCTCCGCGCTCATGGGCACCATGCCGACCCTTCCGTTGGGCCAAGGGAATCTCCGTGCCAGCCGCCTCGCCTACGGCGGCTGGCGGATCGCCGGCACCTGGGACCCGGCCCAGGTCACCTCCGAGAAGGAAGCCGTCGGGCGCGCTGCCGTGCTCGCCGCCTACGAGGCGGGCTACACCTTGTTCGACCTGGCCGATATCTATTGCGACGGCGTGTGCGAGCGCATCGTCGGCCAGGTGTTGAAGGCCACGCCGGGCATGAGGTCGCGGATCGTGGTCGCCACCAAGTGCGGCATCCGCAAGCAAGGGGATCCGAAACCCGACTCGCCGTATCGCTACGATTTCAGCGCCGAGCACATCCAACGCTCGTGCGAGGCCTCGCTTCAGCGCCTGGGCCTCGATACGATCGACCTTTACCTGCTCCATCGGCCTGATTTCTTGGGCGATCCCGCGGAGGTGGCGGAGGCGTTCAGCAGGCTGAAGCAAGCGGGCAAGGCGCGGGAGTTCGGCGTCAGCAACTTCCGGCCCTCGCAGGTCACCGCGCTGCAAAAGGCGTGCCCCATGCCCCTCGTGGTCAACCAGGTCGAGATCAGCCTGGCCCGGCTCGATTGTTTTCACGACGGGACGCTGGACCAATGCCTGGCCGAGCGCGTCACGCCGCAGGCCTGGAGCCCGCTGGGTGGCGGGCGGTTAATGGAAGCGGGGCCGGTGGACCTGCGCAGCCCTGATCACGCCGAGCGGTTGCACGTGCGCGAGGTGCTGGACCTGATTGCCCGGGAGCGCGGCGTGAGCCGGCAGGTGGTGGCGCTGGCGTGGCTGCTCAAACACCCCAGCGGCATCGCCCCCATCGTCGGCAGCACCCAGCCCGAGCGCATCCGCGACGCGGCGACCGCCGCGCAGTTGGACCTGACGCGCGATGAGTGGTATCGCCTGCTCGAGGCCGCGCTCGGCCAGCGCCTGCCCTGACGCCGCGGCGCCATGAGCGTTGGCGACACGCCCAGCCAGCTCGGCTTTCGCATGCCGGCGGAGTGGGAACTGCACGCGGCGACCTGGCTCACCTGGCCGCGACCGGATGGGGTCAGTTTCCTGGGCAAGTACTTCACCGTTCCCCCGGTGTTGGCCAAGTTCATCCAGCAACTCATCCAGGCGGAACTCGTTCATCTGAACGTCTGGGACATCGAAATGGAATCGTGGGTTCGCGGCTTGCTCACCGGTCAGGGCGTGCCCCTGGATCGGGTGCACTTCCACCACTTCCCCGCCCGCGAGCCCTGGTGCCGCGATCACGGTCCTATCTTCCTCGTGCGCGAACAGGAGGGAGCCCGGGAACGTGCCGTGGTGGATTGGGCCTACAACGCCGCCGGCGGCCGGTTCCTGCCGTTCGACCTCGACGATGCGATTCCCCAACAGGTCGCCGCCGACCGCCAGCTTCCGCTCTACTCGGCCAACCTGGTGCTCGAAGGCGGCGCGATCGATGTGAACGGCTGCGGCAGTCTGCTGACGACGGAGTCGTGCCTGCTCAATCCGAACCGGAACCCTTTGCTGCGGAAGTGGCAGATCGAACAACATCTGCGTGACTACCTGGGCGTCAAGCAGGTCTTGTGGCTCGGCGAAGGACTGGCCGGCGATGATCGCGACGGTCACATCGATTCGGTCGCCCGGTTTGTTGACCCCACCACAATCGTTGCCGTGACCGACCCCGACCCCGCGAACCCGAGTCACTCGGCGCTCGAGGACAATCTGTGCCGGTTGCGCGCCATGCGGACGCCGGGCGGCGAGCCGTTTCGCATCATCCCCCTTCCCCTGCCCGGCCCGGTAGAACATCAGGGCCAACCGCTGCCCGCCAGCTACGCCAATTTCTACATCGCTAACCGCATCGTCATCGTCCCCACCTATCGCGACCCGAACGACCGGGAAGCGTTGGAGGTTCTCCGTCGGGTGTTTCCGGGTCGGCGCGTGATCGGGATTGACTCGACCGACCTGATCTGGGGCCTGGGCTCGTTTCACAGTCTGAGCCAACAGGAACCGGCATGAACCCGGCCCCGGAATCCCTGGCTCCAGGTGCTCGGGAACTGGTGCGAACGTTCGTGGCGATCTCGTTGCCGGCCCCACTGCTGGACAAAGTCACGCAGGTTCAGCGACGCCTTCGGGCCCATCCGGACGCAAAACCGGTGCGCTGGACTCGTCCCGAGCAGCTCCATCTCACCCTCAGGTTTCTGGGGAACGTCCCGCGCAACGAACTGACCCGCCTCGGTGAAGCCCTGAGCTCCGCTGGTGCCGGGCTGCGCGCCTTCGAGTTGGAACTCACGGAACTGGGCTGCTTTCCTCACTCGAGAAATCCACGCGTCGTGTGGATCGGCGTCACCGGCGCCGTGACCCAGCTCGAACGCCTCCAGCGACGCGTCGCGGAAGCCTTGCGCGGCTTCGGCGACCCTGCGGAGGAGGCGCGCGCGTTTCGTCCGCACCTGACGATTGGCCGCGTCAACGCGCGGGGAGAGGAAGGGCGAAAGCTCAGTGATCTGCTGGCGCGCGCGCGCACGCGCGAGTTGGGCGTCTGGCCTGTGCGTCAGATCGATCTCATCCAGAGCGAGCTCAGTCCGCACGGCGCGCGTCACACGGTGCTTCACTCGGCGCCGTTGAGCGATTGAGCACCCAACCATCGAAGCAGTCCCAGCTTGTCAAAGGGCGGGCCGGAGCCTAGCTTCACGCTGGTTCTTTGATTTTGGAAGGGCGGAGGGCCGCTCCCGGCGCAAGCCGGGGGAGGAAAGTCCGAACACCACAGGGCGCGATGCCGCGTAACCCGGTCGCTCGCGATCGGGATACACACGGGCGGCGACGCCGCGAGGCGTCCCGACGGACAGTGCCACAGAAACTCAAACCGCCCGGAATCCGCGAGGACTCCAGGTAAGGGTGAAAAGGTGGGGTAAGAGCCCACCGCTCCCCGCGCAAGCGTGGAGGCACGGAAAACCCCATCGGGTGCAAGGCCAAATAGGGGACCCCGGAGCGGCCCGCTCCACGGCGAAAGCCGGGTCCCGGGTACTGGCTGCCCAGACAAATGGTCCTCTCCCTCGACGCAAGTCGAGGCAGACAGAATTCGGCTTACAGCCCTTCCAAAATCAAGGAACCGCGCGCCGTTTTGTCTTTCCGGCGGGTGCGCACTTCCCATAATCGCCGCCGACGCATGCATTCCGATCTCCGCCCCTTGCAGGACACCATCGCCACTCATTCGATTTCAGGTTGAGCGTTCCCCCGCCTGCTTCTACCCTATCGCCATGATCTTCGCGAACGCATCACGCTCGTCCGATCCGCATTCCCTCTCCGTGAACCGGTCCTGGGAGCGCCGGCAAACATGGCGGCTCCCCATGAACCCCCGGGTAGCCGCGGATGTGAGTCCGCGCATGCTCCATGGGGAGGAGCGAGAATCAGCGCCGACTCACGTCGGCGGCTACGCTTTATGGGTCCACTGGAGGCGCCAGGGCGGATCGAGGCGCTCCGTGAACCGCACGAGCCTGGTAGGGACGGATTCCACTCCGTCCCTGACTGCCTGGAAGGAATTGGGGACGCGGTGGAACGCGTCCCTACCAGGTTCAGGGTCCGTCTGCGCGTCCCAACCTCGGAGGTCCGGCCTTCCCATGCGCCGCCCCCTCACCCTTCCCTCTCCCCATCCGATGGGGAGAGGGTGGCGAAGCCGGGTGAGGGGTCTGTTCCGTTCGTCGTCCCAATGCGCGCCAATCCTTAGGTCAAAGCTCGTCGCAATCTCCGGCATCGGCGCCGCCCTCTGGCTGACCGCGGCCCAAGCCCAGGAACCACTTCCCCAAACCGAACCGCTCACACTGGAAGGCGATCTCTCGGCGCAGATGGTCGCCGGCATCGACAAGTTCCTGATGCGGGAGCTCGAACGGTCGGTCGAGGGCCGACCCCGGTTGTGGAAACGCGATTTCAGTTCCCGCGAGGCCTACACCAAGTCGGTCCAGCCTAATCGCGACCGCTTCCTTCGCAGCATCGGGGCGATCGACCCGCGCCTGCCGGTGCGCGCCCTCGAATTCGTCAGCACCACCGCCGCATCTGCGGTCGTCGCGGACACGACGAACCTGGTGATCCACGCGGTTCGCTGGCCGGTTTTCGAGGGCGTCCAGGGCGAAGGCCTGCTCCTGCAGCCCAAGACGGAGCCCGTGGCGCGCGTGATCGCACTCCCGGACGCCGACCAGACGCCGGAGATGCTCGCCGGCCTCGCGCCCGGTCTTCCGGCGGACAAACAGTTTGCCCGACGGCTCGCTGAGTCAGGCTGCCTGGTCCTGGTGCCGGTACTGGTCAATCGACAGGACACGGGGTCAGGCAATCCGGCCCTCAACCGCTTCACGAACCAACCGCATCGCGAGTGGATCTATCGCCAGGCCTTCGAGCTCGGCCGCCACATCATCGGCTACGAGGTGCAGAAGGTGCTCGCGGCGGTGGACTGGTTTGTCTCGGAAAACGGCGCCCGGACCCAGGCGGGCGGCCAAGCCGTCCAGATCGGCGTGGCCGGCTACGCGGAGGGCGGCCTGATCGCCTTCTACAGCGCGGCGGTGGACCCGCGCATTGACGCCGCGTGGGTGAGCGGCTACTTCAACTCTCGTCAACGCCTCTGGGAGGAGCCGATCTACCGGAACGTGTTCGGGCTCTTGCATGAGTTCGGCGACGCCGAGATCGCCAGCCTCATCGCCCCGAGGCTTCTGGTCGTGGAATACAGCGACGTGCCAAAGGTGGACGGTCCGCCGCCAGGGCGCGAGGGACGCTGGGGGGCCGCTCCGGGCAAGCTGGCGACTCCCGAGCGATTCGAGGTCGAAGCCGAGATCAAACGGGGGCAGGCGATCTTCGGCG
>Ga0315288_10012657_pt1 | contig 10589 bp, 8 predicted proteins | sample YL17G11_20_MG_FD_203454 | JGI IMG/M metagenome (GOLD analysis project Ga0315288, IMG submission 203454) | Sediment microbial communities from Yellowstone Lake, YNP, Wyoming, USA - YL17G11_20 | ecosystem: Environmental > Aquatic > Freshwater > Lake > Sediment | place: USA: Wyoming | collected...
GTCCAGCGACAGATCGGTGTAATCATGCCCTCCGATAAGGATACGCCCGCGCTTGGGCTCATAGAAGCGGCACAGCAGGTTGACGATGGTGGTCTTGCCTCCGCCGGTGGAACCCACCAGGGCGATGGTTTCGCCGGGCTTCACATGCAGGTTGAGGTCTTTGATGACCGGCATTTCATCTTCGTACCAGAAATGCACATGTTCGAAAATAATGTCGCCGCGGATGGAACCCGGGTCGATGGCGTCGGGCTTGTTCTGGATCTCGGGCGGGGTATCTATCAGGTGGAAGATACGTTCAGCAGAGGCCAGCGAGCGCTGCATTTCAGCAAAAACGCGTGCCAGGTCCTGGATCGGCCACATCATGAAGGTCATATAAGAAAGGAAGGCCTGAATGCCGCCCACTGTGATCCCTTCAAAATTGACCTGCGCGCCGCTGTACCAGATGATGCCGCCGATGGCGAAGGCGGAAATAATCTGCACAATGGGCAGGAAAAGCGCGCTCAGCCAGGCAGCGTGGTAGCCGGCCGCGTACATTTCGCTGGTCTCCAGCTTGAATTCATCCAGGTTGCCGTCTTCGCGTCCCAGCGCTTTAACCACGCGCACACCGCTGATGTTTTCGTTATATGCGGCAGTGATGCGCGAATTGATCTTGCGTACCTTGCGGAACTGCTTAAGAATGCGTTTACGGAATTGCACCGCGGCGAAGAGCAGCAAAGGGAGGATAGCCAGCACGATCAGCGCCAGCTGCCAGTTGATGGCGAACATAAATGCCAGCGTGGTGGCAATGTTGACCACACCCCAGGTGGAATCGATCAAGCCCCAGGTAACCAGCTCGGCCACGCGTTCGGTATCGTTGGTTACGCGCGACATGATCCAGCCTACCGGTGTACGGCTGTAATAAGAGAGCGAAAGCGTTTGTAGGTGGTTGAAGAGCATGCGGCGCATGTCATAGCGGACGCGTTCGCCCATCACCCCGGCCAGGAAAACAAAAGTAAAAATACCGGCAGACTGCACAAGGATCATGGAGCCATAACGAATGAGGATACGTACCAGCGCGTTTACATCGCCTTTCAGGATGCCCTGGTCAATGATCTCTTTACTGAGGAAGGTGAAATATGCGTCCAGGATGGACACGATGACGATGGTAACAAGAAACCCGGCCACCCACATCCAGTGCTGGCGCAGCAGTCCAAAGATGCGCTTGAAGACGCCGCCGTTCACTTCGCCGGTAAATTCATCTTCTTCAAAATAATCAGACGGCACTCGAAAGCTCCTCTTCCAGTTCCGTTTCAATGCGGGTCTGGATGTCGTATATCTGTCGGTAAACGCCTTCCTGGTTTACAAGGTCCTCGTGAACGCCGCGCTGGATGATGCGCCCGTCCTCAAGGACGAGGATTAGGTCGGCGTCCATGATGGTCTGGATGCGGTGGGCGATGACGAAGGTGGTGCGGTTTTCCATCAAGATGCGCATCGCCTGGCGGATCTGCGCTTCGGTCTCTGTGTCCACCGAAGAGGTGGAATCGTCCAGGATGAGAATGCGCGGGTTTTTCAGCAGGGTGCGCGCGATGGCGATGCGCTGTTTCTGCCCGCCTGAAACGGTCACACCGCGCTCACCGACCAGCGTTCGGTAGCCTTCCGGGAATGAAAGGATGACATCGTGGACAGCGGCAACCTTGGCGGCCTGTTCCACTTCTTCCTGCGAAACGTCGCGCCCGACACCGTAGGTAATATTGTCGCGGATTGAACGCGAGAACAGGAAGGGTTCCTGTTCCACAATTCCAATTTGCTGGCGCAGAAAGCGCCGCGAATAGCAGCGCAGTTCGAACCCGTCCAGCAGGATCTGGCCGGATGTGTAATCGTAAAAGCGCGGCAGCAGGTTGACCAGCGTGGTTTTGCCTGATCCTGTGGAACCCAGCAGCGCGACCTTGTGACCGGCTTTAATGTTGAAAGAAATATCGTGCAGCACCTGGTCATTTTTCTCATATTTAAAGGACACATGATCGAAAATGAATTCACCGCGCACGCCCTCGCGCGGTTTATTATTACCGTCATCCAGCGCTTCCCGGTCTTCCTTGATAATCTTAAAAACACGGTCGTAGGAAACCAGCCCGCTGGACATATCTACAATAAAGCGCCCAAGACCACGCAGGGGGTAGATGATCCAGATCAGCAGCCCGGCATACGCCATGTAATTTCCCACAGTAATTTCGCCGCGAATGGCCATCATCGCGCCGAGCAGAAAGCCACCCAGCAGCTGCGCGCCGCAGAAAATATCCGAAATCGGCCAAAACAGGGAATGAATGGTGAGCAACTTTTTACCGCGTAGGAATTTTTCCCAGTTGCTGCGGTCGAATTTTTCAATCTCATGCGTCTGGCGGGCAAACGCCTTTACCACCCTCACGCCGCTCAGATTTTCCTGCAGGGTCGTGGAAAGCACCGCATCCTGCTCCTGATAAGCTTCATACGCTTTTGAGACCTTTTTAAAGAAGACCACCGAGGTACCCAGGATAAAAGGCACAGCGACGACTGAAAGCAACGTCAGGCGGACATTGATCTGTAACAGCGCGATGAAGTTGACGACAAAGAGCAAAGAGATGCGTCCGATTCCGATGGCCTGGTCGTTATAAAAGCGGCGCAGCGCGTCCACATCGGAAGTGCAGCGCTGGATTAACTCGCCAGTATCGGATTCGGAATGGTAAGCGAAGGGTAAGTGCTGGATGTGGTCGTAGAGGTAATTGCGAAGTCGCTCAACGGCACCCTCAGCCGATTTGGCAGCCAGCCTGCCGCTCAAATAGGTAAAAACGCCCTGCAGCGCGGCAAAAGCCAGGAAACCCAGCGCGATCAGCCAGATGGGAAAACTGCCGGTCTTGTGAATGATGTAATTATCTACAAAGAAACTAAGCAGCAGATAGGTGAGCGTTTTAGAGTAGGCCGAAAGACCTTGTAACACCGTCGCAGCTGTGTATTCAAAATGGTAACCTTTTAATAACCGCCACAGTCCAACCAGGCGGTTAGGTGAAATTGCGCGTTTGAGGTCAAAATTGAGAATTACTTGTTTGTCGGTCAAATTTCCCGGTCCATGAAAAAAGTTGCGGAGGTTCATTATAACTTACCGCTTCTGACCTCATTTTCATCGGAATTGAATTGGTAAAATAGGTTGTTGCAATTTTTTATCCGCTACAGGAGGCGGCTCGTGCGCGTTCAGGAAATTGATTCACGTAACCGAGATCAGGTCAGGGAATTTCTTAACTTGCCTTTTAAAATTTATCAAGGGTGCAACCAGTGGGTGCCGCCCCTGGATATTGACGCCAGAAAAATGCTCGACCGCGTGCACCACCCCTATTACCGGGAATCTGACGCAGTTTTTCTTGTGGTTTATTCCAGTTCAGGCGAAGCGCTCGGGCGCATTGCCGTACTGGATAACAGGCGCCATAACCGGTATAACAGTTCCTCAATCGCCCTTTTTTATTTACTGGAAGCGATAGATGATTTTGAAGTCTTTTCTCTTTTAATGGGATATGCATCTAATTGGGCGCGTTCAAAAGGACTGACCAGGATCATTGGTCCCAAAGGGTTTACCGCATTGAATGGCATGGGCATGCTGGTACGGGGTTTCGAGCACCGCCCGGCGCTGGGTATTCCCTATAATCACGCTTATTACCCGGAGTATATGGAAAGGATCGGGTATAAAGGAATCCGCGACATAGTTTCCGGTTATATCAGCCAGGATCATCATCTTCCTGAAAAAGTCAGTGTTGTTGCGGAAAAGGTTCAGGAAAAACGCGGACTGGTGGTGCAGAAATATGCTTCACGAAAAGACCTGAAAAAAATGCTCCCGCATTTAAAAGACCTGTATAACGGGTCATTGGTGGGGACTGAGGATGTAACGCCTCTGACAGATGAAGAAGTTGAAGAAATGGCCAGTCAGATCCTGTGGTTCGCTGACCCGCGCCTGATCAAGGTCTTGATGAAAGATGAACAGCCGGTGGGTTTTCTGCTGGCATACCCGGATATTTCAGCAGCGCTCATAAAGACCAAAGGGCGGATTTGGCCGTTCGGATGGGTACGCCTGTTGCTCGAATTGAAACGCACTGAATGGATCAATGTCAATGGCGCGGGCATCATCGCTGAATACCGCGGTTTGGGCGGCACAGCGGTTTTATTTAATGAGATGGCTAAGAGCGTGAAGGAAGAACGATATCTCCACGCGGACCTGGTGCAGATCGGTGTTGAGAACGAACGCATGCAGCGCGAATTAAGCACCTTCGGGATTGACTTTTACAAAATGCACCGCATTTACCAACGGATGATATAAGTAAGGCACACCAAAATCACAATATAAGGAAAGCCAGAACTGGTACGATAAAAATGACAATTGCGAAAGGACAAGAATGGTGAATTCAACGCGTAACCGACTGATGATCCCCGGACCGGTAGAGGTGCATCCGGCTGTGCTGGAAGCGCTCAGTGGTCCAGTAGAACCACATTATGGCGCAGCCTGGGTTGAAAAATACTCACGAATTATTAGCCTTCTAAAAAAGGTTTTTAATACCAGTCATGATGTTTTCCTGCTGGCAGGTTCCGGCACCAGCGCGATTGATGCCTGTATGGGCAGCAGCATGATGACTGGCGAGAAGATCATCATCGGCAATAACGGATTTTTCGGCGATCGTCTGGTATCTATTGCCGAAAGTTATGGTTTGGAAGTTTTGGAGGTCAAAGCGCCTTGGGGAGAGACACTTGAACCCGCTTCAATTTCTGATGCTCTTAGGGCACACCCCGATGCCAAAGTTATTGCGGTGGTACACAGCGAGACTTCAACCACAATCCTCAACCCAATCGAAGCAATTGGAAAAGTGGTTAAAGAGAGCAGGGCACTCTTCCTGGTGGATGCGGTGTCATCATTGGGTGGGGTGCTTATTGATGTTGACGGCTGGGGCATTGACCTGTGCCCGTCCGCTTCGCAGAAGTGCCTGGGCGCCACACCCGGACTGGCGCCGATCTCGGTCAGCCCCAAAGCCTGGAAAATGATTGACAGGTTTAAGGAGAAAGCACACGGATGGTATACCAACCTGCAAGTCTGGCGGGAATATGCCCAGGATTGGGGCGACTGGCATCCCACACCGGTCACAATGCCTGTGAGCATTGCCAACGGACTGCTGGTTTCCCTGGAGCAACTTTTGGCTGAGGGAATTGACATGCGCATGCAGCGCTACAAAGTGCTTGCCCTGAGACTCCGCGCGGGATTGCGCGAAGCAGGCATGCAGCCTTTTACACCGGATGAAGCTCTAAACCCGGTGCTGACCGCTGCGTATCCACCTAAGGATATTGACAGCGCCAAAGTGGTGGATTATCTCCTGAATGAACATCATATCCAGATCTCGGGCGGTTTGGGTGCCTTAAAACCGAAGATATTCCGTATCGGGCATATGTCGCCAGTAGTTACTGACAAAGATATGGATGCTCTTGTTTCAGCGCTGAAACAATTTAAACATTAAATTTCCTTGCTATGAAAAAGCGCAGGTTATTCCTGCGCTTTATTAATTTGTTTTCTAAAGTGATTTATACTGAAGTAGATGAATAGACCACCCAACAGGATACTTAACCCCCCGATAAAAATGAAAATATCACGCCAGAACCGGACCGGGAACAGGCGGATTAGATTATCGGACATCAAAAAAAGCCAGGAGTCCCCTTCAAAGAAGAGCTGGTGGAATTGGGTGAACAATTGGTTGAAATTAATCACCAAATAGAACAGGATGCTGAAAATGAAGGCGAAGGTCAGGTTTCCCCCGCGCCTGACCGCCGTGAACCAGCTGTCGATATTACTGGTTTTCCAGCACAGATAAGTCACCAGGATGAAAAAGGTTGTGAGCCCCAACCAGACCTTCAGCACGATCGCGGTCAGGTTTCTGAGGTCAAGCATATGGCTCAATTCGCGTTCGTTATAGAGCGGCGTGCCGTCTGAAAGGCGCTGGTTGGTCAATTCTTTGTGAGATACCAGTCCGACCAGATAGTTTATGGAATAGCGCGACCAGGTCAGCCGGTCTGCCGTGGTAAAGCCGTAATCATCAGCAGGAAAACCTGGCAAACGGTATTCAATATTGACAAACAATGGCGTCAGAGCAACACGGATTGCCGTTGTAACGAGCAGGGCAGGCATGGTTAGTATCAGTAAAACAAGGAGAATTTTTATAAATAATTTCACTGAAGGTCCTCTATATTACCAGAAAAGAATAAGTCAAAGATCATCGCGTTGGTGATCCATTCCACCGGGGCAAGATCATCGGTCAGGATTATGCCAGCTTTGGGAGCGGACTGTAAATTCAGAATCGCAGTCTCCAAAGCGTAGCGCAGTAGGTCAGGCATTGCTTTGGCTCTATCAAGCTCGATATAATTGGAAATCAAGGTATCGCTACGCGTAGCCAATTTGGTGGCGTAGATAACTGAATTCAATGTGTCCGGAATATCGACAACATATACCGATGGAAAAACAGACGCAATGGTCATATATAATGCATCGACCAGCCGTCGGTCGTTAAAAATGCGCGCGACGTTGATAACTAGAGTCCCTTTGTCGGATAAATGATCATAGGTCTGTTTAAAGAATTCACGGGTGGTCATGTGCCAGGGGATATAGGGCGGGCGGTAAGCATCCACGCTGATGATATCGTATGAATGGCTGCTTTTCGTAAGGCCGACGCGCGCGTCCTCGGTGAAAACATCCAGGGCAGTTTTGTTCATATTGAAATAGGTATAACCAACATCGACAATTTCAGAATCAATCTCATATCCGTCTATTTTCGCCGATGGGTAGACCGAAACAACCTGATTGGCGCTGGTTCCGGCAGCCAGACCCAGGATTGCGACCTGTTGGACGTTTTGCGGCATCATGGAAGGATCGTAAAAGTATGGGGCGGCCAGCACCTGCTCCCAAGGACCGCGGTAGTTATTCTGGGTTGAGTTATATATAGAATGAACGCCCTGTCCTTCGTTCAGACGCAGAATATGGTAACCATTGATCTCCCGGACCTGGATATAGTTATAGGCTGATTCGCCTTCATAAATAACATTTTTCGCAGCTTTGTCCATTCCGCTGATACCAATAAATGTGGCAGCGGCGAGTACCAATGGCATCCAGATGAATTTCAGCACGGATTTCAGGCTGACAGTCTTCCATAAACCTAGGAAAGAGGCAGCCATCAGCATAGCGCTCAACGCGACGAAGGTTTTGTAAGTACCGATGGTCGGAATTAGGAACAAAACCGGCAGGAACGTGCCAATGAAAGATCCCAGCGTTGAAATCGTGTAAATCTTTCCAGCCACCGAGCCAGATTTTTGCGTATCGTCCATCGCCAACCTGACCGCAAAGGGCGAAGCGGTGCCGAGCAGCACCACCGGTAAGCTGAACAGGGCGAGGACTGCGGCGAAGGAACCGAACAATTCCGCCATACGCATTTCGTCAAAAGCCTGGCTGGCCAAACGTAGGATTGGTCGGGAAGCTAATGGCACCAAACCGATGCATAGAGCTGCCCATAATAAAATTGAGAAAAAAGTGCGATATTCCGGAGAGCGGTCCGCCCATTTGCCTCCCAGGGTATAACCGACCGAAAGGTAGATCAGGATAAGCCCGATGATGGCCGCCCATACCAGGTTGCTTGAACCGAAATAGTTCCCTAGTAGGCGCGAAGCGGATAATTCCACCGCCAGGCTTGCGCAGCCAGCAAAGAATACGCCCATGTATAGGTATCGCCGCATTCGGTGAATTATAACTGAGAGCGAAGATTGAAAATCATGCCAAAGTATAATGAAACCAACTCTGGAGGTTGGAAATGCAGCTTGTGTCTGTAGCGCAAATGAAGGAACTCGAAACCCAGGCGAACGCGGGCGGCTTGAGTTATGACCAAATGATGGCCAGGGCAGGCAAAGGTTTGGCAGAGATTATCCATAACCGCTATTGGGCAAACGGATACCGCACCGTATTGGGGCTGGCAGGAAGCGGCAACAATGGCGGCGATACACTGGTGGCGCTGACCCTTCTAATTCATAAAGGCTGGTCTGCAAAAGTTTATATCATTAAAGAAGGAATTAAGAACAATCCTCTTGTTTCCACTTATTTGGCCGCTGGTGGTGAACTTGTTGATGTTTCTGAAGACCTGGCGTTTAGAAAGCTCAAGACTTGGGTCAAAGAGTGTGATGTAGTCATGGATGGGATCCTGGGAACAGGCATCACATTGCCGCTGCGCGGAATTATTCCGGCGGTATTATCAGCAGTCTTATCGGTCAAGAGCAATGCGGTTATAGTTGCAGTGGATTGTCCTTCAGGAGTTGATAGCGACTGCGGAGAAGCGGCAAAAGAATGCCTGAAAGCTGACCTGACGATTTGCATGGCGGCAGTAAAACAGGGACTGCTCAAGTTCCCCGCATACCGCCTGGTTGGGGAACTTGCGGTGGTGGATATTGGTTTGCCAAAATCGCTGCCAACCTGGAAGGACATAAAAGGCGAGGTAATGACCGCCGAAAAAGCAGCCACACTTTTGCCGCAACGACCTGACGACGGTCATAAAGGTACCTTTGGTGCGTGTTTGGTCGCAGCCGGATCAGTCAATTACTGTGGGGCTGTCTTACTTGCCTCTGAAGCCGCTTACCGGGTGGGGGCGGGTCTGGTTCGGGCGGCTATCCCTGGCGCGATCTATGACACCATCGCAGGCCGATTGCCTGAAGTCACCTGGCTGGTGCTTCCGCATACCGACGGCGTGATCAACGCGGATGCCGTAATGGTCATTCGCCAAAATTTGGAGCGGATTACGGCAATGCTGGTGGGTCCAGGGCTGGGAGATGAACCAACAACTCAGGAATTCATCAAACAATTATTTGAAAAGCCTGAGTCAGTAATCTCTTCAAAAAAGGTCATTGGTTTTCCGGGCGAGAAACGCGACGAAAAGGTGCGGTGCCAGGCTGAATTGCCCCAGTTGGTTATCGATGCCGATGGACTTAGGCTGCTTGCCCTACTAAAAGAATGGCCACGCAAACTGAACCGTTCAGCGGTTTTGACGCCTCACCTGGGCGAAATGTCCGCCTTGACCGGCTTGCCGGTTGACAAGATCCAGAAAAACCGGATTGAGATCGCGCTCGAATATGCACATAAATGGGGGCATGTGGTGGTTCTAAAAGGCGCGCTAACCGTTACAGCCGATCCCTCGGGAAAATATACAGTTAACCCTGTCGCTACATCCGCGCTGGCAACCGCGGGTACAGGGGATGTGCTGGCTGGCATGATCACGGGGTTGATTGCTCAGGGTATGGCAGGATATTCTGCGGCCATCACCGGGGTCTGGCTGCACGCGCAGGCTGGAATTCTCGCTGCTGCGCAAATTGGCAGTACAAACGCTGTGACTGCGCCCGATGTACTCGCGGCGATTCCAGCCGCGATTAAAACAACAACCGTCATCCAGTACTGATGCCGGTTGAGTATTAATATTACAAAACTACTAATAACTGATTACGATTTAGATTATGCTTCACCTTTGGTTGTTTTCTTGACTGCTTTGGCAAATTTATCCTTGCCTTCCTCAAGAACAACCTGGCCTTTTTCGGCGATCTCATTGGTGCGTTTCTTGGCTTCAGCTAACAGCGTTTCAGCTTTCTTAATTGCTTCATTTGCGGCTTTTTCTGCTTTTTCAAGTGTTTCCTCAACAGTTGTGGATGCCTGGTCGCGCAGTTCAATGGCTTTATCCTTGATTATGGTGCGGGTTTCCTCGCCGGATTGGGGCGCTAAAAGTAGTGCGGCAATTGTCCCGGAGACACCTCCTACAATAAACCCTATTAAAAAAGCTCCAAAATCATCGTGGTCTGACATGATTGACTCCTTTCACTGGAATTAGTTTTATTTTTTTCTGAAAAACCCAATTATTTCAAACAATTTTCTAAAACCGGCCATGGTACTGCTGACCGAAATAATGGGCATTACCGCGCGCTTGGAAATAAACTGGCTGGTGCCGCGCAAGGTGCTGATTGTCTCCTTGGTAGAAGCCAAAATGGGTCTGACTTCGTTTTGCACAAGATTGGTCAAAACCGCCAATTGGATTACAAGGATAATCAAAGCTGCACCGATAAGCAGCGATTCAAGCGCAAGCACGATGATAAAGATATCCCTGACACGGCTGGTGGTTTCAACATCAGAGCGGGAGAGGAGTACTATCCCGGTGATGACAGCAGCTAAAAAAAGAACCGCGATTACCGAGATAAGGATTATTGCGGTTTTTTGTTGTCGGGGTATTCCATTTTCCTGCATGTTATTAGTTACCTGATTATTTATTATTATAACATACCATCATTTTGTGATAAATTTTATAAATTTATTGTTAATATGCATTTTGACCTTAAAAAGGCAGCCACTTGAATTTGAATTTCCAGTTTATGGATGATTTTGCGAAAAAAATCCAGATATGTTAAACTAATAGATTGGCAATTAAACGAAAGGTGACCGGTGATCTTCAAGAAACTTGCGGCATTTACACGTATGAACCACTTCTTAATAATTGGGCTTGGAAATCCAGGCCGTGATTATGAACTGACACGCCACAACA
>Ga0315288_10012658_pt1 | contig 10589 bp, 9 predicted proteins | sample YL17G11_20_MG_FD_203454 | JGI IMG/M metagenome (GOLD analysis project Ga0315288, IMG submission 203454) | Sediment microbial communities from Yellowstone Lake, YNP, Wyoming, USA - YL17G11_20 | ecosystem: Environmental > Aquatic > Freshwater > Lake > Sediment | place: USA: Wyoming | collected...
CAGGACCGAGCGCCCGGGGAGCCGCGGAAGGAGGGCGGCCAGGACGAACAGGGGCAGGACGAGGATCGTCGGCTTGAGGTAGACCCCCGCCGCCACGGCGAGTCCCATCACGAGAAAGTCCCGCGCTGGATGTCCCCGCTCCGCCGTGCGAACCAGCAGCCAGGCGATGAATGCCACCAGGAGGATGATCCACCAGTCGTAGAGGGGGACGACGGCCAGCCTCGCCTCGGGCAGGTTCAACGCGCCCAGGACGCCGGCCGCGAGCCCGGTGGATCGGCCGAAGAGGCGGCGGGCCATGTCATAGAGGAGCAGAGGCAGCAGGGCGCTGAGGAGCACCTGCAGGACCTGAACGGGCAGGTAGATGTAGCTTCCGGTCAGCTTCCAGATCAGGGCCAGGAGAACCGGGTAGCCGGGCATCCGCTGGATGAGCGGCTTCGTTGGCTGGTCCGGAGGATCGGGGAACTCCCGGATGTCCCGGAGCTTTCCTTCCTGGAGCTGCATGCCGTAGAGCTGCAGGATTTCCTGGGGGCCGGTGGTCTCCGCCAGGCCGCGCCCCTCCAGCAGGTTCCGGGCGACCAGCCCCAGGGACGTGGTAATCCCGCCGGTGAGGTAGGTGTCGTGCTGGGTGACGAGAAGGGGAACGCGCACGGATAGCGACAGGAGCAGCACCCAGAGAAGATGGCTTCTCTTCATCGCGACCGATGCTTCCCGCGCCTGGCGGCCACCGCCAGAAGCGAGACGCCGAAGGGGAGATCGAACCGCCGGAGCAGAAAGCGCTCGGCGCCGAAAAGACCCGCGAGGGAATTATTGATCCATTCCCGCCGAATGCGGAAATCGGATCGCCGGTCCCCCTTCAGGGCCAGCCTGCGCCGGACCAGGCGGGCGCCCCAGACCACCGGAAAGAGGAGAGTGTTGAAGTAGGTGATGCGCTGGATCTCCAGGCCCGCCCCGAGAATCCGGTCCCGGAACTCACGGTATCCGTATCGCCGCCGGTGCCGGTTGATGTCGTCGTGGGGGGACCAGAGGAACTGATGGGCCGGAACGGTCAGGACCATTCGTCCTCCCTCGCGCAGCAGTCCCGCCGCCTTGCGGAGGGCCTCCGCGTCCTCCTCCAGGTGCTCCAGCACGTCGAACAGGGTCACGAGATCGTGGCCTCCCCCCGGCAGCGTTTCCCGGGGGAAGTCCACATGGAGGAAATCCGCTTGGGATCCGTACCGCTCCCGGGAATAGCGGATGGCGGCGTCCGAGGGATCGATCCCGGTGACGCGGCCGAAAGGGGAGAGCACCGGGATCATCCCGCCGGTCCCGCACCCGATGTCCAGAATCTTCAGGTCCCTCCTGTCCTCAAGGGTGACCTCGAGCAGCGAGGTGATGATCCGGCGCCGCCCCACGAACCACCAATGACGGCGCTCGTGGAGCTCCGCGAACGACCGGTACATGGAGGGTTCCATCGTCTTCCCCGGCCCGAAGGGGTTTCCGGATTCCGGCCGGGGATCCTATCACGGTGCCGGGGAGTGGCGAGAAGGGCGGGGAGAGGGGCGAAACGGGTGCGGAAAGCCTCTACTGCCGGTCCGGGAACCCGATCATCTCGTCCAGGACGTAGAGCGGCCGCTGCTTCACTTCCTCGTAGACCCGGCCCAGGTACTCGCCGAGGATGCCGAGAATCAGGAGCTGCGTCCCCCCCAGGAAGAGGATGATGGCGGCCAGGGAGGTCCAGCCGGCCGGGTTGTTGTAGAGAAACCGGCTGGCCAGGGCGTAAAGGAGATAGAGAAACCCCAGCGCCGCGGCCAGGAACCCGAGATAGGTGGCCAGCTGGAGGGGGACGGTGGAAAAGGCGAAGAAGCCGTCCAGAGCCAGCTTGAGGAGATGGCGGGCCCGATACTTGGGCTCGCCGGAGAGGCGGGCCATCCGCTCGTAAACCCATTCCGTCTGCCGGAACCCCACCCACGACCGCAGGCCCCGGAGGAAGCGGTTTCGCTCCGGGAAGGAGCGCAGCAGGGCCGCCACCCGGGCGTCCATCAGAGAGAAGTCGCCGGAATCCAGCGGGATTTCCACGCTGCTGATCCGGCGGAGGATCCGGTAGAACGAGGCGTAGCAGGCGCGCTTGAGCACGCCCTCCTTGCGCTTCTTCCGGACCGCGTAGACGACGTCGTACCCCTCGGCCCATTTCCGGAGCAGGTCGGGGATGACCTCGGGCGGATCCTGGAGGTCGCCGTCCATCACCACGACCGCGTCGCCGTCGGCGTGGGCGATCCCGGCGCTGATGGAGATCTGGTGACCGAAATTGCGCGAGAAGGAGAGGACCCGCACCCGGGGATCCGAGGCGGCCAGGGAGCGCAGGAGCCCCAGGGTGCCGTCGCGGCTCCCGTCGTTCACGAAGAGGAGGCGGTAGGGAATGCCCCTGCTCTCAAGGGCCTCCCGGACCCTGCGGTTCAGCTCCGGAAGGCTCTGCTCTTCGTTGTAGAGAGGGATCACCACCGTGAGGTGGGAGGCCAGGGCACGCACCGCCCTGCTTCCGGTCCCGGGGGCGGTGGCGCCGGTCAAGGGAGAACCCGCTTGTGCAGCGACTCGTAGGATTCCCCGGGCCGCTCCTCGCGATCCACCGGAAGCCCGAGGGCGGCCCACCCCGGCTCCGTCACCCGCCCGAGAATGTCCCGGGAGCCCCCGAAGCCGCACCGCACGTTCACCACGCTCCGGTGGCCGGCCCGCTCCAGGAGCTCCGCGGCTTTCATGGAGCGACCCCCGGAGAGGCATCCCAGCAGAAGCGGAGTGGCCGGCGGAAAATTGCCCTGGACCACCTTCAGAAAATCGGGGTTGGGGACCAGATTGCCCGAGCGGGGATCCGAGTGAAGAAGGGGAATGTTCCGGGCGGAGCGGGGATGGCCCGCGGAAAACTCCGGAACCGACCGGACATCCAGGTAGACATGCCCATCCCCCCCCGACAGAAGGTCGGCAGCCTGCTGGGGGGAGATGCTCCGGACGGCCATCCATTCTCCTCGCTGGTCAGTCCCGCCTCCGGGGCGGGGAGGAGTCATTATAGCGGGTGGCTGTCCGGTCCGGAAGGAGGGATGAGGCTCAGGAACGCCCGCCGCCTCCGGCGGCGGCGAGGAGCTTCCCGAGACAGCGATTCAGCAGATGTTCTCGGGGGAGGGCAGGGAAGGGGATGCAGCGGCGGCGTTCCGCCTTCCCGATCTCTGCCTGGAGCCCGGGGTGGTCAGGCCGGATGGAGAGGCCCCGGGTGAAGGCGGCCAGCGCCTCGCTGCGATGACCGGCCATCGCAAGGACCAGCCCCAGATTCAGGTAATGCTCCGGCTCGTAGGGTTCCAGTTGGATCGACCGCTCGCAGAGCCGGCGCCCTTCCTCGGTCCTCCCGGCCGCCCCCGCCAGGGAGGCCCCGTAATGGGAGAGGTATTGGGGGTGGACCGCGAGTTCGCCGTCGAAGACGAGAACCTGGGAGGCGCGCTGAAAGTTCTGGAGCGCCTCCGGGTACTCCTGGGCCAATGCCAGCTTTCTGCCGAGGCGAAGATGATCCAGGCCTTCCGCGTCAAACATCGGATCCCCCGAGGAAGAATACCGGAGCCGGTTTTCCGCTCCCTGCAGGGAATATAACTCCTTTGGCTGCAATGACAACAGTTAGTTTATTGAACCCGGCGTCGGAGGCTCGACATGTCCAGGAGATCGGCGCCGGGGCGGGGGTTGGCGCTCGAAAACTGGACAGCCACCCGCCACCCTGCGTCAAGCCGGGCGCCGGGACGGGACCCCGGGGGTCCGGCCGTGCCTCGAGAGCGCGTCCGGCCGCGGCCCCCTCGGCGCACCGGAGCGTGCTTCCGGATGGAGCCGTTCAGGGCGTGGGCGTCGTCGCCGGCGCCGACGCGGGTGCCTCGGCGGGCTCGGGCTGGGCGGGAGTGCTTCCCGCACGGGCATCCATCACGGCCGCCTTGTAATCCTCGTCGGACATTCCCTTGGCCTTCTGAGCGGCCAGCTTCAGGGACCACTGGACCGGGATGACCAGATTCGCGGGATCCTGGTAGATGGAATCCACCATCCCCACGACCTGGGGGATGGAGGTCCCGAGGGGCACCAGCTTGGAGGAGGCTTCGTCCAGGCATTCCGAGGTGCAGGTGGTGCAGGGGCCGGGAGCATACTTCGCGAAGATCTGGATGCCCGTGAAGTAGCCCAGCGTGAACAGCGCCTTGTTGTCGGCGTTCAGCTTCGTCCACACGGTTCCATCCACGCCCCTGGATCCCTGCGCCCGGGCCGACCCGAGCGGAAGGACGAGCAGCGCCGCCATCAAGAGAACCACGACCCAACCACGCCTCATAGTGCCTCCAGAAAAGTCAGTCAGGAGAAGTTGAAGAACCAGCGGCTGCGATGACTCCGGAACTCTCCCACGGGCCGGATAATCTGGCGGAAGCGTGTGGGAATCGAACCCACCGGACCCGGCTCTCGCCACGTCCCACTGGATTTGAAGTCCAGGCGGCACACCAGCACCGATGCGCTTCCGGGGACCCGATACAATAGCCGAGGAGCCGCTATAATGACAAGCCTGTGATTCCCGTGGAGAACCGATGATTCCCAGGATTTCTATCGGACCGGTGCGGCGGATGGCAGGGGGAGGAGTCCTCCTGCTCCTGTTCACCGGCTGCTCCGGGGGCGTCCCGGGACCCGCCCCGCCGATTCCCCCCTGGCCAGAGCGCCCGAAGATCCTCCTCCTCGGGGTGGACGGCGCCGACTGGCGGGTCATCCGCCCGTTGATGAAGGCCGGGCGGATGCCCTACTTCCGGCGTGTCGTGGAGGGGGGTGCCGCGGGGGTCCTCTGGTCCATGGAGCCGGCCCTCTCGCCGGCCCTCTGGACCACGGTGGCCACGGGCAGGCCCCCCGCGGACCACGGCATCGCCGACTTCATCGTGCACCTCCCCGGCGGAGGCTACCGGCCGGTCACGAGCGATACGCGCTCGGCGCCGGCTTTCTGGAATCTGGTCGGGCAGCGGGGCGGCGAGCGGAAGGTGGGCGTCGTGGCGTGGCTCGCGTCGTGGCCCGCCGAGGAGGTCCACGGCTATGTCGTCACCTCGTATCTCCCCTACATCTACAACTGGTCCACCGGCCGGCCGCTGAAGGGGACGGTGGTGGACGGGATCCCGAGACAGACCTTCCCCGAATCCCTCATGGCCGAGATCGAGCCGCTCAAGGTGAGGCCCGGGGCCGTGGATCCGGCGCTGGTGGGGCGCTTCTACGACCCTTCGGTCCCGGCGAAGCTGGGGAAGGAGTCCTCGGAGTGCGTGGAGGGGTTCCTCTGGAGCCTTGCGTCGGACGAGACCTACCGCCGGATCGGCCTTCATCTGTACAGGCACCGGCCTGTGGATCTCTTCGCCGTCTATTTCGGCGGCATCGACGTGGTGAGCCACCGCTTCTGGAAGTTCACCTATCCGGACGATGAGCCCTACGGGACCGATCCGGCCGAGGCCGCGGCCCTGAAGGGGGTCATCCCCGGCTACTACGAGTACATGGACGGGATCCTCGGAGAGTTCCTGGCGCTCATGGATGATCACACCACCCTGGTGGTCCTCTCGGACCATGGGTTCAAGCCGGTCCTCTTCCCCGGCAAGCCGACCACCTCCGCGCACCACCGCCTGGACGGGATCATCGCCCTCTATGGCCGGGGGATCGCGCCGGGGCGCACCCTGGAAGGCTCGACGCTCCTGGACGTTCTCCCCACGGTCTTCGCCCTGATGGGGGAGCCGATCTCCCGGGAGCTGCCCGGCAAGGTCCTGGCCGAGGCCTTCTCCCTCCCGGCCTCGGAGCGGCTGCGGGTGGAGTACGTGGATGCCTACCCTCCCAGGCCGGGCCGGGCCGCGCCCGCCCCGGGTGAGGAGGTGGACGCAAACGTCCTGGAGCGGCTCAGGTCCCTCGGCTACATCCAGTAAAAAGGCCCCCGACGGGAGGCGGCCGAAAACACAGAATTGCGCCCCGGGCGGCCTTCGGCTATACTCGCGCCCTTCCCGATGGGGCTGTAGCGCAGCTGGGAGCGCGCATGACTGGCAGTCATGAGGTCACGGGTTCGATCCCCGTCAGCTCCACCAAAATCCGAGAATCACGATGGCCGGGGGGCGTTCCTCCCGGCCATTTTTCTGTGGCCGGCCGGCGGGCTTCCGGGCTCCGGGCAGTTTTCTTGCCCGGGGGAAGGGCCGGAGTAGAATGGGGCGGTTTCCGAGCGGGAGTTTCCCCTTCAACGCACTTGAGGAGCTGAAGATGAAAAGACTGGTGGTTGCTTCACTCGCGCTGGCTCTGACCGTGGGTCTGGCTCCTCCTCTCCTGGCGGGGGACGCCGGGGCGGGCGCGGCCGCATACAAGGCCAACAAGTGCTCCATGTGCCATCAGATCGCCGGCGAGGGCGGGAAGATGGGAGGCCCCCTGGATGGCGTGGGCGCCAAGCGCGACGCCGAGTGGATGAAAAAGTACATCAAGGACCCGAAGTCGGTGGAGCCCGGCGCCAAGATGAAGGCCTACCCGAGCATCGCCGACAAGGACCTGGACGACCTGGTGGCCTACCTCCTCACCCTGAAGGCCGAGCCGAAAAAATAGCTCTACCGCGCTGACCTCTCCCACCCGGCGGGCCCGTCCCGTGCGTCGGGTGGGGAAAAACCTCCCGTCCGGCCCATTCCCGTCACCCCGGCCCGGTTCCCCGGGATTCGGGGCCTCACCGGGCTCCTTCAGGCCCCGGAACTTCCCCCCGCCTTGCCCGGCGCCCGATTTCAGAATTCGAATTGAAAAGCGCCCCCTATCGCCCATATTGGACTCCGTGAACCGATGAGATCCGGGGTCGGCACCGTGCCGGAAGCCCCGGACCGGCGGCAGAGAGGCAAAGAGATGGGACCCAGAGCGCGGCTCAACGATCTCCATCTGTCGGGCCATGTGGAGCACGGTGAGGGGATTCTGGACCCCGAAGAGGGCCGGCCCCGCCGCCTCCTGGTGGTGGACGACGATCCCGGCGTCCAGGAGCTCCTGGCGGAGGTCCTCACCGGCGCGGGGTACCAGGTGGAGACGGCCTTCGATTCCGACGAGGCCGTGGGGCGCGTCGCCGAGGAGAGGTACGACGGCCTGGTGCTGGATCTGGTCCTCCCCGAGGAGGACGGTCTCGCCCTCTACGACCGGGTCCTGGAAATCAACCCCTCCCTCCGTGACCGGGTGGTCTTCATCTCGGGGGAGGCGCGGGAGCACCAGCTCCGCCGGGTGACCCGCAGGACCGGCGTCAGGGTCCTCCGGAAGCCGTTCAACATCCTCGACCTGATGCGGATTCTCAGAGAGCGAGGGCTCTAGCTCCAGCGGTTCGGACACCGCATCCGGGAGGCGGTTGGAAGCCGTCGCCCGGATGCGGCATGCTAGAATCAGGGCATTGGAGGCGAGATCCCAGATGCCCTTTCCCATCAGACGTCCTTTTCTTTTCGTCCCGGCGCCGCTCCTGTTCCTCCTGTGTGCCTGCCACGGCGGCGGAGGATCCACCCACAATTCCCACCCCCCGCTCACCAACATCGATCTGGCCGTCACGAACTTCACCGTCTCGCCGTCCACGGCGGATCCCGAGGACACCCTCACAGTCTCGGGGACCATCCAGAACCTGGGGACGGAGACGGCGAACCCGGTTCTGGGGGACAAGTTCCAGATCGGCTTCAACCTGTCGCAGGATGGGACCGTCGAGCTGAACGAGCAGGGCTTCCTGCAGAAGACGATCGACGCCCCCATTCCCCCGGGGGGAAGCCTCGATTTCAGCTACACCGCCCCCTACGGCGGCGGCGACACCCTCTCCAGGTATGCGGACTTCTGCACTTCCACCGACTGCATCCCTCCCGAGACGGGGGTGATCGGCGTGAAGGTGGATTTCACGGACGCCATCAGGGAGATTGACGAGGGGAACAACTTCCAATTCACGCCCATCCAGGTGGCGGGTACCCGCGTGGCCGCCATCTTCGGCGGCTGCGATTTCGGCACCCTCTCGGGGCCGGATGGCTGCGATCTTCAGATCAGTGATGGATTCAGGCAGGTCAACCGGCACAGACCATCCTCGGAACCCGCGACCGAGGTTATGTTTTACGACGAGCTTCAGCGCTTCGTCTACGTGAGCGTCATCATCCGCAACTGCCTGGCCGCCCAGAGCCAGCAGGGATCCTGTGGGGGCAGCTGGGAGATCCGGGCGACGACCCAGAAGCCGGGGCTGCCCCTCTTAACAAAGATCGTGAACATACCGTGCCGGGCCGTCTACGACGGGACTCCGAACGCCATCAACAAGGCTTGCTCAGAGGTCATCGAGATCCGGGATCTCACCTACTGAAAGATTGGAAAGGAGAAGGGGCTAGCGGTTCTTCGCGGCCGCCTCGGAGGCGCGGGATCTGCCGGGGGGAGTCTTGCGGGGGCGGGCCCTCCGGACGGGCCTCTTCCCGCCCCGGCCCCGTGACGCTTCGCCCTCGGCCCGGGTGGCGCGAAGGGCTTCTTTCAGCACCTCCTCGACCTCGCGGACGAAGATGAATCGCATCTGCTTGCGGGCCTCCGCGGGGATGTCCAGGAGGTCCTTCTCGTTGCGGGCCGGCAGGATGACGGTGCGAATCCCGGCGCGGCGCGCCGCCAGCACCTTCTCCTTGACTCCTCCCACCGGCAGCACCTTCCCCCTCAGCGTGATCTCGCCCGTCATGGCCACGTCGTGGCGGGTCCGGCGATCGGAGAGGAGCGATGCGATGGCGGTGGCCATGGTGACCCCGGCGGAAGGGCCGTCTTTCGGGATGGCCCCGGCCGGGACATGGACGTGGATGTCGGATTTCTCGAAGGTCCTCTCCGGTATCCCCAGGTCGGCGGCGTGGGTGCGGACGAACGAGAGGGCCGCCTGGGCCGACTCCTTCATGACGTCCCCGAGGTGGCCGGTGAGGTTGAACACGCCGCGCCCCTTCATCCGGGTCGCCTCGATGAACAGGATGTCCCCGCCAGCGGCGGTCCAGGCCAGGCCGGTGGCGACCCCCACCTCGTCCCGCCGCTCCGCCACCTCGGGCAGATAGGGGGCCGGGCCCAGGAATTCCTGGAGCTCCCCGGGCCCGATCTTCCTCCGGGCCGGCTGCCCCAGGGCCACCGACTTGGCCACCTTGCGGCAGACCTGCCCGATGAGCTGCTCGAGCCGGCGCAGCCCGGCCTCGCTGGTGTGCCCCCGGATGATCTCCACGATGGCCTTCCGGTCGAAGGCGAGCTGGTCGGGCCTGAGGCCGTGGGCGTCCACCTGCTTGGGGATCAGGTACTGCCGGGCGATGGCCAGCTTCTCTTCCTCGATGTACCCGGGCAGATGGAGAATCTCCATCCGGTCGCGCAGGGGATCCGGGACGGTGTCCAGCCGGTTCGCCGTGGTGATGAACATCACCCGGGAGAGGTCGAAGGGGATGTCCAGGTAGAGATCCAGGAAGCCGCTGTTCTGCTCCGGGTCCAGGACCTCCAGCAGCGCCGAGGCCGGGTCCCCCCGGAAGTCGGAGCCGATCTTGTCGATCTCGTCGATCATCATCATGGGATTGGCGGTCCCCGCCCGCCGGAGGCTCTGGATGATCTTCCCCGGCAGCGCCCCGACGTAGGTGCGCCTGTGCCCCCGGATCTCCGCCTCGTCCCGCATCCCTCCCACCGACATCCGGATGAATTTCCTTCCCAGCGCCTCGGCGATGGACTTTCCCAGGGAGGTCTTCCCGGTCCCCGGCGGGCCGTAGAAGCAGAGGATGGGCCCCTTCATGTCCGACTTGAGCTTCCGGACGGCCAGGTACTCGAGGATCCGGTCCTTGATCTTCTCCAGGCCGTAGTGGTCCCGCTCCAGGACCTTCCTCGCGGCGGCAATGTCGAGGTTGTCGGTAGTGTGAATGCTCCAGGGAAGCTCCAGCAGCCAGTCCACATAGGTCTTGACCACGCTGTACTCGGCCGAGGCGGGGGAGATCATCGTCAGGCGGTCCATCTCGCGCGAGGCCTCCTTCACCACCGCCTCCGGGTACTTCCCCTCGGACAGCTTCTTCCGGAGATCGGCCACCACCGTCTCCGACTCGTTCCCCTCACCGAGCTCCTTCTTGATCATCTTGAGCTGCTCGCGGAGGTAGTACTCGCGCTGGGACTTGGTGATCTCCTCCTGGGTCGCCTCCTGGATCTCCTGTCCCACCTTGATCTGGTCCAGCGCCTTCTTCAGGAGCCGGATGGCCACCTGGAGGCGCTCCAGGGGGGGAATGGTCATCAGGATTTCCTTTTTCTCCTCCAACTTGAAGCTCAGGTGATTGGCGATCTGGTCGGCCAGGTTGCCGGGACCCGTCAGGTTGTTGCGGATCAGGTGCAGGATCTCCTCGGAGAGACGGTTGTCCTGCCGGACCAGGGTCTCCAGAAGGTGGATGGCGTTCCCCATGAGGACGTTGGCTTCCATGGACTCCACGTCCGGCTCCTCCAGGACGGTGACCCGGGCTCTAAGATAGGGATCGGTCTGGACGTACTCGTTCACATGGAAGCGGGCAAGCCCCAGCAGGATGATCTGGACGGTGTTCCGGGAGACGTTGATCCGAGTCACCAGGCGGGCGGCGACGCCGATGGGGGTC
>Ga0315288_10012659_pt1 | contig 10588 bp, 5 predicted proteins | sample YL17G11_20_MG_FD_203454 | JGI IMG/M metagenome (GOLD analysis project Ga0315288, IMG submission 203454) | Sediment microbial communities from Yellowstone Lake, YNP, Wyoming, USA - YL17G11_20 | ecosystem: Environmental > Aquatic > Freshwater > Lake > Sediment | place: USA: Wyoming | collected...
AGGTGGAATATGACCGTGACAGATGGTGGCCGTATGAGTCTTGCGGACTAATCTACAAAGACGGCGTCTTCTCCGCATACGATTGAAGTCGTAGGATGCATCCTGATGCACCGTCTTTAGATTAACCACGTTCACCCAATCACCCTGCACCCCACCCCGAAATGCCCTGCCCCTTTCGCCAACGCCTTGTCCGCCGTAGTTGTAGGTTGCGGGCTTGCCCCAACTCTGTGTGTTTCCTTATACGGTGCCTTCTCGAAAAAAGCGATTCTGCTTTTCATCTGACCGTATTCACCCAATCACCCTGCACCCCACACCAAAATGCCCTGCCACTTTCGCCAGTACCTTATCCGCCGTAGTTGTAGATTGGGGAGGGAGGCGAGCCAACTCGCCCTTGCCCCAACTTCTTGCGTTCGTCTTCTATCTCTCCTGCTCTCCTGTTCACCTGTTCTATCCTCTGCCGCCTTTGGCGGCCGGGGCTTGCCCCAACTCTGTGTGTTTCCTTATACGGTGCCTTCTCGAAAAAAGCGATTCTGCTTTTCATCTGACCGCATTCACGAAAACACACGTCGAAATGTACCCTAATTCATACCCTAGTATTTATCAACGGACATCCTGTAACCCCTTGTCGTCCAAGAGGTTAAGTGCCCAATTTTTAGATTGGCTTCGTTTGGTAATTTCATATCCTGCAAGACACCTCTGCCTTCCCCCATTTTTCCTATTGCCTATTTTCTACAGTGTGGTATATACCCCTTCAACCCGTCTTTACCGGGAGGATTTGCCATGCATAATCTCCAGGACCTCGCCCCCCTCAATCATTACTCCCCTGCATGGGTCGCCATTGACCGCTGGCCCGACCCGCTCACCTTGGACCGTTTTGCCCGTGACATCATCCGTTTGTCCGGCGCAACGACCGGGGAAGAAAGAGCCGTCGCCGTTTACCGCTGGGTCAATCGAGTATTCCGCTGGGGGCCGCCGTATCATGAATGGTCATCTCTCGGCTGGGTCAACTGTGATGACCTCATCAAGATTCTCGCTGTCCACGGTTGTCACTTCTGTGACGGCTGGGGGCGAGTATCGACCGGCATCTGGAACGCGGGCGCAATGGGCGCGCCGGTGGAAAAGCTCGTCACATGGGTGAAAGGCGGCATCCCCGGCCACACCATGTCTGATTTCACCTATGAAGATGCTGACGGCGCCGAACGCACCCACGCGTTTGACGTGTTCCACCAGGTCTGTTCCAAAACCCGCGATGGCAAGCGCTACGCCTCCTGGGATGAAGTGCTCGAACAGGACAAGACTTTGTGGGATACCCCGACTGACCCGCTCGAACCGTTCTATTACCGACCCAGCCAACGCGAAGGCAAGAACAACACCAAGTACGGTGTGGCGTCGTATGGATTACTGCTTCCGCCTCAGCATGACCTCACCCACCACATCCGCGCCGGCACGAAGATTACCCGCTTCTTTGCCCCGACGAACTCGGCATATCTCGCTGAAGTCAAAAGTGTCAAGCCGGACTACGATGGATGCACTCTCCTGCACGACCCGGAGTCCGCGTACAATGAAGACGGCTCGCCCCACGACCCGTTCAATGAACCGTTCTTCCGTCCGTATCTGCAAAAGTGCAAGACGCACGGTTGCAAGATGGAAGGCAAGCCTGTACGGTTTTACGCGTCGGGCGAACACGTCGTCAAACCGCCGCTCGATTCGACCGCGGCATTGCAGGCTTCGTCGAGCCACAGTTTGCTTCATGTAAGCGCCGAGAAAGGCCGAATGGTGCAGGCGAAGAAGCACCAGATTGCCTGCTATATCCTGCCGGTGGAATGCCCGTATATACTCACCGAAGGGACGCTCACCTTCAAGTTTGGCAAGAAAGACGGTCTCGACTGGGTGGCGGTACACGCAAGTCCCGACGGCGACCTGCGCGTCGCGAATATCTGGACTTCGCCGCAGGAAGCAAAGCCCAAAGCTGAAAAGGTCGAGGTGAAGCTGAACTTGAAGGAGTTCCTCGAAAGCAAGCCGAGCGTTTATGGCCGCTACACGATTTACTTCCGCTTTGAACTGCTTTCTCGCGGCGAACCGGGTTCATGCTGGTTTGAAGACATCGAGTTCCGCGGGGCGTTCATGCACAACTGCATGGTGTCGCCGATACTCCAGCCCGGCAGAAACAGATTCGTACTCACCGGCGGCAGTGCAGGTTCTCCCGTAAAGGTCGATATGGAATGGGAAGAAAAAGGCAAAGCCAAGAGTTTCTCGGCCAGCGCCGCGCAGGAAATGGTTTCTGACAACATCCAGTGCGCGGTCAAAGAGCCTTTCGACATCAGGATGAAGTCCGTCACCTTGACTGCTGGTTAGGCGGCGTGAGGAAGCATTCCCGCAAGATGCTTTCTCTCGCCTGAAGTAGATTACTGGGGGGAAGGAGTTACGCATGTATTTCGCGAACTGTGGCTATTTTTCTAATATCATAACTCGTTATCTGTCAACACGTTATGACATTTCCAAAAGTTCCTACTTGACTTGGAAGAGGACTTGAGGTATTGTTATTATTGAATGGTGGTTCAGAATATGAATAGGCATTCACACAGCACCAAGACGGCCATAAGGCGCAAGGATACCGAGCTCGAAACGCGCCGCGAAGCATGTATCGAAGCGGCGGAGCGTTTGCTCCAGACCAAGGGCTTCCTCGACACGTCGATGCAGGATATTGCCGGTAAAGTCGGTCTTTCAGTAGGGTCGCTCTACAATCTCTTCGAGAGCAAAGACGAGCTGATGCACCAGGTGTTCCTGCGCTGTTCCAAGGAAGAAGGGGCTTGGGCGGAGAATCTGGTCCAATCGGCTAATCTGCCCGTGCGCGAAGTGCTTACCGCGTTCATTGAGAAGATGCTCAGTGTATTCCGGGCACACCAGGTGTCTTTCCGCGCGATGGTGCAGTCGATGACGATGCCTCTTGCCGAGCACCAGCACGCGTGGAAAGACATGGCGGCACACCGTGAGAAGATGGTTGGATATCTCACCGCAGTGATAGAGCGCGGTATCAAGGAAGGCGTGATACGTTCCGATATGAAAGCAGGACGCGTTGCCGCGGCAATAGGCGGATGCATGATGGGGCTTTTCATGTACATAGCTCAGTATGAAGACGCGATGCCGGCGGACTTAGCCGCAAACAACATCTGTGAAATCATGTTATCCGGGATAGGACGGAGAGTCGAAGATGCGCGATAAGCATCGGGTGACGAATTTCTGGCTCTCGACGGCACTTCTGATACTCGCCGGTTGTGCGGGCGATGAAACGCGCTCGCATGGCCCGGAGTATGTGACGTATTCAGATTCCGACTGGGAGCAGCACCGCGCGGAGAATGCCAAGGTCGCCACCAGCGCGATGGCCGCGGCAATGAAAGGCGAGAAGGCTCGCCCTTCCCCCCTCCCTGGCGAGAAGGCCGCCAAACAGGCGACTGTTGTGCTGAAAGAGACAACAAAGCCCGCGGCAGGGCCTCTGCGACTGAGCATTGAAGACGCGCTGAAACTGGCGCACACGCGTAACCAGGACGTGCAGGCGGCGGAAATGGAAGTGGAAAAAGCCCGCGGCGAAGTAATGTCCGCCTACTCCGCGGTACTGCCAACTCTCTCGCTGTCCGGCGGCTACACGAGGCTCGGGAGCGTACCGGAGTTCGAGGTGAGTCCCGGCGTATTTGTTGAGATGGGGCAAGCAGACAATTACAGAGCCGGAGTTACGCTGAATCAGCCGCTGTATCTCGGGGGCAAAGGCAGTGCGGCGCTCAAGATAGCCAAGCTCTACAAACATCTCTCCGAAAGCGGGCTGAAAGGGGCGCACACCGCAACGGCGATGGCAGTGCGCCAGGCGTACTACGGGCTTCTGCACGCGCAGGAAGTGGTAGGCTCGACCGCCGCGCAGATAACGATGGCGAGAGGGCACTTGCAGGACGTTGAAATAAAACGCGCGGAAGGCACTGCTCTGGCACTGCACGTCATGCGTGCCCGGAGCCAGTTGTCTCTTGCCGAGAGCGGGCTTATCAAGGCCAAAGCTGACTATGAGACCGCGCGGCGAGCGCTGTTGAAACTGCTCAACCTCCCTCTCGACACCGAAGTAGCCCTCACCAGCACATATCCGGACAAGCCTGCGGCCATAAACGTCGAAGATGCAATGGCAACTGCACTGGCGAACCGGCCGGATTACGTTGCCGCGCTCGACAGCATATCGCTCCAGGAGCAGAACCTGACGATAGTGAAAGCCGGATACAAGCCGAACCTGATTGCGTTCGGAGATTTTACATACACCAAGCCGGACTCGAACCTGATAGGGTCGAACGACTGGGGGCATTCATGGGAAGCGGGCGCACAGCTTTCATGGACACTCTTCGACGGTTTCAACACGCGCGGCCAGATGATAAAGGAGCGTGCGGAACTCCGGCGCCTGCAGGTTGAAAGAGACAAGCTCTTACTGACAATCCGCAGTGACATTGAAGACGCCGTGACCGGTCTTGCTTCCGCAAGCGACCTCGTGAGAACACGTTCGCTGACGCTGGCGGAAGCCGAGGAAACTTTGCGTCTTGCGAAGGAAAGTTACGAAGCCGGAGCGGCCACACAGCTCGACGTGCTGGATGCCGAGACGGGTCTCGTGGCGGCCCGGCTGGCCATGGCCGACGCCCGCTTCGCGCTCGGGACGGCGCAGGCGGCATACCTTGCAAGCATGGGATTGACCGACCTGCCCGCCCGCCCTGTGGAAGAGGAGTAACATCATGCGCTTCGAAGAAGACTCCATACGGGCATGGCAGGAAGAAGCAACTTGTGTCGATGCACATCTTAAGAGTGAACGAGAGGAGTAACAGATGGCCCGGCGGCTGATGATATTCGTAGGAATTATGGTGGTCATTGTCGGACTTGCGTTCGTGCTTTCGGCCAAGTCGAAACTGGACAGGGAGAGTTTCCAGCCAACGAAGCCTTCCGGGGCGGTGCCGGTAGCGGCTGTGCAAGTCGCGAAAGGAACGCTCGAGGACAAGATGACGTTTTCCGGCACGGTACACAGTCCTTCCTCGGTCATGGTCGTGTCGAAAGCCATGGGCACGATAGAGAAGAAGGCGTTTCGCAAAGGCGACGCCGTGAAGAAAGGCGACATACTTTACGAAATCGAGAAGGACACGGTCCTCGCCAACAAGAAGCGCGCGGTATCAGGACTGGATACGGCAAAGGCGGCGCTGGTGCAGGCCGAAGCCGCGTTCAAAAATGCTGAACGTGAATACACGCGGTCAAAGAAACTGTTCCAACAGGGGTCTGTCACCCGTCAGATGCTCGACGGCGCCGAGACAGCGTACAAGGCGGCAAAGGCGGCACTCGATGCCGCGGATGCCGGGCTAAAGAACGGCGAAGCCACTCTTGAGCTTGCGGATATCGCGCTCGACGATTCAACGATAAAAAGCCCGTCGGATGGAAAAGTGGCCGAAGATTTTGACCTTGAACCCGGTAGCACCGTGAACATGGGAATGCCCGTGGCGTCGGTGGTGCAGACGTCGGAATTGAGAGCGGAGTTGCAGATACCGGAGGGATTTCTTTCCGGAGTGAGCATGGGGACTCGCGTATACATCCTGCCCGAAGGATACCCGGGAAAGATAGATGCCGAGATAACTCTCGTCAACCCGCAGGTGAGCGAGAGGAGCCGGTCGGCGGAAGTGTGGGCGTCCTTCAAGACGCCGGTGGACGATAAGGGGGCGGAGCTTGTGCGCCCGGGGCAGTTCTGCCGGGTTGAGGTGGTCGTCAGCAGTCAGGAAGGCGTGATAGTGCCTGCATCCGCGATGGTTAAGCGCGGGAACCTGGAAACCGTGATGGTGGTCGAGGCCGGAAAAGTCAGGGCATTCCCGGTGACGGCCGGCCTTGCAACGTCGCGTGAAGTCGTCGTCCTCGGCGGACTCAACGGCGGTGAAACCGTGGTTTCTTCCGGGGCGAGACTGCTGACCGACGGCGACTCGGTGCAGGTCACGGACGGCACGGTGCGAGTGACGGACGACGTGAAGTGAATTGACGGAAGCAAAGCTTCCTGGAGGAGAACCAATGTCCATCCCGGAATTCTCGGTAAACCGAAGAATCACCATCTCCATGCTCGTGCTCATCATCGTGCTCTTCGGGGTGGTGTCCTACTTCTACCTCGGCCAGGACCTCCTGCCGGAGATGGACTTCCCGGTAATGTCAGTGCTGACACAGTACGAGGGCGCGAAGTCAGAGCAGGTTGAAAAACTAATCACAAGACCCATAGAAGAGCTGATGGCAACACTGCCTGACGTTCAGCGCATAACATCGAAAAGCCAGGAAGGCATCAGCATCGTCACCGTAGAACTCAAATGGGGAACGAACACCGACCAGTCTGTAGCAAACGCCCGCGCAAAACTGCTCGAAATGGAGCAGTCCCTGCCGTCCGACTCTAAGGACCCGCTCGTGCTCAAAATGGACATGAACCAGATGCCGGTAATCATGTACGCGGTATCAGGCATGGACAACGGCTATAAACTGCGGCAGTATCTGGAGGACGTGGTCGGGCCACAGCTCGAGCAGGTCGACGGCGTGGCAATGGTGATATGCATGGGCGGAGAAACCAGAGAGATACGAGTTGAAGCAGACCCCGCGAAACTCGATTCTTTCGGGCTTACTCTCTCTCAGGTGAGCCGCGCCATACAGGCTGAGAACGTGGACGATACGGCAGGGAACATTATCGTCGGCCCTTCAGAGAACCTGCTGACAATCAAAGGCGAGTTCCGCACGCCGGAAGAAATTGAAGAAGTAGCGATTGCAGAATTGCCGGACAGAATAGTCAGGGTCAGGGATGTCGCCAAAATCATTGATGACTACAAGGACAGACGTAACCGCACGCGCAGGAACGGCATGGACTGCGTACTTATGGCGGCGATGAAGCAGTCCGGAGCCAACACGACCACAACGGGCACGGCATTGCAGAAGAAACTTGAAGAGCTTAAGACCAAAATGCCGCCGGATATCAAGTTCACCATCGGCATGGACATGTCCGAGATGATAAGACGAATAGTCAAGTTCACCCAGAATAACGCCATACAGGGCGCCATCCTCGCTGTGTTCTTCGTGTGGCTGTTCCTGAAAAACTGGCGCCCCACGCTCATCATATTCCTCGCCATACCAATATCCGTGCTGACCGCCTTCATCGGCATGTACATTATGGGATACACGTTTAACATCATGACGCTGGGCGGCATCGCCTTGGGTGTAGGAATGTTGGTGGATAACGCAGTGGTGGCCACGGAGAATACATACCGGCACCTCGAGGCCGGCGAAGACAGGGTTAGGGCCGCGGCGACCGGGGCAAACGAGGTGATGCTCGCAATAACGGCGAGCACTTTCACCACGGTCGCGGTGTTCATACCTATGTCGCTCGTCGGCGGCGTGGCAAGCCAGATCGCAAGGCCGATGTCGGTGACCATCGTGCTGTCACTTCTCGCAAGCCTTTTCGTTGCAATAACGATAGTGCCTGCAATGACGGCTACGCTCTTCCGCCGCCGCACGCCCCAAGAGATAGAAAATGACATCGAAAGCTTCCATCTCTTTAAGAAAATGAAGGCTGGCTACCGGCAAACACTCGCATATCTCGTGGACAAAGGCTGGCCTGTGCTTGTGTTTGTGGTCGTCATACTCGCAGGCGCTCTCCTGATAGCAAAATATAACCTGGGCGGTGAGTTCATGCCTGCGCAGGACGCACCCATCCTGTTTGGGCAGGTGGAACTGCCCGTGGGCAGTACGCTCGAAGAAACGGACCGTGTTGTTTCAGTCATGGAAAAATACGCGCTCGAGCACGAGAAAGAACTCGGCAATACCATGTTCATGGCCTCGGTGGGCACATTCCAGGAAGACGTTTATGCATCGAGCCAGGGGTTCAATGCAACGGATGTAAACGGCGCGACATTCTGGATGAGGCTCAAGGATCAGGAGAACAGGAATCTTTCTTCAAACGAGATACAGGACCGCCTGCGCCTTGTCATGCCGAAGATAAGCGTCGAAGGCGCGAAGATGAACTTCATTGACCCCTTCGGCTCGATGATGTCAACATCAGGCGAAAGCGCCTCAATCGTCGTAAGAGTCTTCGGCGACGAACTCGACCGCCTGAGAGATACCGCGGAAGAAATAAAACGGCGTATTTCAGGAATTAAGGGTATCGTTGACACGGACATTACCTACAAGGAAGGCAAGCCCGAGCAGGCGATAAGAATCGACAGGACACTGGCGGCTCAGCATGGTCTCACCACCGGCCAGGTCGCGGCTGAAATCAAGACGGCGCTTGCAGGAAGCGTTATCAGCCGCTACAGAGAGGGCGCCAACGAGTATGATATCCGCGTGAGACTTGCTCCGAGCGGCCGTGACCGCATTGAGCAGATGCTGGATATGAAAATCGCCACGCCCTTTGGCACTCAGATTCCTCTGCGCCAGGTCGCATCAATCGAACAAACCACAGGCCCACTGCAGGTGTATCACGAGAACCGCAGGCGCAAAGTTTCGGTCACCGCCAACGTCGTGAACCGCGACCTCATGAGCGCGATGGATGAAATACAGGGCGTCCTTGCCGACCTCGACAAGAAGCTAATTGAAGAGGGCAGTTACCTGTCTTACGGCGGCGCATACAAGGACAGGCAGGAAACCGTGACCTCAATGACGTGGGCGTTCATAGTTTCGGTCATTCTTGTCTACATGGTCATGGCCGCGCAGTTCGAGAGTTTCATCCACCCGCTGATAGTGATGATAACGGTGCCTTTGGGCATCGTAGGCGTCGTGATAGGCCTTGCTTTGATGGGCATGACTATCTCCCTGCCCTCGATGTTGGGCTTCGTGATACTCGTCGGCATCGTAGTCAACAATGCGATAGTGATGATAGACTTCATCAATCAGCTCAGGCGTTACCACGGCAAGTCGATGAAGGAAGCAATTGTTGAAGGCGCAACCATACGACTCAGGCCCATACTGATAACAAGCCTTACGACGATAGCCGGCATGGCGCCGATGGCATTCAGCCATTCACAAGGCTCGCAAATGCGCGCCCCAATGGCGATTGCAGTGGGCAGTGGTCTTTTGTTCAGCACACTGCTTACACTGTTCGTGATACCTACCGCCTACTACTATCTGGACGCATGGTCGGATAAGATCAAGGCAAGCCTTGCCCACGTTCTCTACAAGAATGAGCCGTCGAAAGAGGAAACAGAGGCAAAGACGTAAAGCGTTTCCCGTCTTTCATGGTGCGCTCAGGCGTCAGTAACGTATAATGGGGACGCTTACGGCGAGCCATCGCTCGTGGAATGAAAGACGGTCATGGTCACGATTACCATAGTAGGCCGGCCAAATGTCGGCAAAAGCACTCTCTTCAACGCACTCGTGGGCCGGAGAATGGCCATCACCGACCACAAGGCCGGCACGACACGCGACCTTAATGAGCGCGACATAAACCTCACCGGCGACGACGGAAAGGTTTACCCGGTCAAGCTCATCGACTCAGGCGGGCTGGGCATAATCGACGAGCCGGACCTTGCCTCCAAGATTGAACATCTTATAAGCAAAGCGATAGATGAGGCTGACATCATCGTCCTCGTCACTGACGTGCGTACCGGAATCACCGACCTCGACCAGAAAGCCGCCGCGAGGATGAAGCGTCTCAAGAAGCCGATTATCCTCGTCGTCAACAAGTGCGAGACTCAGGAGTGGGACATGGAAGCCCACGTCTTCCGGAGGCTCGGCCTCGGCGACCCCATTCCGTTAGCCGCTCAGGATGGCAGAAACCTGCGAGACCTGACAGTCAGGCTTATCGAGATAATCAATCAGCATTTCCCCGGCGAAGGCAAGGCCCAGGCGGAATTGGAAGAACCCGCCGAGGGACAAGATGAAGACCTGTTGCTCGAAGGCGAGCCGCTGGAAGAAGAGCTTGACCTGAAACGTGTCTCGCAGTCGTATGACGTGCGGAAGCCCGGCCCAATGAGACTCGCCGTGCTCGGCCGCAGGAACGTCGGCAAGAGCACTTTCGTCAACGCCGTCGCGGGCGAAGAGCGCTGTATCGTCAGCGAGATTCCCGGCACGACGCGCGACTCCATCGACGTCGAAATCGACTACGGCGGGGAGAAGCTGGTGATTATCGATACGGCGGGAATTGTCCGCCATCGCGAAGGCAAGCAGACCGTGGAGTTCAAAAGCACCGTGCGGACCGAGCGTGCCATCAGGCGGGCGGACGTGGTACTGCTCATGATAGACGCTACGCTTCCCCTCGGAAAGCTCGAGCGCAATGCGTCCCGGCTGGCGAGAGAAGGTTTCAAACCGACCATTGTTGTTATCAACAAATGGGACCTGAGCACTGTCTCTCCCGATACATACGTCGAATATCTCGACAAGAAACTCCGCTTCACCGCCAAACTGCCTGTCATTTTCGTCAGCTCCGTCAATAAGGAAGGCGTGGATGAAGCGATTATCACGGCCCGTGAACTTTTCGAATATGCAGGGAGGAAACTCGGCACCGGCGTCCTCAACCGGGCGGTGGCGCGGTTCGTGGAAGAACACGGCACACCCGTGCTCGGCACCAAGG
>Ga0315288_10012660_pt1 | contig 10588 bp, 14 predicted proteins | sample YL17G11_20_MG_FD_203454 | JGI IMG/M metagenome (GOLD analysis project Ga0315288, IMG submission 203454) | Sediment microbial communities from Yellowstone Lake, YNP, Wyoming, USA - YL17G11_20 | ecosystem: Environmental > Aquatic > Freshwater > Lake > Sediment | place: USA: Wyoming | collected...
AGCTTTGAACCAAGGCCCGCTACGCCGCCTTCGGGCCAATGCATGGCTGCCTTCAGGCGGCTCCGCTTGCCCGGTCGCTACCGCTCCCTGAGTGCCAACCCGACCGCTCGCCGGAGCGCTCTCCTCCGCCCTGTTGTCGCTTCGCTCCTAAGGGCGGCGCGCCCGGCATCGCTACGCCGCACCTGACCCGACCGCTCGTGCTTCTCGAACGACCCGGCAAAGACCCGCCGGGTTGTCTCGAAGCACTTCGCTGAGCTTTGAACCAAGGCCCGCTACGCCGCCTTCGGGCCAATGCATGGCTGCCTTCAGGCGGCTCCGCTTGCCCGGTCGCTACCGCTCCCTGAGTGCCAACCCGACCGCTCGCCGGAGCGCTCTCCTCCACCCTGTCGTCGCTTCGCTCCTAAGGGCGGCGCGCCCGGCTTCGCTAAGCCGCTCCAGGTTCGACCGCTCGCCGGAGCGCTCTTCTCCACCCTGTCGTCGCTTCGCTCCTAAGGGCGGCGCGCCCGGCGTCGCTGCACCATGCCAACCCCAAACCCCTGGGCAATAGGAACGGGATTACCAACCCCCGCCCCCTGATCCGGACGGCAGGAAGAGCGCTCGCCGTCCGGACCAGGGGGCTTAGGCCGTGCCGAAAAAAAATGACACCGCCTCCAGGATGCCTCGCCGTCCCCGCCAATGCAGGCGACCGAAGCGGTCGCAGGCGGGGACGGCTTACCCAGCGGCATAACCAAAAGATTAAAAGGAAGCGCCGCGTTAATGGAAAGGCGGAAGTCGCTCCAGGCGGCTCCGCGTATAATCCGGATTATAGCGCGTCGTCCTGGCCGTCATGCCGCCTGCAAAAAAGACCGCAGGCGGCCCGCCGGCCAGGATACCCGCCTTCCGCTAAACATAAAGTTTTTTATGTTACCTTCCGCCACCAATAATTGTTGCGGCGCTTTATCCCCCCCCGTCCGCCCCCCAAGGGGGGCCAAACCCTTTGCGCTCCGCTCGGGCGCGATTCGCCCTTCAAGGTCGGGCTCGCGCTCGCGCTCCAGCTACGCGCTGCCCCCCTTCACCCCCATGGGGGTTTTTTAAGCAGATGCAGTTTCCGGCCACGTCCGAAGCGGGCGTCGCCGGCTCCCGCTCAGTCAACAGACCCCCCATTGCGAATTACTGGCGTCTTCGCTACACTCCCGGCCCGGCGGCGCACCTCGATGTAATAGCACGCCACTACGCGGTCGCCGTCGCCGGGCTTCAGCCCGAAGCGGGCTTCCGCAACCGGCTTTAGGCGCCCGCTCCGCGGCTCAGCTAAATCAAAACCGGAACGCCCTCAAAAATCTTCCGAATCTCCGCCGAAGGTTTTTACGTGATTTTTTTGGGGGGTAGGGGGGAGGGGGAGAGAACCCAAGTTATTGTTTTCCCCGAGAGTGCACAAATCCCTCTCTCTAGATATAAACTCATATCATAAAGAGTTATAAATGAGACGGAAGAGGGGGCCGGAAACATCCCCGCCCCCCTTTCTTCCGCTTTCAATTATTCTACTTCGGCCTTGCTTTTTGCCCGATAGAATGTTAATAATTTACCCTCGCTCTCAATAAAAACCCTGGCTATCCAGGAAAAGGTAAGGAAAAACGAGCAATAACATCGGTCACCTGCTGCCGCGAGCATCGACATTACCAGCGTAGAGGTCCGGGGACGTATCGAAAAAAAAAAGGGCGGCGACCGGGAACCACCCGGCAACACCGCCCCTCTATCAAGGAGAAACCACCATGAACAACACCAAGCAGGCAATTTTCGTAACAGTTTATCGCATACTTGTCAAGGGACAAAAACACTATGCAAATCCGTCCGTGGATAAGATTATTGAGCTTGTCTCCCAGCGGCACGAAACGGACATAGGGCGGCGCTGGGCCTTTCAATGCCTGCGCGACCTCGAAGCCGCGGGCTACATAAATCGGCAAGAGCGCTTTCGAAAGGACCCCGATGGAGGTTGGAAACAAATTCCCTCATTGATATCAATCACCTTAAAAGGCGCTCGTAAATTGTACAATCAAGGAGTAGAGGGAGCCGCCCGTCTGTGCAAGGAGATTATGGGATGGATACGATCAGATGATAAACGGTGGCCGAACAAACCGATACGCCTGCTGCCGATTGAAAAATTATCTCCTCCTGGAGGCCCCATCAAACTCGGTGATGTTTTAGGCACTCTTAATTTTAATCAGCAATATCAAGAGAGTGCACAATAAAAAACGAGGGGCGCCTGTGGCTACCGCGATTGTTGATCCCACCTTTCAACCTGGCCGTTACATTTTTGGATTCACCTTGCCCGGCCTTGCCTATTTCGGCAATGCGCGCAGTTATCCTCAAAAAGCTATTTTTGGCGTCCGTCCAATGGGCGCCCAGGTCGCCGGCCTGGACATCGAAGAAGAGATGTTCGCCTGGCGCTACGGCGTCCCAGTTCCAAGAACCAAAGGGCCATGGCCGGTAACACCTTTTGCCGACATCCGGGTAAGCGGCAAGTGGGCGAAGCGGATCATTTATTACTCCTGGAGGGGCCAACAAAGAATAAAGCGGCAAGATCCTTATCATTCATGTGCCAGTGAAAACCTGGTGCCTACGATGCTGAAGCTGATGGAAGCAAGTTTCATCTGGCACCTTTTCGACGACGCGACGAAACGCCGCCTCGACTCAGACGCCTCGCGACTGGGGCTGCGCTACTCAGGCTATAACTACTTCACTAAACTTTACATCCAAAACAACCCCAAATGGGAGACTTATGTTTAGCCACCCCTTTCAGATCATCACCACAGATCAAGCCTCGATCCACTTTTTATCGTACGCCACCGCCCTTATTGCCGCTGTCCGATCGGCGCACCGGCGCGTCTGGATCCTGGCCTACGTCATCAACGCGAATCTTAGCAAGCAATCGGATCCGGTCACACTGTTTTTTTCAATTTTACGAGCGCGGCGCTCCGCCGGCTGCGATGTACGTTTCATCCTGGACAACCCTCAAATAAACCGGCCGAATTATCACAGCAATAAATTTTTCATGCGTCGCCTAATGGAATGGGAGATTCCTTTCTGCACGCCGCCGCCCCGGGTGACCTCCCATGCTAAGGCGGTATTGATTGACGACAAGGTCCTTTTCATCGGCTCACACAACCTGGCCAAATCATCCCTACTAAACCCTCTCGACTGCACCGTCGAACTCCGCAATGAATTTTTGATTCAGAGCTTCGCCGAGACCTATCAAATGTTATGGAACAACAGCTCAATGGTGTCCTATGCGCCTGGGGATGTTCCGGCTGCAAAATATTACGGATAACCGCTATGGCAAAAGTCAAAGATCAGATTTATGACGGCTCGGAAGAGACTTATACCGACGCTTCCGGCGTTATCCACTTTTTCGGCGAACTGATCAGACACATCATGACAGACGCCTACCCGCTGCCGTCACTTAATCCGACTGGCGTAATCCGAAAATCTCCAAGGGGATACAGACCGTCGCAACAAGGCCCTGGATCAGCAGAACAACTCCCCTGGCGAATGTGTTTTCAGCAATGCACAGACCGATGGAATGAAATGCCGGAAGAGTGCCCTGATCCGGCCCCGTGCCTGTTAGTCTCCTCTAAAGCGCAAGTTTGGGACGGGAAAATATCCCAAGGGGTTATGTGCTCATACATTGACCTTTTTATGGGCTGCTGTATGAGCTCATGCACTGAGATCAGCATCACCGGTCCAGACGGCAAAACTTTTACCGGCGGCACTATCTCGACAAGCAACAACTGCTGGCCATGCGAATCGCCCTGCAAAGAATCAACGCTTTCCATCGAGTACACCACCGACGTTATGGCCCCTGGAGAAAGTCAGGCATTGTCCGTTCTGGATTCGGTTTTCGGCAATACCGTCCCCTGCTGCGAGAATGAAGATATTGAATGGAAAATTGTATCGGGAGAGGGATCCTTATCCCCTGAAACGGGGCCCGTAACCACCTACACCGCCCCGGCTGAAATAGTAGGATGCTCGGCAAGTCCCGTCATAGAACTTTCGGACTGTTGTGATCGATCCGCAACGATACAGCTTTATATCACGCATCAGGACGCTCCCACCCCGGCATATAGTGTAGGCGATGGAATTTGTTTGCAGTTATGCTTAGACGGCTGGCCTGGCTGTAGTGGCTGGTGCGGCTACATGCGTAAAACTTACGACTGTTTCGGCGAGTACATGCCCGGCTATGACCAATGGATGACGTTTCCGCCAGGAACCGATCCGATCTCCGCCGCGGTGGGCACCTGTGCAAGTATTTGCCAAGGCCGAATTAATAATTGGTGCGCGGCAAATTTCTATATGAATGATTATTTAGATTTACGATCCGAGGAACAGATTTTACAAGGCTGTTGCCCGCCCCCTCCGGCATAACGAAAAGCTCACCGGCGCGGCGGCCTTATGCCGCGTCAGTGTGGAGCGTTTTGTTACCCATTTTTTTGGCCTTAAAAATTATTTTTGATTTGATGAAAAAAACACTTGACAACATAACCGGCTTATGATAGAGTATAGACATGGAAACAAAAAATCATAAGACGGAGGAAAAGGAAATGAAATCAATCACAGTGTATGCGTACAGAAGCAACGAGACCGAGAAGGACTGTACAGTAAAGTTTACCCGCGCTGCCTATTACGATGCAGGAAGGAAGGAAAACGGCAAGGTTAAGGCAACGGTGAGCACTAACAAAGCAGGACAGTGCTTTGGAACCTCGATCACACTGAGGATTAAGGCGTCAGAAAGTTGCGCAAAGCATTACACAATGCGCGACTTTTGCGACCTGGCCGAATCAGTAATTGAGGAAAAGCTCGGATGAAAAAAGACATAAATAAATACCTGGCTGAGATAGGGAGCAAGGGCGGGAGAAAATCCCGCCGTTCCCTTTCCCCTGAACAAGCGCGGGCAATGGTGAAAGCGCGGGAGAAAAAGAAAAAGGCTAAAGACCCGAAGGATGGGTAACGAAAAGAGATATTTTATTGAACAGAACCAAATTATTGCAAGCCATCGCCTTGAATCTCTTACGTTCCACGGAGATCCGTCAAGCCGCCCGGGAATTTCCCGGCCTGGAGCTTGGCGCCGCTTACCACAAATGGAAAGAGGCCCGCGGCGAAACGCCCTTACCCAGCCTATCGAGCAACAAAACCGATACCGAAAAGGCAGTTGCGGCTTTTACAACAGCGCTCCGCGACCGGCCCTGTACCCGCGATGGATGCGAAGGAACGCAACGGCTTGAGGCGATTTGCTCCGGATGCATCGAGGGACAAGCCGGCTATAAAACGTCATGGACCTGCCGAACCTGCCTGCACCGGGACCTTTCTAGGGAGTCAATCGAAGAATGGATGCACAAACTATCCTCTTAATGCAAATGATCCTGCTCACCGAAGCGCTCACGCACGCAGTACGATCCTGGGGCATATTTGACAAGATTAGATCGAGCATCGCCGCCCGCAGCGATTTTCTCCGCCTGCTGCTTGCCTGCTACGAATGCACCGCCGTCTGGATCAGCGCCGGCGTAATCATGTATGTCTATTTTCTTGACTTTTGGCCTATAACATACATAATCATCATCGCGCGCCTGGCCACGATCGCCCACATCGCCATTGACGCGGTTGACGCCTGGCGCGCAACTCAAATCAGCAAGTTATAGGTGTTGTATGGCTAAGCTGGACCGCCCCCTGTACGGCGAATACGCCACCGGTACGTTGGCGCGGGCCCTGGCCTATCGCCACACGGAAAACCCGCCGGACGCCCCAGGGGACCCCGTCGTTTCTTGGGGTACGGTCGCAAAAATCCCGTTCATGTCCTGCCGTCCTTCTCCCGCCCAGGTCCTGCACCGCACCCGGTACACCGAGGCCCTTGCCGCCTGGCGCGCCCTCGATCCAGCTGACCACGCTTTTTATAACGACAACAAACCCGCCCGCCTGACGGGGCTCAACTTCTTTCTCCGACTCTATTTCCTGCCGGACCTGGCCTACTTCGGCTTTTGTGTTTTCGGCTCAGCCTGGTTTCAACTTGCCGTGGATCCTGACCAACCGGCGGCAGTCGATTACGATGTCAACTTCCCCACTGCTGTGGATGAATTTCCGGCGATGGTCGACGGCGCTCATTCCCCGCAAGCCTGGCTGTGGAATCGCGCCTATTCAGCGATGGCGGCGATTCAGCAGTACTGCATCGACCACCGGACCAGCATCGAGGCCTGACCGATGATACGCTATCGCAATTTGACCGAAGCGCAGAAATCCTTGATATGCAACGGCTGCGGTCCTAAAGGCGGCTGGGTTCCTGTCCCTGAATTCTTCATGCACGCGGACTGTGATCACCACGATTTTAATTACTGGATAGGCCATACGATCCTGGACCGCCTGAAGGCAGACTTGCAATTTTACAAAGAAGCGCGACGCGACGCCGGCAAAACCCCTATCAAACTTTGGCTCGCGCTCACCTATTTTCTTGCTGTCCGCACCTTCGGCGCCGTCTGTTTCCACTACGCCGAGAAGGAGCGCGACGAGGTGGACCTTGCTAAGGCCCTGGCGGATCTCGCATCGACAAACGAAAGGATATGACCAGAAATGCCACTCCCGTACTATTACCATCTGAAGGCCATTGATTATCCAACAAGTTTTCCAGTCGCCCTGGACTCCGCCCCGGTGCTGATTCAAAAAAGAACCTTTGTTGATTGCTGGATTTTTAATCGAATGTACTCTATGATGCAAAATATTCAGCAGTACTGCATCGACCACAAAGCAACAATAGAGGCTTGATATGCCAGTCCCTACGCACCTAACAGAGGGAGATTACGACAAGTTTTTCCCAGCCGCCTTGGACGAGTTCCCGACCGTCATCGACGAGCAGCACTATATCGACGCCTGGCTGCTGAACTCGGTTTTCAATTCCCTGCTGATCACCGAACAATATCTTCTCAACCATAAGTCCAACATCGAAGCGCCCCTGGGCGAGGATATCATCGGCGCCGACGGAGAGCTTGAGATCAGCATACCGCCAGCTCGATACACCGGCTACGAAACCGCCCTTGCCTGGGACTCCAACCTCCTCGAAGAGAACATTAAACTGGACGAAACCATTTTTGGCGTAGTAGGCGCATTGTCGGCGGCCGGCGGCGGCATCTTAATCGCACTGCCTGTCTTCGATGTTCAACTGCTTATTTTTATTACTCCACCCGCATTGCCAATTGACAGCGCAGTCCCCACAATCTCATTGCCCACAATAAATGTAGTTTAGAAAAGGAGAAGCCCCATGAAAGAAAAAGCCCCGTTTCCCCACGTTACAGACCGCCCCGAGGCGGACTATATCGAAATGGCGCGTCTCGGCACAAAGCTGGGCATCCCGGTTCCACAAATGCATGTTTCCATCGAAGTTATGCAAAACGGGCAGATCATCAGCAGCCACCGGCAGAGATCACGGACATGGACGCGCAACTTCTGGAATATGTGCCTTTGCTACATCACAAGCACACCAGGCGTAGTGACCAACTTCGGCGCGGGCTACCTTTCCTTCAAACAGACAAACACCACGGTTGAAGCCGTCATAGCAAGCTCGCTACCATACAATACTTTAGGCCTTGTAAGCAACGCCGCTTTCGGCATCCAGGCAGGTACCGGCGACAACGTCGAGAGTTTTGAAAGTCATGCTCTCGAAACACTCATCGCCCACGGAACGGGCGCAACCCAGCTCTCCTATGCTGCGCATTCCGCCCTGGCGCAGGCATACACGTCCGGCACGAAGACATGGGTAATTACAATCAAGCGTGTTTTAACTAACACCTCGGGCGGAGCGATCATAATCTCGGAAACCGCCCTGACGTTTATCCTCTCAAACCTGACTAAATATCTCATGTTCAACCGGGACCTCTTGGCGGCCACACAAAATGTACCGAACAACTCAACCGCTACAATTTCGTATGACATTTCCCTTGTACTGCCCGCATAAAATCAAGGAATGAAGACATGAGCTTTCAAACAATTTTTTATCTGCGCTCCACCGGTCAGATCATCAATGTGATCCCTAATAAATACGTCCGGTCGAAAGCGGAGCGCGGAAAGTTTTGTCCGGACTATCCGATCGACGACGTCAGTTTCCGCTACTTCAAATCAGATGTCCCCGTCAACCGCGACTTACACCATGCCGTTGCCGACGACCCCACCCACCCGGCGGTTATAGCCATTGACAGCGGCGTGCCTTTGACGCTCGCACACTGGGGCACTCCCTTCCGCGAGGCAAAGGACCGGTTTACATCGATGATCGTCGATATGTGCGATGGCCTGGGGGACAACCTTTTCCGTGCTGCTTCGGTTGCACAGGCGATGCGGCGCTATCCCGAGCTTAAATTTTTCTGCAAAGTAGATCCGGCATACCGACCGGTCCTGGCGATGTGTCCGGATGTTGTTCTTTTTGACGGCTACGAAGCCCACAGCCTGGACCCGTCGCAGTGCTGCTCGATCCGGCTCAACGGCGGTCACCTTTGGGACGCCCGCGGCGCGGGTTACAGCAAGAGCGCCCATTACGGCCTGTTTTTCGACTTGCCGCACGCCGCCTACAACACCAAGTTGGTGCTCCCTGAAGGATTCACGGCAGGCTTTACCGGTTTCTGCAAGAAAATCGGCTGGAGAAAAGACGGCAGAAATATCGTCATGCAACTCCGCACTAAGAACACGGACGACCGCGGATGGAGCATCAGCCAGGTCCTGGAGCTCGCTTCAATGATCAGATCCAAACAGGAGAGCTCCGTCTATTATCTTGGGGACCCGATGGACATGCCGCAAGACCAAGCCGACCTGGTTAACCTGACAGGGAAGACGTCCTGGTTGGAGACGATCTATCTACTCTCCAGCGCTCGAAAGGTGTTTTGCATCGACTCCGCGGTCCTCCACCTCTGCCGCGCCCTGGGCATTCCCTATTTCTGCCTGTGGGGACACACAGACCCGCTCCGGACTCTCGGCGTGCCCGCCGGCCCTCAGGACATCGGCACCGGGTTCGGCACGCTTCAGTCTTTAATGGCCAGCATCACCCCGCTTCAAGTTTTCAATCGAGCGTTCGGCACCTAAGAAAAAAGCGATGGAGGATCCACGATGACGTTTCAAACTGTTTTCTACGTAAAAGAATCAGGCCTGATCATCAATGTCGTTCCTAACAAGTACATCCGGTCGAAAGCCGAGCGAGGCCGCTTCTGTCCGGGGTACAACGCCAACGATGTAAGTTTTCTCTACTTCTCCTCAGCCGAAGCGGTCGGCCCGGCAACCCACAAGGTACAATCCGCCGGTCCGTTTCATCCACCGTACATTACCGACGTTTCCGGCACGCCTCTGGTGTTCATGGACAAGCGCCGCGCCTTCGCCGCCATGCTGGAAAAGTTTCCGACAATCATTGTGGAAATGTACCTGAGCATGGGGGACAACCTGCTCCGCGCCGCCGCCGTCGCCGAGGCCTCGCGCATATATCCGGCCACCCGTTTCCTGTGCGATGTCATGCCGGAATATCGAGACGTCATGGCGATGTGTCCGGAGATCCATCTTTTCGAAGGGTACAAGGCCCACGACCTTGACCCAGCGCAATGTGGCAGAATTCTACTCGCTGAAGGCCCGCTGTGGGATCCGCGCGGCCCCGAGTTCGGAAAAGCCAGCCTTTACGGGCTCTACCTGAACCTACCCAAGGTTCCCTACAAAACCACCCTGAAGTTACCACCCGACTTCGACGCCGGCTTTGCCTCTTTTGCAACTTCCATCGGTCTAAGACCCGATGGACACAATGTTATTTTTCACCTCCGGTCGAAGGACTGGACCGACAAATGCTGGCAGCCCGACCGGATCGAGGAGCTTGCGCGCCTGATCAAGTCGGTTGACGACTGCACTATTTTTTACCTGGGAGCTGGCAGCGACCTTTCCGGCGAGCATGCCGGCCTGGTGAACCTCTGCGGAAAGACCACCTGGATGCAGACCGTTTACCTGTTGACAAAGGCTTCGAAGATCTTCTGTGTTGACTCCGCGGTCCTCCATCTCTGCCGCGCCCTGGGCATTCCCTACTTTTGCCTGTGGGGGCACACAACGCCGGAACTTATCCTCAGCCAGACCGCAGGACCCGGCGACATCATAGCCCCGCCGAAGAAAGGGCGTGTTGAAATGCAGGACATCACGCCCCGGCAGGTTTTCGACCGCGCCTTTCCAAGGGAGCCAATGACAGGCCCCCTCGCTTTCGACCCCCGCGAGGATGTATCCGACTTCGGCGCGCAGGAGATCATTTTTCGCTGGTTCACAGAACACCCGCCGGCCAACCGTCAACTTGTGGACATCGGCGCCCACGGGAAGAACAGCAGCAACAGTTACGGCCTCCTCGCCCACGGCTGGAAGGGCCTAATGATCGAGGCCAACCCGGAACGCGCCCGGATCTGCAAGAAAGACTTCGCCGGCCTCGACGCGAAAATCCTCAACATCGGCGTAAGCGACGAAGCCGGCCGCTTTCCCCTCTATATTCACAAAGTCGTCGGCAGCAGCTCCCTGCTCGCCGGCTGGGATCCTCATGAGCACACCGGCAAGAAGATTTTTGTCAATGTTG
>Ga0315288_10012661_pt1 | contig 10588 bp, 7 predicted proteins | sample YL17G11_20_MG_FD_203454 | JGI IMG/M metagenome (GOLD analysis project Ga0315288, IMG submission 203454) | Sediment microbial communities from Yellowstone Lake, YNP, Wyoming, USA - YL17G11_20 | ecosystem: Environmental > Aquatic > Freshwater > Lake > Sediment | place: USA: Wyoming | collected...
CGAACGGTCCGTACGACATATCATTTGAGATTAGACAATAGGGTGTAGGCATCGTGCTCAGGGCAACAGCCTTGAGGGAGAGCTTGAAATGCAGTGGAGTTCCGTATTGGCAGTCTCGTTTAGCCCCCGGAAAACGATCCGGCGCATCCTGGACGAAAACAGCAGTCCCCCTGTCCTTTTGCTGGCGTGTCTGACAGGCGTGGTGGCATCGCTAAACACCGGAGGCTATCGCTGGGTAGGCGACCGCCTTCCCTTGTGGGCGGTGTTGGCCATTGCGGTGCTGTGGGGACCGGTCAGTGGCCTCGGATTGCTCTGGGTCTGGTCAGTGGCAGTGCGGTGGAGCGGAGCGTGGCTTGGTGGACACGCAACCCGGTCGCAGGTCCGCACTGCCTTGGGATTGTCTGCTGTCCCGTACGCAGCGTCGCTGGTGGTCTGGATCGCCGCCCTTTCCATGGCAGGCACTGATCTGTTCACGAGCGATACTGCTCGGCTTGGCGACGATTCTTTTCCATGGACCGTGACCGACCTTGCAGCCGTTCTCTTACCGGTCCTCGCATTATGGAGCGCCATCCTGGCCTGCCACGCCGTCTCAGAGGTCCAAGGCTACCACTCGGCATGGCGTGGACTGGGGAGCTTGGTGATAGCGGGCATGATGATTGCCGCATTTCCGCTCGCATTGATTGCCGTCGTGCTCTGGCTGTAAACAGCGCCAAGAGTATAGGCCAATCGCATCGCCGCCGCGGGCAGATTGACGCCACGCTCGCGGTCATAACCGCAAAGGGGTCAAACTATAACACCGGCGAGACACACTAGCGCGACGATTGGAGTTGATCAGCCATCCTCCTGGCAGTGTCGCAGTTCAGATGAAATCCATCTCGTAGCTGTAGACGCCGCCGCCGAGTTTGCAGCTCGTCTTGGTGTTGCCCTTGTTGAAGACGCTCTGCATCGGCCTGTTGTCCGCCAGCACCTCGGCCGTGAAGCCGCGGATGCCGTTGCGGCGGGCGATCCGCAGCAGGTAGCGGAACAGGTACGTGCCGATGCCCCGCTTCTGCCACTTGTCCTGGACGGTGAAGGCGATCTCCGCCCGGTTCGTCTTCGGATCGAGCCAGTACCTGCCGACGGCGATGATCTCCTCGCCGAACGCCTCGGGGAGCGTCCCGACGATCGCCACTTCGCTGCGGTGGTCGATGAACACGAAGTCGCGGATTTGCTTCCGAGGGACGCGTTTGACCGCGCTCATGAAGCGGTAGTACAGCGTCTGCTTGGAGAGCGAGTAGAGGAGTTGGCGCATCCGCGGTTCGTCCGTGGGGTGGATCGGGCGGAAGGTGATCTGGGTCCCCTCGTTGGTGACGTAGGTGCTGTGCAGTTCCTTGGGGCCGACGACGATCTTGTTCTCTTTCTCCGCCATCTCGGCGGAGAGGAGCTTGGCCTCGATCGCCTCCCGCAGCAGCTTCGCCTGGAATTTCGGGTGGGCGATGCTGATCAATGCCAGCGCGCGTTCCTGGATGCTCTTGCCGTGGAGATAGCCCACGCCGTATTCGGTCACCACGTAGTGGACGTCCCCCCGCGTGGTCACGACGCCGGCGCCCGGGCTGAGGCGCGCGACGATGCGCGAGATCTTCCCGTCCTTCGCCGTCGAAGGCAGGGCGATGATCGCCTTGCCCCCCGGCGAGCGGGCCGCGCCGCGGTTGAAGTCCACCTGTCCGCCGATGCCGGAGAAGAACTTCGAGCCGATGGAATCGGCGCACACCTGGCCCGTCAAATCCACCTCCAGCGCCGTGTTGACCGCGACCATCTTGTGCTGCTGGCTGATGGTGACGATGTCGTTCACGTACTCTGTCGGGTGAAATGCGATGGCGGGGTTGTTGTCGATGAAGTCGTAGAGCTTCTTCGTTCCCAGACAGAAGCTGGCGACCACCTTGCCGCGGTCGAGGGTTTTACGCTGGCCGTTCACCACGCCCGCCTTGATCAGGTCCACAATATCGTCCGAGATCATCTCGGTGTGGATGCCAATGTCCTTCTTGTCCTTCAGGAAGCTCAACAGCGAGTGGGGAATGCGTCCGATGCCCAGCTCCAGGGTGGCCCCGTCCTCGATCAGCGGCGCAATGAACTCGGCGATCTGCTTCGTCGCGTCGGTGATCTCCGCCATCTGGACCTCCAGGAGGGGATCGTTGACCGGCACAAGGACATCAATGTCGTACACGTGAAGGGAGCAGTTCCCCAGGGTGCGGGGCATGTTGGGATTGATCTGGGCGATCACAAGGGAGGCGTTCTCGGCCGCGCTCTTCACAATGTCCACCGATACCCCCAGGCTGCAGCGCCCGTCCGCGTCCGGCGGTGTCACCTGGATCAGGGCGACATCGATCGGGAGCTGGCCGGAGTTGAACAGGCGCGGGATGTCCGACAGGAAGATCGGGGTGTAGTCGCCCAATCCCTCCTGGATGAGACTGCGGACGTTCTCGGCGATGAAGAAACTGTTGACGCGGAACGACTGGGTGAGCTTCTCGTGGGCGTAGGGAGCCTTGCCGAAGGTGAGCAGATGGATGATCTCGACGTCCGTGAGGTCGTCGGCGCGCCGGGTCAAGGCGTCCACCAGCGTGAGGGGTTCGGCGCAACCGGTTCCGATGAACACGCGCTCGCCGGGTTTGATCTTCGCGACCGCCGCTTCCGGCGTCGCAATCATGGACTGGTACTTCTTCTGCCAGTCAGGGTCGTAGCTAATCTTGGGAGTGCTCATGGTCAGGGCTGGGGCAGGGTCAAAGTCATGCGGGCGTCGGCGGCGTAGGCTTCGGTGCCGACTTCGCCGACAATGAAGGGGTTGATATCCAGTTCAGCGATCTGCGGATAGTCGGTCGCCAACTGGCTGATCCGCTGGAGGGCGCCGGCGAGGGCTTCCATGTCGGCCGGCTTCTGGCCGCGCGCGCCCTTGAGCAGCCCGTAGGATCGCGTCAGCCGCAACATCTGCATCGCCTCGGCCGCCGTGATCGGTGCGAGATGGAAGGCCACGTCCTTGAGCACCTCCACGAAAATGCCCCCCAGGCCGAACATCAGCATCGGTCCGAACTGCGGGTCACGCGTCAAACCGAGGATGACCTCGCGGCCGCGCCGGCCCATCTTCTCGACATACACGCCACGGATGTTGGCGTTCGGCAGGTGGCGCCGGGCGCGCGCCATGATGAGGTCCCAGGCGTCCCGCACCTGCTCCGCGTTGGCCAGGTTGATCACCACGCCGCCGAGGTCGGATTTGTGAATGATGTCCGGCGAGACCACCTTCATCACCACGGGGTAACCGATCCGGTCCGCCGCGTCCACGGCCTCCTGCATGTCGGTGGCGAGGGCGCTGGGCAAGACCCGGAAACCGTAGGCCTCGAGAATGTCCTTAGCCTCGACCTCGCTGATCTGTTTCTGGCCCATGCGGACGTATTTGGAGATGATCCGATCCACGCGTCGGCGATTCGCCGGGAATCGCACCACGACGCGCGTGGGGCGATTTTTCCAGGCGGCATGGTCGAGCATGGAGCGCAGGGCGAGCACCGCGCGCTCGGGGGAGGGGTAGTTCGGGATGCCCACCGAGGTCATGTAGTCCTGGGCGGCGAACACCTCATGGCCCCCCATGAACGAGGCGAGGAGGGGTTTCTTCTTGTGGTGATGCTTGTGGATCGCCTCGGCCAGCTTCATGGGCTGGGTCATGTTCTGCGGCGTGGCCAGCACGATGATCGCGTCCGTGTTCGGGTCGTCCTGCAGGATTTGCAGCGCGTGAACGTAGCGTTCCGGATCCGCGTCGCCAATGACGTCCACAGGGTTGCCGAGGGCGGCGGTGGGAGGCAGGCCTTGCTTGAGTTTCTCGCGCGCGGCATCGGTGGGAGCGACCAGCTCAAGCCCGTTGCTCTCAGCCGCATCGGCGGCCATGATCCCGGGCCCGCCCGCATTGGTGATGATGGTCACGCGATTCCCCTGGGGCAGCGGCTGCATGCCGAGCGCGAGCGCGTAGTCGAACAACCGCTCGAAGTTCTCGGCGCGCATTACGCCGGAATGTTTGAAGGCCGCCGTGTAGGCGACATCCGCACCGGCGAGACTGCCGGTGTGCGAGGACGCGGCCTTGGCGCCGGCCTTGGTCGTGCCCGCCTTCAGGATGACGATCGGCTTTTTCCCGGCGCACTCCTCGGCCACCTTGAGGAACTTGGAGCCCTCGATGATGTTCTCGAGGTAACCCACGATCACGGAGGTTTCCTTGTCCTCGGCGAAGGCCTGGAGGAAATCGACCTCGTTCAAGTCCGCCTTGTTGCCGAGGCTGACCACTTTGGCCACGCCAATCTTTTTGCTGGCGCACCAGTCCAGGATCGCCACGCAGAGGGCGCCGGACTGGGAGATGATCGAGAGCCTGCCCGGAGGCGGCATGGCCGGGGCGAAGGTGGCGTTCAGGCCATTCGCGGTGTTGAGGATGCCAATGCAGTTCGGCCCCAGCAGCCGTACTTCGTTCTTCCGGCACAGCTCGGCGATCTCCTTCTCCATCGCCAGGCCTTCGGCGCCGACCTCCTTGAAGCCGGCGGTGATGACGATGATCGCCTTGGCGCCTGCGTCGATGCAGTCCTGGACGGCGTCTTTGCAGAGCTTGGTCGGCACGGCGATGAGGCCCAGATCAATCCGACCTTTGTAGTCGTTGAGCTGCTTGGAGCACTTATGGCCGAGGATTTCGGTGGCGTTCAGGCTGATGGGCACGATATGTCCCTTGTAACCGCCTTTGACGAGGTTGGACATCAGCTCGAAGCCAACTTTCCCCGGTTTGCTCGAGGCGCCGACCACGGCCAGCGCCTTGGGGTAGAGAAGTTCCTTTAACATGATCGGAGTCTTCGCGTTCAGTTCATTTCCACGCCGTGTCCCAAGGTCCGTCCCAAGAAGAGGGCGGCAGCTACAACTGTGCTGTCGCCCACCCGCTGAAGCCGGACCAAAGCCAGACCCGACCCGGCTCGACGCGTGCCCACCGATCCAATACCCGGCGCCCACGGTGGGATCTGCGAACAGACCGGACCTGCTTCCCGCTGTGAAGAGGGGCAATCCCTTTCGGCCCTTTGGCTTTAAGCTTTGGAGGAAACGAGCGCAAGTGAAATGAGGACTTTGGACTTTCTATTACGGGCGCTGATTCGGTGCATTTGGATCGGGCTGCCCAAGGAACCGCTGGCAACGTTCGCCGGACCTGCTACCCTGCCCCCCAATGATGGACTCACCTGAAACCTTGGGCATCATCGCCGGCAACCGCGCGCTCCCGCTCGTCCTGGCCCGGGAAGCGCGCCGGTTGGGCGTCCGGCGACTGGTGGCCGTCGCCTTCGAGGGCGAGACGGATCCCGCGCTGGCCGGTCTGGTGGACGACACCGTCTGGCTGAAGGTCGGCCAGTTCACGAAGATGATCAAGGCATTCACGGACCGCGGCGTCCGGCAATGCGTGATGGTGGGGCAAATCGCCCCGAAGAATCTCTTTGAGGTGCGGCCCGACTTGCGCGCGATCACCCTGCTTTTCAAGCTCAAGGAGAAGAACGCCCACACCGTCTTCGGGGCTGTGGCCGACGAACTCAAGAAGGAAGGCGTGGAACTGGTCGAGGCGACGCCGTGGCTCCAGACGCTCATGCCGGCTGCCGGCTTTCATCTCGGGCCGAAGTTGTCGAACGAGCAGCGGGAGGACGTTGAGTTCGGTTATCGGATGGCGAAGGAGATTGCGCGGCTGGAGATCGGCCAGCTCGTGTTGGTGAAAAGCGGCGTAGTGCTGGCGGTGGAAGGCTTTGAGGGGACCGACGCCTGCCTGGCGCGCGGGGGCGAATTGGCCGGCCCCGATGGCGGCGCCGTGGCCGTCAAGGTGGCCAAGATCCGCCACGACATGCGCTGGGACATTCCGTGCATCGGCGCGAAGACGCTCGCGACCTGCGCCGCCCATCGGATTGCCGTCCTGGCGGTGGAGGCGGGAAAAACCTTGCTGCTGGAAGAAGAACCAGTAAAAGAGTCCGTCAAACAGCACCGGGTTGCCCTTCTGACCGTCGGCTGACGGCCGGCGGGGCGACCGGGCTGGACGATTCCATCATGCTCAACGCTTACGAGTTGTTTGGCTTCATGTCGCCCGCGCTGGCGACCGAGATCATCGAGACGACCTTCGCCACGCACAAGGAACTCTACCGCGCCACGCTCGCCGCCGTGGCCGAAGCGCGCAAGCTGCGGCCCGTCTTTTACGAGCGCAAGCCGCGCACCGAACGCCACAAGGACATGATTGACATGCTCTGCCGCCCGCGCTTGGACGCCGCCGCCAGCGCCTTGATCCGCGGCTGGCTCATGAAGAACGAAACCGCCATTCTGAAGGACTTCCTCGACGCGCTCGGCATCGCCCACAAGGACGGCGCCGCCGAGGACCTCCCGGCGACCGTGGAGGACGCCAAGCTCAAAGGGGCGGTGGACCTCCTGCTGGGCAAGCACCCGCGCGAGAAGGTGGTGGTCTATCTCAATGCCTTCGATGCGATGAACGAAGTGCGCTGGCCCAACCTCAAAGAACTCCTCGAGAAAGACGAGCGGCTCCAGTTGGTGGCCTGACCCGCCGCCGGCCCGGGGGCTCGCCCGTTGCGGGTTCAGGGCGACTCGCCGATCCTCCGGATCAGAAATCTGGCGCGCTCGTCCGCCGGGTTGAGGGTGAGCGCCTGGCGCAGCAGCCCGAGAGGTTCCTCGCGTTGCCCCTGCCGGTTCAACAGGTCCGCCAGCGTGATGTAGGCGTCCCGGTAACCGGGATCCAGACGCAGCGTATCGCGGAAGCTGGCGATGGCCTCTTCGTCCCGTCCCGAGTGCGCGCAGGCATAGCCGAGATTGAAATGCAGCTCGGCCCAGGTGGGCTTGAGGCGGATCGCCTGCTGCAGGATCTCGACGGCTTCGGCGTAGCGCGCTTGCGCCAGGAGGGCCACCGCCAGTTGGGCGTGACCCTTGGGCGAGGCCGGTGACCAGCGCAAGTGCTCGCGCAGGCTGCGCTCCGCGTCGGCGCCCCGTCCCTCGCGATTCAACACCCAACCGCTCAAGTAATACGCCTCGGCATCGGTGGGGTAATCCCTCGCGAGGGCGGTCAGCGCCTTGAGGGCGTCCGACATTCGCCCGAGATCGATCAGGGCTTGCGCTTGCTCCAACCGCGCAGTCTTGCCGACACGGAACTGGAGGGCCGCGCTCCAGTAAGGATCAGGCCAGGGACGGTCGAGGGGCAGAGCGGCAGCCTTGCGGGCAGCGGCTTCTGCACCCGCTGCGTCGCCTTGGCGCTGGCGCACTTGGGCGAGCAGGGCGTGCGTACTCCGCGCGGTGTGGGGATCATCCGCGCAGCGGGTGAGCAACCCGGCGCTCTCGGTCGGCCGGTTTTGGGCCACGCGGACTCGCGCCATTCCAAGCAGGGCCAAAGGATGTGAAGGTTGATGCTTCACCAGGATTTGGAAGTGCCCCTCGGCTTCGGTGAGTCGGCCGCTCTCGAACAGGAGTTGCGCCAGCCGCAACCGCGGAGTGTCCGGGTGGTCGCGACACAACCGGCTCGCGGTCTCGAAGCGAGCGACGGCTGCCCCCGCGTGGTCTTCCCGCAACAGCAGACCGTGCAGGTAAGGCCACTGGGCATCGCGCGGAGAGAAACGTTCCGCCTGCCGGAAGGCGAAGTCCGCTTCCGGGCGGAATTGAGCGTGCATCAGTGCGGTGGCCAGTCGTCCCCACGCGGCGCCGGAGCGCGGGGTCGCCCGCACTTCCCTGGTGCTGTTCGCGATCAGGCGAGCGATGGCTGGGTCGAGCTCGGACGCGGTCACGGCCGGGGGTTCGGCCGCGCGCCGCACCCGTGCGATGAGAACTCCCGAGGCGACGGCACCCAGCGCCACCCAGACGACCACGACCCGCCATGGCCGCCAAGCGACTTCGGTGGATGGCTTCGGCTGGTGCGCCGGTTGGTGTTTCCGCGATTTCCTGCCCACGAGGCTTCGCTGGGTTCAGCGTTGACCGACTTGCCCGGCGCGTTTGCGCAAGACGAGGTACCGATCCACCGCGCCGCCGGTGAATCGTTCCTCCACCCCATCGGGCCAGAGCACCTGGATCGAATCCACCGTCGTGGCCGCGCCAAGGCCGAAGTGCACGCGGGGATCGTTGCTCGAACAATAGCTGTAGCCAGGTTGCACGAGACGGGACCAGCGCCGGCTGCCAGCCTGCACGACCACCTCGGCGCCAAAGGCGTCGCGCCCGCCGAGTGCCGGATCGATCACCCGGATGCCCAGCCAATGACCGCGGCGAGCCGCGATGTTCCGATACACCCGTGCCGGTCCGCCCGTGCTGCTCAGCACCAGGTCCAGTGCGCCGTCGTTGTTCAGGTCGCCACAAACCAGGCCGCGGCCGACCAGGGCCTCGCCGCAGAAGGCCGGGTTGTCCGCCGAGATGTCCTCAAAGCGGTCGGCGCCGTCGCCCCGGAGAAGCTGATTGGGCTGAGCGTACGGCACCCAAAACGGTGCGACGCCGGCCGCCAGAGGCACGAGGCGGGAGCTGGACCGCCGCTGCACCAGTCCGTTCGCGATCGCGAGATCGAGGCGCCCATCGCAGTCGAAATCCGCGAACACCGGGGCGAACCCGGTACCGTGCCACGCAAGGCCAACCAGGCCGGCCGTGGCGGATTGATCGCGGAACAGTCCGACGGGGCCCTGCATCCAAAGCGTATGGTTCTCTTCCATCAAATGCGGCACGAAGAGATCGAACAGGCCGTCCCCGTTCACGTCGCCCCAGGCCACGCCCATGTTGCTCGCCGTCGCGCCCATCCCGGTATAGGCCAGGCCGCGCTCGACTGCCTGCTCGACAAAGGTGCCGTTCTGCTGGTTCACGAAAAGCCGGTTCGGCATCCCGTCGTCCGTGACGAAAATGTCGGGCCAGTGATCACCCGTGAAATCGGCGCACAGCAGGCCCATGGCCTTGCCGGGCCAGCGGGCCAGACCTGACGCCAACGTGACGTCCTCGAAGCGAGGCATCGGAGCGGGTGCGCCCACCGGCCCGCTCACGTTGCGAAAGAGCCGCGTGGGCGTCGTGCGAAAGCCAAAAGGCCCGCAGAAGTCAAGCTGGCCGCGGGCGTCGGTACAGCGTTGCGAGGAATCGAAGTCCAGGTAGTTGCCCACGACGAGATCGAGCCAACCGTCGCGGTCGAAATCCAGGAACGAGGCGGGCACGGCCCAGCTTGAGTTGGTCAGGCCCGCAGCGGACGTGACCTCCACGAACCGGCCGCTCCCTTGCCGGTTCACAAACAGCCGGAGGCGATCATACTCGGTGATCAACACGTCGGGCCAGCCGTCGTTGTTGACATCGCCCACGGCCAGGCCGTTGCCGAAACCGGTGACGTCCAAGCCCGAGCCGATGCTAACGTCACGGAACCGGCCGTCCGCCTCCTGGTGCCAGAGCGAATTCGTCGAACGCGAGGTGGGCGCGACATTGTTAATGAAGTAGAGGTCCAGGCGGCCGTCGTTGTCGTAGTCGAGCACCGCCGCGCCGGAGGCCATCTGCTCCGAGATCAGGTACTGGCCGCTCACGGTGGCGTCGTGGACGAAACGCACGCCCGAGGATTCGGTCCGGTTCTCGAACCAGGCTGACCCGGTGCGGGGGCCAGTCGCGGACGCCGGAAGTTGGCGGCCGCACCCAGCGGTCAGCGCCAGCAGCAGACTCGACAGGACGCTCGCTCGAACCGAAGCGTACCTCGAGGACTTGGTCTCAGGGCGAACCGCCGTCGCAGGAGTCATGGCCAGACCAACCTGCCGCGGTCCGACACCTTGTCAAAAGGAACCATCGAAGGGCCCCGAGGCTGGGCTCGGGAGGCTGCCGGATGCCAGGTTACGCTCCGAAGGCTTCACGCAGCATCGCGATGCTCTTGGGCACCGCAATGTCCGGGTCCTCTTTCCCCTCCATCTCCAGCGACACGTAGCCGGAGTAGTTCACCGCCGAGAGGATGCGGGCGATCCGCCGGTAATCGAGATCGAGCGTGTACCATTCGCCGCCGCCATAGTAGGTTTTGGCCTGGACGAAGACGGTCTTGGGCGCGACCAGCTTGAGTTTGTCGTACGGGTCCTCGAGGAAGTTGCCGGTGTCCATCAGCACGCCGAGCCACGGGGACGGGAGAGCGTTGACGATGCGGAGCAGGCCCTGCGGGGTGCCGGTGAGCCCCCAATGGTTTTCGAGCGCGAGGAGCACGCCGCACTCGGCGGCCTTCGGCAGGCATTTCTCGATGCAGTCGATGCACCACTTGAACCCGTCGTCCTCGGCGTATCCGGGCAGCACGGGCTCGACGCCGCGCGCCTTCATCAGGTCGTCGAAGTCGGCGATGGTGTTCCAGCGGCCGGAGTTGAGGCGGATGCAGGGAACCCCAAGTTCGTAGGCGATCTCGATGCACTTCTCCGTGTGCTCGATCTGCTTCTGGCGGGTGTCGGCGCCCGGGTTGACGAAGTTCTGATGGATGGAGAGGCAGATGAGATCGATGCCGTTGGTGAAGGCGTGCCGCTTGAGCTTCTGGAGATAGGGCCGTTGGGCGGCGGTGAGCGGTTCCTTCTCCGGGATGTCCATCTGACGATGCAAGATG
>Ga0315288_10012663_pt1 | contig 10587 bp, 9 predicted proteins | sample YL17G11_20_MG_FD_203454 | JGI IMG/M metagenome (GOLD analysis project Ga0315288, IMG submission 203454) | Sediment microbial communities from Yellowstone Lake, YNP, Wyoming, USA - YL17G11_20 | ecosystem: Environmental > Aquatic > Freshwater > Lake > Sediment | place: USA: Wyoming | collected...
TCCCAAAGAGTTGCTAATGAATAAGTTTATGCTATTCATTTTTACGAATATGTTCATACGCTCATACGAGTTTCTGAACTCCACATGAACTAGGTCAAAAAGCTAAAAAAAACTTTCTTTGACCTCTCCCCCGCCTTCAGTGGTTCGACTTCCTTCAGGACGAGCCTTCAGGACAAGTCGCTCACCGTCCCTGAGCAAAGTCGAAGGGAGCTTGTGCTTCGACTCTGCTCAGCACCCTGAGTTTATCGAAGGGTCGAAGGACGGGATTTTCAACTTAAATAAGGAGAGGGAAATCGAAGATCCGCTGGACAGGGGGTGAGGTTTTTAGAATGCTTAACTATCTAAGTCAAAAAGATTTTTTTCCTTATCAAGAACCACAACAGCTAAATCGGAGAAGAACCTAAAAAATCATCCCAGAGTGAGAGTATCTAAACAGTCGAAATGAGAGAGGAGCGTTTTCCTTTGGAGGTTATCACAGTAGAAAAGATGTATCAGGAGAGAAAGGACGTTTTTGAGCTCACCCTTCTCACCAATGAAAACGGATTGAAAAAGAGAATCCCCACCAGCGAGGTGCATCGCCCGGGTTTGGCATTAGCTGGATTTGTGGAAAGATTCGCCAGCCAAAGGACTCAAGTTCTGGGGGAGACCGAGATGACGTTTTTGTCGGGTCGGGACGAGCTGGAGCTAAAAAGGGCGGTGGAAAACATCTTCAAGTTTGATCTTCCCTGTGTGATAATTACCAAAGGAATCACCCCTCCCCCGGAGCTGGTGGAGGTAGCTAACCAGAAAGGCGTGCCGGTTTTTTCCACGCGACTCACCACCACCGACTTTATTAATCGCTTAAGCATATATCTGGATAACCTGTTCGCTCCCCATACCACCATTCACGGAACCTTGGTAGACGTTTATGGAGTGGGACTGGTATATACCGGCAAAAGCGGCGTGGGAAAAAGCGAGTGTGCTTTGGATTTAGTAGCCCGGGGACATCGCCTGGTGGCAGACGACATGGTAACGATCATCCGAAAGGCGCCCCAAATTCTGGTGGGGACCGGAAGCGAGCTTCTAAGACACCATATGGAAGTGCGAGGCATGGGGATCATAGACATAGAGAAGCTATTCGGCATCCGCGCCATCCGAATGCAAAAAAGGATTGAGGTTTTAGTCAATTTAGTGCACTGGGACGATCAGATCGAGTTCGAAAGGCTGGGCATAGAGGGAAAATTTACCATCATCCTGGGAGTGGAGATACCGGTGGTGATGTTGCCGGTCACTCCGGGCAAAGACATCACCGTCATCTCCGAGGTGATCGCCATGAATCACATGCTGAAAATCTATGGACGCGATAGCGCCAAAGAGTTCTCCCAAAGGCTCTCGGAGGAAATCTACCGAAAAAGAGCCCTAGGTGAGTTTCTGGAAAGCGATTTAGAATAGAGTGAGACGGGGACTGGGACTTAGATAGTGGCTTCCTGCCACTTTGGATTTGTTAGATTGTCATTGCGAGATATGAACCATACGATTCATACCGAGGACTCCATAGGGACGACGAGGCAATCTCTTGAAGTTAGAGCATAAACGAAATCAAGGACAAAGAGAAATTTTTTTCATGATTGGTTGCATAATTCTAACTCATGCCGATTTAGGTTCCGGCTTGAAAAATGCGCTGGAAGGAATAATGGGGCAACAGGAAGAACTTTCGGTCATATCCAACACCGGGCTAGGAAGAGAGGAGATGATTTCGGCTTTACAAAGGGAAATCGATAAAGAAAATTATGACGACGGAGTGGTAATTTTTGTGGACATGCCGGGAACGAGCTGGTGGCAGACAGCAAAAAAGGTGGCTGGTGGAATGTCTGCTGATTCGAATTCAACTCCTGTTCCCAGACCCAAAACGGCGGTAATCACCGGAGTAAATTTGCCCATGCTGGTTAAGTTCTTTACCCTGAGAAAATCTCTTCCTCTAAGCCAGATTGTCCCTTTGATCAAATCGGAGGGGGAGAAAGGAATAATAACTGAAATTTGATGCCGATCTCATTATATAGAGTGGACGAGAGATTAATTCACGGACAGGTGGTGGTGGGCTGGGGTAACAGCTTGAAGCTCGATCAAATCGTGCTGGCTAACGACCAGGTGGCAGGTAATCCGTGGGAAAGAGAGCTTTATTTAGCGTGCGTTCCCCCGGAGATAAAAGCCACCATCCTTTCGGTGGATGAAGCCACTATCAGAATTCTGCAAAATGGATTCCAAGAGGGTAAAACCTTAATTCTGGTGGATTCCCCTTTTGACATTTTAAGAATGATGGAAAAGGGGGTGAGAATCGATTCGGTTAACGTGGGTGGAATTGGCTCTAAAGCTGGGCGAAAGAAGATATTGTCATATATATTTTTATCTTCGGATCAAATCTCTGCTTTCAAAAGAATAATCTCCTCAGGCATCCGCTGCGAATGCAGAGATGTGCCGCTGGCGGAGAAACACGATTTGGATGCGTTGTTCGAAAAGCTAAAGTTGTGAGCGAATTTGGAGTGTCCCGCTTCATTGTGAATATAAGTGTTTCAATGAATTGCAGATCATATTGAGTGTCCAACCCCCTTTATCCCCCTTGTCAGGGGGAAAGGGAACCCCTCTTGATCCAGGGGAACATCAAAGTCCCCCTGATAAGGGGGATTTAGGGGGTTATTCTATCAGGGTTTCGTTAGTAATGCCTCGTCCGTTACCGATTCTCTAACCCCAGGGACTAAGTGTCCGAGAGAAACTATGAGAGACTCTTTTGGTGAACATAATAAAATAGCGAAAACTCAAGAAACAAAAAAAGGATCAAATTGAACAGTAAAAGCACTGAGCTTAAAGTAGGGATAGCGGTCCTGGTGGCTTGCGTTATCCTCATCTTTGGACTCATCTGGGTAAAGGGAATCAGCTTCAATCAGAGCCGATACAGATATTCAGTGCTTTTTCCTAACATAGGCTCATTGGAGGTGGGAGACCCGGTATCCGTCTCCGGAGTGCCCAAAGGAAAAGTGGAGAAAATCAAACTAGATCAAGGGGACGTTCTGGTCACCTTCAATCTGACCACGGATGTGATTTTGAAAAAGGATGCCAAGTTTACGGTGATGAACATAGGATTGATGGGAGAAAGATTTGTCGCCGTGGAGACCGGTTATTCCGATACCCTTTTGAACCTTTCCCAGCCCATCCGGGGATATTATGATATCGGAATTCCCGAGGTGATGGGAAGGATGGGAGAGATGATCGCCGAGATCAGACGACTGACCGGACATTTGGAAAATGTCGTGGGATCTCAATCTTCCCAGGATGCCCTGATACAGACCATATCTAATCTGAGAGCGATTACCCAGAAGATAGATACTCTTCTGGATCGAAACAAAGATAAATTCAATCAGAGCATGGATGATTTATCCTCTACCACCATCGAGCTTAAGAGAATGGTGAGTGACAATAAAGATAAACTCCAAAGGACGGTGAATAACTTCAGCTCCGCTGCGGAGAAATTGGATAACATCACTACCACTTTGGATTCAGTCTCCCTTTTCCTAAAGAATCTTTCCTCTAAAATAGAAAGCGGAGAAGGAACTTTAGGTCAGCTTTTTAATGATACCACCCTGTTTGAGCAGATTAAGAAAACCACCCAAAATGTCGATTCATTAATATTGGACATAAAGAAGCATCCCAGAAAGTATCTGAAGATCAGCGTCTTTTGAGAAATGAGATTTGAGTCTTGAGTTTTGAGGTCAATCCTCACCCCCTATCCTACGGGTCTTCGTAATCCCCCTCTCCTGAGCAAGTTGAAAATCGCGCTAAAGGCGGGGGAGAAGGAGACTAAGGGGAAAGGTCGCTAAATTGGAGTGTTCGGCTTTAGCCGAACCATTCAAACTCAAATAATATCTTATTTGGTCCCGCTAAAGCGGGACACTCCATTTTCTCCCTCTACTAAAGCTTGAGAGGGGCAATCTTATCCATGGAAGGCTCTTATGAAAAAAATCAAATTCGCTTTCATCATTCACAATCATCAGCCCATCGGTAATTTTGAGCACGTGTTCGAGCATGCTTTCACCCACAGCTATCTTCCATTTCTGGAGATTTTGGAAAGACATCCTCGTTTCAAGATAGGCTTACATTTCTCCGGAATTCTGATTGAATGGATTAAAGAGCGTCATCCAAAAACTTTGGATAAACTAAGGCGCATGACCCAAAGTGGTCAGGTGGAGATGCTCACCGGAGGATATTACGAGCCGATATTAGCAGTGATCCCGGATGAAGACAAGATCGGACAAATCCAGAAGCTCACCGATTTTTTGAAGAAGGAATTCGACAGCGAACCTGTAGGAATGTGGTTAGCAGAGCGGATTTGGGAGCCTCAGCTTCCCAAGCCCATATCCCAAGCGGGAGTGAAATATACCATAGTGGACGATTCCCATTTCAAATATACCGGACTATCGGATGAACAGCTTTTGGGCTATTATCTCACAGAGGAAGAAGGCCATATTTTGGCACTCTTCTCCTCCTCAAAATTTCTACGATATTCTATTCCATTTCAGGAACCGGAAAATACTATAAAATATCTGAAAAAGATTGCCTCCGAAGATGGAGAAAACCTGATCGTGTATGGAGATGATGGAGAGAAATTCGGAGTGTGGCCTCACACCTACGAACATTGCTATAAGGATCGATGGATCGAAAGATTCATGGACGAAATTGAGAGAAACGGGGATTGGATTGAGATGATTCATCCCCAAGATGCCTTAAGTCTCCTTCCTCCAAAGGGTAGAGTTTATCTTCCCACCGCTTCCTATCAGGAGATGATGCAGTGGGCTCTGCCCCCTTTCGCCTTTGTCGAATATGAGGAGTTTGAACATATTTTAAAAGAAAAGAATCTGCATGAGCGATTTAGCGTATTCGTCCGGGGTGGGTTCTGGCGAAACTTTCTGGCAAAATATCCCGAATCCAACCACATGCACAAGAAGATGTTGAACATAAACCAGAAGATAAGCCAGATAGAGAAAATGAGACTGAGAAATGAGACTGAGAAAAAGAAAACCAAAACCAACAGCAAGCTGAAGAAAGCTAAAGATTACTTATGGAAGGGACAGTGCAATTGTCCCTACTGGCATGGAGTGTTTGGAGGTCTGTATCTTCCTCATCTTCGCTCGGCGGTTTATCAAAACCTTATCGAAGCAGAAAAACTGGCTGACGAGCTGACCCATCCTGACGAAAATTGGGTGGATCATCAGGTTTTTGATTTTGACAAAGATGGAAAAGATGAGCTTCTGGTACACACTCCCATCTTCGGTCTTTGTTTTGCCCCCTCTGCGGGAGGAAGTTTATATGAGCTGGATTTCAAGCCTAAAAGCATTAATCTTTTGAATATTTTGACCCGAAGAGAAGAGGGCTATCATAAAAAGCTTCAAAAGAGACAAGAAAAACAAGAAGATCCCAAGAATGAACAGGTCGCCAGTATCCACGATTTGGTCTTAACCAAAGAGGAGGGTTTGGAAAATTATCTGATCTATGATTGGTACCGGCGTGGTTCTCTGATAGATCATTTCTTGGGTGAAGAGACGAAACTGGAAGATTTCTCAAGCTGTAAGTATCCGGAACAAGGTGATTTCGTAAATCAACCGTATCGTCACAAGATAGAAAAGCCAAAGCACGATTTTATCCTCACTTTATATCGGGACGGATTTGTGTGGATGGGAGAGAAGAGGATCCCCGTCACCGTAGCCAAAAGAATCACCTTGAAGCCCAGCAGTCCTGAATTGGATATTTCCTATACTCTGATAAATAACTACTCCGAAAGAATTAATTTATGGTTCGGGATCGAATTTGGTCTGGCGGTCCCATCCGACGAGGATCAGAGGAGATTCTGCTATTTGGATGAGCACCACGTAAAAGAAAAAACCATGGCATTGTCAGGCAATGCGGGAAGATGTCTCGAGTTTGGAATCAAGGACGATTATCTTAAGCTCGATATAAACTTCAAGTTTGACAGGCAAACTCAACTCTGGCGTTTCCCTATCTATACGGTTTCATTGTCTGAGGGAGGATTTGAAAAGGTTCACCAGAGCTTGGTGCTGTTCCCTAATTGGAAGCTCTCCTTGGAGCCGCAGGAGAGATGGGAAGTGAAAATCGTAAATAGTTTCAATCTTGGGAGTTAAGGTATAAGGTCTTTATGGATCGCGCGGGGGTTTAACCCCCGGCTGAGCAGAGAAGTTTTTCCCAACAGATTAAGGGATGAAACAGATAGTATTTTCTCCATCTATTTAATCCCTCAATAGGTTCGATAAGCTCACTACAAGTCTGTTGGGAGTTTACTTCATATAACACCATCCCATTTACATTACCCCAATTTCGAAATACATTCCGGTATCAAACGAGATCACCCAGTTTTTTGTTTCCAAGGATTTGGCAAAATCGATACGGGTAACCCGCCAGGCATGAGATTTGGTCAAGCCCAATCGCAGACCAACTCCCACATCCGTATGAAGCTTTTGCCCGGCCAGTTTCTCATCCCAGACATAACCTGCATCAAAAAAACAAACTCCTCCAAATGCCACAGTCAAAATCCTCCAGGGGAAGAAGACTCGATCCTCAAAATTGAAAAGCAATTCATTTTTCCCGGAGAAACGGTATTTCTCAAATCCTCTCAAGCCAGTAACCGCATCCAAAAACAGCTGAAAACTATTCTCCTGACGTGAAGTAAGGATAGTCATTCCCCTTAAAGCCAAAGTTTGCCTATACGGTGTTTTCCAATAGAATCTGACTTCAGTCTGCGACCATACCTTTTCCCAGCGGATATTTTCAAATTCCCCCTTGGTCAAATGAGAAAAGAAGAGATACCGATTATTTTTCAAGTAAAACGGGAAAAGAAATCCCAGAGCAAAAATGTCCACCCTTTTTTGAGAAAACGGTTTATTTAGATTCAAGCCCCATTTCCCCTGAATCTGCCACCCAAAATCGATATCCTCGATTTTGCCAAAATTGTCCACATAAGTCAATTTTTCAAATTGGGGGCGCCAAAGCTTAAGGGAAAAGCCAAAATGTTGCAAGTTGGCATTCTGGGGCAGGAATTCGGCATACCTTAGTGAATCCTGGAGTGAATAAAAGGAGTAACGCCTGTTTTCCAATTGATAAAAAGGAGAAACTATTGTTCTCCATTCCGCGCCATAGGATTTACTTAACTCCAGATAGAATCGTTTCTTCTTTCTCTGGTAAGAGAATATGTCTTCGCCTGCTTGATAGTAAACTATCTTACTATCTTCATGGCCATATTCGCTACCAAAAGAATATTCAGTCTCAAGCGAATAAAAGGGACGGCCAAAGGTTATATTATAAAGGTGTCCGTCGGAGTGATTGTAAATATCCGTGTTTAAGAAAAGACGCGTTCCCAAGATGTTGGGATCAAAAAAGGACCATTGTCTAGTTTCTCTCTCCGTGTTTTTATAGTAGGCTAAAACTAAGCTTTTGCCCCAGCCTAAAAGATTATGTTCCTCAAAGTAAATTAGTAAAGCATAATACTTTCCGACTATCTGACCTGAAAAATTAGCGGTGGTGCTCCATTGGTCCTGGGTTTTGACCGAAATATCCACCCTACCATCATTCTGGTTCTTTTCTTCAATCTTGACTTTTCCCAAGAAACCTAAATTTCGTAAATTTCTTTCGCTTTCCTCCACCAGCTTCTGGTCATAATTGTCACCCGGCTTAAACAGAAGCTCCTGCCGAACAACCTTATCTTTGGTAAGGAAATGAAATTTGTTCACCCACAAGAAAAGCTTTTTGTTTTCCTCTTTTATCTCCGGGTCAAAAACGCTCTTACGAACGATTTGTATTTCTCCGATTTGGAGAGTAGAATCTTTGTTCTCTAAAGAGAAATCGGAGCTGTTTTGTGCAGATATGGAAATAGGAGAGAGTAGAAAAAAAAGAAAGATTGTTCCAAAACAGACTTTTTTGGCATGCTCTTTTTTGGGTATCTTTATCTTCATAGATTCGATTTTCTATATAAGATGGGGGAGTGAAAGATCACATTAAGTTCCTCTTTTTCTTTTTCCCACAATGGGGAAAGTTAATATAACATGCCTGACTGTTTTTGTCCAGAACCAGATTTCCAGTCACCTCTTCTCTTGAAACGAATTTCGGTTACTTATTCTCTAACTTTTTTAAAGTGGTGGAATAGTTAAACCTATAATTTCATACTTTCTTAAAAACTCTACTTTTGGCGGGAAATGGGTCAAGCTAAAAGCTTGAGGACTTAAAAGGGTTATCAACAGATGATTGAAAGGTGGAGGATTTGCAGAGACTTAAGAAGGTAATAAAACAGAGTAGGAAGGCTAATGAATAGGCTTAAGCGAGACATTCATATCAGTGTGTTCGATCCTTTATGCTTTACGTCCCTGAGGAGACCAGTAGATTTCTTTGAAAGCACCCCCTTTTGTTCCCTCTCTCTTGGAGACTGTGTCATAATCATGTTTTGAAGTTGTAGCCGTCCATATGGACGGCTACAAAAAACCCCATTATGACACAGCCTCTTAATAAGAGAGGGGGATAGAGGATGAGTTCTCAGGAAGTCATACCACTTAAGTTGACAAGACACTTTCTCTTATCAAGATTTATGACAACTAAAATGGAGAAGAACCTAATATAATAACCCCTAAACCCGCAGGCTTCGCGTACTTCCACCTGCAAAATCTAATTGGTTCTCACCCCAATAACAGAACGCCTTCTTATCAAAAGCCAAACTCCAGTGATTAGTAATAACAAGACAAAAACGATCAGAGCCCAATGAGAGAAAACTGGTCCATTGGGGCGAACGACAATCGTCCCAGTCATGCTAGGATGGAAAGCACAATAATATGGGTGCGTACCTACTAAAGTAAGCCGTAAAGAATATGATTGTCCAGAACTTAGCGTGCCCGAATTCCACAACGCCAAATCGGAAGTGGAGGTATGCGGGAAAGCGCCATTGTTGGTCCAGCGAATAGAGTCACCCGCGTTTATGGTATCCGACTGTGGTTGAAATGCAAAGTCCACAATGGAGATATTGTGAGTGGTTGCTTGGGAAAAGCTAGAAAGAAGCATAACCAGGAGAAACAGTAACCCGGTGCAACCCACGATCCTTTTTGAGCTAAACATATTAAACCTCCTTAAATTCTTGCGTGTAAGGAAATTGTTCATTTCACCACTATTTTGCCATGCATCGCAGGATGAAGATTACAATGGTAAGGGAAAATACCTTTTTGATGAAACGTAAAAGGGAAGGACCCGCCAGAGGCTAAATTCCCCGAATCGAAAACCGGGGTGTCGCTGGTCACCGTATGGGCAAAGTTATCCTGGTTTTTCCACGTAACAGTTGCTCCACTGTCTACTGCCAACGAGTCAGGCTTAAAAGAGGAGTCTTTTATTAACACCTGATTAGGAGTCGGGGGTGGATTAGAATCAGTCGACTTTTTACTACAGCCCAAGACTAAAAGGAAAGAGACTAAAACCAAAACAACAACAAATAAGGGAGACGATTTCTTTTCCATATTTCACCTCCTTTAGATTAAATGGATAATGTTGACCTGATTTCTCATGTTTTCTTTTATACGAACACTGACATTTTTTCCTTTGGCGAATTTCAATTTAAGTCTATAAATATTCTATCTTTGGAAAGACTGCAAATCGACTCATCCAGGTGGGCATGCATATCATTTCAACAACAGTAACTTTTTGGTATTACAGAAATCTCCAAGCCGACCGAAGGTGAGTTTTTCAACTTTCATCCGGTAAAAGTAAATTCCCGAAGCGACCTCTTCCCCGGAGTCATTTCTCCCATCCCAAAGCACGGACTTATAACCTGAAGATAAATTCTCGGAAACCAGGGTTTTTACCTTTCTTCCCAGGAGGTCATAAATGTTTAAGCTGACAAAACCCGAATGTGCCAGAGTAAATTCTATTTTAGTGCTTTGGTTAAAAGGATTTGGATAATTCTGGGAAAGAATGAATTCAGTAGGTCTTCCGTTATTCCCAGTTTCATCTTTGACATCACTAGCCTGAACAACGATGGTGGCAGTCATAGAGGGGTGGAAGTCACAATGATATGGAAACGAACCGTTGGAAGTAAAATGAAAGGAAAATGATTGTCCGTGGTTCAGCGTGCCGGAATTCCATACACCGGTATTAGAAGTAGTGGTATGAGGTGTCGCACTCGCGTTGTTAGTCCATTTAACCGTATCACCAAGAGCTATGGTATCCGTCTGGGGAACAAATGCTAAATTAATAATAGAGATTTGATGAGTGGCCCCGATTGTGATGTTAAAGAGAAGCATAATCTGTAAGCACACCAACCAAAAGAAATGCATGAACCTTTTTAAATTAAACATTTAAACCTCCTTCCAGATTTTGATTCAGAACCAAAACTTTTTTCTATAATAACCCTCCAACTCTCCATTTGTCAAGTCAAAACTTAATCCGATTATCCAGTCGGTAATGTTTGAATTTGTGTGTAAATTTGTTTAACTCACAGAAGGTGTTCCTCCCCAACAGTTTTTAAACCATCACAAGTTCGCTTTTTGGTTCTCTGACTTGGTTGAGCTTATCACC
>Ga0315288_10012664_pt1 | contig 10587 bp, 12 predicted proteins | sample YL17G11_20_MG_FD_203454 | JGI IMG/M metagenome (GOLD analysis project Ga0315288, IMG submission 203454) | Sediment microbial communities from Yellowstone Lake, YNP, Wyoming, USA - YL17G11_20 | ecosystem: Environmental > Aquatic > Freshwater > Lake > Sediment | place: USA: Wyoming | collected...
ATATCGTCCTACGCAAGGAGTGCGCCTTGAGCGAATTATCCCCTCAAATCTCTTTCAAAAAACCCCTAAGTTTGAACTTATTTTTAATCTCCTATCGCCGCTCTGGAATACAATAACAAGACGCGGCCCCTCTTTTTATTCAGATGATTCGCTTTACAGCCACCCCGGCGGCGTGGTATTATTATCATCAGGACGCTTTGGGTAATGTTAAAAAGAAAAATAGGTGACTGTCCCTAGTTTGCTGGTGTTCTTAAGAGCCAGATATTATAAGCCAGGTATAGGCAGGTTTATCAGCAGAGACCCGATAGGATATAATGGCGGATTAAATCTGTATTTGTATTGTGTGAATGATCCTGTAAATAGTACAGATCCAAGCGGTTTTAAAATAAAACCACCGAGGGGTTTGGTATCTGTAAGCTGTATGGTTGCTATCGCTGCGGCTTGTGGTGTGGTTTGTCATGACGATTACTGGGATGATCCGTGTGATACGTGGATGGATTGTATGAATAAGTGCATGTCTACGATCCTTGACCCACGCAAAAGCTTCGGGCCTGGCAGTAACATAGGAATCGGAGGAGTTGCAGTAGTTTGTGGGTTAGCTATTACAATTGGTTTTTAGGATTCATATCTTTATGAAAGATAATACATTAAATACAATACGGGGCATAGGCGTTGCGACTAAGTTTTTCGGTATAGGGATAATCGCAGGATTATACTTGTCGGATTTGCAGTTTCGTTATCCTTATATATTAGTTGTTATTTTGATACTTGTCGGTGAGTGCACAGGAATCTGGGCAAGGGGAAAAATAGATCGGAATAACAAATCTCTTGGGAAGAATTAGATAACTAAAGTGCCATGTGCAAATTGCCCAGGTGTTGATGGAAACGGATAATGCCGGTATAATTCAAGCGAGTTATACGTATGGCAAGGATTTAATCTCAATGAATAGAGCGGGTGTGGATTGGTATTATCACTACGACGGCCTGGGATCAGCAAGGCAATTGACAGACTCTGCCGGCGTGTTGGCAGCTTCCTATACCTACGATTCATTCGGCAATTTAATAGCTAACGCAGGCGCAAGTGATAACACCTACGGTTTTACTGGCCAGCAGCAGTTCGGCGAGGCGGATAGCATGGTGTTCCTAAGAGCGAGATATTACAAGCCGTCCATCGGACGATTTATTAGTAAAGATCCGATTTTAGCACCAATGCAAATAGAAGGTTATGTCGGCTGGCTTTTGCCTTATACGAATTTACTTTATCGACCACAAACTCTGAATCCTTATGTATATGCACAGGGTAATCCGGTGAATTTTGTGGATCCTTCCGGCCTTAAGACTTTTACAGGATGTTATTCCAAGTGTTTTGCATTGGGTGGTCTGTTTTGTTTTAAGTTTACAGGACCAGCTTTGGATAAATGTATAGTTGGCGTTGGTTTAACCTGTATTGCGATTTGCATGCTTCCTGAGCCCGATCCCTGTCCTTATGATCCTCCCTTTGTACCTGGGTATGGTTACCCGCCAGTACTACCAACGCCGGACGACTTTTGGATTAGTCTTCCCAGAGAATAAAATGGCGCTATTTAGGAATGTTCATTTGCTGATGAGAGTTTTAGCAATATTATTTACTATACTCGCAATAGTTTCAGCGTCATGCTGTGTAGTAAAATATTGGCCCAACGATAGAGGTGGGATTGCTTTAAGCTTACTTAGTCTATTGGTCTGTCTGTCGGTGTTATGGAAGTTGTTGTTTGGGAGAAGAGATGATAAAAATGACTAAAGAAATATGAGAGCAGGTAAAAACAGAGCAGAACAGCCGCCTATTTTTATATTGTTATGGGCGTAACGGCATAGTTTTATAGTTATTACGATGATGAATTCCGATCGTGAGGCAAATAATATAATAACCAAAAGAACAAAACGACGTCAAAACCAAGTATGTCAATGACGTCGCCTTATCACTGGTTCAGGTGTTGACGGAGACCAATAACACGGGTACAATTCAGGCCAGTTATACGTATGGGCAGGGCTTGATCAGTATGAACAGGGCAGGTGAAAATTCTTATTATCATTATGACGGTCTGGGTTCAACCAGACAATTGACGGACTCTGTCGGTGTGTTGGCAGCTTCCTATACGTACGATTCTTATGGCAATTTAATCGCTTCTTCCGGCACTGCCGCCAACACCTACGGCTTCACCGGCCAGCAGCAATTTACAGAAGCGGATAATTTGGTGTTTTTAAGAGCAAGGTATTATGATTCAAGAATTGGAAGGTTTATTTCAAGAGACCCGATAGGATATGGGGATTGGATAAACATATATGCGTATGTCGCAAACAATCCTGTCAACTATATAGACCCATCCGGCAATGGAAAGTGGGGTAAACTTTATTGGTGCACCTTATGCGCGATACAGATGGGAAATGCTTGTGGTTGTAGCCATGTCTGTGATGACGCATGCTCATGCGGTAATCCAGACCCATTTGCCTGTGCAGACTGTCATGCACGTGGAGGCCTCCGTGATAAGTGTATTAGGAATTGCATGAAAAAAATGCCATTAAAATCGTGTGTGAGATGTGTTGCTGCAACACCTTTTTGAGGTGACTATATGAAAAAGAAGATTAGATTCTGGTCTGTAATTATAGGATTTGGAGCATTGATCTTTTCATGTTTTTGGTTTTTGAAGTATAGTCCCCCAGACGAGTTTAAACCTGTCTTGGAAAGCATGGGACTGCTTAAATCAGAAAGTATTGGTATCGGGTATTATCAAGAAGCTATCCAGGTTTTGCATGAAAGCAAATGGAGTGATGACATTGGTAATTTGGATATGATATCCGAATCTATTGCAGATCGGTTCTTTAATGCGGTGACCGAAGGTTCTAAATCGCGCAATCTGGGTATGAAGGCGATATGGCAGGGACCATATGAATTTGATTTTACTGACGCAAATGGTATAAAGCTAAAATTTGAAGATTTGAAGATGCTTATAAAAGCCATTGAGGTTTTGTCCGACTTTGAATGTAAAAAAGACCATATTGATAAAAGTCAAAAACTGGCCTTAACAAACATGGCATTAGGCGTACAATTAAGCAAATATGATATTGATTTTGTTCATTTATTAGGAATTACAGCTAAAGATACTGGCGTTCGAAGTTTCGAAAAATGCCTGAGTAAAAGAGACACACAATTTCCGATAGAGGAATTATCAAAAGCCAAAAATAGAGAATTTGATAAAGTAAGAAAAACCACCAAGAGTTTTTGGAACCACTTGAAAATGATGGCTATATATGGCTTATATTCTGATTTTGAGAATAAATAAAGAACTATCGGTTTATACAGATAGTATCTACGGTCTATACGTGGGATTGGGCAAACCGTCTTTGGGCTGTATCTGCGTCGGCCGGCAATACCGGCACATCGGTGCAATGGCAATCGCCGTCGGGTTCGGCCACCAATCGGGCGATTGACTGGAACTATGACAAAGTCTATAATCGCACGTATTGGTATGACAGTATCTATGGTTCGACCAATTATCAGGATAATGCCCTGCATCAGTATTTGCAGGTAGGCGCGGTCACGCCGACGTATGACACGAAGGGCAATATTACGTGGTTTGGCGGCGCGACATTAACGTATGATTGTGAAAACCGCCTGACGACGGCGGGCAGCGTTGGTTATGGTTATGACCTGCTGGGCAGACGAAGCTGGAGAGCGGATACCGGCACGACAACGTATTATGTCTATGACGGCCCGCACATCATCGCCGAATACAACGGCGGCTCTTTGATACGTAAATACATTTATGGCCCGGGCATTGATAACCCTGTAGCGATGATTAAGGTCGTCAGCGGTACGGATTACTGGTACTACTACTATACGGATGCGCTGGGTTCGGTGCGTTTAATGACCAACGCGTCCGGTGCGGTGGTCGAAGGTTATACGTATGACCCGTATGGACGGCCGCGAGTGATGTGGTCGGCGGGGCCGGATGGCAATTGGCTGACGGAAGATACCGCGACGTACACGATAAGTCACCCTGCACGCGGCAACCCAATTATGTTCACAAGCCGCTGGTGGGATTATACTACCGGCCTATATCATTATCGTGCCCGGGACTATTCACCGATTTTAGGCCGCTTCCTCCAAACCGACCCTATCGGCTATGCCGACTCAATGAACCTCTACCAGTACTGCGGGAATAATCCAGTGAATATTATTGATCCGTGGGGGTTGTCTACTGCTCGTATATGGCTAACAGATGGAACAAAAATAACTCTAATTGATCCTACTATAGATGAGTTTCGAAATGCAGTTGCATCGCAAAAAAATAGTTCAATTAAAAGGATTCAAATAGCAGGACATGGGAATTCAGAGAATATGCTCATAGAACATGGTTATTTTGGGGAAGGTTTGGAATTGCAGAATGGCCAAGTGGTCTATACAGATACAAGGAAATCTTTTGCTAATGGCGTTAAAAACAAGCTTGCTAAAGATGCAAACATAGAATTGGATGGGTGCAACACCGCTTATAAAGGAGGATGGTTTTCCAATAAAAATAATATCTCCAAACAACTTAGTAACGAACTTCCAGGAGTGACAGTAAAAGGCAATAGAGGTGTTGGCGTAGGCAATGAATTATTTGGGTGGAACCCCAAAGGATGGGAAACTCATGTAGGTGGTTTTGGCAGAACGTATAAGAATGGTCATGAGCAATAAAGGAGATATAATAATGTGTTATATAAAAATGTTTTCTTATTATTTTATTGGCTGTGTTGTTTGGTTTTTGTTGATTGGTATAATGCCTCTACTGATTGAAGATTTAATTGTGATTTGTATTCAGTTTAGCCTTATGACAATTGGTCTATTTGTGGGTATTATTTGCAAAGATACATTTTACAAAAAGCCTTGGTTTCTTTTATTTTTACCAATGTTGTATATTGTGTTGTTGTTAATTATATCAAATATATAGGAAACCTTTGGGAAAATTTAATGGGGCGACATGCCCTGTAGAAAAGCTCTTTGACAAAAAAGTACATATACGGCCCCGGCATTGATGAGCCGGTGTGCATGGTTGCGTCGGGCGGAACTTATTATTATCATTTTGACGGTTTGGGTTCGGTCGCGGCTTTAACGGATAGCGGCGGGACGCTGGTCGAAAAATACCCTGATGATGCGATGTCTTATGACGCGGCGATGCGGCTGGCGCAGTTAAAGGAACGGCAAGGACAATGGCTTGAGGCCGTGGAGGCGTACGAGTTTTTCCTGTCCCGCTGCGGCAAAGACCCTCGTAAAGTACAGACGACGTTTAAGCTGGGCAATGCGTATGAGCAGGCCGGGCAGAAAGATTTAGCTTTCGCAATATATAGCGAATATATCCGGATGGCCCCGGTTGGAGACCGGTATATTCCGGATGCGGCAAAGGCGCTGCTTCGTTTAGAGGGGGTGGGACAATGAAAAAGACCGCAGGGGAAATGAATACGGGAGGATTTATGAACAGGGGCATATCAAAAGGGCTGGTTTGCGGTATAGTAATAGCGATGGCACTTCTGTTAACGCAGATGACTTTAGCTTGTACGGGGGTTTGTGGGCCGTGTTATTCGGGGACATGGCCGAATTGTGTGTGGAAGGGCTGTCAGCCGGCGTGCGACGGGACAGCATGTAAGTATTGCAGTGAAACCGCGGGTTGTGTTTGTAAAAGCTGGTGTTCCTCCGGCCAGAGTTGCTGTACCGGCAGTCCCGAGGGCAGTTGCTATGGAAATGAACAGCAGTGTTGCGGCAATGCCCATCTTTGCCCGGTAAAATACACCTGCTGCCCTGGGGACTGCTGTAACCCAGACTGGTGTCAATCGTGCGTGGGCGGCAGTTGTCAGCAGTGCGGCGGCGATGCGAATGAAATATGTTGCCTTGACGGGACAGGGAAATGCTGCAACTGGGCAACAGGTGAGAGCTGCTGCGAGGGTAACTGCTGCGATGCGGGCAAGTACTGTTGCCAAGAGGGGACAGGGAAATGCTGCGATGTGGGCAAAGATTGTTGCGCAGGGAAATGCTGCGATGCGGGCAGAGATTGTTGCGCGGGGACATGTTGCGATAGCAGATGTTGCAACAGTTTCGATTGCGAACATTGTGTCAGTGGAAGCTGCGAACCCTGCCTTCGCAAAGTTGGGACTTATGCAGAGTTGCAGCAGTGTAATAAAGTGCCCGATCCTACATGGATACCGTAGCCCAACGGATGTACAAGTCCTTTCGGTGACAGTCCAATGTTATGTCCAGGTATAAGCTTTCATGAAGCTTGTGATGGCCACGATACATGCTATCAGACCTGCGGGAATTCCAAAGGTGGATGTGACTCTCAATTTGGCAATAATTTAGATACTGCCTGTGCAGGCGCCAACCCCTTTTGCTGGCTTGAATGTGAGGCTTGGAGAGTGGCGTATTGGGCGGGAGTAGTAGCTCCTCCTATCGGGCAATGGGCCTACGAAGGAGACCAAGTGGATGCTTGTGCTTGTTGCGACTGTTATTGAATAGTTAGTTGACGTGAAATAGGAGATTTGAAATGCGATGCTTGTGGAAAAATATGGCTGGATTTGCAATTTGTATTATGGCGTCAAATTTATACGCTGAGAAACTGGCCGTAGTCTGGGAAAAAGAGTTTGGCGACGGCGAAAATCTCAGTTGCGTGGCTCACGAAGCCGTATGTAATAACGGCATATTGCAGATTATCGGTTACGCATTCGACTCTCGAACACATTCTTCCGGAAAGTATTGGTTCTGGCGGATAAATCCAGACGGCAGTATGATATCGCGCGAGGATTTTCACACCGTTTCAAATGTGAGTCCCTCCACCATTATTTTTGGTTCATGGCAAACAAAAGGGCTGAAGATAGACCAGAGCGGTATGTACTGCGCGGGTAAATTTGGTTCCAATGAACATTCTTTCGCGAAGTTTGGAGCGAGCGATAAAAAATTGCTCCGAAAACCAATCCCGGGCGACCCAAATAAAACTTCCGGCGGTATAAACGAAGAATCGGCGGAAAATATTTTGAGAATGGTCAATTTGTCAGGCAATAACTTCCTTTTTGTGGGATTGGATGAAAAATCGAAAGGCTTTGCCCAAAAAATAGACTTCAACGGAGACGTCTATTGGCACAGAGTATATGAAAAGGGCAAGATATCCTTTATCGCCGACGCCATTGAGTTCGAAAACAACCTGATATTGCTGGAGTGTTATACGGATGGCGGGCCTGCTAAAAATTACTATGAAGGCTATAATTGCCGTCTTGTCAAATGCGACTCAGAAGGCAAGATTCTATTGGAAAGAATCTTTCAAGGAGGCGGCATGTTTGTAAACAAATATCCGGAATTACACAGGGTTGATTCAAATAGTTTCATAGTCGGCTACGACAGGTATCCTCAAGTGAACCGGCTGGGATATTCTGTGGCCGCGTTTGATGGCAATCTAAAGCCGTTATGGGAAAAAGCGGTTTTTGATAAGGAAACCCGAACGCCCGTCTATGCCCACGTATTGCCTGTTCCATCAGGAGGGTTTATTGCCGCTTATAATGATGGTGTGACTAAAATTACAGTCGGCAAGTGTTCCGGTTCAGGCGAGTTGTCTGCATCTTTGTCCTTGGATAATTACGTCGTAATCGACGGCTTCCGAATTGTCGGTTCAGGCAATACGTGTTTTGTTATTGCGTTGTCAGGACCCACAGGCGCCAATAACCTTGTTAAAATGAAGATAGCCGCTTTGGCTATTGAATAAGGAGGCAAAGGGTATGCGTAATAAATTTACGGCGGGTTTATATTTCGTGTTATGTTTATTCCCATGGATCAGCGGATGTTATTTGCCGGAGGGCGGCGGTATGTTTTATGGACCCCCAAAGAAAATTATTTGCGATAAACCCTGGGAAATTACAGTGAAGTATGTAGTTATTCCAGCTGATCCGAAGGAAAAATATGGCAAGCTTTCTGAAAGATATAGGGATGTTACGATTCATATTCGCGATTCCTTAAATGGCAATTTTCTCGCTGTGCCTATGGTTATAGAGAGTGTGAACCCCGAGATTGGCGAAATGCGAATGAAGGCAGATATGAAACTCATCCCCTGCGATTCCGGTGTAGAGTATGTAGAATACTATATAGATAATATATTCGGACCTAATTATAACAGAACAAAATTATACAAGATTCCTGTCAGCAAGGATTAATTCGTCTTATGCGATTCCCGCAGGAGATTAAAATGAAAAGAGCGGCGTTATTCTGTCTTATAGGTGTGAGTTTTTTATGCGGCTGTGCACACCATACGGCGGCGGAACTTAATAATTATAAGAAGAGACAGTTATGGCCTGGAATGTACGTTGGTTATGTCCCCGGGCCATTTTTTCATTACGGCCAAAGCAAGCTGTCCGAAAGTCGTCATATTGACCTTGGCGACATTCCACTCGAAGTACGCAAGATAACGGCCACTATTCCTGTTTTTAATCCCGGCGGAGAGCCGTTGATTATCGAAAAGGTGGGTGGGCCGTGTGTTTGCTTTGCCGGTTGGGAAGGTGATAAACAGATTGCTCCCGGCCAATTCGGGGAGATTAACGTGCTGTTCGACAAGGACAAAATTGAATCCGGCCCAGTCACTCGTTTTGTGCGTATAAATACCAATGACCCCGCAAATAGCGAAGTAAAGGTGTTTTTCGATTTCAATGTAATCCGCAGTCCGGAGGAAGAAGAAATTCGCTTGTTGCGAAATGAAGTTCAGGGTATTAAAAATGAGATACAGGCTTTTCGCAAAGAAGTCGGGCAATGGAAAAATCAGTTACAATCAGCACGTCCTCCAGCAACAGCCATAAAAGACACGCGAATTTATGAGATTTCCGTGGGCGATTCTCCGGTTCTTGGCCCTAAAGACGCGGCAGTAACGATTGTGGAATTTTTCGACTTTCAGTGCCCTTACTGCATAAAAGAATATCCCACGCTCAAACAGATTTTGTCCGAATATCCCGGCAAAGTCCGGCTGGTCTTTAAGCATTTTCCGCTGGGCTTTCATAAGCAGGCCCCCGCCGTTCACGCAATGATGGAACTGGCTCTTCGCCAAAAAGGCAATGACACCTTCTGGAAGCTGCAAGAGATGATATTAGCCGAGCCGAAGCGATTAGACTCCGCAGCGTTGAAAATCTATGCGCAGGCTCTCGGAATGGATACGGCCGAATTAGATAAAGTCTGGGCGGATGAGAAAGCGATAGCGGAATTATTGAAAGCGGATAAGGAATTAGCGACTCGGTGTAATGTTGGCGGTACACCAACGATATTTATTAACGGTCTGAAACTGGCAGACCGTTCATTAGACGGCTATCGCGGTCGGATTAACCAGATTTTGTCTTCACAAGGCAATGTTGTCAGCCGGGCGAAATAAATCGTCGGGGATAGTTAAGTCAGTTGGCATCAGCAAGCCAAGCGTGAAACTTTATATTGCGGGTTGTCTGGACGGTCTTAAAATCAGCATGGCAATTTCATTTCCGGCTTTCTTTATACGAAAGAACAAGAGCGGGGATGTCTTTTTGGCATATAAAGAGTCATCTATCTATTTATAGTGTTATTTATGGGGATATTGGGGGTTATAAATTCATTTTTTGGCTGGAATTGGCGGCCAAACCGGCTATAATCTGCCAACATAACTGAAAGTAAGGACGCTGCGCTCCTGAAAATTAAATAGGAAACGGATTGTGATATGACAGGGCTGGTATTATGGATGGCGGTGCTGGTCGGCGGGTTTGGGGCGGATAATCCCCCCGATTCGACACAGCTTTTGGCCGGCGAAGACCTCCACCTGCAGGCGCCCAGAATGTGGGCTTGCAGGCAGACTCAAACGCCGGACGAGCACGTACTGCTGTTTGAAAACGGATTTTCAATGTCCATCGGGGATAATCAGTTATCCGGCCAAAATGCCGTGGTTTGGCTCAAGGCCTGGGGGCGGGGACAGCCGGGTTTGGGTTCCCAGACATATTATCAGGCGCAGGTCTATCTGGAAAATAATGTGAGTTTCCGGCGGGGCAAACGCGCAAAGACGACGAGTCTGGAGCAGGTGATTGTACAGGACGGCCAAAATCTGGTGGTGCGATTTTTGGTGACGGGCGAGGTGTTTGCCGCCGCAGAGGAGCAAAATGAACTGACCTGCGACGAGCTTCAAAAGCAGGATTTGTATCAGCGCGGGTCCGCCGAAGCCGCAAAAGTTCACGAGGGTCCGGGCATTGCTCAAAGCGCCCTGGTGCCGGAGTTGCCGGAGCAACCGGCAACCGCCGCTGTCGCCGCAGTCGGCGAGGAAGGTCTTCCGGCGGTGGTCGGTGCCGCCCAGGCCGCAACGTCGGCGGTAGTGACGGAGCTGATGCCGCAGCCTAAACAGAAAGAGCCGGTGTTCACTTATCCGGTGCATGTCTCGGCGGTGTGGGACCCGGAGCCGGTGATTGGGAAAATGAAAACTTCGGATGGAAACGATGTGGTAACGGTAGCGGGACGATTTTATCTGTGGCAGCGGCAAAGCGCCGACAGTCTGCTGGAATTTCAGGCCGACAGTGCCGTGTTGTTTTTCCGGTCCG
>Ga0315288_10012667_pt1 | contig 10585 bp, 11 predicted proteins | sample YL17G11_20_MG_FD_203454 | JGI IMG/M metagenome (GOLD analysis project Ga0315288, IMG submission 203454) | Sediment microbial communities from Yellowstone Lake, YNP, Wyoming, USA - YL17G11_20 | ecosystem: Environmental > Aquatic > Freshwater > Lake > Sediment | place: USA: Wyoming | collected...
GTATCCAGGACGTTGTGGTCGGAGATGATGATACCGATCCCTTTGGCTTTCTGGGCCAGGAAAATTTTCTGGAGATCCAGGATGGTCAGCGGATCGATCCCGGTGAAGGGCTCATCCAGGATCAGGAATTTGGGCCTCAGGATGAGCGACCGGCAAATCTCGAGCTTGCGCCTTTCACCGCCGGAAAGACTGTGGGCGGACTGCTTCTTCAGGTCCGCCAGGCCCAGTTCTTCGAGAAGGCCGCGGGCCAGCTCTTTTTTCTCGGCCTTAGTATAGGGATAGAGCTCCAGGATCATCCTGAGGTTGTCCTGGACCGAAGCTTTAAGAAAGACGGAATTCTCCTGCGGCAGGTAGGTGATGCCGAGCCGGGCGCGAGAGGATGTCGGCTTCCGGGAGATATCTTTGTCGTCCAGAAAGATGCGGCCGCCGTCCGGCCGGATGAGCCCGACGATCATCTGGAAGGTGGTCGTCTTGCCGGCGCCGTTTCGGCCGAGGAGGCTGATGATCTCTCCGGCGCGGACCTCAAGGCTGACGTCCTTGACGACCGTACGCGGGCCGAATTTTTTGATCAAGTCCCTGGCTTTCAATACAGACATGGGATATCCCGGGTTCGCAGTCTCAAATACTAAGGTCAATATCTTCCCTTCACTTCTCGTCAATCTCCTTAGATATCAATCACTTGGAAGGAGCTTAGAAATATGTGTGTCTAATATTGTGACTACCGCTCGCCTTTTCTCCAGGTCCGGGTGAGTGTATCTCAGCGTCGTCCTGTAATCCGAATGACCCAGGAGGACTCGAGCTGTCGCCATGTCCGTTGATCCCGCCGCCATCGTCGAGAAGGTATGCCGGAGCAGGTGAAAGTGGAAGTCGGGAACTCCAAGCTTAGGACGAAGATTTTTAATCACCGTGCTTACCGCCCAAGATTCTCGCCTTCGGAGTTTGAAAACATACCCGTCAGAGCTCTTAGGCTGACGTCCGATGATCCCCAGGGCAGCGGGGGAGAGAATGATAATCTTGAGTTTACTTTGAGGCTGGCCTCCGCGCCGGCGATACTTCGTCTCGGTGATGGGGATCTTCACAAGGTCGCCGTCAATGTTGGCATGCTGCAGGTTGATGATCTCCGACAACCTCATGCCCGTATGAAGGCCGAAGAGAACCAGGTCGAGAAGGATATGCCGGACTTGACCTGGGCGCCGGGCTTTATCTCTCACAAGTCGAAGCGACTTGACCAAGGTTTTAATCTCATCCTCGGACAACGATCGCCCGCTCTCCCTGTCCTCAACGAAGTATTGGAAACCGCGAAGCGGATTCTCCTTCAAAAGGCCGTCTTGAATTGCGAGCTCAAAAAGATGGTGGAGGAGATGGAAGTATTGGTTGACTGTTGCGCCGGCCTTGCCGAGCTCGAAGAGGGCGCTCTCTAATTGCCTGAAATTCTCGGGCCTGTATGTATGAAGCGGTCGATCACCCAGGATCCGGAGGATCACGGGAAGACGCTGCAGGTCCCGGTCCAGGCTCTTCTTGTAAACCTTCCTCTTTTCGTATTCCTTGATGTATTCGGAAAGCAGGACCGGACGCCTGTTCTCAACGGGAATGTTGAATTGTTCGGAGAGGATCTCCTCCGTTACCTGGGCCAGCCGCGCCGACAGCATGGACTCTTCGCCGCGCCGGATCCTGAGAGGGCGCCGATAGAGCCGGCCGCCGATCATCCTCCGCAGCCAATACCACTCCCGCCTTAGATAGAGCCCCATGTTTTAAGCCAGGCGGGACCCTGCTGTCTTTCGCTTTTGGTTGGGCTTCCGTTCTGGCGGACGCTCCACCGAAAGGCACTCCGCCGCAAACTCCTCAACCGAGATGTCGAAGGCACGAGCCAGGGCCATCGCCGTCGGTAGCATAATGTTGTTGAACCTACCCGAGGCGAGCCTTGAAATATAAGACCTTTCCATTCCGGTTTCTCTCATCAGGTCGCCTTGTGTCATCCCGTTTTTCTTGAGTAGAACCCGAATCCCTCGCCCGACATTAAACTCTACCCTTTTTCCCATTTCCTCCTCCTCCTTAATACCTGGTATATCTTCCCTCTCTATACGTTAAGTTGTTTACGCGTGTTGCACTCTTGCCAGTGACACAAATATCATCCCTCCCGACTAACCACTTTTCCCAATACCATGATAACAAAAAATTGGATGTTGTCAAGCATGTGATAACTTCACTGTGATAACGTCACAAAATTGATTACATTTATCGCAACCGCATATACCCCGTTGGCTTGCCACGGGGAACCTTTGGCTGGGTTTCCAAAGGGGCGCAGCAACCCTTTGGTCAAGGGCGGGGTAAATGCCCCGCCCGAGAATGCGAGCGCGCCGGGCGGCCAAAGGTCGCTTGGCCACGAGTTTACTTATTTTCCCCTATTGATATTGTGCCGACAACAATCTATTATTGACACAGATGCGGGGCTAAGGAGGACAGTTGGCAAGGTTAAAAAACAAAATTCTAAAAATACTTCAAGACAGGGACCGGACACAGTATTGGTTATCCATGAGGACGGGGATCGCCCGTCAAAACATCTCCCGAATTATCAAGAACGGCCGAGCTCCATCATTAAAAACGGCGCTCACGACTGGCAGTCAAGAGGTCGCCAGTTCGATCCTGGTCAGCTCCACCAGATTCAAACCCTGTTTTCCCCTGGGATTTGTGCGTTTTCCTGACTTGTTAATTTTAGCCTGAGTCACTTAAACTGAGCCATTTTTAGCAATTTTGTCCACAAATTGTCCACACGGGTTTTAAGGGAGGAGTCTGGATAGGTAGACGCAAGGGACTTAAAATCCTCCAGGACAGAATTTGGAGTTTTTTCTTAGAACCCTAATTTGCCAGCAACTTACTGAAAAATTAGCACTTTACGGAAATTAAGGCAGCATTTTACTGTTCCAATTGTCTGTACAGTTTGCATCAGTCTATGCAAGTATGTGACACAAAAGTGACACAGTGAGGAATCATCATCAGCCACCTCAAGCTGACCTTCGTCGCAAATAAACCTCCCCCCACATCGCTTATCAGGAGCTTTTGATGGCCGCCGGGACCTCGGCCGGATATTTTTCCTGATTTTCTTCTAGCTCGGACGGAGAAGTCTGGGCGACTTCCGGTGCTTTTATGCTTCCCTCCGCCTTCTTAGCCCGCCTACCGCTATTTTGACCGCGACCTGACAGGCCCTCACATCACGTAATATCATCTTTGATGATAGAACGAGAAAAAACTGGATCACATATGCTTGCTCAGCCCGCTCATCGGAAAAAGAATTTCTTATCTTCCATTAGCGCCCTGCCCGCAGGGGCTTTCTTGTACCCGTGCAGCTGCCCGTCCTCAATCAGCCTCGCGTAGCTGCCGCGGGATCAGCTTCGCCTGCACAGCTTTCACTTCCAGCCGGTACTTCTCGTGCAGTTCGGCCGCTGGCATTGCGACAATCTCAGGCGGTGCCTCCACTTCGTATACATGCTGTCCTGGCTCCGGGATGATCCCCATGTGGGGCGGGGCCTCCTTGGCCCGTTCTGGCAACACATAGGCGGTGGCCACAATGTTGCCTTCGGCGTCCGTGACAATCTTAATATTCATGTTCCTTACCTCCGTAGTTGGCTCTTCGCCAGTTAGCTGGTGCCTGTCAGGTGGTAGTTGACTGCGTAAGGGCCAACGTTCTTCACCGTGACAAAATAAGTGTAGCCGCCCCCGGTTTCCAGCTTCTGGCCGGGGTCATAGGCCCGTATCTCGCTGCCAGGATTGAGCGGACGCGCACGAGCAATATCGATGCCGTGGTAGCCGCCCCAACTGTACCACCACCTCAAAGCTTGCCCGGGATTCAAAGTACCCCCGAGTCCTTCCCACGCCATAGTGACCTCCTTTCTGTTTAGATCAAAGAATTAGGGGAATTATTAAGTCATTCCCCCCTATAAATGCTAGACAATATTAATATAAGAACCGATTCACTATTTGTCAAGGAGTTTTAAAAATTTTTGGCAAATTCCATTAGAAAGTCACAATATTTCCCTCTTCTCAAACTCCCTCTAGTTGTGCTTTTTCCACCAAATCTCTTTGGTGCAGATAAAAGGGCGCCGAAATTCTCGTGCCAAGTTTTCATCAACGCGTGTTACCTTATCCAAGACAACTCTTATTTTTCTTTAAGCCCAAACCATGCTGATTATTTGTAAATTGAAAGAACACTAGCTGGCCCTTCAAGTGCTAGAGGCCATTTAGGCGGTCTGGCAGAACGCGGGTTTAAACTCTCCTATGTGAAGCTCTAAGTGACCTGCCCCCCTTAGATCGATCCAGGTATAATGTGAAAAAAAGCCTCTCTACCCCTGCGCTTATCCTCTCTTCATGCAAAATCCATTAGCCGGTAATAAATTGTTGCTTTTCAGTTATCCACAATTTATGTGAATAAGGCTGTTGAAAAATGAGCGATTTCCTTTTTTAATGGATTGATCGTCTTGTATTTATGGCTATTTGCATAATATTTAGCGATTATAAAATGCCGGCTGTTGTCAGCAAAAGGGGGGTTGATGGTGGGACTCTCTCCAGCCGGCGCGAGAGAGCTATAATTATTTTATCACATTTAGGGAGGCATCATAATGGAAAATGATGATGAAAGGTGGATGAAGCCAAAAGAAGTGCGAGTTACTGCCCGAGGGGGAGGTCCAGCCAGAGCTCCTTGACAATTTCAAGGCGCTACTGGTCCCGCTCCACAGTTTTATTCTGTTTCTTCCGCTCGAGGTATTTTTCGACGTATTCTGAGAATCGGATGGACCCGGAGGCCGAGACTGGAAGACCGAAGTGCCGGGCCGTGATTTTGTCCTCGACTTGCTTGACCCGGGCTGAGAGAAGGTATTCCTGCCCGCGCTTGATCTTCAAGGCCTCATAATAGGTCCGGCCCCCGATCTGCTTCTTGTAGCGGTACCAGTTTCCCCGCAGATATACACCCATACTTTTATCTTTCAATCCATACATCAAGCCAATAGTAGCGGCCGTGTTTTTTAATCATTAGATAAATGGTCCTTAATGCCTATTAGAATTTCACCCAAATTATCTCTAAGCCATATTATTGCTCCAACTGATTTTTAAAAATCCTTTTGTGAGATAGTAAGGTCAGCGCGTATTTTTGGATGAGTAATCCTGTTGCGTATATCCACTGCATCCTTTAAATCTGTCCATTTAGAATCTTTTGAGAGCAAGTAATTTGTGCCAAGAATTTTATTAGAAATTTTAAAAATATGATTAATATTTTCTATAAAGGGCATTTTTATTAGCCTTGGTTTTCCTGTTTTTGTATCTAATCTTTGTTCTTTTAAATATTCCATGTCTTTTGGTCCTAAAAATATATTACGTTTAGAATTAATTTCCAATAAAGGCCTTTTTAATATAAAACAATAAGTATCCAAAATCGAAAACCATATTCTTATCTGTAATCGCCACCATGTTACATCTTCGGGCGCTGACTGCATAATGTACATGCATTTTGATAAGTCATTGCCGAGAATTTTCATAATATCAAGTGTTTCTTTAAGGAGAAATTTTATTTTTTCATCCATTTCCTTTCCATGAAATAATTTTGAATTTTCCCTCTTCGGCGGATAAGGATCCTTCCCCAGAGTTTGCTCTGCCTGAACTGTCGAGTATTTAGCTCATTACCTCCAAGAAGGTGGTAGTGTTAAATCATATACTGGAGCAGTCGGAGCGTACTTTTTTACTCCATCAATCCCGTTTTGGCATCCCTGCTTAGATGAATACCCTTCACTGACAGCGATTATCTCGCCATTTGGAGCCTTAAGCCTCCAGCGAAATTGTCCAACGCTGTCCTTGAAGATTTCGAATTTACCCATTTCTCTTCTCCTCTGAAAAAATGATGCATATCTCTCAATTAAAATAAGAGAGAAGTGATCCCTCTGGATACTGTTTTGTAAAACTCGGATCTTGTCGGAGCGATAGAAATGCCTCTTCCTATTATCTGACTTGGAGCCCCTCGGAATTTATCTCTAACCAACCTTATCAGGGAAAGGCCAAGAGCATCATCATTTCTTTTCCCAAGGGCTACATCAACAAGCTCGCGTATTGCGCCTGCTATCAAATCGCTGAACTGTAAGAGCGAAGATTCGATCGTACAAGAAAATAAAAGTGAATCGGCGAATCCTAGAGGTTTTAGTGCGCGACAAAAATACTCTCTTGGATAGTCGGCTGTGGATCCTTCGTAATAAGCAGTCCTATACTCATCGTTAAAAAGGTTACGTTGTCCTTCGCTGGGCCAATCGAGTACCAATTCAACTCTCCTTGGAGAAATATCTTTAGCAAAAAGGCCTACTCTCATTAAGGCATTTGAGAAGGCGAATCGAGTGACTATCTCTCTTGTATCCAAGAGAACGCCGCGTGCTCGTGAATGACACTTAATAACGGAGGTGATAATTTTGAAATCGACGTCTGAAGCTAGTTGAAATATTTCTGTGCGCCACCGTAGCGAGTCTGCTAAGAGAATGTCGAATAAATCAGAAAGCTGATGTTCCTGAAAATAGCTGTTGAGATCTCGGAAGTTCCATTTAATGGGAAAATCAGCCTCAGAGCGATATCCGGATTTGATTCGTTGAATAACGGCATGTAGTTCTGCCGCTGCAGAATCTTCAATAGCAAAGCCTCCAAAAATTAAGATATCTGGAATCGGGGCATCCCATATCCCGCGAAGTTCTGAATTATCCGCATACCAGCGTAACATGGATGTATTCTCCTTTTTCATGCCTGTTCATAGATTTTATATCTCCTCCGCTTCGGCACAGCGCTTAGCGTCCTGCACTATCAGGTCCCTCCTGGCCTTCTGCTTCATCTTTCGGCTTTTCCAACAGATGAGGATATTTTTCTCGGACTGCTTTTTCGATCTGAGGATCAAGCTCAGCTTCGTAAAGAGTTTTTGCGTTAGATAGCTGATCAATAGAGAGCCCTTTTGCATCTCTTAGGATCGTGCCGATCATGGTTGCCCTATGAAAGTGTGTTCCTCCTAAAAACGCGCCAGTAAAATTTGTTTTTCTTAGATTTGTATCTGACAAATTAGCATACAATAAATAGGAACTTCGTAGTTCAGCTCTATATAAGTTTGCATTAATCATATTAACATCAATTAACATAGCTCTATTTAGCTGGGTTTTAATCATTATTGCTCCTTGAAGATTGATAGGAATATTTTTTTCCTTTGCTCCCTTTATAATTACCAAATATCCTTTTTTTCTTCTCATTAAATCATCCAACGATAATATGCCTTCCGTATAATCAACCCGGGATTGAGGATCTACCCCTAATATGGCATCATCTAAAAAGCAATAGGAAAGATCCATATTTGTTACGCCTCTTCTATTAAGCCTTTTGATTATCCCTATAATTCTGTAGGTCGCTTCTTTCTCTTTCCAATATTTGTAATCATCAATTTCTTCCTGCCATCTTTTTATATCTCTTTTCTTTTCCATCCTTAGATTAATTAGAACAATCAGAATGCCGAATAAAACTACATCAAGAAAGGATCCAAGCATTGTAGCAAATAGGTTCTGCGACAATCCTGAATCCCATTCAATATATTTAATGCTGGCTATGTTTAATGTGATCAAGACTATTGCAGCGATGATGGCTGTACGGATCCCACGGTTCTCAGATAGGAAAGACCTAATCCTTTTCGTGAGCTTTTGAGATTCCTTATCCTCTTCCATCGTCTCTCCTTATAAGGCGTATCTTTACCCTTGGCGTCATTCCTCCCCGGGGGCCCGGATTTGGTCCGGCCCCATTCGCCTCAATGTTCTTTATTCTGTGGACCTCTTATATTTCTTGGGAACAATCTGGATCACGATTTCAACCGGCCTGCTCATTCGTGACCCATCATTCACTGCAAAATGGAGATTGTACGTTCCCAGGAAGCCTGGCGCCGGCATCCAGTAAAAAACACCGCTCTTAGTATCAAGCGTTGAACCGATAGGAAGCGGCTTATCTTTTGTATCACCCCAGCCTGTATAATGTGCTCCTCCTTGACCCTTAAGTACAACTTCAATGCGGTCCATCTCTTCGATCGTTATTGCTCTCGGCCCCACAACCTCGATTCCGAGAATTCCACTCGTGTCTTCTATGTATCGAGAAGATAATGCAAATTGTCCCTGCGGCATCCCTCCAGGATTCAGAACATCAAAGAACCGAGATCCCATTCCGTCTTCGTTGTCCGCATTATCATAGGCCAGCCAGCCAATAGTATGGACTCCATTTGCGTATTTTGTGGTGTCGATCTCGAATAAGCCAACTGCTCCATCGGCATTCAGATATTCAGGAAAGTCGTTCGCTATATCTGCTCTATAGAGATTGTAAATAGGATGTCCAACAAGGACGCTGTCGATTACCATCCAGACCGTTGAGCCGTCGGTTGGGATCATGTTCGGAAGAGGTGTAAGCGCCCAACCGAAGCTTGCATATGCTGTTCCTGAAACCGTGCCTCCCTGGGAAGGAGTATCTAATGTTCCAAATGGCTTAACTCTATGGTTATTATCTGATGTGATCTGCTTTATTCCCAGTTTGGTCTTATTGCCGTTGACGTCTTCAGCAATAGCATGAATTCGGAAGATGCCATTGCCCTTGTTTGGCAAGCCGTAGGTCAACATCATATAGCCCCAGCCAGCTCTATCGCTATTGGGATAATCTGGATATAAGGCTTCAATATCGGGACGCGCACCCCGTACCATAACTGCATCGCCGATATAGACAAGGCCATCTAGCCCGATCGCTGCCGGCGGATCCCCAGCAAAAGGATCTCGTTTGACTTCGACTTTTTTCACCTCAATATCGTCAAGGGCCCAACCTGTCACGGCGATGCTTCCGGATACTGTGGATCCTGCTATGGGAGTATCAAAAGCGCCGAACGGGGCAGTAACCTTCCCTGTATCATCAGTCGGCCGCGTGATGGAATTGATAGAAGATCCGCTTATGGTATAAAAATATCCACCTGTCACTATCTTAAAATTTCCATTTGCGACTTCGCCCTCGCCAACAGGCGGAGGAGCTGAGCCAGTTTCAGTCTGATAGATGTAGCTATTGTTATTGACCAGCCTGGTCACGGTTGTTGAACTTGGATGCCCATACGAATTCCCATCCCCGACTGGAATGACTGAGACTTCTGGTTTTAGATAGTTCAATAGTGATTGGCTTGAACTGGTGCTGCTGCCGTGATGGCTGACCTTATAGACGTCCACATCTCCGGCATAGGGGGCTATCGATGGTTCAACTGTGGAAGAGCTGTCACCTCCAAAATACATCTGGAAGGTGTTATATTTCAGAATAAAGACTACAGAGAGCGTGTTCTCATCTGTTCCTGAATAGACCCGGCCGGATTGAACATACCCGTTTGAAGCCACGCATTCGATTTGGGCTCCGCCTCCAATGTCAATATTCATTCCTGGTGCGATGGTTGTCCTTTTTGCTCCAATGGAATTAATATAGCCTGTGTAGGCTTGAGTACTATAAGAACCGCCCCGGTCAAACGCAGCGGTGGTGATGAAGGAGCTGCCCCCTAACGCATTGACAACTTCGTCTATTCCCCCAATGTGATCCTCATGATAATGGGAGGCTACTAAGTAATCAAGAGAGGTGGCGCCAAGACCGACAAGATAAGGGAAGACGTAGGCGTTGCCTTTTCCAGTGTCCCCGGCATCGACAAGGATTCTCTTGCCCGAAGGGGAGATGATTAAAAAACAGTCCCCTTGATCAACATTGATGACATGGATTTCTAAATCCGCTGACCATGAAGAGGCTGCCCACAATAGAAGGCAAGCGATAAGAGATAAAACGATACGCTTTCTTTTCATTGTCCCCCCCTTTGTTCCTGAGAATTATAACTCCTTCCTAACGTCTATTTCAATGAGGCGCATCTTCGCCACAGGCGTCACGCTCCCCCGGGGCCCGGCGGCTTAGCCCGGGCCCAGTCGCCCCATTTTTCTTTAATTACCTCAAAGGCCTTTTTGCAAGAAGCACAATGCCAAACTTCAATGTTCGGATCTGGCAGTTTGCTTGATGAGCCTCCGCCGATTCCATAGGAAAGAATGCCTTTACAGATTTCCTTTGATGTACAAAACGGACATTTTCCATTGAGTATTTTTAGGGAATAGATTTTCATTTTGATTCCCCAGTTTCTCTTTAATCAACTTGGCGAGTCAATTGAACTTTTATTTCCCTTTTTTTGTCTTAGTGGGATCCACTAGATTGTATCCGCTCCCAGGCTTTAGAGTGGGCGGTAGTGGCTCTTTTTTAACAACGGTTCTCTCTGGTCCCTTTGATCCTCGGGGGCCAATAATCTGATACTGTCCGGACTTCGGAGCTTTTTCTCCAGGTTTGTACGTTTTTACCATCATATCCTCCTTTTTTAGTGAAAAAAATTATTGCTTTCCCTTGTCTCTCCTGCGCTTCGACACTCCGCTTAACGTCCTGCATCACGGAGCCTCCGAGCCTAACCGCCTCTGATTAAGTCATCTTTCTCCGCAGACCGGTTTAGCTTGCCGCCTTATATTTGCTTCAATGTCCATTCTTCTTTGCTGGCGCA
>Ga0315288_10012668_pt1 | contig 10585 bp, 7 predicted proteins | sample YL17G11_20_MG_FD_203454 | JGI IMG/M metagenome (GOLD analysis project Ga0315288, IMG submission 203454) | Sediment microbial communities from Yellowstone Lake, YNP, Wyoming, USA - YL17G11_20 | ecosystem: Environmental > Aquatic > Freshwater > Lake > Sediment | place: USA: Wyoming | collected...
GTGCCGAGCCTGCTCCGGGTCAAGCGCCAGATGACCTATGACCAGGTCAATGAACTATATCAGAAAGAACGGGAATTGGCCTGGTTATACCAACTGGCCCAAAAATGGCGCAAGCAGAGGGTTGAACAAGGCGCCTTGGTTTTATCTTTGCCGGAACTAGTCGTGAATTTCGATGCGGATAAATCCATTAACCTGGAACTCGTCAGCCAGGAAACGCCGTCCAAAGCGTTGATTGCCGAACTCATGATTTTTTATAATTGGATGGCGGCCCGGTTTTGCAGGGACCGCGGCATTCCGGCCCTTTTTCGCGGCCAGGAACCGCCCAGCGAAATCCTGCACATGGAAGGGGTGGACTACTTGTTTTATGTTTTTAAGCAACGCCGCAAACTGAACCCCCTGACGATCGACACCATGCCGCGGCCGCATACGGGTCTGGGTCTCGATCTTTACACCAATATGAGTTCGCCGATTCGCAGGTATATGGATCTGTTGGTGCAACGCCAGATTCGAAGTTCTTTGACCGGGAGTTCTCCGGTTTACGACAAGGAGTCTTTGGAGAAGATCAGGCTCGGAGTTGAACCGGTCTTAAAGGAATTGGAGCGCTTGAAGCGCAATCGGCTGCGCTACTGGATCCTTAAATATTTTTCCCAACATGTGGGAGAACCTTTTGCGGGTCTGGTTCTGGATGTGTTTAAAATGAAATACCGGGTCGTCTTATTGAATTGCCAGCTGGCTTTTGAAGCGGACCGGCGGAGCGGCCAAGCCTTTTCCAAAGGCCAGGCCGTGCGGGTCAAGATCAAGAAAGCCGATGCCTGGAGTGACGAATTGGAAATGGAGATTGTGGATTAGATTCTCCCGCATTCTTAGGTTATTATTATTACATTTCTCACCCAGACCCGCCTACGCTAACCCCCCTACGATAAATCTACGGCGGGCAGGAGCTCCCGCCTTCTAAAAAAATCATCCGGCGGACAAGACGGCGCGGCAAGGACGCTGAGCCGCAGAAGATTCAAAGGAAAAATCCCGAGAAGCAAGAAATAGTCTTTTTTACAGCGCTATTTGCTCAGCGGCGAAAAGGACGGCACGGCGTTTAGTAATTTATCTTGTCCTATAAGGCAGTCTTCCGGTTAGAACTCCTAAAACAAATCATCAAGCTTCATTTTGGAGAGCCTCGGTTTTTTCAACTTCCAATTCCATGCCGGTCAGGTCGACCAAATCGTTTACGACCTTATACATGCGCGCGGACTGAGCGCTTCAAGCTTCCGAGGCTGAAGCGGATTCTTCGGCGTGGGTGGAGTTCTGCTGAACCGCGCTCTCCATATCTGCCCCTCCTTTATTAATCGGAAAAGGGATTGAATCTTAAGTGGGGTCTTGTCGGGTTCCTTTCAGGAATTACGCGAATCATTTATCCGAGCTCGAGCACGAAACTTCCCAGAAGCATGGGCCCGTTTTTGATTTCAACGGTTTGTTTGATGGAGGAGTTGGGAAAAAGCTCTTTGACCCGCTTAACTTCAGCGGTTTTTATTTTTTGGCCGTTGATTTGCAGAAAAATTTCATACAAAGCACACACAGGCCAAGCCACGAAAAAAACCGATGGCGCGATCTAGCGCGCATCGTCGATCTCATATTCTTTATTTAACAGCAGAACGCCCTGGGTATTATAGATGAGCACTTTGATGGTTGTGGGAAAATCCGAATCGGCGGGAATGCTGAGGCTGCCCTGCATTTCGCGAAAACGCTGGATGCCGAAGCGCTGACCGCGGCGGAAATTTTCCGGCAGCTCATTGACCACTTTGACATAGGGATAGGTCCAGGTCCGGGAAGGGTCACCACCCTGCCGGTTCAGTCCGATCAAATGAAGGTAGCCGACCATGGTTGCGTTATCTTGGGCGCTCAGGTTTACGAGTTTGAGCGTAATATTCAATAGGGAGCCATCTTTTTTGACCGACAGGTCCTGGACATCGATCGATTCCTTTTTAGGAACCGGCGGCACGAGGGCGGCCACGGCAGGCGGTTCCGCTTTCGGTTTCTGTTCCGCCGGCTTGACAATCGGCGCAGGGGCCGTCGGTTTGATTTCGGATTTTTTAATGGCCGCGATCAAGAGCAATTTATTTTCTATTTTTTGAGTTCCGTCTTCCTGGGATTGGACATAATCGCTTAAGAGGGCATTGTCCTGCTTCAATTCGGCAATGGCTTTTTCCTTTTGATCGGCTTCGAGGGTCAATTGTGCGATATGGATTCTTTGGGAATGGGTCTGCTGGCGCAACCGGATATAATCGCAGATAATGAAAAACGATACCAGCAGATAAACGCCGGTCAAGGTCAACACCCAAACCAAAGGCCAAAAAGAAATCTGCAGCGAACGGGCCTTGCCCAGCCGGCCCATCAGCATTAAAGTGAATTTATTGGCGGTGTAAGGCTTTTTTTTCAGGAGCTCGTCCCATTTTATAAGGGGCTCCAGTCTTCTTCTTTGATTTTCCATTCTTCCCCCATTTTTATCAGTAAAAGTTTTTTTAGGCCCTTGTCCCTGTAATCGTCGGCCCGGTAAAGCTGTTCAAAGGTGACCAGCGCTTTGTTTTCCGCCAACATACCGACCTGAAGGTTGCTGATTTCGATTTTCAGACTGTTGTATTTTCGGTTTAGCCGGTCGCGATGTTCCTGCCAGGCGCGCAAATCCATTCCGCGCGACTGAAAGGTTTTGTCATAAGAGGAGAGGTAAGCTTCAAGATCTTTTGCTTGCCAACGGTCTATCCAGGCGTAAATGAAGGTTTCGATCTCTTCAAAAACCGTCGGCGCTTGCGGCGGCGGAGCGACGGTTTTGACCGATTTCAGGCCCTGAAAGGACTCGGCGAAAATTTTCCATTGTTCACTGTTCTTTTTAAGAAACAGTTTTTTTTGACCGTAGGTTTCAAAAGTCGGGGTCTTGAAATGTTGGTCGAACAGGACCAGGACCTGGCCGTTGTATTTGAATATTTGCAGATTGGCGATGTCCACGCGAATCGTGTTATATTGTTTAGCCAGCCTGGATTTGTATTCTTTCCATTCCCGTAGACCGGTAGGACCGGTAAAAAATTGCCCACTGTAGAAAGACCCGTACTTTTCAATGTCTTTGTTCTGCCAGGCGGATCGCCAATCTTCGATCAGAGCCTCCAGCTCTTTCTTGTCTTGCTGGAGATACTGGTAGCTGACCATTTCGATCCGGGGTCCGATAATAGCCGGGGTTTTAAAGAGGGCAATATACTTGGCCAGGTCTTCAATGTCCCGGTCTTCCATGGCCACGCAGCCATTGGTATCGTACGGCTTCAGGATCTTATTGGTGCCGTGAAACCAAATCCCATACCCGTTGCGGCCCTCGAGTTTATCGATCGGGTTGGGATAATCGATGGGAAAAGCCATGGCGCCGTAGATCGGCGCCAGTTCCTGTTTTTTCATTGAACCGGTGAAAAAATAGATACCTTCCGGTGTCTTGCGATCGTTTTGTTTTTCCTTGGGCCCCTCATTTTCACCGGTAGAACATAAATAGGTCTTAAGGGGTTGGAAAAGATTGTCCTTTTTATATAAAAATAATTTTGAAAGCGATTTATCCACCAGGATGATATATTCCGGGCCTTCGCTGGATACCCGCACCAGGGCCGAAGGCACCAAATCCTTGATCTCAGGATTGGCCCAGGTTGGCGGCGTGCCGAGGATAAACGGGGTTAAAAAGAGGCTGAAAGACAAAAGGAATGGGAGCGCTTTTGGTGAAAAACAAGTCAGGGCCTTTTTCGGCATCTTCAGTCGGGGTCCTCTTTTCTGAATGGTTGCGAGAAGATATTTGCCCATAATAAATCAAATTACAGGTCAAAAATCAATGAAAAACTATCCTTTGCGGAAAAGGGGAGACAGAGGCTATGGCCGACAGGCTAAGAGAAAAATCAAGCTCCTTTGCCTTTTCGGCCTGTTTTTAGCCGGCCTGCGCCAGATAGGGCAGGCAGGTCGGAATTCAGGTTAATTTTTAAGATTCTACGCGTCGTCCGGGATCCTACCCGGAAGACACGGCTCTCACGAGGGCCTTGCCCTGGTCGCACGAGGGCCTTGCCCTGGTCTCACGAGGGCCTTGCCCTGGTCGCACGAGGGCCTTGCCCTGGTCGCACGAGGGCCTTGCCCTGGTCGCACGAGGGCGAAACCCTGGCCTAAGAGGGCAGTTGAATTTGAAACTATAAAAATGGAATATCGAATATCGAACACCGAATATTGAATATCGAAGTAAAAAGTGGAAACATGTGAAGGCTGTTATGTCATTGGTCTTTAACCTTTATTATTCGATATTCAGTGTTCAATATTCGATATTTAAGTTGTTAGCTGGAACGCACGCGGCGATTTAAACTCCATCGACAACAAATTGGCGATATCCTGAAAATAAGCACCTGCTTGCGGAACACCAGGAAACATGTTAAAAAAATCAGGAAGGTTTCAAGGCGGGGTGTAAGCTCAGGGCTTTGGAAACGATTATTTTCAATTGCTGTAATTTAAAAGGTTTGGGGATAAAATCAAAAGCGCCTTTTTTTAAAGCCTCCAACGCCTTATCAAAAGTGCCGTAACCGGAGATCACCACGACGATCACTTGTTTGTCCATGGTTTTCAGGATCTCCAAAAGTTGCAGTCCGTCTATTTCCGGCATTTTCAGGTCGGTAATGACTAGATGAAAGGCATCTTTCTTGAATTGAATCAGGGCTTCGCGGCTGCCGTGCGCCGCGACCCCTTCATAGCCTATTTTTTGAAGATAGCCGATTAATTCGTCCGCCAACTGAGCGTCATTGTCCACAACCAGAATTTTCGCCTTTTGAATGTCCGGCACCCTTGCGCCCCCTTGCCTCGAATCTTAACGAGTGGAATGCCCTCGCAGCTGCCTGCGATCAAATAAAAACTCAAAAACAGTACAAATACAAGCAGGAAACATGCCAAAAAAACGGGAATCAGGGCCGGTTACGGTGCTCGGCTAATAGAAATTGAAGCTCCTTGTGAATATACTGTAATTTATCCAGATCGTCTGCGTCCAGACTGGTTCCGGTATGGATATGCAGTTGCAATTGTTGCAGATCTTTTTCCAGGGTTGAAAGGGCACTCATAACGGCACCTTGGACCTCTTTTTCCGGTTCGGCAGCGGCTGGAAGTTCGGAACTCATTTCTCTGGGTTTCAGGATTAAACGCTCTTGCCAGTGTGGAATATAAGCGTCGAGATCGAATCGTTCCCGTATTTTTTGGCGCAACCCTTCACTGGATTTAGGCTCGCCATGTACCAGGAAGATACGGGGCTTGCTTTCAAAATGACCGACCCATTCCAGCAAGCCATTCTGATCGGCGTGGGCTGAAAATCCGTTGATCGTAAAAACTTTGGCATGGACTGCCACGGTTTCATTGAGTAGTTTTACCTGCTTGGCACCATCCACCAGCATGCGGCCCAGGGACCCGTTGGCCTGAAAACCGACTATCACCACGCTGGATCCGGGTCGCCAAAGATTATGTTTCAGGTGATGCTTGATGCGGCCGGCCGTGCACATGCCGTTACCGGCGATCACGATGGCGGGTCCTTGTTTCTCATTGATGGCCATGGAATCCCGGGTGCTTTCTGTGAAATGCAAATTGGGCAAATCAAAAGGGTCCCGGCCCTGGCCGGCCAGGGCGCGGGTCTCTTCGTCAAAATACGGTATGCTTTTACGGAAGATCCGGGTGGCTTTAATCGCCAGGGGGCTATCCAGGTAAATGGGCAGGTCCGGTAAAAGGCCCTGGTGTTGAAATTGACTCAGGATCAAAAGCAATTCTTGGGTGCGCTCGACGGCAAAAGCCGGGATAACGACCTTTTCCCCACGGCCATAGCTGTAAGTTATCGCTTCCAATAACTCCTGTTTGCTGTCTTCCAGAGAACGGTGCAGCCGGTCGCCGTAGGTGGATTCCATAAAAAGATAATCGGCGTCAAAGATGGGTTGCGGGTCCTGGACTATCAGCTGATCTTTTTTGCCCAGGTCGCCGGAAAAGACGATTTTAATCGGCTCCTGATTTTTTTCCTCAAACCAAAGTTCCAGGCTGGCGGAGCCCAGGATGTGTCCGGCATTACGCAGCCGGGCTTTAATGCCGGGCGCCGGTTTCGTCATCTGGTCCAGGGCTATGGGCTGTAACTGCTTTAGAGCGTTTTCAGCATCGGCAACGGTATAAAGAGGCTGCACCGGTTTTTCGGCCCGGCGTTTGTTTTTACGGGTTTGCCATTCCGCATCCATTTCCTGGACATGGGCCGAATCCAGCAACATGATCCGGCAAAGTTCCGCGGTGGGTGCCGAAGTGATGATCGGGCCTTTGAAACCGTCTTTGACTAGTTTGGGAATGCGGCCGCTATGGTCGATGTGCGCGTGGGTCAGCAAAAGGGCCTGTAGGGATTTGGGATCGAATCCCCAAGCCTGCCCATTGCGGAGTTCCATTTCTTTGCCGCCCTGAAACAGGCCGCAATCCACTAGGATCTTATTCCCTTGGGCGTTTTCCACCAGAAAAGAGGAGCCGGTCACGGTGCCGGTTGCGCCGAGGCAGGTCACTTTGATCATAAATTACTCCTTCTTGAAAAAAGATTAGACAGGATGAATTTCATGAAAATATCATCCATTTTTCGTTTTTATCGTGATCGTTGTCGTAATCGGAATCGAATTTTTGTTTTGCGGCTAAAACCAACTCGATTACGACAATGCTACTATTTCTTCACAATCGACAGCCCTGAAAAAGCTTTACCCTCCGAGTACGGTTCTACACGAGGGATAATCTCTTGTTTTTAGGATATCAACAATTTGTTGTTGATAAATTTCTGATTGCCGCCAGCACTATATTGGCATTCCGGCATGTTTTGGGAGGAACCCAAAACATATCCCCGGTAAAAATCCTACCGGGGTGAAGATTATATGGTAAATGGACACTAACCCTACTTCGTCATTCCGGCATGTTGTTAGCCGGAATCCAGGTTTTCGGACGCTGATTCAGATAGATTCCGGCCTACGCCGGAATGACGTAACTAAACGTTCGATTACTATAATTTCGGCTGCCCTGAAAAGCCAGGGCTTTGCCCTCAGGTGAGCAGGGCTCCACCCTCGGGTAGCCAGGGCAGGGCCCTCGGGTAGCCAGGGCAGGGCCCTCGGGTAGCCAGGGCAGGGCCCTCGGGTAGCCAGGGCAGGGCCCTCGGGTAGCCAGGGCAAAGCCCTCGTGCGAGCCTCATCTTCCGGGTAGGGCCCCTGATGACACATCATAAGCCCTCTTCACCTATGCCTTCCAATAATTCAGCCGGATAATCATATTCCCGGCCCAAGTAATTAACAAACTTAATCGCTCCCTTTTCCGTTTGACGCATATAGTGAGGCAAAAGAGGCACTTTGCCTCCGCCGCCCGGCAAGTCGATCACATAATGAGGTAAGCAGAGACCGCTCAGATGGCCTTGCAGACGGCGCATGATCTTAAGACCGGTCGCGACCGGGGTCCAGAAATGGGCGGTACCGCGGGCCAGGTCGGCCTGAAAAAGATAATAGGGCCGCACCCGGATCTCGAGCAGTTTTTCCATCAAGGCACGCATGACCGGGGGATCGTCGTTGATCCCCTTAAGCAGCACGGTCTGGCAGCCCAGCCCAAGGCCGGCATCGGCCAGCCGGCTGCAGGCGGCCGCGGCCTGGGGTGTTATTTCAGAAGGATGGTTGAACTGGGTGTTGAGATAAAGCGGTTGAAAAGCTTTGAGCACCCTGACCAGGCCGGGCGTAATGCGCTGCGGCAGGGTGCAGGGCACCCGGCTGCCGATACGCAGAACGGCCACGTGCGGCATGGCGCGCAATTCACCCAGCAGGGCATGCAGTTCTTGATCGGAAAGGAGCAGAGGGTCTCCGCCGGAAAGCAGCACATCGCGGATCTCTTTATGGCCGCGGATATAGGCCAGCCCTTCCCGAATCGTTTTCTGGTCAACCAAGCCCGGCCGGCCCACTTTTCTTTTACGGTTGCAGAACCGGCAGTACATGGCGCATTGGTTGGAAACCAGCAAAAGCACTCGGTCCGGATATTTATGGGTCAAACCGGGGCAGGGGGAGAGCTCTTCTTCGCGTAGGGGATCTTCTTCACCGGCCGGGTCGTTGATTTCCCGCATATCCGGAACAGCCTGTTTAAAAAGGGGGTCGCCCGGGCCTTTGATCAGGCTGAAATAATAAGGGTTGATGCGCATGGGGTAGCGTGCGGCTACTTTTTGCAGGGCCGCTCCGTCCAGATCGAAATAAGGGGTCAGTTCTTGAGGGGAAGTAAAGCTGTCCGCAAGCAGTTGTTTCCAGGCGGGACGCTGCGGCGGATGCTTTTTAGGGGAAGACAATGTCGGGCTCCTTGATGAAATTTGTAACCATTTTGAGCGATAGCGCCTACGCGTCGTCCGGGGCCTTGCCCTGGTTGCACGAGGGCCTTGCCCTGGTTTTTCAGAACAGTTGCAGGGGCGACCGGTTCCTTAGAGACGATTTTTACGTCTCTACGTTGGGCGCCCCTACTAACAAAATGCCGGAATGACGAATTTTGCTACTGCGCAAAACAAAAAAATAAAATCCACTTAATCCCGCGAAACGCGGGATTAATCCTGTCTAATATTCTTAAACTCCATCGACAACAAATTGTCGATATCCTAAATATAAGAGACTAGTATGTATTTACGAGCGCCGAAGGATACCAGAAAATCGGGAATTTGCCAATTTTAACCTGTATGGGTTGACCGGCCCCAGCGCCAACTTATTGATTTATCGATTTAATTCAAAATATATTTTAATTTGACAGAATCGGTCAATGAAGTTACCATGAGGCGGTTTAATCGGGGAAGGGTGCGCCAAAAATGGAACTTTTTCAAGCTATTATCAGCCGGAGCAGCGCGCGGGCGTTTCTCGACAAGCCGGTGGAACGATCGTTATTGGAAAAACTTCTGGAACTGACCCTGCGGGCGCCTTCTGCCATCAATTTGCAACCCTGGGAACTATTCGTGGTGGCAGGGGAAGAGAAAAAACGTTTGAGCCGGGTCCTGGTCAAACGGCTCAAGGAAAGAAAGGTTTCTTGCGGTCCGGGCGCCAAAAGTCCGCTACCGGCCCATTTCACGAACCGTCAAAAAGAGTTATTAAAAACAATGCTGCCGGGTTTGCCGTCCGGCGTGAGCATTTTGGATTTCGTCAATGAAGGCAGCTGTCATTTTTACGGGGCGCCCACGGCCGTGATCGTCTGTATCGACCAGGCGTTCGGCAGTATTCGTTATGCGGATATCGGCATCCTGACGGGTTATTTGGTGTTGGCCGCTCAGGGCTTGGGGCTGGGGACCTGCCCGATCGGTTTAGTGACCGAGTTTGAAGAAGAGATCCGGGAGCAGTTGAATATTCCGGAGAACAAAAAAGTGATTATCAGCATCGCCGTGGGGTACAGCGACCCGTTGGCGCCGATCAATCAACCCCGGTCTAGCCGCGAGCCGCTGCAGGCCTTGGTTAAATGGCGAAGCTAAATAATTATTAGTTAGTAATTATTTTTGCGGTGAAAAATTTTATCCGGCTTGCGCAAATTTTAATTTAAAGAGTTCTAAAGGGGAAAAACATGGTTTTTCATTTCAAAAAATCGAATCCAAACAAAGATCAAATGATGATCACTTTTTTAGGCAAAGATACCAAATTCGAAGGTAAGCTGAAATTTCACGGCAATCTGCGCATTGACGGTCATTTTAAAGGCGAGATCGAATCGGACGGCAACCTGATCATCGGCGAAGACGGTATGCTAGAGGCCAATGTGCATACGGCCTATATTTCCATCCGGGGCGAGGTCTACGGCAATATCCATGCCGATCAAAGGGTCGATATTCGAGCGCCCGGCAAGGTTTTCGGGAATGTGATGTCGCCGACCGTGGTGATCGATGAAGGCGTTATTTTTGAAGGCCAGACCCGTATGTATCATGCCAAGGACGCGGCGGAAAAGAAACAGGTCGTAGTAGGCGTCAACGAATATACCGGCGGTCCGCCGCCCAATCTCACGGCCATTTACGGTTTTGTCCTGGACCAGCAGACCGGAAAACCGGTGCGCAACGCGGAAATCATCTGCAAGGGTCAGGACAAAAAAGAGACCCAAGCCAACTCTTCAGGCTATTATGAAATCGTCAATGTCAAAGACGGGCTTTGGATCATGAAGATCAAAGCCCGGGGTTATAAAACCGTTAAGACCAAGGTCGAAGTGATTGCCGGCGGCACTTATAAGCAGGTTTTCAACCTGGAACCGCGCAAAAAAGCACAAGAAGAAGATTTATTGCCGTCCGGCTGATCAGGGTGCGGATACTTGTATATTCGTCAATAATTTTGTTCTGGTTTTTATAATGAAGGGGGAAGGTAAAGCATCAGCCTATCTACCTGATCTGTTACGAATCTTGAATCTGAAATCTGGAATCTTTAACCGTGAACGGTGAACCCTGCAACTTTGAACCTGCGTCGTTTTAAAACAAAACAATAAAAAATCTCTACGGCTTGGCGTCACTGGAGTAATTTCAGAGTCTTCTGAAATTACGTCTTTTGCGCGAGAAATTTCCTAAATTCAT
>Ga0315288_10012670_pt1 | contig 10583 bp, 11 predicted proteins | sample YL17G11_20_MG_FD_203454 | JGI IMG/M metagenome (GOLD analysis project Ga0315288, IMG submission 203454) | Sediment microbial communities from Yellowstone Lake, YNP, Wyoming, USA - YL17G11_20 | ecosystem: Environmental > Aquatic > Freshwater > Lake > Sediment | place: USA: Wyoming | collected...
TTCCATGAACACCTCCGGATTTGATTTGGTGTTCACAGAATGACATGTGCGACTATTCGATTGTCAAAGAACTTTGTTTACGATGTGCTGGCACATTTTTCCGTTAACGATGTCGTGGCACTCAACAGCTTTGTAAATGCAGGGAGAAAGTATGGTTTTCCACGAGGACAATGAATTGCTCTTTTCTGAAGGTGATCTCTATACAGGGCTCAGGGCGCATTTGGATAAAGCCAAGGAAAAGGTTGATTCTTTACCAAAGGAGCAATTTATGGGAAATTCGGAAGAAGACCTTATAGAACACTTCTATTCTTCAATCGTCTTGCAGCCAATAACGCTCCATGAAGATGCAATGGTTATGGATCAGGAAGAAACAAAAACAGATGTCAGTCGCTGGCCTGACCGCAATCCTTTTAGAGATCCAGGTCCTATAATTGTAGGAGGGGTTAAAGTAACGATTTCGATTCCATTCACAGGCGATCCGCAATTCTGGAAAATAAAGCCAAGTTCGTGGCAATCCGTTTTCCCGCGTGGAAACATCCGCCATCCTGGACCTGACGGTATAGGTTATTTGAATATAGTTATCAAACAGCCAAGTGGCGAAGATCCTAAGAGAATTAAAGAGCTTTTGGATAATACGCTTAGCAGTATCAGATTTTATTTGGGTACTCAAAAAAACGAGATCGAGCAACACAATAAAAAATTATATGATTCAATTTGCCAAGCAATTCAAAAACGCCGAGAACGCATTAAGCCACATGATGGTATTGTAGAATTTCTGAAAATCCCTCTGAGGCGGAAAGAGGGGGCCCCTGAAATTCGACCGATCCCAGTGCAACGGAAATTGGTCCGCCCACTACCGCCGGTTCCAAAAGCAGACTATAAGCCAGAGCCAGGCATTACTACAGAAGATTTGGAGCATATCCTATCAGTAATTCGCCATGAAGGCAGAACATTTGAGGCCACCCCTAAAACTTTTGCAGTCCATGATGAAGAAGAATTACGGGATATTATTCTGGCTCATCTTAATGGGCATTATAAGGGAGATGCAACTGGCGAAACTTTCAGACGAAGCGGGAAAACAGACATTCGGATTGAAGATGAAAAAAGAGCGGCGTTTGTGGCCGAATGCAAGGTGTGGCGAGGCGCGAAAGAATTACATGACGCGGTTGATCAATTACTCGGTTATCTAACATGGAGGGATTGTAAAGCAGCAATCATTATTTTCAATAAACATAATGCCAAATTCACTGAGCTTCTTGAAAAAGTACCCGAAGCATTATGCAGCCATCCCTTGTTCAAAAAAGATTTGGGTAAGCAGCAGTATGGAGAGTGGCGCTACATCTTTATTCCCAAAGAGGATGAATTACGGCAGGTCACCGTTCACGTATTCTTGTTTAATTCTATGGAAGCCATCAGGGGAAAGAGATGCATGATGGAGGGGAACCCAAGGAAAGAAAGGAGAACTAGTGATGTTGAAACTGCTTCGGGTTCAGGGCTTCAAATCACTTGCTGATATTGAAGTTGAGTTCCCGGCCCTCACGGTCCTTTTCGGACCAAACGCCTCCGGAAAATCGACTCTTCTGGATGCGTTGCTCGTTTTATCCCGGGTCACTACGGAGCGCACCCTTGCCGATGCCTTAGGCGAAATGAGCCGCCATGTCCAGCGAATTGAGGCCAAGAGATTTTTAAAAAGTCGCTCCGAACACTCTCATTTGGCTCCCCAAAGCCAGCTGGTTCAAGACGCAATCGACGCTATTCTTTTCCGCTGCTATGGCCTTTCAGATGACGATGCCAAATACATTTCGCGAAGACTTAAGGAAATGTTGTGAACAAACACCCGAACTTTTAAGATGTTGGTTTATCAATGGAGGCGAACTTCTATGAAAAAATGCCGAGAAGAGATACTAAAAATTCTCCAGAAGAAAAAAAAGGCCCTCCAGAGTTATGGTGTTCAAAGCCTGAGTCTTTTTGGGTCTTGCGTACGTGGAGAAGAAACCGAGGCCACCGATTTGGATTTTGTGGTCGAGTTCAAAAAAAATTCCTTCGACGCTTACATGGACCTGAAGATATTTTTGGAAGAACTTTTTGGGTGCAATGTGGACCTGGTACTTGCGGATTCCATCAAGCCAAGACTCCGCGAGACGATTTTGCGGGAGGCAGTTCATGTCCCGGGATTATAAGGTTTACCTGGAAGACATCCTGGAGGCAGTTCAAAAGATTCAGAAGTACACGGAAGGTTTTTCCATCGATACTTTTTCGCGGGACTCCAAAACCCTCGATGCCGTAGTGCGAAATTTAGAAATTATCGGGGAAGCCGCTAAAAGAATACCTGATGAAATCCGTTCAAAGTATCCGGGCATAGAATGGAAAAAGATCGCCGGGCTTAGAGACATTCTTATCCATGAATATTTTGGTATAAACGTAGAAATTATCTGGGACATTTTACAGAAAAAACTGCCGGCCTTGGAAAAAGAAATCAAAAAGATCCTCTCCGAATAAAGAACCGTGAACATTCCCTACGTAATTATATTCATTGTGAGAGAGAAACACCGAGGGTGATTCCGGAGGGAGTTGATATTTTCTCCATCCAGGAAAAGACTATCGAAAATATTTTACAGTCAGAGGAAGAGAAAAAGGCGATAGAAGCTGCCCCCAAGATCGTAGACCCTGCCCAGCAGTTAGTTGCCACAGCCATTCAAGAATACCTGCACCACCCGGAGATGGACCGGAATGAACTGATCAGCCTGATTGGCTTTATATCCCGTCCCTTACCGAGGATCTACGGACGAAAAATCCTCGACACGGTGGAGGCTGGCGAGGCAGGCAAAAGTCTTTTCAAGACCATCGAAGAAAAAGGAGTCATTGGTCTGGGCTGGGGGGAAAACGATTACCGGGAGCCAACCAATTCGAAACGCCCCGTACGGAAGCCGGAAGATCTGGATGGACCGAAGATTCGGGTCGTAGATTCCCCGATTTTTATCGACACCTTCAGGGCCCTCGGAGCAAACCCGGTTTCGGTCAACTGGTCAGAGACGCTCACCGCTCTTCAGCCAGGGACCGTAGATGGGCAGGAAAATCCCGTCTTATCGATCATCATTCCTTATAAACCGTGGGAGTTCAATAAAAATATACCCGTCCGGCATTACACCATCGACCCTTTGATCCTCGGGGTCAGCAAGGAAACATGGAATAGCTTAGATCCCAAAGATCGGGAGATCGTGGCCAAGGCTGCCCAGGAGGCCATGGCCTGGAATAAGAAAGAAGCGCGCAAAGGTCTGGAAGGGAGCACAGAGGCCATCGATATGCTGAAAAGCAAGGGAATGGAGGTGGTCATCCTAACAGCGGCGGTGAAGGCTTTTTGACTTCATGAGGGGGCCCAGATCCAGCGAAGGCCACCTTTCCGTTCTTGGGTCACGCAGATGTGGCCATCGCGAAGATGAGGGTCCAGATGCCGCTCAACTTCCTCCGCAGGCATTCCTAAAGGGGAAGAGAGGGCCTTGGCTAGACTTGTGATCCCCTTCGCATCCGATCCAGGTGGAAGACTTCCAAACCGTTCTAATATCTCCTCTCCGATCAATCGCCTCAGGAAATTCCAGTGCCGGTGGCGATCAAGCTCCTCGACTTGCTCCTTATTAAGGATCCCCCGGCCTTCTCCTTCCAGAAGATCCTTCAGATATTGGCGTACGCTTCGATGATACCGGCCCACAGCCCTGTTTAGATGCCATGGGCCTACTTCAGGAGTCGCTGTCAGGGGGCGCCCCTGCCCATAAAAACGCCAGTCATTGGAGAGGATACGGATCCCCCATGCGGCGGCTTGCTCTCTAATCTCGGTACCCACGTAAGGAGTGAGGAGGTTAAGGCTGTAGGGTACCTGTAAAGAGTCTGCGAACTCCAAAGTCTGACGCAAGGTCTCCGGGGTTTCACCGGGGAGGCCCAGCACGAACGAAGCTAAGACCCCGATGCCGGCCCGGCGGGTCATCTCTACAGCCCGGCGAGTTTGATCGGGGGTGATCCCTTTGCGGATCCGGCGTAAGATCTCCGGGCAACCGCTCTCTGCACCGAAGAGGATTCTCTCACATCCCGTTTTCCGCATCCAGGCCAGGAGTTCCGGGTCCACGGTATCCACCCGGGCATAGGCTCGCCACGCCAGGGAAAGACCTCTGTGACCCAGCTCCTGGCAGATGGCCAAGGCCCGGTCTCTGCGGAACGTAAAGAGGTCATCTTCCACCCGGATCCGCCGGAATCCAAGTTTTACCAGAGCCTCCATTTCATCTGCGACGGCTGTAGGGCTGCGGAATCGCCCACTTGCCCCGACCATCTTTCGCCCCACACAGAAGACGCACCGGTGAGGGCATCCTCTGGAGGTGATCATGCTCGCTCCGTCCCCAAAAGCCCGGTACTGGGAGAGTTTCAAGAGATGCCATGCGGGCCTGGGCAACCTGTCCAGATCTTCCCGAAAGGGGCGAGGAGGATTTCGCTGCAGGGTTCCATCGGGCTTCCTCCAGGTGATCCCCAAGAGGCCTTCGAAGCTACCCCCTCGCTTCACCTGCTCCGCCACCTCCAGCAAAGTCTCTTCTCCTTCCCCCCGGATGATGGCGTCTACCCAGGAATGATTCCGCAGGATGGGTTCATCGTCAAAAGAAACGTGGGGTCCACCCCATACGGTAACGGCATGAGGGCAAAGGCGTTTGACTGCCGTAAGGATCTTCGAGGCGACCGGAAGATTGAGGGAGAACGAAGTGATTCCCACAACCCCGGGGTTCAAGCGCTGAAGGGTTTTCTTCACCCGGCTGATGGGTGAGCGGCAGAGTTGAATATCTTCGAGAACTACCTGATGCCCTGCCTCTTCCAGGCGAGCACCTAAGTAGAGCAGTCCAAGAGGCATGGTGAGACTTTCACAAACCGGGTAGGGAGGATTGATAAGCAAAATGCGCATGAATTTAACAGATAAATGATTGGGGAATTGAGGAATTAAGGGATTGAGGAATTAGGAAGAATAAAGAAATGAGAAGTCTTCTAATTCGCCATGCCTCAATTCTTTAGTTGTATTTAGATCGGATTGAATGCCCCCAGACTTTCCAAGTGATCTAGCATTTTGAGGTAGCGCGTATCCCTTTCTCGGAGAATTTCTTCTTCGCTCCGCCCCCCATAGTCATAGACGCCCTTGGAGGTGCTCGCTCCCAGGTGTCCTCGCTTTACCTTATCCTCGATGAGGGGGATGCTCATCCCTAAGCTTTTCAAGACGTCATCCACCAACTTGAGTCCCGTGAAATCCAGACTCTGGACCACCCCAACGATGGGAAGCCGGATCCCCAGACTCATTTTCACGGCCAGATCAATCTGTTCGGGGGTTGCCCAGTCATTTTCCATCATCTCCAGGGCGGAAAGGATTATGGCATTCTGAATCCGGTTGACAATGAAGCGTTGGACAAATTGTTTCATCACCAGCGGCCTCTTGCCGATCCTCTCCATTAGCTTGGCGGTAAATTGGAGAACTTCGGCAGAGGTCTTCGGCCCCGGGACTACCTCCACCAGGGGAATGATATGAGGCGGGGCAAACCAGTGGGAAACTACCACGCGGGAGGGGTCTTTGACTGCGACCAGGTTAAAGATATCCAACGCAGAGGTGTTGCTCGCCAGAACCGTCTTCTCTGGACACGAATCCTCCAGTTGCTTAAAAACTTTTTTCTTTACTTCTGGAATTTCAATCACCGCCTCCAGGGCAAAGTCGACTCCGCTGGCCGCAGCCGCAAGATCTGTGGTGGGGTGGATTCGGTCGAGAATGGCCGGGATTTCTTTTGCCGCCACCTTCCCATAATCAGCCAGAGTTTTTAGGTTCGAATTCACTAATTGGATCGCATGGTCCAAGATCTCTTCTTTCAAATCGACCAGACTCACCTCGATACCAGACTGAGCGAAGACTTGAGCGATGGAATGACCCATGACTCCTGCCCCAATAATGGCCACCCGCTTTACGTCCTGGGGGTTCATGCGTTACCTCCTTTTTATTTTTGCCTCTAAGGATTGATTCTGGATGGCTTCGCCTTTTGAACTTAAGAAATCTGGATCCGGGAAAATTGATTTTTCATTGCCATATTAAATATTATTTTCCCTATAGTCAATGAATGAATGTTTCTTCCCCCTTTCCCTCATTTCCCTTGCGCCAGGGCTACAACGAGAGTTAAAACTTAAAAGGGAAGGGATCGGATGATTAACCACGGCCTAATTGTTAATCTTGGAAGGGTTGACCCAAGGGAAGTTCAAGTTCACAAGTTCACAATTGTCTTGACATTTCAAAGCCTTTGAAATAAGTTTGGAAAAATCTGTCTTTCCCGTTCGAGAGTCAATCCAAAAGAACAACCTTAACCTTCTTGTGATCTTTATGAGAAAGAAATTTCAGAAGATGTCGAATCGCCGCTTCCAAGGATGCTTTTCCCCCTATGGGAGGTTTTCTTCCTTTTATCCAATCCCCGGGAACTTTTCCGGCAGGAGGGGTAAATTCGACTATATTTTGAGGTAGGAATCATTTCCTATCAGGGGAGGGCAAAATGGCTTTAGAGAAGAGCTGGCATAAATCATACGCCCCCGGCGTACCCCAGGAGATCGAGTTTGAAAGGGTTACCATGCCCGAAGCTTTAACGAGGAACGCCAAGCAGTTTTCGAACCACACCGCGCTTTTGTACATGGGGAAGAAGATTTTCTATCCGGAACTTGAAAGACTTGTTAACCGTTTTGGTCGGGCTCTTATGGATATGGGGGTGAAGAAAGGTGATAAGGTGGCCATGTTACTCCCCAACATCCCCCAAATCGTGATCGCGAATTACGCCACCTTCAGGATCGGGGCCGTGGCCGTGATGAATAACCCCCTTTACACCGAGCGGGAGCTGGAATATCAGCTCAACGACTCTGACTCTAAAATCCTCGTTACCCTGGACTTGCTACTTCCCAGGGCACTGATTCTGAAAGGAAAGACCAAAATTGAAAAGATCATTACCTGCCATATCAATGATTATCTCCCTTTCCCCAAGAAGCAGCTCTTCCCGATGGTCAAAAAGCAGATGTATAGGAAGGTGGGGGCGCAGAAGGATGTTTATCAATTTTTAGATCTCATTAGAAAATATCCTGATGGACCTTTGGAAAATGCCGCTGGCTGGGACGATCTGGCGGCTTTCATCTATACGGGGGGGACTACGGGTGTGAGCAAGGGGGTTATGCTAACCCACTCCAATCTCTCCTGCAATGTCCAGCAATTTGGCGTCTGGTTTCCGGACCTTAAAAAGGGGGAGGAGAGCGTGCTGGCCGTTTTCCCCTTTTTCCATTCCGCGGGATTTACGGCGATCCAAAACTATTCCCTTTGGGCGGGATTCAAGAATATCCTGCTGCCCCGCCCCGAACCTGGGAGCATCATAGAAATGCTCAAAAAATTCAGGCCCCATTTCCTCCCCGCAGTCCCTACCATCTTCGTGGGCCTTTTGAACAGCGAGGAATTCCGGAAAATGGACCTCTCTTTTATCAAAGGTTTCTTCTCGGGTGCGGCCCCCTTAGCCGCGGACACGATCCAGCAGTTGAAGGATTTGACCGGGGCGACCATGTTGGAGGTCTATGGGCTAACAGAGACGGCCCCGATCGCCACGGCAACACCCTGGGGAGGGAAGATAAAGCCAGGCACGGTGGGGGTACCGGTGCCCAATACGGATGTGAAGGTCGTAGATGTAGAAACAGGAAAGGAGGAAATGAAGCAAGGGGTTCCCGGTGAGGTAATTATAAAAGGCCCACAAGTGATGAAGGGGTATTATAAGAAACCTGAGGAAACCGCAGCCGTATTAAAAGAAGGCTGGCTCTATACGGGCGATATTGGGTTCTTCGATGAGGATGGTTACCTATCCATCGCAGACCGAAAGAAGGATATGATTATCGCCAGCGGGTATAACATCTATCCCCGGGAGATCGATGAGATTCTCTTCGAGCATCCCAAGGTTCTGGAAGCCTGCGCCATAGGGATTCCCGATGCCTACCGGGGCGAAACCGTCAAGGCCTTTATCGTGGTAAAGCCCGGGGAAACTCTTACGGAAGAAGAAATAACCCAGTGGTGCAAAGAAAAATTGGCAGCTTATAAAGTTCCCAAGATGATCGAGTTCGTCGATGCCCTCCCCAAGAGCGCTATAGGCAAGATTTTAAGGCGGGAAGTCAAAGAGATGGACAAGAAGAAAAAAGAAGGAAAGGAGCAGAAAAAATGACGAGTAACAGAACAGGATTATTATTCATCCCAATTTTTATGGTCGTTTTAACATTCGCGGGTACTGCCTTTGCAGATAAAGCCTCCGTGTCCATTGAAGCACCCGCCGATGTTGCCAAGGGATCTGAAATAACGATCCGGTTGACGGTCACCCACAGTGCCAGCAGTTATTTTCATCATGTGGAATGGCTAAAAGTTTGGGTAAACAACCAGGAGTTGACCAGGTGGGACTATTCCGCATCAAAAAGACCGGAGGACACTACCTTTACGAAGGAGATAAAATATAAGGTCGATGAGAATATAGAGATCAAATCCGAAGCCAGCTGTAATATTCATGGAAGTAAAGGCCCGGCCACCTGGAAAGTGACCGCAAAAGAGTGAAGGGTGCCAGAAAGTTCACTTGCCTTACTTTAGGCACCTTAGCTCACTTTTGGCACTTTAGGCATTACCTTAGAGATGGAGGCCTTTGGTTATGAAAATAGGGGGCATTTCGATCATCCTGATCCTGGGAATCTGTAACTTTGCTTTATTGCTCTGGCAACTCAGCTCGGGATTGCGATGGATAAGGGTACCTTTTGGGGTCCATAGAAAAACTGGAATCACTTTGTTTATTATCGCTATCATTCATGGCACCCTGGCAATCCTGGCGGATTAGGTTTTTTCAAGGCAGTTCCCTTTTTTGCTCGTTTCTTTTTCCTGTTCACCGGATTTAAAACTCTGTGGCCGCTGTGGTTAATCTTTTCAAGGTGATTCAGTCAGGAAAAATTTTTGCGGGTCGAAGAGGCGGAGAAGGGCAACCTCTTCGGCAGTCGGCAGGCTAATGGTTCTCAAATTGGGGGCAATCTTCAAGTTCCAGGTGCACTGAGATTTAATCGAGCGAACGGTTTCTTCTGCCGAAGCTTTTCCATCCTGGATGATCCCGGTGAGGAAGAATTCCTGGTGGTCATCCACTTTTTCAAAAAGGCCGAGGGTGGAGACCAACGTTCTCACGCGCTCTCCGGGAGCAGTAATGTAAGGAACCTGGGCCACAAAGCGGAGGGGTGAATGGGGAACAGTGACCAAAACCCCGGAGGCCCCGGAGGCCACGTCATTGCCGCCCCCCGAACCGGTGATCAAAATATTCGGGGGAACAACCGTGGAATTCAAATTTCCGAAACGGTCCACTTGGGCAGCACTCAACGCACCCAGGCAGCGCTGGTTCTCTCCGCCCATTAGAAGACCCAGAACTTCCGGAATGTCTGTAAGCATTTTACAGGTGGGAATGTTAGAAAGGTTGAAGATGAAGGGATCAGTCGGGCGAGGAAGGTAGCCGAAAAAGCCGATCTCGGCCATGACGTCCACTTCGCAACCCTCTTGTCGCAAGAGGTATGTGGCCAGCCAGGCTGCCAGGTTGGAAGCCCCGATCCCGGCCAAAAGAGTACGGTAACCTTTTTGCTTTACCCGGGAGATGATTTCTCGGGTGGCCCCGATGACCATCCGTTCCATGGCATTGGCAGGGTCATCGGCCCGCAGTTGAGAACGAATGGATTCCAGATCGTCTTGCCAGGACTCTGGGTGGGCCTTTTCCTTCAGGGCTACCAGTCGCTCGCGTCCGAGCTTTGCCAGGTAGGTAGATCGTTCTGGACAGGCCAAGACCCATTCTTTCATCCAGGCATCCAAGGTTTCGTTTTTCTTGCACGCCTTCCTCAGCTCAACGATGAAAGGGTTGTCTACGGCGTATCCTTCGATCCCCGCAATTTCATGAGTACTGCAGCCACTGGGGTGGCCGCCGAATGGCACTTCGGAAACACTCAGGACTCGATATCCCGGCAAGCGTACAAAACCAGCATGTTTCCGGAGAAAATCCGTGGACACGATCTTTTCCACTGTGACGATAACTCCTCTCTTACTGGCCAAAGCACCATAGAGATTCTCTCCATAGGGGGGAGCAAAGAGAGTATTCCCCTGAGAGTCGGCAGCCAAGCCATGATAAAAAGAGAAGTCAGGGGCTAGGCTATGCACCAGGCCGATACGCCCTTTTTCCCCGAACGGGTCCTCCAGGGCCAGAAAATGATCCCGGTTGTCCGCTTCCATGCTACTTCCCAAGATCGAACGAGTGGGGAGAAACCCGATGCCCATAGCCCCGGCCTTAAGACGCTGGACAAGGGAGAGTAACGACCAGTGCTCCGCTTCCATCCGCCCTTCCCGGAAAGCCTTTTGGAAGACCGGGTTGGGCCCGGGCGATGGGTAAGTATCGCCTATGTAGGTAGTGACCGCCTTTCGCAGCAGGTCAGCATGTACCAGCAAGGAATAAACACTAGATTATAGATTCCTAATTAATATTGCAATATAGAGGCTGTTGTGGTAT
>Ga0315288_10012671_pt1 | contig 10582 bp, 9 predicted proteins | sample YL17G11_20_MG_FD_203454 | JGI IMG/M metagenome (GOLD analysis project Ga0315288, IMG submission 203454) | Sediment microbial communities from Yellowstone Lake, YNP, Wyoming, USA - YL17G11_20 | ecosystem: Environmental > Aquatic > Freshwater > Lake > Sediment | place: USA: Wyoming | collected...
TGGCCATTCTATTGGGTGCCATCCCTTACGTTTCTGTCTAAGATAGCTGATCAGAACAGGTTGGGAGAAGCCCAAGGAACTCTCAACTCAATGATTGGACTAGGAAACGTGTTGGGTTCACTATTTTCAGGATATCTAGTTACAATAATGAATTATCAATTGAACTTCGTCTCATCAGTAATAATGATGATTATTGGATTTGGCTTGATCGCCGACGTCTTGAGCTAGCCTCTTAGTTTTTGAAGCCCTCATGATGCTGAGCAGAGCGCTCACTATTCACAGCGGCTTCTTTTCACGCGATTTATGGGGATGCATATAGACGCATGAAAATTACGTGGCTATGATTGATTAGGTTTCAATGTGGAAAAAACTAGGTCGAGGCTGTTAGAGTGTGAATAAACCAATGATCTGTCTTGGAGTCTGCGAACACTTTATCCTGACTGAGCATCTTGAAGAAGGAATCTGCCACCGATGCAGAAGTTAGCGCGCGCTTCGCGATCCTATTGTCCTGCGGGTAGCCAAGGCCAGAGATTCCATCCAGCATTCTATCTGTTGTTCTTGGGTAGTTGCGTCTGACAGAAGAATTCCTGACAAATGAAATCATCAAGCTGCTTAAATAGACACTCATGATAGTCTTGGGATGCAAGTGATCAATTTTGTCTTTGAAAGAACGTCTAATCGATGCAAGCAAAACCTTGCCGGCGACTTTTGAAGAGCAGAAAGACGGTACACTTAAGCTCGAATTCAAAGTTGCAGAGAGGAAAGTCTTCCTCTCCAAGAAGACGTTGACATACAGGGCCAAGCTGCGAGTAGATGAGGCCTACAGGGTTGTAAAGCTCTTTGAGATCTTGAAGGAGACAGGCCTAGGAGTCTCAAGCGGAGACTCCGACATGAGTCCAGGATTCGGATTCAAGGTAGAGACCTACAAGACCACAGGCAAACAGAGAGAAGGAACCATAGAAGAATTATCCAAATTGTTCGGGAAAGACTACAAATACTCATGGGATTACTCAACCGTCAGAAAAATGGTTGAGCAAGAAGCAAACAAAATGGGATATGCCCTTTCAGTAGTCCTATTAGAGAAATCAGTCTGAACATACAAAGCACCGCTAAATGACAATCAAGATGATCTTACAGCGCGCGCTACGCACGAGATTTTCAGATTAGAGGTCTTCGCCCCACCACTTCTGCGGGCTCATCTGTTTACCATAGCCGAGTAGGTCATCTAGCTTCACGAGCAGCCGTCTAGTTCCTGAGCTGCCGTTTATCGCCAGCCACTTCGCAAAAGAGAACAATGCTCCGTTAGGCTTGTTCCAGGGGCAGACTCTGATGCAGACACCGCAGTTTGTGCCTCCAGCAGCAAAGTAGTTTCGGCACCTTTCTTGATTGTTAATCCATCTAAGGGCGCCCTTGTTCTCCGAGATGCCTGGAGCCCCTACGTCATTCTTCTCTTCACCATAAGTTCTCGACCCGTGCGGAATAGCTTGGGCTGGGCAAAAATTGGCGCACTTGCCGCATTGAGAACAGAATTCGTGAACACCGAAGGTTATGGGTTTATCGATGGTCAGCGGAAGATCTGTGATTACCTTTGCGAGCCTCAGTCTGGGGCCGTACTCTGGGGACATGAGGCATCCACCGTGCCTTGCATCCTCACCAATGCCTGCATCGATTGCCAGAGGAACGTTCAGGGCTGTGTCATTAGAGCTGGGAATTGCGTTGAAGCCGAGTCCACGAATGAACTCAGAAAGTGAAGCCACTGTCTGAATCACGGTCCTGTAGCCGTACATCAGGGTGCCTGCAAAGGCCACAGCTGTGGGGGCAGTCCTCATCGAATCATAGTCCATCTCAAAACCAAGCGAGATAACGTACTTCATCTCCTTGGGTATTACCTGGGTTCCGTTCTCTAGCTGAGTCGGCTTTGGATACTGTTCAAAACCTGGCTCGTCACTGAAGACTATTCGTGGGTTTCGGTGGGGGCGAGATCTATTGTCGTACCAGTTTGAGTAGACCCATCGTCTGTCAAGCAAGGTCAACCGGACAAGGGAGGCGCCGAACCAGATGCCCAGTTTCTTGATCAGCCTAGTCATCTTCGCCTCGTCAACATGTTCGATTCTCTTGATTCCGATGTCTTCGTAGGTCGGCCTTCTCAGAGGGGACCAAGAGAGAAAGCCGGAGTTTGGATAGTTGATGTCTGTGCCGAGTGTGCTGGCAATGGTGTAGGCGGCGTCAGCCAACGCATAATCATAGAGAGTGTAACCTGGTACGCCCTTCTCAGCAAGAGCACGCATGTTCTGTTCTTCGGACATTCTTAGCTTATCGCAAATAGTGGGATCCCATGATGGTCTACCTATAGTCAGGTTATTCTTCTGATTGAAGCGGCGATATTCGCCTCGGATTTCATAGGTGGGTTTGTCCAACTCTCTTACGCCCAAGCGCATGCGGAAAGAGCTTTGGGCTTTCAGAACCTCATCAATCGGTCTTAACTGGGATTCAAGATTGGCAAAGCTTGACTGTTTCTTCCTGAGCAGAAAGCCCAGCGAGCCAGCAACCTCTAGTGATGGTCTTTCTGACAAGGTACCGTGTCTCTGATCAGTTTTCGCAGGACTATTCGATAAGCAAAGAGATACACTCTTAACTTTTTCTTGCGGGCGCTGGAATATTCTTCAGAAGAGGGAAGGGAGTGAGTGTAATCCCGGCGATCTAGGTAGTCTTTTTTCTCTTCGGCACGGGTTAATGCTTAATAGAAATCATTAAAGTGCCATGCGTATGGAAAGGCTCCTCTGTTTGCCTCATCGAGTGCGTGAATCCACTTGTTACGTCAACGGATTGGAGGATATTCTAGACTGGAAAGGCGCCGACTACGTGGAGCATCTGCTTTCTGTTGTTGGTGGGATGGCTGGCTTCACTTATCTTCGATTCAAGAGGGCAGATCCACCATGCATGGTCTATTGGGGTGCAAACACAAAATACCTCATGAGAGATCTCTCGAGGCTTATTGGATTCAAGGAAACTGTGATTGAAGGCAAGAGTTTCAAGAACACTTTTTCGAAGCTTAAGGAGTCCATTGATAATGGCCAGCCGGTAGTGGCGGGCGCACTTGACATGTACTATCTGCGTTACTATCGAGCATTGTACAAAAAGCGGCATCTTCCTATTCACTACGTACTTGCAGTCGGATATGATGACGATGAAGGCGTTGTCTTTGTTCATGACTGCAGCAAAGAGAAAGTGCAGAAGATACCGTATGATGAGTTTGAAAAATCCCTTGACGTGAAAGTCCCCGGCATGAGCAAGAGGAACACAATCAGAACGTTCTCTCTTCCTGAGACGATTCCTTCCGAGTTCGAGGTTGCGAAGAAAGGGTTCTCATTTAAGGCTGAAAGGTTTCTTCATCCTCCTGTGAGGCTCTTCGGCCTTCCTGCTATGCGTAAACTGGTGGATGAAATACTCGAGTGGGATGACAAGAGGTGCTTTGAGCACATGGTGACCTACGCGACAACGCCGCCCACACTTCCCAAGCGACTCGAGAATAGTCATGGAATGCGTTTCTGGCAAGCGTCAGTCCTTGAAAATCTTGGAAGGAAATATCAAGTCAACAACTGGGTCGAATCATCTAGGATGTTCAGACAATCAGGCGAGAAGATCATTAGTCTGTGTGAAGCAGCTTTGAGGATGGACAAGAAAACCGTATCCGAGATCCTCGTGCAAATTGCTGATCTCGAGCAAAGAGGATACGAACTGCTCAAAGGTCGTAAGTTATAGCATCCGCTTGAGGATCGTTTGTCGAGATCCGGGAAGGTACGCGCTTGCAGGCTAAGCCGTTGTGGCACCTTTACCGAAAAAGCTTCTAACTTTCGGCGTGTTCAAGTAGAATATTGCCGCCAGATCAAGGATCAGTGTGATGAGGCCCAAGATGTTTCCTCGTGCCATGTTGACTACGGCGAAGATGGCGCCTATTACTGCGAGGATGAGTGTCCCTGTCCACGCCCAACCTTGAGCAGTCCACAATCCATAAGCCATGACAAGCTGAACAAATCCTATTATCATTAAGATCAAACTGAGAATCATCAGGATCGCTTCCTGCCTAATTCGGAATACTGTCATTTCAGCAAGACCGAGCAGAAATGCGCCTCCGACAATCCCCAGTATCCCGGAAACCACTTCAAGAATCGCCAGAATTGTTACGCCGACAGGTCTAATTTGACTCGACATATGATGTCACTTTGCCCATCTAGTCACCCGTTCCACTTTTTAAGAAATACTTTAGCGCATGCTACCGTAACAATGTTACACAACGCTATTTATTCACCAGAGCATGGGTGAAAGCCGGTGATGAATATGGCAAATCCTTTAGCCTTTTTTGGACTTTGGAGAGGGATGATTGGAACAGCAGTTGCGATTGTCATGATATATCTTCTCTTCAAACTGTCTCAATTAGTTGACGCCTATAAAGGCAAGATTCAAAGAGAGCGCAATTGACCGAGAGGTCCCGCCCGAATCTGACCAAGAGCAACTGAGCAAACGTAGCTTACGGTCATGTCGCCATCGCCCTGAGCTTTTCTTTCGCCACCTCTTTTTGCAGAAGTTCGTTTGCTTCTGCAAGTTCTTCATCTGTAATGCCAATTCCCGAAATGATATACTCATAGGCCGACGGAAACCCTACCTTACACTTTGCGACCAGGGACAGAACTTCAACTCCAATAACCAGAGCACCTCTTCGATCCATATGCTCAGTCACCACAGAAGTCTGTATGACCTCATCATCTATATGGGGTTATAGATGACTTGCGGCTATTGGCGATCACACGGATATGATTTCTGTGACATGGGCACCTATGTTGGAGCTATGATTTTTCAATTCAACTTGAGTGATGTCTAATCTTTGGTATTGCTGGTTATCCTGGCTGGAGGACAATTAGAATCTCGCCCTAAACTGTATACCACGTTGCCGGTCCTGTTAATCTTCAATTCAACGGCTGCATGGGCAGAACTAAATTCTCTATTGCACGCGCTCGCTTCTTCAATAGCGTAACATTGTTGCACAAGTCTCATATACCCAGTGCCTCCACCAGCTGCATTCCGCAGCAAAATCGTTTAGTGTTTGATACAAAAGGGAGTCTTTCAGAACCAGTTAATATAAACGTCAACAAATAAGGAAGTTAGATTTGTTATGCCTAGCCCGACTATTGTGCCTCTAATAGTTGCTGGAATTATGATGGGCATAGTCCTCCGCACTACAAAAGCACACGTGAGTGGGAAGTTCATAATCGTGGGATCTCTGCTCGGAGGATTGGGGAACCTCGCTAATGCAGTCCTTCTGTACCTTTTCCAAGGCCAACAAACTAGCCAGGCTTTGCCACAAGCCATACCTCAGGCCACACCTCGTGCTTTTGCGGGTAGTCAAATGATGACTGCTCAAAGTTTAACCTCTTTCTTAGTTGTTTCTTTCATTATTGGCACATTGATGATTTTGCTAGTTTTCGTTTCAGCCCGTTTGATTATGAGAGTACGTGGGAGAAAAATCGTTGAAGAGGAAGAACAACAGCCCAGCGATTGAGACCAGAGATTTAGTAAAGATCTATAGAATAGGCGGAATACGTTTTGAGGCCTTACGCGGGGTTTCGATTAAGATCGAGAAAGGTGAGCTTGTTTCCATACTGGGGCCTTCAGGAAGTGGAAAATCAACTTTGCTTCATCTGATGGGGCTACTTGACAGACCGAGCAGCGGAAAGGTGCTGATTGAGGGACAAGATACCTCTAAGATGAGCGAGGAAAGACTTGCAGTAATGAGGAATGAACGCATAGGCTTCGTCTTCCAATCTTACAATCTGATCCATCGACTGAATACCGTAGAGAACCTTGAGTTACCTCTGATTGCTCAAGGCGTTGATCCGGTAGAACGTAAAGACCGCGCGATAAATATGTTGAGTGAGGTTGGTCTAGCTTCCAAAAGCCTGAACCGGCCCGCTGAGTTGAGTGGCGGGGAGCAGCAAAGGGTAGCAATCGCTCGTGCTTTGGCAACAGATCCCGCTATTGTTTTGGGCGACGAGCCGACAGGCAACCTCGATAGCAAGACTGCCGCGCAAATCCTGAAAATTATTGTTGATGTCAATAAGCGTTTGAATACAACTTTTGTTCTGGTGACACACAATATTGAGATCGCATCCGAAACTCATAGACGAATAATTCTCCGCGACGGATTAATAGAACGAGAAGAACGTAGTTAATGGTGAATAAGACTTGGTTAACGCGCGCAGAAACATCCAGATTTTAATCGTTGTTCTGATTGCATGTAACATGCAATTCATTGGGGTGAAAGATGTTAGCAGAGTCTCAGCGCAACCCCCACCTTATCCACCATTAGCCCCTTCGTTATTGAAGGTTGTGAACACCTTGTGGGGCTCCTCAAACTCAAACTCTTCAATATACGCCTCTCCTGGTGACATGAACATCCCGCTCTATGTGACCGTTCAGAACATCGGCAACCGTACAGTGACAGGCCTTAGCGAGACGCTGCTTCTACAGGAACTGTTTACGAACACATCCGGAGGCCAAACTGTCCAAGCATATTACGGACAGGACATATTGCCTGGCTTAACTGCGACAACTCACTTCATCCTGAACATAGACAGAAATGCAAGCCTCGGAATACACATCCTGAAGATGGAAGCCAACTATCTCCAGGTAGTTAGCGGAGTCGGAGCAACACTCTACCTAAATCAGAAAGTAAACATGGATCTTCCTGTTCTTGTTACGGGAACAACTTATTCAAAGATATATTCCGTAGCCGTCTACCCAAGTGAGGTTACACCGGGCGGGAACGTCACAATATCAGGAACCATTGTGGACACCGCAACCTTACTCCTGTCCAACACAAACATTTCATTCTCTTCACCAGCTTTCTCTCGAGGAACGTTCATATTTGTTGGAGAAGCTGACCCGAATGTTCCAAGGCCCTTCAGCGTCACAATGCAAGTCAAGCGGACAGTTGCTGTTGGAAGTTATCCCGTGGAAATATCTGCTTCATATCTTGATTCGTTGGGCGTAAGTCACATTGATTCTGCCAAGACAACTTTGCAAGTCATCGAACTGGTTCGCACACCTGCTCCAAGTACTACTGAAAGAAACCCGATTCAAATAGTAATAACTGCCCTTTGGGGTATCTTCAGATTCTTCTTTGGTTCCTATGGTTCCTTCGGGGCATTGTTCTTTAGAGATTTTACAAGTGGTATGTAGCCTTTGCGGATTTCCGACTATTATCACATGGCCTTTAAAGCATTGAAGGATCGAAAACTTCGCAGTGCCCTCACGATACTCGGAATAGTCATCGGCTGCTCCCTTATAGTTGCGCTGGTAGCTTCAACCAGCGGCCTCACAGCAAGCGTCAGCAGCCAAATCGAGAAGATAGGAGTCACAACACTAAACGTTTTCTCAACCTCACAGCGAACTCCCATCACTGATGATGATATAAGGATAGTCAGGAGTTTCGTTGGTGTAAAAGATGTTATTCCTTATTTCTCGAGAAGACTGAGCATCAATTATGGCAGCAGCTCTCTGTCTGTCAATGTTATCGGATTCGATCAGGCGAAGCTTCAAACACTTTACAAAGGCCTCACATTTGATGCAGGTACTATAGTTGATGGTTTTGATCCTACGGGCGCAATCATAGGCGCGGAAATAGCCAACCCGCCTCCGGACAGTTTTCCGCCGGCGAGGATGAATGAGATGGTTAGTGTTCAAGGCGGCTCAACCGGCAAAGGCCCCCCGCCGTCCTACACCTTCATTGTTAAGGGGATCATCGCCCCCTACGGGTCTGTGGGATTCACGAACCTTGATGAATGCATTTTTACGAGTTTGGCATCCCGCACAATCTTCGGAGTAAACTACTACAGCGGTATATACGTTATCGTTGATTCGCCAGATAGTGTAAACGATGTACTTACTTCGATACAGAACTACTTCGGGGGAAATGCCAGAGTCTTCAGTTCCACGGCCATGCTTCAGACTGTTCAATCAATCACGGCGCAGCTAACACTCTTCTTAGGGGGAGTGGCCGCTGTGACTTTGGTCGTTGCAGCTGTAGGAATTGCCAACACTATGTTCGTCTCTGTAATGGAGAGGACACGTGAAATTGGGATCCTTAAGGCTATTGGTTACAGACCAAAACAGATTATGTCGCTATTCCTTGCAGAAGCGGCGCTTACAGGAGTAGCGGGCGCCATATTGGGAACATTGATGGGCATTGTACTATCTTTCTTCCTTGGTGGGGGAATCTCATCCTCCTTCTCCTTCAGGCCCCCTGGCATGGGCGCGCGCCCCGGAAGCCAAACCCCAACCAGTGGGTCCTCTTATAGTCCAGTTTTCTCTACCGAGCTGTTTGCATTCTCTCTGGTTTTTCCAATCGTGCTCGCTGTTCTTGCAGGACTCTATCCAGCTTGGCGTGCTTCAAGAATGAACGCTGTCACAGCCCTCAAGTATGAATGAGACAGCCTGATAGAAGAATAATCATGATCAGAGCAACTGATGGAGTTAATGGCCCTGCGACGACTCTTCACGACTTCACTTCTTATTCTTGTCCTATTCAGCTTCCTAGTTACTAGCAGTGCTAACGCTCCCATCACGACTGACTCTAGTGTAAGAGTTTCGCCAGGCCAGATTCCTCCAGACAGGCACAACGATTATCTTGGAACGCCTGATGTCCAAGTCAAACTTGAATACCCGAAGGCCATCATACTGCAACAGACTTTTGGCGATCTACTTTTCAACATAACAGTCCAGTCAACGAAACGAACCGTCGCTGTTTACATTCCTCCAGAGTTTGGGGTAAGTCAGGGTTCAAGCTACATCTGGAGCAGCATTACAAACGACTACCGATTCATCTCTCGGTCTACACTTTCAGCTCGTGACCCCATCGCCCCTGGCTGGTTCAGAATCCAAGTCCGCAACGGAACAAGCAGCATCAATCCTGGCTCTCATTTTATCAGGCTATTTAATGTCACAGCGCCAGGCATTGTCGGAGACTATTTCTTCAAAGTCTTTATAGACGGAAACTCGATAGGGTCAAACAACTTTCCGATCTTGGTTGTTTCTGCTGATCCCAATCCTGCCTACATATCAGGAACGGTTATTGATTGCAGCAGCAACCTCTTCAAGTACAGTTATGGATATGGCTACTACGGAGGTCCACTTCATCTTAACTGCCCTGACGGTGGAAAGGTCATCGCAGAAGGAATAACAGCTGACGGCAGAAGAGTCCAAGGTCAAGCCTTCTTCAGTGCTTCAGATGATGGCCAGTATACTATCTACGGTCTGGCTGCTGGAACTTACAACCTTACAGCCTACGCGTCAGGGTATTTGCCTACGCCCATGCTCAGGCTTGTCCAAGTTCGTCCCGGTCAATCACTGGACGGAGTAGATTTGTGTGTTTATCCTTGTCCCGTGATTGAAGGGATTGTAATGTCCAAATGCGCAAAGATGCCTGTGACTTGGGGTGCTATAGCAGATCGCACTGGGCCAGGATTTGGTGCAGCATTGGCATATGTTGGGATTTTCACCTTAGTCGGAGGATGCGCAGGCGGAGACCTCATCTATGCTTTACGTGGTGCAAACACTTCCGACTTCCTCAAATATGACACAAACTCCAAACAGTGGAGGTATGTGGCGCCGACACCGGGCCCAGTCGGAGCAGGAGGGTCACTTGCCTTTGATGGCATACAGTACATATACGCTCTGCAGGGAGGCGGCTCGGATGCATTCTGGGCTTATGACGTTGCCAATGATCAATGGCAGAGCAAAGCGATTTTTCCGGACAATGGCCCAGTAGCAGAAGGAGGCTCAATTGTATTCAACTCTAATAATGGCCAAGTCTACGCATTGAGAGGCGGCGGCACGACTGACTTTTGGAATTATAGTCCCCCAAGCGATAGATGGACACAACTCACGTCAACTCCGGCCATTGTAGGCGCAGGCGGTAGCTTGGTTTTCAACAAAGCTGATGGCAACATCTATGCATTAGCAGGGGGCGGCGCCGCCAACTTTTGGCGTTATGATCCACTGACAAATACGTTGGCTGCTCTCTCAAATACGCCTGTGGTAGTGAGCGCCGGGGGATCGCTTACATTCAACACTCAAGATGGGTTCATCTACGCATTTGCAGGCGGACTCACCACCACATTCATGAGGTATGTGACAAACTTTTGGTCATCTATCCCTCCAGCTCAGGTTCCGAGCATTGTTGGACCAGGAGGTTCATTGACCTTTGACACTAGTAACGGGTTAATCTACGCTATTATTGGTGGAGGTTCTCCTTCTTTCTTCGACTACAACTACGTAACTGATACATGGAGTCCTCCAAATACTCTAGCGGATGTTCTATCGGTATACCCTAGGCCAATCACGATCGAGATCCTTGATACCATCGGTAATTCTATTCGTCTTATCCAAGATTTTACAGATCCGAATTCAGACAGTTACAACTTCACATATGATGGATCTACTGAGTTAGACGGTCACATACCCCAGGATGGATCTGGATACGTTGCAGGAATCCTGCTTGCACCTTACAACGTGAGAGTTTGGGTGA
>Ga0315288_10012672_pt1 | contig 10582 bp, 10 predicted proteins | sample YL17G11_20_MG_FD_203454 | JGI IMG/M metagenome (GOLD analysis project Ga0315288, IMG submission 203454) | Sediment microbial communities from Yellowstone Lake, YNP, Wyoming, USA - YL17G11_20 | ecosystem: Environmental > Aquatic > Freshwater > Lake > Sediment | place: USA: Wyoming | collected...
AGCGCGAACTGCGAGACTTGACCAGACGCGATCGCGCCGCTGGTGACGGCGCCACTGCCCAGATGGTTCGGCCCGATCTGACCCGACGCGATATTGCCCGAGACAATCGCGCCCGATCCCACCGTGTTGGCGACGACGGCACCGCTTCCAAGATCGAAGACGCCGACGGTTCCCGACGCAATATTGCGCGTGGTCCCAAAGAAGCCCTGGACAGCGCCCGATGCAATGTCGCCGGACGCGACATCGCCCGAGCTGCTCGGATTCGACCACGTGAAATCGTCGCGAAGGAACTTGGTGCCGTCGGGGGCGCCCGTGACGCCGAGCCGACCCGAGGTGATCGATCCAGAGGCGACCGCGAATTGGCCGACCTGGCCAGACGCAATCGCGCCCGAGAGGACTGCGCCTGAACCCAGGTGGTTCGCGCCGATCTGACCCGATGCGATATTGCCCGAGACAACGGCGCCTGATCCGACGGTCCCCGCAACGACGGCGCCCGATCCAAAATCAAAGACGCCGATCGTTCCGCTAGCGATGTTCCTGACAGATCCAAAGAAGCCTTGTACTGCGCCCGAGGTGATCACACCGGAGAGCACGCTCCCGGAAGACGCGTTCGCATTCACGGACGTCGGGATCACCAACACGGTGCCATTGCCGACGCCTGAAACCTCGACGACGCCGATGAAGATGGCTTGGTTGGGGTACGTTGGCCTGGTGTTCTGAAGGCCACCCGCAACGCTCGTGCTCACCCACAGGTCATCACCCGCCAAGAATGCGGACGTATCGAAGCTCTCAAGCTGGCCCGCGATCATCACGCGCCCAAACGCATTGTTCGCGATGTCTTCAGCAGCAAGCCCGGCTGCCGTGATCGGTGCCGCCGCGTTGGCTTGAATCAGGACGACGTTGGCGACGTTGCCAGTGGCCCCTTGGCATTCGACAGCCTGACCCTTTGTGATGGGGGCGCCGGTCGAGTTGCGGACCAACACCAAGTTGTCACGTAGGACTTCCCACGGGGCACCTGTTGGATCCACCAGGTGCATGGTTGGAAATCCATGCTGATCGATGACGTACTGCTGTAGGAGACCGGAGGCCGGCGCAGCGGGAAGTGTGGCAATCTCCCAGAGCGCAAGATTTGGAAAGCGAGGCCCGGCGATGCTGTTTCCGCTCGCGATGTGTCCGCTCTGGATCGCGCCGCTCGCGATGGCGCGGTTGCCCACTTGTCCGCTGGCGATGTTGCCAGAGACGATCGCGCCACTGCCGACCGTGCCCGCAACCACGGCTCCCGATCCAAGATCGAAGACGCCGACCGTGCCACTGGCAATGTTTCTGGTCGTGCCAAAGAAGCCTTGGACGGCTCCCGATGCGATCAGCCCCGAGCCGATCGCGCCTGATGCGATCGTCGTGGTTGGCACCACCCAGGTGAAGTCATCGCGCAAGAACCGAGTGCCATCGGGCGCCGCGCCCGTGACACCGATGCGCCCCGACGTGACTGCTCCGGAAGCAATCGCGAACTGTCCGACTTGTCCGCTACCGATCGCGCCCGAGAGAACGGCACCCGAGCCTAGATGATCAGAGCCGATTTGACCCGACGCGATATTGCCGCTGACGATCGCCCCTGAGCCAACGGTGCCCGCGATAATCGCGCCCGAGCCCAAGTCGAATACGCCCACGGTCCCGCTCGCGATGTCGCGCGTGGAACCGAAAAAGCCCTGAACCGCGCCGCTGGCGATCTTGCCCGAGCCGATGTCGCCTGAATTCACCGCCGCTGAAACAGGCGTCCATGTGAAGTCGTCGCGAAGAAACCGTGTGCCATCGGGCGCCGCGCCCGTAACGCCGATCAAGCCAGAGGTGATCGCGCCGGATGCAATGTGAAACTGACCGACCTGGCCAGAGCCAATATTGCCCGAGACGATCGCGCCAGATCCGACCGTGCCTGCGATGACCGCGCCCGAGCCGAAATCGAAGACACCCACGGTGCCGCTTGCGATGTTGCGCGTGCTGCCGAAAAAGCCTTGCACCGCTCCGGACGCAATGAACCCCGAGCCCACTTGTCCAGAGGACAGGGCCGCGTTGCACGGAAGCGGAAACAGAGGCATGGGCTATGGGTCGTACTCGGTGACAAGGGCGAGCTCGCCCATCATGATCCCCGCATCCCAGATGCCAAAGACTTCATCGACGTATCGATATGGATCTTCGTAGTAGGCGCCTGGAAGGAGCATCACGCTGTGGTTGGTCGAGCTCGCGGGCCCGCCCGTGCTGTTGGCAAGGATGTAGAGGACAGCGTTCATCGACGTGTTTCGGATCGAGAAGCCGATGCGGTTTGCGTTGGCCGCTAGCAGCGACACCGAAACCAGCGACGCAGGTACGGAGGTGACCACCGCCGTGGTCGACTCGGGTACGAACGTGACCGGCCCCAAGGGGCGAACGACGAGGCCATAATCGTTTGCTACCGGGGGATCATCACGAACAGTGCCATCCTCGGTGGCACGAACCGTCATGCAATTTCCTCGGAAGCTGCGATCGACAGCTGTGTGCCATCAATGGTGCTGATCGCGAAAAGTGCATCGCCCGGACGGATGCGCAGCTCCATCGGGGGCCCCGGCGGGACCGCCACGCTCATGCTCGGATATGCGAGGTTCGTCGGATCGGTCGCGACATAGGCAATCGATCCCGGGGGCCCCACGTTGCGCATCTGTGCGCGCCAGTGCCGATGACGCCCGCCGTTCAGGACGCGCACCGGATCTGTCGTCGAGAGCGTCAGCGTTTGTGTCACGCTCGGACGAAACTCGGCGTTGACCTGTGGCGTGGTGGTCTGCACGAATGGCTGTGGTGCGCCTGCACCGAGCTGCGCCCAGGACGGCGGCATCTGTCCGCCCATCAGGTTCCAGACGTGGACGCCTCCGTTGCCAAGGCCGTTCACGGGTGCCGACGCCTTGCGGTCGCGCCAGATCAGTGCAAAGACCGCACCGAGCGCGACACCGCACAGCACGCCGATCCCAACGAAAGCGGCCAGCAAGCTATCGGGCGATCGGCGTTCCACATCAGGACGTTACCACAGGTCTGTCAGCCCTCTGGACTACTTACGGGCCTGACCCACAACGTGGCGTAGGGTTCGAGCTTTAGCCTCGGCCTGCCGAATCGATGATGGATGATCACCGAGCAGAAGTTGTTCGAGCTCTTGCCGTCGGGTCGGCCTTTGCGCTTGCCGTCCGCGATCTCGCAACGGCGTTTCTCGACGAGTAGCGGGTGCTCGTCGTACTGCACTCGCTTGTCTAGCAACCACAGATCCGGGTGATGCCAAGTCTTGAGTGCCGTCGTCTGAAGATGCCTGACTCGCTGAATCGGCGCCGTGATGGCATCCCACCACTTGGTACCGGGGTCCATCTTGCACAGCTCGACGAGCTCGGTGCAGCGTCCGATCGACAGCTCGTGCTGTGCCTTGAGCTGCCACTCCAGCGGCGCACTGAACGGATTGTTTTTGAAGACCGACCCGCGCCACGGCAAGCGCAACCCATCAAGGCCCTTTTCGAGCGAGTACGCCCAGTGCGCGTGGATCCACGAGCGTGGATTGCTGCACGGATCCAGATCGAACCAACCGTGCGTCTCGAAGAGGTAGTCAGCCAGCCACTTCGGTGTGCATGTCGCGTCAGACAGCGCGCGGTCTTCGAGCGACCGTCGACCGATCGTCGGCTTGTTCGGGATGTGCGGCTTGCGAACTGCGATCACGCGGCGCAAGCGCTTGGTGATGTCGAACCCGAGTGCGAGCGCCTCTTGCTCGCCGAGCTCGCCGGCTCCACCGTGACCGTTCGCGCACGTGATGCCGTGCTCGGTTTGAAACTGCCGCTCGCCGCATTCCGCGCACCAGGTCTTTGCCATCGCGGGGATCACTCTACTTCGGTGCTCTGACAGCCTAGCGACTTGAAATCTCTGCGAGCACGAGCGCGGCATGTTTTGACCATGCATCGGCTTCTTCTGGATTGCTCAAGCCAAGCCGTTGGATTTCGCCCTCGGCCTTGTCAAATTCCTGTTCGAGCCCCGTGATGTCGAGCGATCGCAGCATGTCGGCGATCAACGCCGGATCTGCTTTCATCGACGGTGCAGCTGCCATCTCGCGCTGATTCATGTCGACCCAGATCAAGTGCTCCTTGGCACGCGTGATCGCAACATATTCGATGTTCAGATCTTCACTACTTGGTGATCGATCAACCCAATCGCTCAACTGAACCATCCGTTCTTCGTCGTTCTGATCGAATTCGTCCTTTGGATTGTCTTTCCAACGCGCGAAAGTTTGCTTGAGCAAGAAAACGCGATCGGCTTCGAGACCTTTGACCTTGTGAACCGTCGACAGCAACACGCCAGTCTTGCCAGGTTCGAGAATCGACTGGAACAGCCGACGCAACCCCGACGGCTCGCCATAGTGAACCGCTGCGAGCAACATGTCGCGTCGCTCGTCGAGCGCTTCGACGAATGCGATCGAAACGGTTTCCGCTGCATTCGCTCGCGCGGTCTGCTCGGCGTGCCACTTGAGCAGCGAGACTTTGAATCGTGGTGCGTCGCGCAGGTCGAGCAGGTCGAGCAGCTCGAAAAGCGGCTTGAGCATCTCTTGGCCGGCGTTCAATTGAAACCGCACGCCTTCGCGCCAGAGTAGCAACGCCGTGTCGAGCAGCGACTTGTTGTTTCGCGACAAGATGAACGTGTGGATCGTCTCGCTGTAGCCTTGAAAGATCATCCGTGGGACGTCGTTCAAACCGACATGCGTGATCGATCCTTCGAGGGCATCAGGTGCCGCGCGAATGCCGTGCACGAGGCCGCTTGCTTCCGCGATCACGGCCTTGCTGCAACGCCAAGACGTCGAGAGCGTCAAGGTTGTAGCCCCGCACTCGTCGAGCATCATGTTACGAACGGTTTGAGCGACCGCGCCGCGCCAGCCGTTGATCGCTTGTCGGCCATCGCCAGCCATGATCAAGCGACCCATCTGTTTCTGGCCGGGCTTCCCAGGCACGAGCACCACCGGGGCGCGCAGCCGACGAATCAGCTCTAGTTGTGGCTCGGAAATGTCTTGCCACTCGTCGACGAGGATCGCCTGATAGCGCGAAGCACTTGTCAGATCCAATGCTACCGGCATCCAGATCATGTCGCAGAAGTCGATCGCTTCGAGGTTTTCAGGGTCGTGCGATGCTGTGTATGCTGACATGGCTAACGCGATCACTTCGTCGACGGCGCCCGATGTCAGCTTGTCGAACAGCTCGTAGGTTTGACCGACCTTCTCGAAGTCCTCGACTTCATGAACAGCATCAACATCACAGCTATCAAGCTCTTTGTATTGACGAAGTAGCCGTGTCGCCGCGCGACGAACGGCATAGCCCAACGGCCGATCACCGGCTGTTTTCGTGATCAGCATCTCGGTCGCGTTCTTGTCGACGCGCAGCTTGGGGAAGTGCTGCGAGATGATCCGCTTGCCGATCGCGTGAAACGTATCGATGTGCATGGCCGCGCCCGCAGGAGCCTTCGCGCGGGCTTTCAGCTCGTCGGCGATCTTGCGATTGAACGCGCAGATCAAGATCGATCGCTGCGGGATGACCTTGAGGGCTTCGAGGATCGCGAACGTCTTGCCGCTGCCGGCGATCGCTTCGATCAAGAGATCGCCTTGACCGCGCCGAACGTACTCGACGATCGCGCTCTGCTCGTCGGTAAGCTGCGTCATTGCACGTCCTTTCGTAGTTGTCCTTCGAGATAGATCCAACAGATCAATCGATGCCCGCGCGTATGCGAGATCAAGAAATCTTGCAGCGCTTGTGTCGCCTTTGGCTGCATCAAGATCCGCACCTCGAACGTCAGGTTTTCACGAATCCATAGTCCCGTTTGTGCTCCGGGATATGCAACCTCATCGAACGTTTGTGGCGCCATCAACAAATCGAGCAGCGGCATCATTCGCTCGATCTTGTTGTTGTAGTCCAGCTGCACGCTCGTTTCGGCCGCCCAATCCATGAGTGGCTCGTCGATTCTGAGATTCGTTTGTGCTCGCCAGCTCCGCACGAACATGTCCCAGCCAACTGGAAGTCCGCTCCAACCAGAACGCGGGACATTCGTATGTGCCGCTGTTGCCGGGGTTCTAGAGCCAGGCACCATCTGGCTTCGTTGGTACGTGAACACCGAAAATAGATCAGGTGGCGTAGTGTCTACGTCGACGATGAATGCACTGTAAAGCTGCGTCATTCGCATGCCCCTCGATCGTTGATCGCGAGCAAGTGCTTGACGTCATCACGCTCGAAGATCATCAACAAGCGTTCGGTCACTCGGAGCAAGAATCTGATCCGTGCAGGTTTTCGCCGCATGTAGCAGGTCAGATCTAGGCTCCCGAGGAGCACATAGGGTCGAACCCTCTCGACGTCGAGATCGTCGAGAAAGTCTTCAGCAGTCGTGGCGCGGTAGGTAGCATCCGCAAGCTGGCGGTGTGCTCGCAATTGCGCGTAGATCCAGTCCCCCGAAATGAGCTTGGGATCGTAAGCATCAGGAACCGGATCCATCATCTATAACCCCCGCTCGATCAGCTCGCGCAGCGTGAACAGCTGCAACACGGTCGAGCGAAACAACATGATGACGCTGTACTCGTCGAGCGTGCGCGCCGGTAGATCATCACTGGCCCCTTGCTCGTCGAGCCACGTGCGCAGATACACCGCGAAGTCCTGGTGTTCCTGGTACGCATCGATCAGGTGCCGTCGACCGTTGCCGGCCTGTAGCGGCGTGCCGTAGCGCTTGCGGCCGACCTTGTCTCGCTCGCGCATGTCGGCGAGCACGAGCGTCTTGATCCGCTTGTTCTCCGGTTGCTGCATTTGCATCGCTTCGGTGTATTCGATCACGAGCTCCCATGCCGGGCGTCGTGTCGTCGCGATCGGCGCAGGCTGATCGATGATCGTTCCGTTGATCAACGGTCCTGGGCATGGCTCGTGACGTCGGAAATCGTCGCTGTACTTGAAGAAGACGCCACAAGTCTTGCACGGGCTGGTTCGCTCGCTCTTGTTGGTCACGCGAGGCTCCCATTGGCCATGCCGCATCCAAGAACATGGTTGCCCGCCCAACACCCGCACGTGTCGCAGCGATCACTCGTGTCGGGCCCGGCTTGCCTCGGGAAAAACTGGCGATAGGATTTCCAGCCCTCGAAGTTGGCGTGTCGCTCACGCTTTCCAATGGCCATCGCGGGATGCTCGAACGGCGAGAAATGGCCTGGCTCGTCGGCATTGAGCGTTGACGCGAGATCATCATGGAGTCGAATGTCTTCGACTGGATCGCGTTTGCCTTCGTGGGTCAGATACGACACACGCGCACAACGCGCCGTCGAGATCTTCTTGGTGATGTCCAGGATATCGAACATCGGATCACCATCGGTGTATGGTAGATGCCAACCACCGGGCTCGACGTACGTCGGCATGTGGTTATGGAACAGCTCCCACGCGAGATTTGCGATGCACTGGAAATGCGGCTCGGCTGCGTGGTGCTTACGTTGGTGAAACAGGTTCGCGTGATCGGTCGTCGAGACCACGACGGCGATCACCATCCACGGCTCGATGTCGCGATTGATGATTTGCTTGTGAAGGCCGAGCGCCTCGCCTTCCAGGTTGTGCTTGAGCATCCACGCGGAACCGCGTAACCACCAGGAGCGCGCGGCTTCGAGATCCACGATCTCGTCACCTGACTGCATGCCCTTCTGATTCTGCCCCCAGTAGACTGGCATCGCAGGCGCGTCGATCACTCGCTGGCGCAATTTGCTTGCGGGAATCGCGCGAGAGCTAGCGCTGTTCCGGCTCAACACCCTGTGGGTCATGATCTCCGCGTGGATCATGCGTGGATACTCCCAGCACCACGTGACCAGGCGTGACCCGCCCTCGGTGATCGAATCCTTGACGATCTTGACAACGATCGGCGCGCCGCCCGGAATCTCGATCTGACCAACTGCAAAGCCGTTGTCGTCGACGAAATAGCTAACGCGTTGCGACTTGAAATCGAACATGAAGCAAGAACCCTACCTCGGTGCTCTGACAGTCTTGAACGTGTTGCCCGAGAGCCTCGCGTTCAACTCGCCGATCTTCGTGGAAGACCAACCAGCCGCGTAGGCACACGCACGGGCACGATGAAGCCCCGCACCTTGTGACCCGATCACGTTGTCGCCCGCATAATTCATGATGTGCTCGTCGGAGCCGTTCCAGCGTCCTCGACGTCGACGGGCATCACGAACCAGACGCTTCTGTTCAGGCGTCAACATGGGCTTTCACGTAGAGTAGCTGCCGGGCTTGAACCTTCGAGGGCTTCACGAGCAGCTTGCCGTCTTCGCGCAACTTCACGAGCCTGCGATAGAACACGCGAGCGCTGACCCGGCCATAGTCGTTGACGACGTAATCGTAGATGTCCATCGAGCAGCGCCAAACCCGGCGATCGACGTGCTCTAGGATCATCTCGGACAAGATCGTGTGCCGGTTGTGATGCCGTGGTCTGCGCCGCCCCAGGATATCGCAGCCGGCTTCGCGCATGCGCTTGCTCGCGATGCGCTGCTCGGCACGATAGCCGGTGGTTTTTAGTTTCGGTCCGCGTAGCCCCATGTTCAAACCTTGTCCCAGGACTGGCCGATTTTCACGTCGATGCCGAACGGAATTGATCGGCCATCACGCTCATAGGCTTGCTCGAACGCGAGCTTGACGTCTTTGGCTAGACGATCCACATCGTCTTCCCAACACTCGAAGATCGCCGCGTCGTGGAACTGCCCGATCGGATCAACTTCCTGGTAGTTGTCGATCACCTCCATCATGTGAGCCATCCCCGTGTTCATGATCGCCGATGCAGCGGTCTGTACGCCATAGTTCACAGCCTCGGGGCCTTCTACTTGGCCCATCGGCCACACGCGACGACGACCGATCACGAAGTCTTTGATCTCGAACGGCGGCGCAGATGCACGCGCGATCGTCGAGCGATGCCACTCCGGGATTCCCGCCATGGCCTTCGCCAGCTTGTTGATCGCCTTCGCGAGATCCGCTTTCTCGATCAGGTTGCCGGCCTTGAGCATCGTCTGGTGCAGCGTGTCTAGTTGCGCCATGTACAGAAAGCCGTACTCGATATTTTTGGTGTTCTCGCGCAGCTGCTTGCGCGTGTCAGGATCAAGCGAATCAAAAATCGGCCAGATGATCCGCGCGCACTCGATGTGCGGATCGCGGTTCTCGGCAAAGATCGCGCACAGAAATGGATCGCCTGAGATCAACGCGATCACACGCGCTTCGATCTGCGCGTAGTCGAACCCGACGAACATGCGCCCCGGTCGTGCACGAATTTGCCGACGAAGATTCGGCCGGGTCATCTTCGAGTACGAGTTGTCTTTGTCGTTGAAGCGATAGAGCTGCGCGCCGATCTTGAACAACTTGCCCTCGGGGATGATCCCGAGCATCAAGACTTCGTCGCCGGTCAGCTTCTTCCACTTGTCCTTGGGGACGTTCGAGACCACGGGCCATTGCGAAGCCCATCGACCCGTGATTCTATGGACGTTCCAGATCGGGTGAATGCGCGAGCGGTCGTCGGCAAACCCATAGGTCTGGATCGCACCTGTTGCATCGGTTCGATCGAACATCGCCCACACGAACGTCGACAACAGCTTGTCGTTCTCGCGAAAGCTCAAGATGTCGCGCACGATCGGGAAGCCGACGAGTGACTCTAGAACGTCTTTCTTGGTGGAAATATCGCCACCCTCGGTCGTCTGGTGCAGCTCGACGCCCATCGCCTGAAGCAGCGCCGCGATGTGCTTGCCGGCGCCGATCTTCCACTTCCAATCGGGATCGAGGCCCATGGCCGACAACCGCAGGTTGTAGCGAGCCTCGAATTCGGGCGGGTCGAGCTTGCGGGCCTTGCCGGCTTGCGCGATCGCCAGGTAGTGCCAGATCAGCTCGCGGCGCTTGGGGTCTCGCGCGATGTCTTCCACGTGCCGACGTGATTCGGCGACGTTCTTCGAGAACGTCGCGAGCAGCTCGCTGTTGATCTCTTGATCGATCGGCATGCCCGCGAGATGCATCCGCGAGGCGCAGTCGGACATCTTCTTGTCGAGCTCGTAGACGCGCTCGGTCTTGGTGCGCGTTCGATGAATCGCCAGTGGTCGCAAGAGCGCGTGCGTCGCGCCCGTGTCCTTCGCGTTGTAGAGCGCGAGACCTTCGAGCGTTTCCTCCTGGTTGCGATATTCGCTTTTCCATGGCCCCACGCCGTAGAATTGCGACGCGACAACTTGCAGTCGGTGCGAGTTGCCCGGAAACGCCGCGTGGTGGCCTAGCAACGTGTCTTCGAAGTGCTCCGTGTTCATCACGTAGCCATGTGCGCGGAGCACCGTCCGATCGTACAGACCATTGTGGAAGCCACACGCAACGCGATTCAGGAGGACTTGCAACAGCGAGAACGCGATCGGCGGCAAGACTTCCCACGCCAGCGAGATCGCCATCTCCTTGGTCGCGATCCCGATGACTTTGATCCGGGCCATGTAGGCCATGAGCGCATGGTGCCGATCGGGATCATCGACGTAGGTCTCTAGATCGATCGAGCACGCGCCTTCTTCGAGAGC
>Ga0315288_10012673_pt1 | contig 10582 bp, 10 predicted proteins | sample YL17G11_20_MG_FD_203454 | JGI IMG/M metagenome (GOLD analysis project Ga0315288, IMG submission 203454) | Sediment microbial communities from Yellowstone Lake, YNP, Wyoming, USA - YL17G11_20 | ecosystem: Environmental > Aquatic > Freshwater > Lake > Sediment | place: USA: Wyoming | collected...
CCAGTTCTATGGCGCAGGCAATGAAGAAGAGAAGCGGCCGGCGGACGCCCGCGTGTTCCGCCTCTGCCCCAGCGTGACCCGGGACGGACGGGTGAAGCTGACGCTGCCGGGCGGCGGGCCGGCACGCATCCGAGTATTCGAAGAGACGGGCCGACTGGCGATGACACGGACTCTGACCGGCGCGCAGGCGGTCCTGAACGCATCCGCGCTGCCGGCCGGGGTCTATCTGGTGGAGTCCAAGACCGGTATTCTCAGCGGCGTTGAGAAGCTGGTGAAGCGGAACGACTGAGAGCGAGCCTGAAAGGAGAGTAAGATGGTAATCGATAACCTCAAGATGCAGCCTTACAACACGACGATGATGGGCGTGGTCAAGGGCGTGCTGGATTTCTACGACATCAAGATGAGCCCGGCGATGGCGTTCGGCGGGTCGGGCCATGCGTTCCTCATCAACATCCACGAAGTGATCTGCCCGAGCGGGCCTTACTGCTGGAACTATGAGCCGTTCTACAAGCTGGTCGGCAACCTGGGGCTGGAGATGACCAGCCTGGGTTTCTTTCACAGCGGCAGCACGCCGGAGGAGAGAGGCCGGATTGAGCAGACGCTGAGGGAGCTTCTGGACCAGGGCCGGCCCTGCGCGTTCGGCAACATGGAGAACCAGCTCGTCCTGGGCTACGACGACCAGAAGTTCCTGGTCGGCATTCCCTGGAAGCCGATGCCGATAACACCCGAAACGCTCACCTTCGGTACGTGGCAGGAGTTCGGCAAGGAAATCCACGTTGCGTTCTTCGCGTTCCGGAAGCAGGCGCGCAAGGACGACGCGACCATCATCCGCGACAGTCTGCTTCACGCGGTTGACCTGTTCCGAAACCCGGAACGGCACAGCGAGGAGCACTACGGTATCGGCCTGCGGGCGTACGACAACTGGCTCAAGGCGGTCGAAGCCGGGCACGGCGCGGAGCACGGCAACTGGTGGAACGCTCAGGTCTGGTCCGAATGCCGGGCGATGGCGTCCGGCTGGTTCACCGAGATTGCGGCGCTTCGTCCGGGCGAGGTTGCGAAACGGGCGCGAGTCCTGAGCCGCGGCTACGGCGAGATTGCCGGGCTGCTGGCCAAGGTCGGCGACAAGGAGCTCGGCGCCGGGGCGAAGTCCGGCATCATCCGTGACCTGAAGACCCGCGAGGAACGCGCCATCGCACAGGTCGAAGAACTGCTCGCGCTGCTCGGCTAACTCCCTTTCACAAAGTCCGCATCGCCGATTCCGGATTCCGAGTCTATTGTCCGATGTTGGTCTAGAATTCGGAGGAGCGTAGTGAAACAAGTCAGGAAAGTAGTCCGCATTGACGATGATAAGTGCAACGGCTGCGGGGACTGCATCCCCAATTGTCCGGAAGGGGCCTTGCAGGTGATTGACGGCAAGGCGCGGCTGGTCAGTGACCTGTTCTGCGACGGGCTCGGCGCGTGCGTCGGACATTGTCCGACCGGGGCAATGACCGTGGAAGAGCGACCGGCCGAACCGTATGACGAGACCCGGGTGATGGCGAATATCGTGCCGCAGGGTCCGAACACGATTGCCGCGCACCTGGCGCATCTGAAGGGGCACGGCGCAATGGCGCACTATCGCACGGCACTCGACTTTCTCAAGGAACACAACATCGCGCTGCCGGCGGCGAAACCCGAGGACTGCGCCTGTCCCAGTTCACACGCCCGTGCGCTGAAGAAGAAGGGGCCGGGGGTCGGGGGGCAGGGGGCAGAGGACAGGGGACAGGGGTCGGGGGGCAGGGGGCAGGGTGCGGCGGAGTCGGAACTGCAAAACTGGCCGGTGCAGATTATGCTCGTGCCGGTCTCGGCTCCCTACCTGAAGAACGCGGACCTGCTGATTGCCGCGGATTGTGTGCCGGCGGCCTGTCCGGCGTTTCACCGGGAGTTCCTGCGCGACAAGGTTCTGCTCATCGGCTGCCCCAAGCTCGATGACGCGAACTTCTACCTGGAGAAGCTGACCGAGCTGTTCCGCACGAACCAGCCGAAATCGGTTACCTGCCTGCACATGGAAGTCCCGTGCTGTTTTGGCCTGGTCCAGCTCACGCGTCAGGCAATCGAACAGTCGGGCCGCGTGATTCCTTTTGCCGAGCGGACGATCTCGATTCGGGGCGAGGTTCGGAAGTAGCGGCGGCTAGGCGCCAAGACGCCAAGGACGCCAAGAGGGAATCGGCAGGCGGATTGTGGTGCTTGGAGTTCCGACTTGACCGCTAGAACGAGTCGAGCAGGGCGAAACTGAACCGGTCGCCGAACACGGATTCGAAGCTTGCCCTGCCGAGCGGTTTCACCATCCGCACCTGGTACCGGCCGTAGGCGAAGCTGAACCCTTTCTCAGTCAGGAACGATTTCAGCGGCTCGCCGTCCACTTGGCCGACAATCCAGGCCGACATCCGGCGCTTCTGCAGGCGTTCGTAGATGCTCTCACAGGCGGCGCGGCTCAGCGCCTGCCACTCGTCAATGAACAGCGTCTTGCTCCAGGCGCTGGTGAAGGCATAGCCCTCGGGAAGGGTGATGACGTTCTGCGGCTTCAAGTCCCGGGTTTCACAGATGGCGCGGGGCCAGTTGGGACCGCGAACAGCGCACCCGGTGCGGTCTCGAACCGCCTGCGAGAAGATGCGCTGGATGAGTCGATAATCCGGTTTCCGGCCGGACTTGGGCGCTTTGCCTTTGCGCTCGCGGAACGAGCGGTAGGCGCGCGGGTACTGCTCGAGCTGGCGAATGTCGGCGTAGCCGAACTGCTCGTAGAGCCGGTGCGCAACCAGGGCCCGGCTGGTGCAGAGGAACGAAAAACGGTAGCCGCGTTGGCGGAAGAAGCGGTGCGAGTACTCGAGCAGCCGGGTCGCGACTCCGGAACGGGCGGCATCCGGGTCGGTCGCCACGCTGTGGATTCCGCCCACGAGTTCGACGTCGCCGGCGATGGTCCGCATCGGCACGTCCACCGTACCCACGAACCCGAGCAGGCGTTTGCCTTCCTGCAGCGCGAAGCCGAACGGGTCCCGGAACCGCGGGTCGAGCCGGCGGACTTTCGCGACCTGCTCCGGACTCTCGGCCCAGCCGAACGCGCCGTGCATCAGTTTCATGAACTGGTAGTAGTCGCGGATTCGGTCGAACGGAACAATGGCCATCGGCTCAGAATAGCAGGAACCGCCGAATTGTCAACCTTCGGCGGTTCCCGGACGACTTGCGAATTCTCTAGCGTTCCGCGATGACGAACTTCGTGCTCTGGTTGCCCAGGCGCAGTAGATAGACCCCGGGTTTCACTCCGGTGAGCGATAGCGCGGCCGGGCCGGCACTCACTTCCCGCTCCAGCACGAGCGCGCCGGACGCGGAAAAGACCCGCGCGATTCCATTACGCTCAACCTGCACCGTCAGTTCGCGGCGCGCCGGGTTGGGTGAGACGCGGAGCGCGGGGCGCGTGTTGCGAATTGCGTTCGGCGGCTCGGCGACACCGAGTTGCACGCCGTAAATCTGGAGGCCACAGCCCCAGTCCGCGACATAGACGTATCCGTTCGCCACACAGCAGCCGTACGCCGACCAGGGCGTGTCATAATAGGCGCTCTGGAACGGCGTCGCGGGATTCGCGACGTTGATGACTCGCAGCCCGGAACTGGCATCCGCGACATAAGCGTAGTCGCCGTAGACCATGACGCCCATGGCCTGATTGGGCGTGTCGTATAACCCGACCGCGGTCGGGTTTGCCGGATTCGCGACATTGACGATAAGCAGGCCATTGTTGCGGTCCGCCACATAGGCCAGCGTATCGCGGACCCAGACACCGTAGGCATAGTCCGGCGTGTTGAAGGCGCCGACCCGGACCGGATTCGCCGGGTCGGAGACGTCAATAATCTGCAGTCCCTCGACCTGCGCCGCGACGTAGGCATACTGTCCCTGCACGAAAATACCGCAGGCGACGCCGATGGAGTCGCACACGCCGACCGACACCGGGTGCGCCGGGTCGGAGATGTCAATCACGCGCAGGCCCGCGGCCAGCTCCACGACGTAGGCGTGCGTGCCGAGAACGAACACGTCAACCGAGTAGCTCGCCGTGTCATAGCTGCCGACTTCATATGGATGGACCGGATCGGCAATGCTGACGACCCGCAGTCCGGCATCCCAGTCCGCGACATAGGCGAACGTGTCCCTGAGAAAGACCCCGCGCGTGAAATCCCGGCTAGGCCAGGCACAGGCCTCGAACGGCACTACCGGGTTCGAGACGTCAATGATGCGCAGGCCGGAATAGCCGTCCGGCAGATAGGCATAGTTGCCGGCTGTCTTCACGCCGTAGGACCAGTCCGGGGTCTGGTACTGAGCGACCTGCTTCGGGTCAGCCGGGTTGGCGACGTTGATGATGCGCAGGCCGGCGTCAAAGTCGGCGAACAGCACGAAGGTGTCGCACAGCGAGAGTCCTTTCGGGAACATCATCGAGTCAATGCCTCCGGTTTCGACGGGGTTGGACGGGTCGCTGATGTCGAGCACGCTGAGACCCCGGGTCCAGTCACTGCAATAGGCGTAGTGCCCGCGCGAGACGACGCCGGTGACGCCGGAAAGCGCGTCACAGTGTCCGACCTCGACCGGCACGGCGCGATTCGCAGCGTTGATAATCCGCAGGCCGCGTGCCTCATCGCCGACCAGCACCAGGGTGTCATTCACGGCTAGGGTTTTGCCGGCGCCCGGCGTGTCGCAGCGCCCGACGAGTTGCGGGCTCGCAGGGTCGTGTACGTCGATGATGCACAGGCCTGAATCGCCATCCGCGACATAGGCGAAATCGCCATTCACCACGACATTCCAGGCTTTGGCCGGCAAGTAGAGATGCCCGATTTCGTGTGGGTCGGCCGGAGTCGAGATGTCGAGAATCCGCAAGCCGGAATCGCGGTCCGCGACATAGAGCAGGCCGCTGGTCGCGAAAGCACCCTGGGCAATGCTTGGTGTGCGATAAGTGGCAAGCCGCTGGGGCAACGCCGGGTTGCTGACATCGAATATCTCCAGCACACCGGTCACGGCAAAGAGCGTGAAAGGCGTGAAGACCAGTCCCTTGATGTTGCCCCCGGTGTGAATCGCCTCGGAAAGCGTCACCGGATTCGCCAGGTCAGTGACATCAAGGCAGTAGACCCCGCCGCCCGCGCTGGTGTAGGCATACGCGCGGCCCGACTCCATTACCGCAGCCAGCACCGGGCCGAACGGCCAGTTGCCGACCAGGCGGCAGTTGAGGGAATCGCCGAAAACCGGCGCCGGAGCAAAGTCCAAGCCGGGCAGCGCGGCGTGAGCCGCGGCTGCAATCAGCAGCAGAACGAGGAGGCGTTTCAAAGTTGGCCTCGCGACTATCTTACGACCAGCAGGCGGGTGACGAGCGTGCCGGCATTCCCGGTCAGCTCGCCGAAGTACAGCCCGGGCTGCATTCCGGCCAGCGACACGCTGAGTTGCGTACCGGAGAACCGGAGTTCCCGGACCAGGTTCCCGGCGGCGTCAAACAGCCGGAGACTTCCCGGTGCATTCAATGCCTTCGGCGCGCAGAAAGTCACGTAGTCACGAGCCGGATTCGGGGCTGCGGTCAGCGCGGGAATCAGCGACCGGGACGCGTTGAATTCTTCGACGCCGGTAGCGGTGAGTGAGACGTTGTCGGCAGAGACCTCTGCCCAGCCGCCCCCTCAGGTACCGTTATCGTAGGCGTAGATTTCGACTCGAACCTGCGCGACGTTCCAGGCGTTCACGCCCGGCAGATTGTCGTAGATTTCCTGGGCGATGTCCAACTGATGGGGGTGCCACTCGCCGGGCGCGGTTATCTCGACCAGGTGCGCAGTGTCGGAATTCGCCCACGTGCAGAATTCGTTGTGCAGTACGAACTTGGTGTTCCCGAGCTCCGTGCCGCTGCCGTCCTGATACCGCACGATTACCGCGGCCACCGGCCAGCAGGTGCTCGAGCCGCCGCCAATCCGGAAGCGCCCGTCGAAACTCAGCAGGAGATGGTGATTGGGGACATTCACCTGCTGCGTCAGCGCCGCGAAAGATGCCAGTCCCTTCATGACCCGGGCGGCGCAGCCGGCCGAGCCCATGGTGTCGGAGCGCTCGAACAAAAACGTGCCGGCCAGGCTGCGGACCGTATCCTTCCAGCCGACATCCAGCCCCTGCTCGAAATCACCATTGGTCAAAAGCTCCTGCGCGGCAACCGGCTTGACCGTCCCGATCAGCAGCAGGAGACTCAGCACAAACAGAAGTCTCTTCATTTTTCTCCCTACTGGTTTAGAGCTACTTGACAATTATCCATAACCCGTTGGCGAAAGTCAATATGATACAGTGTGACTGGCAGCTAGACCAGTCCAGGCCCGGGGCGATGCGGAGCGATGCGTTCTTGACAATCGTCGAGGCTCGGTCTATGCTCTACTCCAAAACGGTCAGGAACGGAGGAAATGTCATGAGAAAGTTGCTTGTTGTCGTGTTGGCAGTCGCCGCAGTGCTGGCCGGGCCAGCCTGCCGCAAGAGTGCGCCAGCGCCGGTCGCCAAGCCTGCGCCTGCGGCGCCCGGCCGCATCACCGGCGAAATCCGGCCGAGCCTGCGGCAACTCGGCCTGAACCAGACCTACACGGTAGAGTACGTGGTGCACAACGGCAGTCCAACCCCGGTCAAAGTCCAGAGGCTGGTCACCGTCTTCGCCACGCTCCTGCCCCGGGGTCCGGATTGGCGTCTTTCCGACATCGGGCCCGGACAGTCCGCTACCGTTGCCTCGGTGACGTCACAGGCTCTGGTCGCCGGTCCGGTCAAGCTCACCGCCACTTTCGTTTCCGACCAGGGCTCATTTGAGGCCCCGCCGGTGGTGCTCGATGTCGCCGGCGCGGCGACGCCCGTGCCAGCGGCCGGCAGCATCACCGCGCTGGTCACGGCCTCGCCCAACCCGGTGAAGGCCGGGCAGGCGAGTACCTTCAGCTATGACCTGATTAACGGCACGAACCAGGACGTGCTGGTCGCCAGCATTCACACCGATTCGTCCGCGTCCTTCACCCGGGACTCGGATGGCTGGCTCGCGGACCGGGTGAGCGCCGGCGGGCGCGCAACGATACTCCGCCGCACCGCGACCCACAAAGAGCCCGGCCGTTTCGGCTATGCCGCCAGCCTCAATACGAACCGGGGCATGATTCCCGCGCCGACGGCGTTCCTGGTGGTCGAACCGGCAGAGCCGCCGCCAGTCGATACCGGCAGGGCCTTGGTGGCCATCGTGATTGCGCCCAACCCGGCGCACATTGACCAGCCATACGTGATTGACTACCAGGTCATCAACACGACATCCAAGCCGGTCACGGTCACCGCGGTCCAGACCGACATCGGCACCTACCAGGCAGGCAGCCCGGAATGGGTGAGCAGCACCGCCGGACCGAGCATGACGACTGTGGTCGCCCGCCTGCGCGGCACCGGCACGGCCATCGGCGCGCGCACCAAGACCGCGGTCTTCAGCACCGGCGCGGGAATGCTGCCCGCGAGCCCGGTTGTGCTCACGGTCGAACGGTGAATTCCGACCGAACGCAAAAGGTCGAGGATTCCGGGAATCAGGCAGATTCCGCCGGTGTCCTTGAATCATCTTCACGGCTATTGACAGGGAGTCCGGAAATGCTAGAATGGGCGCAGTGAGAAATTGCATCAGCTCTAAAGCAAGGCAGAGACACAACCGCCGGGGAACGCCTGCTCCGATGTGTGGTGTTTTGGGGAACGCACTACAGGCTAACTTGTCCGAAAGGGGCTGACGTTGGCAATGACTTTCCGGGTCTTTGGTCGCAAGACCTGTCCGTATTGCCAGAAGGCAAAGGAGAAGGTCGAGTACTTTCTTAATCGCTGGAACGTCAAGGCGCCGGTCGTCTATCACGACGTGGACGTGCCCGAGGGCATGGCCGAAGGCGCCTGGTACGATGTCTACGAGATTCCGACCGTGGTGCTGGAGGACGAGGACCAGGTGGTCCAGCGCTGGTTGAAGACGCCGCCGCTGCTCCAGGAGTTGAAGAACCTGTTCCGAATCAGCGACGCGGCGGGCGAAGAGGCGCAGTCCGAAGTCGCGCCGGCGTAACACGGTCTGCACCTTGGCTTGAGCTCGTAGCTTGGGCTTGAGCTGACGAAAGTGAAGATACTCGGTTTCATTCCCACTTCGTTCTCGGACTGGGACGGGAAACTGGTTTCGATTCTGTTCATCGGCGGGTGCAACTATCGCTGCCCGTTCTGCCAGAACTACCCGTTGCTTGTGGAAGAGGACCCGGAACGGGAAGTCGCGTGGGACGACGTCGCCCGGCACCTGAAGAACAAGAAACAGTGGATTGACGGCGTGGTCGTAAGCGGCGGCGAGCCGCTCCTGCACCCGGAGGTGCTTGACCTCTGCGCCCGCATCAAGGAGCTCGGCTTTCCGGTCAAGGTGGATACCAATGGCTCGCTGCCCTACGTGCTGATGGAATTGGTCGAGCGCCGCCTGGTCGACTATGTCGCCTTGGACATCAAGACCGCGCTGGACGAACGCTACAGCAAGGCGTGCGGGACGAAAGTCGAGACCGGTCTGGTCGAGCGCACGATTGACTTCCTGATGAAGGGCCGGCTGGACCATGAGTTTCGAACGACGCTGGTGCCGGGGCTGGTCGGCAAGCCTGAAATCGGTTCAATTGTGAAGCGCATCAAGGGCGCCCGCAAGTACGCCCTGCAGCAGTTCGTCCCGGACAACGCCCGGCTTGAGGTTTTCCGCAAGAAGAAACCCTACAACCTGCAGCAACTGCAGGAACTCTCGGCCATCGCCCGGCCCCACGTGAAAGAACTGGTAATTCGCGGCAAGGCGTCGGAGAAGTAGCCCTCAGCCGGCAGCCATCACCCGCTCGCGGTCCGGCCGTAGCACTCCGGGCAGGGATTCAGCACCCGCGCGCGGCTGGTCAGCACCAGTTCCTTGTCAAACACCGTCTCGAACGCGGACACGACACGGTGCTTCATGAGCGGCATCGAGACCGGGCGGTTCAACAGCCGGGCCAGCGAAGTCACGCCCTTGTTCCGGATGCCGCAGGGATTGATCAGCTGGAATCCGACGAGGTCCGGGCTGACATTCAGGGCGAAACCGTGGAATGAGACCCGTTGGCGCACGGCAATTCCGAGCGCGGCGACCTTCTCCGCGCCCACCCAGACGCCGGTGAGGCCGGGCTTCCGCCCGGCCCGGATTTCGAGCGCGGCAAGCATCTGAATCAGGCTCTCCTCGACCCGGGTGACAAACGCCCGCACGCCGGCAATCGCTTCCCGGATGAAGAATATCGGGTAGCCGACGAGCTGGCCCGGGCCGTGCCAGGTGATATCACCGCCGCGCTCGATCCGGAACAAATCAATGCCGCGGGCCTTCAGTTGGTCTTCCGAGACGAGCAGGTTGCCGGCCTTTCCGGACTTGCCCAGCGTAATCACCGGCGGATGCTCGACCAGAATCAGCGTGTCGGGAATCTTCTCTTCAACCCGCAGCCGCCAGACTTGCTTCTGCAACGCCCACGCCTCGGCAAACGGCACCAGACCCAGGTCGAGCAGCAGCGCTTTCTCCATCAGGGCGATGATAGGGCGAAACTGCCCGAAGTCAACCGTGAAACCAAGTTGAGGAAGCTGCTAGCGCAGCGAGTCAGGACGGGCGTAGAGCGACCAGACGCCGGCTGAGGCGACGAGCGTGAGGCGTTCAAGACTCTCGCTGGTCGGCGGCCGAGGTTTGCCGTGGACCAGGAAGTAGTCGTACTCCTGCCAGCCTTCAGGAAATACCGCATACCAGGGCGACCACTCATATCCGGGTTTGAGGAATCGGTTCGATTCCCGGTACTGGACCGGCGAGAAGGGGAACGAGGCAAACGAGAACGCGGGATGGCCGCGCTTGAATGCCTGGTAATAGCATCCGGCATGCAAGAAGACTTCATACCCGGTCAGGTCCGGAGTTGTGCGCAGGTTGTAGGGCAGGCCGACGAGTCTCCGGTCCGGGTCGAGCGGCGCGAGCAGTTGGGCGAGGGGGCGCGCTTCACGGTCAAAGGCGATGAACCGGTAGAGCGTGTTGCCGCCACTCACTAGGTTGACCAGCAGCATAGAACCGAGCAGCCATGAGGGGAATTGCGGTCGCTGACCCCAGAGTCGGCGTAGAGCCACGGCCGCGAGCAGGACCAGGAACAGGCAGCAGAATACCGCCAGCCGCTGGTTCAGATACCAGGCCTGGGTTACGGCCCCGGGAAACAGGAGGTAGCCGGCGAGGCTGACCAGCGCCAGTATCACGGGTAGCAGCAGCCCGCCGCGAAACAGGGACCGGAACCGGTTGCGCGCGACCTGGGCGATAACGACCGAGAACGCCGCGACAATCACGAGCACATAGACGAAGACGCTGACGTCATCGGCCCGGAACCCGATATTGGCGAAGAACTGCAAGGGCCGGACGAGATAGTCGGCGACCGCGGCGCCGCTGAACAGGGCGCTGAGCAGGCCGGTGCTGCTGCCGGTGAATGACTGTGCATACCAGGGCAGCGCGAGAAACAGGACCGGCACAAGCGGCAGCAGCGCCAGACCCTTGCGCTTGCCGCCCCGG
>Ga0315288_10012674_pt1 | contig 10582 bp, 10 predicted proteins | sample YL17G11_20_MG_FD_203454 | JGI IMG/M metagenome (GOLD analysis project Ga0315288, IMG submission 203454) | Sediment microbial communities from Yellowstone Lake, YNP, Wyoming, USA - YL17G11_20 | ecosystem: Environmental > Aquatic > Freshwater > Lake > Sediment | place: USA: Wyoming | collected...
TTTGATACGCCGAGGAAGGGACAGATACCGAGGAACCGGCTCAGGACGAAGTTATTGACGAAAACCGCACTCACGATAATGAGAATGAGCGTCTTCATCGGTCACCTTCATTGTTCTTGTGTTTGCGTGCACCTCATCTGAAGTCCGGTGTTTCGGGCGACAGAGAAAATCCGCAAAAACGTAATACAATACCCCCCCGAAATCAACACAAAACTGGCCCTCCCGGGCCCGTTCCATCCCCCCCGGCGCAGCCGTCATCGAATGCAATTGCCTTGACACCCGGGCGACTCGCACAAGAAAATAAGCGCCGGGTGGAGGCATGGAGAGGCGCTCGCCCGCGGACAGGAGGATCACTTGAGAAAAATCATCACACTCGCAGCGGGGCTCGCGATGCTCGCGCCCGCGGCGCCGGACCTGCATCTCTTCGCGCGGCCGCTCGCGTCCCGGAGCTCACACGCGGCGGCGGGGGACACCCTCGTCCTCTCACTCGACGAGAGTGTCCGGCTCGCGCTCGTGAAAAACATGGACATCCGGATCATGCGCGAGAAGGTGAGCGAGGCAGGGGCCGCGACCGCCGAGGCGCGCACGGCGTTCCTGCCGCAGCTCACGGGAAGCGCGGGGTACACAAGGCTCGACATGGCCCCGTACATCCCGTCCTCGCGCCTCAGGATGTTCGGCGGTTCCGGCTCGACCGCCGACGGCGCCGTACCGGACAGAATCACGATCGGCCTTCGGGACAACTATGCGGCCTCCATCGAGCTCCGACAGCCTCTGTTCGCCGCCGGCAGGATCAAGAACGCCTACGATATCTCGAAGCTCGCCGGGAACGCATCCGAATCGGAGCTCGACCGGACGATGGACGAGCTCATTTTCGGGACGAAGAAGGCGTACCTGGAATGCATCCAGGCGCAGGAACTGGAACGAGTCGCCCGGGAAACGGCGAAGCAGCTCGAGGCGCACCTGGGTGATCTCCAGGCGATGTTCGACGCCGGGCTCGCCGCGACGAACGACGTTCTCAAGACGAAGGTCTACCACTCCGACGCAAGGCTCGCCCTCATCAAGGCGCAGCATGCCAGCCATCTCGCACGAAATAATCTATGCAACATCATCGATGTACCGCTCACGACGGAGATCGTCCTGACCTCGCGGGTCGACACCGCTGCCGTTGTCACGATCGATCTCGACGCGGCGGTCGAGGCGGGAATCGCGAGGCGCCCGGAGCTCGCGTCGATGGAATGTCGAAGGCTCATGATACAGAAGGAGATCGAGATCGAGCGGACCGGGTATCTCCCTACGGTCGCCTTCTTCGCCAAGCTCGGCTACCAGTATCCGGACCGGGAGTACGAGAGGGATTTCTACTCGTCCTGGGCGCTCGGCGTCACCGCCCAGATGAACGTATTCGACTGGGGAGGGACGCTGTACCGCACACGGCAGTCGAGAAGCCGCCTTCGGCAGATCGAGATCGCAGCTCAGAGCCTCAGGGAGCACATTAGGCTCGATGTCACGAGAACGTACCTCACGCTTCTCGACGTGTGGACCGGGATCGGCGTCGCCCGCGAGAACACGGCGCAGGCCGAGGAAAACTACCGGGTGACGAACGAGAAGTTCAAGGAGGGGCTTGCGACAAACACGGACCTTCTCGACGCGGAGGTGCTTCTTATGACTGCGAAGACATCGTACAGCAACCTCGTGATCGCGTACATGATAGCCCGGGCCGACCTCGCGCGGGCCACAGGCGGCACGGAGAACTGACGCCTTGGAAAGGAGATACGGAATCGGCGCGGCCGGGCTTCGAGCTCGACCCCGAGCGATTCGTTTAAGAAAATCATTCTTGTTTGTCAAATTTATTTTACATCTTTGAGTGAATTAGGTATTATTGTGCGCGAAGGCCGGGAAGTATCTCGCCGCAATCATTAGATTGTTAAGACCATGATCGTCGGACTCGGTATCGATACGGTTTCGATATCACGGCTCGAGAAACTTCTCGCGGCGCGCGGCGATGCATTCCTGAGAAAGGTTTTCTCGGAAAGCGAGATCGAGGAAGGGGTGAAACGCGGAAACAACGCTTCCTTCTTCGCGGCCCGGTTCGCCGCCCGCGAAGCGTTCGTCAAGGCCCTGGGGACCGGTTTCCGGCAGGGCGTTTCACTCCGCGACATCGGCGTGAGGAAAGGAGACCTGGGAAAACCTGAGTTTTATTTTTCCAAGAGAGTAGAGGATGCGCTCAGGGCGAAAGGGATCGCCCGGTGCCACTTGAGCATCGCCCACGACGGAGACAGCGCTCAGGCGATCGTGATCCTCGAAAGCGCATGAAACACGTCGGGAAAGGAGACGGCATATGAAGGAAATACCGAAAAACATGATCGGATTCAGCGGAAAGTATTTCGTGCAATCGATGCTGATGCGCGAGGGTCTCCCGACCGCGGCCGGCAAGGAAGGCATCGACCTCGTCGTGAGCCTGAAGAAACCGCGACGCACGTTCTCGATCTTCGTTGTCTCGAACCTGCAGCCGAAGCGCGCCGGCGGCAAGGGTAAGGAGGCGCTCGACTGGTGGATACCCGCTTCAACGGCGGCCGACGTCATAGCGTGCGTCGACTTGAGCGAGCTCAGGGTGTGGCTCTTCGAACACAACGAGCTCCCGAAGTACGCGCAGCAGAAGACGTCATCGAAGTACCACCTGTACATGTATACCGACAAGGCCGTCGCGCTCCGCGGCAAGAAGAGCATGAAGTTTGACTACGAGTTCGAGGGCTTCAAGCTCGAGAACAGGATATATCAGGGAATCTTCGAGAAACGGGTCAGACGCGCGGCCGGAAAGGGCGTCAAGTCCGCCGTGCGAAGACGCGCGGGCAGAAAACGCGCCGTGAAGAAGGCAGTTTCGAAGAAGGCCGGGGCGAAAAAGCGCGGGGCGAGGAAACCCGCCGCGAAAAAAGGGAAATAGCGCGCGATGGCCTTCGCAAACCGCTTCGGCTGGTCCCTCTCGCGAGAGGCGACCTTCGATTCCTGCAGGCGCCGGTACTATTTCCACTATTACCTGAGCTGGGGCGGATGGGAAGCCGCCGCCCCCGCGCTCGCCCGGGAGGCATTCAGGCTCAAGCGTCTCGTCTCGCTGCCCCTTTGGCGGGGGCAGCTCGTCCACTACGTCGCGTCGATGGTGCTCCGGTCGATGAAAGCGAAGGGAAGAATCCCGGGAAAGGACGCGGTTCTCGCCTATACGCTCGAACGATTCGAGACGCAGTTCGAATTCTCCCGCTCGAAGAAATACCTCTCCACTCCGAAAAAAACCGGTGCGAGCCTCAACATCGACTGGCTCGCCCTCTCCGACCACGACTACGGCCGCCCGGTGACTCCCGCGATCCTCGACAGAACACGCGGCGAATGCATGCAGGCGGTCGAGGGGCTCTACGCGAGCTCTATCCTCGGAACTATCATGGAGACCGACCGCGCGAAATGGAACATCGAGGACCTCGACAGCGGCGCCTTCTCGCAGCAGTTCGATTTCGAGGGCGTGACGGTGTTCGTCAAGACCGACTTCATGTTCCGCGGCGGCGATGGAACGCTTCGCATCGTCGACTGGAAAACGAATCGCGGGGCCGCCGGCGAACCGGGCGCCGGGGAGGATGCACCGCGGAGCGCCGCCGTTCAGCTCGGAATATACGGATATTACGCGGCGGGGATTCTCCGCGAGCCGGTCGCATCGATACGGCTCCTCGAGGTGAACCTTCTCGACGGCGGCAGGGTGATCGAGCATGTCGCCGGCGAAGAGAATATCGCGCGGGCCGGGGAGACGATCGCCTGGGGAATCGCGAAGCTCGCCGCGGTCCTGGCCCGCAACGATACGGCGCGCAACGAGCCGCTGCCGGTCGCGGAGTTTCCGAAAATCGACAACGGGCTCTGCGGGTTCTGCAATTTCTACCGGATCTGCAAGGATGAGAATAATCCGCACCGGCTCCCCTAGATCGAGAGCGATTCCCTGATCGAACGAACAAGCGCCGTTGACCCGAACCGCACGGGGTCAGTAGCGGGGAGTGCGGTCTCCCGTGCGGCGTCATCGACCGCCCTGCGCGCGGCGCCTTCATCGAGATCGAACGTGTTGAGCGCTATCCCGGCCACGGGAATCTTCCGTATCCCGGAAATCGCGTTCTCATAGAGCCTGACAAGCTCGGCCAGGGGCGGGATCGGTACGCTGTAGCCGCGGATCGACCTTCTCGTCGGCTGGTGGCAGAGGATATACGAGCGCGGCAGCGCCCCCGCGATCATCCCGAAGGTGACCCCCGCGTAGCCGGGATGGAGAATGGAACCCTGCCCCTCAAGGATTACGACATCCGCGCCGGGGGCCGCCCCGCGCACGAGGCGCTCCGTCGCTCCCCCGATGAAATCGGCGATGACCCGGTCGACGGGGATACCCGTTCCGGTGATCATGATTCCGGTCTGACCCGAAGCCGCGAACGCGGAGCGCACGCCTTCGCGCAGGAGAGCGTTATGGATCTCAAGCCCGGCAGTCATCTTGCCCGTGTTGCAGTCAGAGCCAACCGTGAGAACCACGGGGCACTCGAGGCGTGCGTTCCCGGTCGAAACGCCGAGATCGTCGCTCGGCCTCCGGACGTCCCAGAGGAACACCCCCCTCGCCTTCGCGAGAGAGGCGAGCTCATCGTCGTCGTTCAGGAATTCGTGCATCCCGTTCATGATGTGGAGCCCGTAGCCGATCGCCTCGACGATGACGGCCCGGTCGCCGGGAGCGAGCTTTCCCCCCCGTGGCGCCGTGCCGAGAACGAAGGTGTCCGGCGCATGCGCAAGCGCGTCCCTCAAGCCGGCGACAACCGGTATCGCTCCTCCGAATCCGAGAATCGCCTCCGCCGTCGAAGGCGAGCGGCTCGCATCGATCACGGCGACGACCTCTCCGGGCACGTAGCGCACGAGACAGACGGCGGTCTTCGCCCCGAGCGGCGAGAAACACCCGTTGGCGAGGATCACCATCCGCCGCGCCCCGAGGGCCACGGGCAGCGGGTACGATCGATGCGATTCTCCGGCGCGGGATTCTTTCACGCGCATCCGCCTACCCCTCCGCGGACCGCCGTCACCGGTCAATCGGCGGCACGGCCGTATAATCGCTGTTGATATCTCCGACGATGTTCTCCAGGATCGTTTCGAGCGTCACGATCCCGCGCATCTCCCCTCGATCGCCGACGACGACGGCCATGTGCATCGCCTCGTCCTTCATCGTGACGAGGAGCCTTTCCGCCGTATCGGTCTCCTTCACGACGAACGGCTTGTGCATGACGGAGGCGAGCTTCTCGCCGCCGTCGAGCCCGAGGAGATCGAAGAGCGAAACGATGCCGACGACGCGGCCGCCCGCTGCGGAGACGATGGGAAACCGCGAGTAGGTATGCTTGTTGGCTTCCGCGATGATCTCGTCCACCGACGCGGTGACCGGAATCGATACGACGCGCTCCGCCGGAATCATGAGATCCTTCGCCCGGATGCTTTCGAACCGGAACACCCGGTCGATGATGAGACGCTCCCGGCGCTCGAGCGCACCCTCCTTCTTACCCGTCCGGTAGAGATAGACGAGCTCCTCGCGCGTCGAGAGAATGTTGAACCGCTTCTCTCGCGCGCCGGCCGCCTTGAGGAGCAGGCGCACGAGGAGCGTGGCGGGCATGACGAGCGGCCAGAGCACGTACGCGAGCATCTGGATGAACGGCGCGACCACGGTTGCCACCCGGTCGGCATGGTAGAGAAACACCGATTTCGGAATGACCTCGCCGAAGATAAGGAGGATTGGAACCATGACGGCGGTCGCGATCGCAGCGCCCGAATGCCCGAACATCGCGACGGCGAGGCCGGTCGCGGCGGCGGTGCAGACGATGACGGCGAGGTTCGTCGCGACGAGGACGACGGAGAAGAAATACTCCGGTGAGTTGATGAGCCGCTCTAGGATGCGGGCGCGCCAGAGGCCCGCTTTCGCCCTCGTGTGGAGCCGCACCTTGCTGCATGAGACGACCGCGGTCTCGGAGCCGGACGCGAACGCGGCGAGAAGCACCGTGACGACGATGACGGCGAGCGCGACGGGCGGGCTCATGCCTCTTCCCCTTTCTCCGGCAGACGCTCGATCTTGATCTTGTTCACCCGCACGGACTCCGCCGAAAGAACGAGAAAGCGAAGGCCGTCGATCGTGAAGGCCTCTCCCTCGCGCGGAATCTTGCCGATCCGCTCGATGAGATACCCCGCGATTGTTTCGACCTCCTCCGACTGGAGGTTGACGCCGAGAATCTCACCGGCGTCCCGCAGGTTCATCGATCCCTCGACGACGACGCGATTCTCATCGAGGCGGTGGTATTCCTCGACGCGCGGCTCGCGCCGGTCGCGTATCTCGCCGAAGATCTCCTCGAGAATGTCCTCGAGGGTTAGGATTCCCGTGTAGGATCCGTGCTCGTCGACGACCACGACGAGGTGCTGGTGGGACGTGATGAGCTCGCCGAAGAGATCACGGATCCGCTTGCTTTCGGGAACGAAGGACGCGGGACGCAGGATATCCGCGAGCCGGATGCGGTCGTCCCTCGAAAAGCGGAGCAGCTCTTTGGCGTAGAGAACGCCGACAATCGTATCCCCCGACCCCGCGTAGAGCGGCACGCGGCTGAAGCCGTGCGCCTTGACCTGCACGATCGCCTCTTTGAGCGGGGTGCCGACGTCGAGGGCAAACACACAGCCGCGCGGAGTCTGTATCTCCCGCGCGGTTATCTCGGTGAAGAGAAAGAGGTTCGTGAGAACCTCCTTCTCGAACTCGCCGAAGAGGCCCTCGCGGTGTCCGAGCTCGACCGCGGTCGCGAGCTCCCGCGCGCCGTACGCCTCACGGCTTTCCCCGAGAATCTTCCTCGACCCCTCGACCGTGTAATCGGCGATCGCCCCGAGAACGAGCCGCACCGGCGTGAAAACGATCATGAATCCCTCCAGGATCGGCGCCGCGAACACGGCGAACGACATCGATCTCTTGAGGGCGAGGCTCTTGGGGGATATCTCGCCGAGGAACAGGATAAGAACGGTCATGACGGCGACGGCGATGCCGACTCCCGGGTCGCCGTAGAGAGTGATCGCGAGCGCCGTGACGGCGCTCGTCGCGGAAATATTCACAAGGAGGTTGCCGAAAAGAATCGTGACAAGGAGCATACGGGGATCGCGAAGAAGGCGCGCGGCCATCCGCGCGCGCTTTCCGCCCTTTTCCATCTCCGCCACCGCCGGCCGCGAGATCGAAAAGAATGCAGTCTCCGAAGCGGAAAAGAACGCCGAAAAGAGCAAGAGAGCGATGAGCGAGAATATCAACGGAAGATGTTCATGGACAGCTGTGGCGATGTTCATAACGCGTACGCGGATGATTCGGAGCCGCCCACGGGGCTCGCGACGCGAGGCCGTGCGCGCGCCGGCTTCATTCCTTGAGGATGGCTGCGAACCGCTCCTCGGCGGCCTTCGCCTCCTCGCTGCGCGGATATTCCTTCAGGAGGCGCCGCGCGACTCCGGCGGCAAGCTCCTTCTGCCCCACCGTGTCGTACGAGACGGCCATCCTGAGGAGGGCGCCCGGAGCGCGTTTCCCCCGCGGGTATCGCTGGAGAAGCGTCGAGAATTCCTTCAATGCGTCCATGTACGCGGTCTGCTCCATCAGGCTCTGACCCCTGATAAAGAGCACCTCCTCGACGAGCGGATCATCGGAGAATTCGACGAGAAACGATTCGGACTCCTCGAGGGCGAGCTGGTACTCACGCCGATTGAAATCGAGGTAAATCTCGCGGTACAACTCTTCGGGAGGCGGAGCGGGGGCCGCGAGGCCCCCGGATGTATCCACTGCGCCGCCGATCCCCGAGAGGCTGTCCTTCTCGAGAGCGCCGGATGCCGCGGCGAGCGTGTCACCGCTCGGCGATCCCGAAGCGGGAGATCCCGCTTCGCTTCGCCCCCCGGCCGGGGCCGGGGGCCGTACGCCGGTCGTATCGGGACGCGCGACCCTGCGCCGCTCGGCCGGCTTGAACGGAGAGCTCTCCTGCGCTTCACGCAGCATCTCCTGGAGCGCGTTGAGCTGGTCCTTGAGCTCCTCGAGATCCATCTTGCTCTGCGCGTTCGTTCCCCGCGCAAACTCCTGATCTTCCCTGAGCGTCCGCTCGATCGCCGAGATCCGCTCCCGGAGCATCGCATTCTCCCCGAGAAGGGAGTCGATTTTCGCAGAGGTGTTCAATGTCTCTCCCGGCATACGGAAGAACGTGCGTCCCCAGCAACCCCCCTCGAGCATGACCATGAGAACGAGGAGCGCGCATGTTCCCGCGCGAATATTCCATTCTTTCATCGTTCCCGCTTACTGGAGCACCATGTGCGAGCGGCGGTTGCTCGCCCACGCCGCTTCATCGTGCCCCATGTCAAAGGGCTTTTCCTCGCCGTAGCTGATCATGGCAAGCCGATCGGCTTTGATACCGTATGTAGTGTAGAAATCGATAACCGCTTTGGCGCGCTTCTCGCCGAGCGCCATGTTGTACTCGTTCGTGCCTCGCTCGTCGCAGTGCCCCTCGACGAGGAGCTTCTTCGAAGGCTCCGCCATGAGGAGCTCGGCGTTCTTCGCGAGCACCGACTTGTACTCTTCCTTAATGGAGTACTTGTCGAAATCGAAGAACACGTCTCCGAGAATGATCTCGGCCGGCTGCTCGATGACCGGCTCCTCGGCCGGTCGTTCGACCGGCGGCGTTATGACGGGCGGAGGAATCTGCTCCACGGGCTTCTCCACCGGCGTGACCTGTTTCTTTGCACACGAGGGGACCATCATCATCGCAATAGCGAGCACGAGGATCAACCATTTGTAACGTGCCATCATCAACCTCCCTTTCGGAACCTGACGCATATACCTGCAACGCCGCGGGCGCGGCTCCATACTACTCACCGAACGCCCGCCACGCGCCTTGGACACCCGCGCCCATGATACATAGAACCCATATATATGGGAACCTCTTTTTTATATGCGCGGCTCTTCACCGGAACGACGCGCCGGATGCGCGCTCCGGCGGAAGCGGCGACCAGTCGGCGAACTCCCCCTGAACGAGGCGCCGTCTCTCCTTTGTGTCGATATCGACGACGACGATGTAGTTCACGCCCCCCTCCCTGAGCGTCGCGGCGATGTGCCGCCCGTCGGGAGCCCAGCATGGATCCTCGTAGCTCAGGTTGTCGTCGAAAAGGGTCTCTTCGATGAGCCCGTCGGGAGAGATGATCTTGAGCCGATAGAGATTTCCCTCGCGGGAAGCATAGGCGATGAGGTCGCCGTTCGGCGACCACGCGGGGGATTGATTGTACGAGCCGCTTCTCGTAAGGCGGCGCACGCTTCCGCCGTAGCTGTCCATGATGTAAAGCTGCGGCGTGCCCCCGCGGTCGGAAACGAACGCGATCTCGGAACCGTTCGGGGACCAGGTGGGCGATATGTCGATCGCGCGATTCCTCGTGAGGCGTCTCAGTATTTTGCCCGATGTATCGAGCACGTAGATCTCGTGGTTCCCGTTTACGCTGAGAGTCATGAGCATCTCTCCGCGCGGTGCGAAGTAGCTTCCGGCGATGTTGATCCCGCGCCACTGCGTCATGAGATACTTCGTGCCCTTGGCGAGATCGATGAGGTAACAATCCCAGTTCTGCCGCCGGTCGGACGTGTAACAGAATCTGCCGCCGTTGAGCCAGAGAGGGGAAACGACGATCTCATCCGTCGTGATCCGCCGCGCGCCGAAACCATCGTAGTCGACGAGCCAGAGGTCTTTGGAGCCCCCCTGCGAACGCCGGAAGAGCATGCGCGTCGTCGCGATGCCCCGCTCGCCGATGAGGAAGTATACGATCTCGTCGCTTACGCGATGGGCCACGAGCCGCGTCGCGTCGCTGCCGAACCGGTAGCGCTTGCTGAAGATCGTCTCTTTGCTCGAAAAATCGAGGAGCCTCGCATCGAGGATATAGGAACCCCCTTCCGAGGAGAGCTTTCCCTCGAAGAGCGCGCCCGCCGCCCGTTCCCTGTCCTCAGAGTCACCCACTCCGGCAGGCCTCAGCGTCTGAAAAAGGTCGGAGTAGTCGAGATCGTTCCGGATAACGCCGGTCATGGAGAGCGCGGGGGGGCGCTCTCGCTGGGATGCGGGCTCGATCTCACTGACCACGATAGGGACCTTCCCCCGCCCCGAGCGTTCCGTTCTCAGATAGATATCGGTCTGGGCGAGCGCCGCCGGCGCGGCGGAGAGAAGCATCGCGAGCACGGCACAGATACGGCGCATACTGTACTCATTCCTTCTGGATAAAGGTGAAATGGATGCCGAGATACGCATCGGTGAACGCCTTCGGGAGCGGCGGAAAAGGCGCCGCGCTCTTCACCGCCCGCGTGGCGGCCCGGTCGAAGTAGGCGTTACCGGAGCTCGTCTCGAGGCGCACGTCGGACACGCCGCCGTCTCGCATCAACGCGAAGTAGACGACGCAGGTGAGCCCGGCGGCGTTCTCGGCGACCGCCGAGAACCAGTTCTCCGAAACCATGCGTTCGATAGCGGCGAGGAAGTAGGAAAAGGGGAAATTAGCCGCATCGACGGCGATGCCCGGT
>Ga0315288_10012675_pt1 | contig 10581 bp, 8 predicted proteins | sample YL17G11_20_MG_FD_203454 | JGI IMG/M metagenome (GOLD analysis project Ga0315288, IMG submission 203454) | Sediment microbial communities from Yellowstone Lake, YNP, Wyoming, USA - YL17G11_20 | ecosystem: Environmental > Aquatic > Freshwater > Lake > Sediment | place: USA: Wyoming | collected...
CGACCATCATGTCACAGGTCAGGAGCAGGACGCGGCCGTGCTGAGTCCTGACGGCGGCGGCGTCATCGCCGGGGCCGAGAACGACCGATGGGGTGAGGGCGGCAGTGGCGAGCTCGCGGAAGCGAGAAACCGTGCGGTTCTCGCCGACGCTGCGAAGTGTCTCGCCCGGGCCGAGCGTCATGGGCGACTCGCGTCGGGCCTGCCCAGGAGCACGAAGACGCAGTACGGGCCGCACATCGAGCAGGTTGCCCCCTCCTCGCCCCCGGGCTGATGGCGTGCGCGCGCCTTCTCTGGATTGACGGAGAGAGCAAACTGCTTGTCCCAATCGAGGGCGGCGCGGGCGCGGGCCATCTCATCATCGCGCTGGCGAGCGCGCGGGCCGAGGCGGACGATGTCGGCAGCGTGACCGGCGAGGCGGGTGACGATGACGCCCTCTCGCACCTCGTCTACCGTGGGCAGGCCGAGGTGCTCGGCGGGCGTGAGGTAGCAGAGGAAATCGGCGCCCGCCATCCCCGCCACCGCGCCGCCGATGGCGCCGACGATGTGATCGTAGCCGGGGCCGATGTCAGTGACGAGCGGGCCGAGCACGTAGAAGGGCGCGCCGTGGCAGAGACGCTTCTGCAGGACGACGTTGGCCGCCACCTGATCGAGCGGGAGGTGGCCCGGTCCTTCGACCATGGCTTGCACACCCGCATCGCGGGCGCGCAGCACGAGCTCACCCAGGATCGCTGTCTCCGCTACCTGCGCGCGGTCGGTGCCGTCGGCGAGACAGCCCGGGCGAAGGCCGTCGCCGAGGCTGAGGGTGACGTCGTGCTCGCGGCAGATCTCCAGCAGGTCGTCGAAGCGCGCGTAGAGCGGATTCTCGCGGCCGTGGTCTCGCATCCAGCAGATGGTGAACGCGCCGCCGCGACTGACGACTCCGGTGAGGCGGCTGCCGTCGAGGGCGAGCTTCGACGTCTCCTGGGTGACGCCGCAGTGGACGGTGATGAAGTCTACCCCGTCCTCGGCGTGGCCGCGGATGACATCGAAGAGGTCGTCCTCGGTCATGGCCGAGACGCCGCCGCGGGCGATGGCCTCGACCGATGCTCCGTAGATGGGCACGGTGCCCACGGGAACCGGAGAGGCGGCGACGACATCGCGCCTGATGCGATCGAGGTCGCCGGCGGTGCTGAGGTCCATCACTGCGTCCGCGCCGGCGTCGAGGGCGGCTTGAAGGCGAGCTACGGCCTGGCCGGGCGAAGGGTCGGTCGCCGATGTGCCGATGTTGGCATTGACCTTGATGCGGAGGCCGGCGCCGATAGCGGCCGGGCGAAGCGAAATATGGTTGCGGTTCGCGGGCAGGACGATCACGCCGTCGGCAATGCCGCGGTGGATGTGCTCGACGGGGACGCCCTCGGCTTCGGCGGCGGCCTGCATCTCGGGTGAGGTGCGGCCTTCTCGAGCTATCTCAAGTTGAGTCAAGTCACTCTCCTGGTTATTCGGCTGTGGTTAGGCTTTCAGCCGCCACCCCGGCCCAAAGGGCCTAGGGGCGGGATTGGAAATCCCGAACACTGGAGCAGACGGCGCGTCTGCGCCAGGTTCTCTCTATCCATCCACTAGCGGCGGGCGTGGGAACGCCCGCCCTACAGAACGGCGCGCGACTCGAATGGCGTCCAGCAGCTCGGCGGTGGCCGCGACCATGTCGTTGGCCTCGGAGACGGCGGAGATGACGGCGATCCCGTCTGCGTCGGCGCGGATGACGGCCTCGACACTGCTGCGGTTGATGCCACCGATGGCAAGCACCGGCAGCGCGGCGGCGTCTCTGATCTCGCGGATGCGGCTCAGGCCGATAGCGTCGTCGGCATCGGCCTTCGAACTGGTGGCGTACACCGGCCCCACGCCGAGATAGGTGGCGCCCTCGGACCTCGCGAGGGCGGCGCGCTCGGGGTCGGCTACGGACGCGCCGATGATGGCTCGCTCGCCGAACAAGCGTCGGGCTGCAGCGATGGGGAGATCCTCACCGCCGAGGTGGACGCCATCGGCCTCGACCGCGAGGGCGATATCAACACGATCGTTGATGATCAGCCGCGCCTGGTAGTCGCGGGTGAGCCGGCGCATCTGCACTCCAATGGCCCACAGGTCGCGGGAGCTGAGCGACTTGTCGCGAAACTGCAGCAGCCGGCAGCCTCCCTCGAGTGCGGCCTTCGCCACATCGAGATGGGAGCGACCCAGGCGGTCAGAGCGCGCGGTGATGACGCAGAGGTCGTAGGCTGACATGGGGGCTCACGCGCGGGCGGTGCGCCCGGCGGCGGCCGTCGCTTCGGCGCGTTCCTTCAGGTCGAGGTAGATGGCATGGGTGATGGCGAGATGGGCGTCCTCGATCTGCTGCATGCTCTCGGCGGGGACGATGAGGCAGAGATCGGCGAGGCCCTTCATCTCACCGCCGTCGCGCCCGGTGAGACCGACGACCGTGGCGCCGGCCTCCCGCGCCGTCTCCATGGCGCGGATCACGTTCCTCGACCGGCCGCTTCCGCTGAAGGCGATGAGGACGTCGCCGCGGCGCACGAGATTGCGGAGGGGCTCGCAGAAAATGGCGTCGTAGCTGATGTCGTTGGCATACGCGGTAATGATGGGAACGCTGTCAACGAGGGAGATGGCGCGGTAGCGGCGCGCGCCGGCAGGGAGATCCACACCCTTCGAGAGGTCCTCGATGAAGTGGGAGGCGGTGGCGCTGCTGCCGCCGTTGCCGCAGGCGAAGATCTGGGCGTCGCGAGCGTAGGCGTCCCACAGGTGATCGGCGATCGCGGCGATGGCGCCGCGAGGGAGCTGCTGCAGGAGTCCCGCGAGTTGGCTGAGGTAGTCGGTCATGACACCTACATGGGGCATCTGGATGGCGCCCACATGGCAGTATAGGCGTGCAGGAAGTGGGGTGTCAAGGCGAGGCGCGGCAACGGTATCCGCGGATCACGCGGGCTGTGCGGATCCGCGACCGGAGTCCGCCGCGCCGCTGCGGCCGGTACCCGCGGAGCAACTCAGCGAACAGTGGCGATGCGGATGACGCCGGCCTGGTACTCCAGCACCAGATCGAAGGCCTCGCCGAGGAAACGGAGCGGAACGAGGGTCCTGTTGCCGCTCAGCGTGGGCGGGCCGGCGAGCGTGACGGCGCTTCCGTCCAGCGTAGCGACCGTGCTACCGATCGTGACGGTGACCTGGTGGTTGTTCAGGCTGGCCCCGGCCTGGCGATCAGTCGGCTGCCAGGTGACGGTCCCGCCGGCGCTCTCGACCACCGCGCGCAGCGGAACAATGGCGCGCCCGTTGGCGACGATAGGCACAGCATCGGCCTCAAGCGGCTTGCCGTCGCAGTAGATCTGCGCTGAGGGAAGCCTGAGCTGCTGCCCCGGGTGGATGATGCCGGATTCGGGGAGGTCGTTGAGCGCGACGAGGGTGGCGACCGTGGTGTTATGCGCGCTGGCGATCGCCCAGAGGCAGTCGTTCGGCTGAACGAGGTAGACGTTCTCGGCGGGGGCCGGCGCTGGGACGGGCTTCGCCGCGACAGGCTGCTCCTCAGGCCTCTCCGGCAGCATGGCGACGTGCGTCCCTGCCGGAGCGGGCTCAACCGCTACCGCGGCCACCTCCGCGAGCGCGGGGCTCGGGGAGGAGGGGGCTGCAGCGACCAGCTGAGCGGGCGGGACTGGGGCTTCTGGGGCAGGCGAGGGCAGGAGCGCGACCTGCACCGGCGCGGGCGCGGGCTGGGCTGGCAGATGAGATGCGACCTCGGCAGGTCCATCGGCGGGCGCCGGCATAGCGGGCGAGGCCGCGGAACTCGGAGTCGGCGGCGCGACCGGCACTCCCGCGGTGGGGTAGGGCGCTACAACCGGTGCGGGCTCCTCATGCGCCGCGGGCGCGGGCTGGGCCGCGGGCGGCGCGGGGGCGACGATCGGGCTCGGGGCGGGCGGGGTAACGAGATCGCCGGCCGGGCTGACATAAGGCGCGGTGCCGGGGATCGCCACCACCGGGTCAGCCACCTGGATGGCGAGCGGGGGAGCCGACAGGCTCTCCGTGCGCATGGGCGCCGGCAGCTCGGACTGCGCGGCGCGCGCCGGCGCTGCAATCGGCTCCGGGGCCGGGCCTGCGCCGGCCTCGGGGGCGCGCAGGGTGGTGGCGCCACCGGGGTTGTCAACCCGCACCTCGACCGCAGGGGAGAGCGATTCGGCCCCGGCCTTGAAGTAGACCTTCACCTGGAGCCGGTGCAGACCGTTGAGGTAGCGGGTCGTGTCCCACAGGTAGGTAAAGGGCGAGACGTTGCTCATCGCCTTGAAGACGTCGTCCACCAGGAAGATCACGTACTTGATGAGCGCGCGCTGCCCGGCGTCCACATCAACAGAGACAGTGCCGGAGACGGCGCCGCCGGTGAGGGGACGGCTGACCCGCACAGGAGGCGCCAACTGGTTGCGGCCCAGGAGGACGCGGATCTCACTCTCGCCGACGCGGCCCTCGGAGTCGGTCGCGCGGACGGCGATGGTGTGCGCGCCGTCGTTGAAGTGGAGCGCGCCCCAGATGAATGACACGGAACCGGAGGCCTGCGGCGGGCCAACGGTGTACGCCTCAATGACGTTGCCGTCAATCAGCAGCTCGACCTGCTGCACGACGCTCTCGTCGGGCGCGGCATAGGTGGCCCCGATCGCGACCGAGTCGGCGGCGATGGTGAGGCCGGGCTCCGGGGAGGTGATGGTGACTGACGGGAACGGGCTCTGCGCGGCGGCGAGGACTGGGAGCAGGATGCTGGCGACAATGAGAAGCACGCGCGCGACTTTCACGGCAGGCACTCCTTTCGCAGTCAGGGGGACATCGGCACGAGCCGAGCGATCATGGGCGCACAAACACCCCCCTGGAAGCGCCAGATGATAGCACGGAGGGGGCGCGAAAGTCAATGGGAAGCGCCTCGCGCGCCCGTGCTCAGGGCGGTTAGGAACCCGCGGCCGGCGTTTCCGTGCGGCGCGGGGTCGTCTTCCGGATCAGCCAGATGAAGAAGACGGCGATCGGGAGCCAGACGGGCGCGTAGACGCCGATCCAGATCCCCATCGTGGCCAGGCCGCGGCCGGTGCTGATGAGGGAGCGCGAGGCCTCCCGCGAGACGTCGGACGCCGTCCAGACGGGGCCGCCGACGTTCACTCTGGGCTGAGGGCCTTCGAGCTGGACGCGGATGGTCGAGAGGCTGACGCGGTTCTCGAGGTAGCGCATGCGGCCGGAGATCTGCTCGATCTCGCCGCGGACGCGGGCGAGGATTGACTCCACCTCCAGCAGGTCGCGCATCTTGCCGGCGCGCTGGAGCAGGTCGAGGAGGCGCTGCTCCTCTCGCGCGAGGTTCCGGCGGCGGGAGGTAAGGTCAACGTACTCCTCGGTGACCTCCTGGGCATTGATCTGCTTGCTGAGCAACTTGCCGAGCGCGGCGATGCGGTCCATGGCGCTGTCGAGGCCCTGGCTGGGGATGCGGAGGGTGATGCTGGCCGAGGCGGGGCCGGATTCCGAGCTGAACGTGGTCTCGGCGATGTAGCCGTGGGCCTCCCGCGCGATCCGCGCCACCTCCTCGTGGGCCTTGGCGACATCCTCGACTCGCACGCGCAGGGCAGCGGTGCGAATGAGCATGGGGCCGGTCGGCCAGGGGAGGCTCGCGGTGGAGATGTTGGGAGTGGGCGCTTCGGCCTCGAAGGCGGGAGATGCAGGTGGGGCCGCCGCCTGCGGAGCGTAGTCGTAGCCACCCCCGCCGCGGGCGCCACCCATACCGCCCATGCCGCCGCCCCCGCCGCCCTTACCGCCAGCCCTCTCTACACGGCCACTGGCGTCCACGGCGCCGACGCCGGGGATGATGTTCGTCTGCTTCCGCGCGCGGGTCAACTCGCCAAGACTGTAGGCGATGAGAAGGACGAGGAAGCCCGCAAACCCCAGGAGCAGCCACAGCAGCCAGTTTCGAGGGACACGAGGTACGGCGGCCTGCGCGGTCATGGTTCGACCTCCAGGAGATGGAGTATGCTGCCACCACCTAAGCCATGAATTAGACGCCAAGGATGGAGGAAGAGTTCCGGAGGCGGCGGGCGGCGGGGCTACACGCGGTGCCGCAGGACCGACTGCCCCGGCGTCCGCGCATCTCAGAATGGTCGCATTTCGTTCACGATTCTGTTAGCATGAGATCGTAGACTGGCATTAACCGTCGTGACAGACGCGGCTGGAGGAGTGAGAGCATGCGGATCGGGCGTTGGTGGATGATCGCGGCACTGGCGGTCGGGGCCGCTCTCGTGGCTCTCGGCTGTGGTCAGAAGCCCTCATATGAGTCGAGCAGCAGACCGGTGGCGGCGAAGCCGGCCGCCGGAGAGAAGAGCACGGTGACAGTCCTGGTGCCCTGCGGCCAGGTGGGACCGTTCTCGAAGATCTCGAAGCTCTACGAGCAGCAGCACCCCGGGGTCACGGTCGAGTGGGAGCAAGAGAATATCGTGACCATGACGAAGAAAGTGCTCGACGGCAAGGCGAAGCCGGACGCCTTCCTCTCCATGGGCGACCTGGAGATGGACCAACTGCAGAAGGCAGGACTGCTGGTGGACGGCACTCGCACCACCATCGCCGAGAACTCGCTGGCGATCGTAGTGCCGGCGAAGAACCCAGGAGGGGTGAACGGCGTTGCGGACTTCGCCAAGCCGACCGTGAAAACGATCGCGGTGCCCAACCCCGAGAAGAACTCGGTGGGCAAGCACACGAAGGAAGCGCTGGAGAAGCTGGGCATCTGGGACAAGGTGGAGAAGAAGGTCGTGCTGCCGCAGTTCGCGGCCGACAGCAAGGACCTGGCGGCCGAGGGCAAGGTGGAGGCGGCGGTGGCCTACTACCCGTGCTCGGTGGAAGTGCACGTGAAAGATGCACCGCCCGCGCTGCCCAAGAGCCTGAAGCTGGTGGGGCCTATCCCCTCCGACCTGTACAAGCCATTCTGGTGTGAGGCCGGTGTGATCAAGGGCGCGCAGAACCCCGAAGGCGGCAAGTCGCTGATCGAGTTCCTGAAGACGCCGGAAGCCCAGAAGATCTACAAGGACTGGCAGTTCGTGCGCGAGCCGAAGGAAGCGGGGGGCACAGCCCACTGAACGGCGACCAAAGGCGACAAGGAAGTCAAGGCTCCGGGGTAAACTCTAGCTGTTCGCACATCTGAAGTAATATACGCCCAGGTTCCCAGCGCTCTCGGGGGCGCTCTGAGCGGTTTCGCCATTGCTTCTTTTGGCGAAACGCATTAGTGTGCTCGCCGCCGACGGGCGGCGGGAAGAGATGGGAGGATCCTCCATGAAGGAAAAAATCGAGGCGGCTCTGGCTCAGATCAGGCCTGCGCTGCAGCAGGATGGCGGCGACGTCGAGCTGGTCGAGGTCACCGAAGACGGGGTCGCCAGGGTGCGACTGACCGGGGCCTGCCATGGATGCCCGATGGCGCAGTTCACGCTGCAGATGGGCGTCGAGCGGGTGCTGAAGAACGCAGTCCCGGAGCTAAAGGCAGTCGAAGCGGTGGCGGAGGAGGTCGAGGTCTAGCCTCAGCCTTGCCGATAGGTCACCAGGATACACAGCGGCGGGCCATCCGGCCCGCCGCTCTTCATCTGCGGGCCACAGGCGAGACGCTTGTGCCACCGGGCTCCGAGTGTGCGAGGGAGGGGGCTGCGCTCGGGCAGTGAGGGCGAGCGCGGGAAGACCTGCCCTCCACCTTCACAGCCTTCACAGCGCCCAGATCAGCTTCACCGCGACGCGCTTGGCGAAGCCGGCGCGCTGGGGGTCGGGGTCGCCAACCAGGACGTAGCCGTCCATGCACCGGCGCACCACTTGCCGGTAGGCCGCAAACGCGCTGATCCCCACATCCCGGGCGATGACCCGTGCCGAAATGCACTTCTCCGTTGTCAGGTCGTAAGTGGCGGTGAGCGCGCTCTGGTATGCATGATAGGCGTCAGGCGACGGTGGCTCGAGATGGGTGTACTCGGCGTTGACGATGACGGACAGGTCCTTCATCGGCCGGAAGCCCTGGTCCAGCGTGGAGTAGGTGTAGGCACCGTCGGCGCGCCGGCCCTTGAGGATGAAGGCGCCGCCCCTTCGGTAGATATCAGGCCGATTCCAGCTGTACCGGAACCGCACCTCCGAGCTGCCCTGGTCGCGCTCGCGGCAGCAGGGGAAGCCCTGGGCAGATGGCCTGCCAACGGATGTGGGATGACCGGTACACCACGAAATGGATGTGCTGCTACCAGAACAAAACGGGGGTGGTTGGCCGAGGCATGCTGGTCCCAGTGGTGAACCAGCCAGACGCAGTTATGCCGGGAAGTGGCCATTCAGGGTGAGGCACTTGGTAGTATTTCGCACGGAGGAGGCAGCAGCTTGATGCGTCGCGTCGCGTTCCTTGTCGCGTTTCTCGCGTTGGTGTCGTCTCTGACGCAGTGGGCCCGGGCCTATGAGAACGTCGGAGAAGCATGGCGGAGCCCCTTTGGCACGCCCGTGTCAGTGTCGGTGGACTCCACAGACGGCTCCTGTTGGGCGGCGACAGGAAGCAGTGTCATGCATCTGGCAGCCGGTGCTACCATTCTGAGCCAGAGCAGCGGCTTCTGGACTCCCGGGGGCGTCGCAGCCAATCCGTCCGATGGCTCCTGCTGGGTGGCGGACAGCCAGAACCACCAGGTGGTCCACCTTGCGGCAGATGGCTCCGAAGTGTGGCGGGGCGGGACCAGTCTGCTGCGGCCGGCGGCGATCGCGGTGAACCCGGTCGACGGCTCGTGCTGGGTGGCTGACGAGTATGCAGACGTCATCCTGCACCTGGACCAGTACGGGACGGAGTCGTGGCGCGGCTCAGGGTTCAGCAATCCGCTGTCGGTTTCGGTGGACCCGGGCGACGGGTCGTGCTGGGCGGCGCTGGAGGGGAGCAGCCAGGTGGTGCACCTGGACGCGGACGGCGGTGAGATCAAGCGGGTGAGCGGCTTCTCGTCGCCTCTCGGGGTAGCGGTGGACGCCTCGAACCACTCGGTCTGGGTCGCCGACAGCCACAATAACGAGGTGGTGCACCTGGACGCGGACGGCGGTGAGATCAAGCGGGTGAGCGGGTTCTACCGTCCGGCCGCGGTATCGGTTGACCCGACGAATGGCTCGTGCTGGGTGGCTGACTACTCACACGGCCAGGTGGTGCACCTGAAGTCGGATGGGGCTGAACTGTGGCGTGGATGGGACTCGACGGTGGCGTCGGTTTCGGTCAACCCGACCGATCACTCTTGCTGGATCGCCGACATCGGCGTGGCACAGATCGCGCACCTGAGCAGCGCCGGAGCGGAGCTCTGGAGCGGCGGAGAGTTCCTGGATCCGAGATCGGTCTCGGCGAACTCGAGCGACGGATCGTGCTGGATCGCGGACAGCGGAAACGCGGAGATCGTGCACATCGCCGCGGATGGCACTGAGCTGTGGCGAGGGGAGAACGTCTCGCCAGCGACGGTTTCGGCGAACCCGACCGACGGGTCATGTTGGGTGGCCGACGGCGGCGGGACGGAAGTCATACACCTGGCGGAGGACGGGTCGGGGGCCCCACGAATCGGCGACTTCCTGTTCCCCAGTTCGGTGTCCGCCAATCCCACTGATGGGAGCTGCTGGGTGGCCGACGCTGGCCACGGCGAGGTTGTCCACCTTTCGGAGGGGGGCACGGAGCTGTGGCGGGGAGGAGCGGGGATTTCGCCGCGCTTCGTATCGGTGAGCTCGACGAACGGCTCATGCTGGGTCGGCGGCGGCGCCCGCGCGGTACTGCTCTCGGCGGCCGGCGTCACGCTGGCGCAGTCCCCGGTGTTCCATGAGACCGCGGTCGTGTCAACGAACCCGACCGACGAGTCATGCTGGGTCGCGGTGCTCAACGGTCTGGGCGGGCCCACCGACGAAGTGGCCCACATCGCGGCCGATGGCACATTGCTGTGGAGAGGCGGAAAGCTGTGCGGCGAGGCGAGCGTGTCCGTCAACCCCACGGATGGCTCCTGCTGGATCACCGATCTGAACTGCAACCAGGTTGTGCACGTGGCCGCGGACGGCACGGAGCTGTCGCGCAGCGATGGGTTCAGCTACCCGGTGTCCGTGTCGGTGGACGCGGCCGATGGGTCGTGCTGGGTCGCGGACAGCGACACGAGCCAGATCGTCCGGCTGGTTCTTCTGAAGCCGCGCGCCGACTTCGACGCCGTGCCCCGTGCCGGCCCCACGCCCCTGATGGTGTCGTTCCTGGACAAGACTGTCGGCAATCCGACGGCGTGGCTGTGGGAGTTCGGCGACGGCGGCACATCTTCCGAGCAGAACCCGCAGCACCAGTACGTGGCTGATGGGAGCTATGCCGTCAGCTTGACTGCGACCAACGAATTCGGGTCGGACGCCGTGACGAAGATGGGCTTCATCGTGGTGATCACCCCTATGCCGACCGCGGACTTCTCGGCCACGCCAACCACGGGGCCGGAGCCGTTGAAGGTGGAGTTCCTCGATGAGTCCACGGGTTACCCGGCGTCCTGGCTGTGGAACTTTGGGGACGGCGAGACGTCCACCGGGCACAATCCGACCCACATCTACGCGGCCGAAGGGGTC
>Ga0315288_10012676_pt1 | contig 10581 bp, 11 predicted proteins | sample YL17G11_20_MG_FD_203454 | JGI IMG/M metagenome (GOLD analysis project Ga0315288, IMG submission 203454) | Sediment microbial communities from Yellowstone Lake, YNP, Wyoming, USA - YL17G11_20 | ecosystem: Environmental > Aquatic > Freshwater > Lake > Sediment | place: USA: Wyoming | collected...
CGCCGCATAGCCCGTTCTCGTCGCTGCCATACGAAGAAAAAGAGGAGGCAGTTGCGTAACATGGGTATCGATCTATCTGCTATACGTTGTTGCATTGTTCAACCTTAAGTGGCGTTGTGGGATTAAGGTATCCTCTTATGACGCTGTACAAACTGCTAATAGGCCTGTTATCACACAAAGCAATAGCAGTAATCGGTGGTAACATAAGGTAAACGAGTTGGCCGCTGTTCATTGATAATCGCCTCCTAGTTCCAATCTTTCAACGCCTAACAATGCTTATACAGTCTGTATAAAACGGGAAACACAGACTGTCTCTTTCTGTATAAGAAGTTCCCGTTGCTTCTTCAATACTCGTCCCTTCCGGCTCTTCTGGCTTATACAGACTGCATAAACCGGGTCAAAGCCAATCGACATGGCTCATGGACGACGCGTTAGTGGCGTCCCCTGAAACCTAATGTTGGCTCTATTCTGATATGGCCTTCCAGCCATGGCCCTTATACATCTCTAGAAGGTATTCTTGGTCTTGCGAATTCTCAGCGTCATGATTTTCTAAAGTGATAAATAAGTCTTTACTCTCTATTCCATAACACACTGATACGACCTTTACAGGATCTTTCCAAGCACTATCTTCTACTTGCATCCCCGCTACTGGCATAAAGTCTATTTCCGTTTCTTTCCTCGCAAACTCTATTCCACCTCCGGGCTTTGTAATTGCTACATTAAATACAGCTTTCATAATAATATTTCCTTTCCATTTACCTAACAATGATTATACCATCAGTATAACAAGTTCCCGTTGCTTCTTTAACGGTTCGTTGAAGCCGGTCGTTAGCGTTTACTTAGATATCATTATCTATAGATGGCTCAGGTGGCAGTATTGTTGATAGATCTCCTTCAATATCAATTCCATACTGTAAGGCAAGGAGTGCTACATGGAAACCAAACGTTGCACGCAAACGACCGAGTTCTACCATAGCCCCAAAGAAATGAGGGTGATGCTGAGCTTGAGTATCATCAAGATATTGGCGACACGCTGCGCGCATTGCCCGAAATGAAGCAGTCGCCTTGGAATCATCCGTAAGTCGGCGGATTGCGTTTGTCAGTTCAGATCGAATTTGCAGTACGGATTCGCTCACTTGGTCCTCGATTTCATGTGCGAAGTCATTATACAGAGCACGTCTGTCCTCAAGGAACACAAGGACGTCACGAACGACCTTGCGCTCGGGCTCGGGAGGCTGCCAGGATATTCCGAATACTGGCACAGAAACACCAGTGATACGTGCAATTAGATCCTTGAACTTAACTTTCATTGGATTCCCTTTGCCACTAACAATGCTTATACAGTCTGTATAAAACGGGAAAGCTTGTCCGCGCACGCCTCTGGCGGGGAACAGACTGTTTCTGCCAGCATAAGAAGTTCCCGTTGCTTTGCCATATTATTTCCCACATAATTCTTTACCATTTTCTGCAACCATTTTCAACTGGTGACAATTTGTCACCGTTTCACTGCCCTCTTTTTTCAGCCGTTCTTTCAGCTTATTCCAATACTTTCTGGCAGCCTGGAAATCAGGCTGCTGTATCAGAACCTGTATAATATCCACCACCGAAAAAAACCATGTTTCGGTTTCTTCATCGTACAGACGACGGATTTTGTAATCTTCAAAAATGGCTAAATTGCTCTTCATAACAACTCCCTAATTGTATTAGGTTTTCTGCACCCAACAATGATCATATCCGCCCGAGGCGAACATAAAACGGGAAAGCTTGTCGCCTAATGCTTCTGGCGGGGAACAGACTGTTTCAGCTTAGGTAATCGCGGTTGATACGCCAGCCTACGTAAAATCCGACAATGCTGCCGATGCTGCTAACTATAAAGGCGGTCATAAATCCACCAAATCTGGCTCCTATCCACCATCCAATCCAACCAAAGACTGTCATGCCAATGATGATACAGAGCCTGTTCATATCTTATCCGTCCGACTCGAATTATGGCCAACGATAATTATACAATCTTTATTAAACAAGAAACCCCATTTTTCTACAACCATTTCCAGGGCAATTTTCTTAGGCGTTTGGCTTTGCCAAAGAAGATAAGACTTGCATTCGCTGCCGTCTGGGTCTATATTTGTACTTCTTGTCCATATTTGAAAGGATCGATAAATGAAATACGACGTAGCTGATTTGTCATTGGCGGCGGGCGGCAAAAAACGGATTCTCTGGGCGGATAACGATATGCCGGCATTGGCGTCAATCCGAAAAAGGCTTGCAAAAGACAAGCCATTAAAAGGTATAAACGTTTCAGCTTGTCTGCATGTAACGGCCGAGACGGCTAATTTGGTCCGAACACTCAAGGCCGGCGGGGCGAATGTTGTGCTCTGCGCATCTAATCCGCTGAGCACCCAGGACGATGTGGCCGCTTCTCTCGTGAAGGATTTCAAGATAGCGACTTTTGCCATCTGCAGGGAGAACCGCAGCACGTATTACAAACACATCAACGCGGCTATTGACCACAAGCCGGTTATTACGCTGGACGACGGCGCAGATCTCGTAAACGAGCTGCATATGCGCAGAAAGAAAGACGCCGGCCGGATCATTGCAAGTATGGAAGAGACAACCACCGGTGTCATTCGCCTGCGGGTCATGGCGAACAAAGGCAAGCTGAAATTCCCGGTCATTGCAGTAAACGACGCCGCGACCAAGCATCTGTTCGACAATCGCTACGGCACGGGCCAATCGACGGTAGACGGCATTATTCGCGCGACCGATTTTCTCCTGGCCGGCAAGAAGGTCGTCGTAGCGGGCTATGGCTGGTGCGGCCGGGGCTTCGCAATGCGGGCAAGAGGAATGGGCGCAATCGTCACCATCACGGAAATCGACGCCGTCAAGGCGCTCGAGGCGGCAATGGACGGCTTCGACGTTATGCCCATGGCAGAGGCGGCAAAAGCCGGCGAGCTCTTCGTGACACTCACGGGTAACAAACACGTCATTAGGGAAGAGCACTTCCGCGTTATGAAAGACAGGGCGACAGTCGCAAACAGCGGGCATTTCGATGTCGAAATAGACATACCGGCCCTGAAAAAACTAAGCAAAAAGGTGACCCGCGGGGTGCGCAACCACGTTGACGAATATACCCTCAAAAATAACAAGCGAATTTACCTTCTCAGTGAAGGGCGACTGATCAACCTCGCAGCCGCCGAGGGACATCCTGCCAGCGTGATGGATATGAGCTTTGCGACACAGGCGCTGCAGGTCGAATACGTGATAAAGAAACAAGGCAAGCTTTCTGTTGCCGTCCACGACGTCCCACTGGAGATAGAACAGCAGGTAAGCACACTCAAGCTGAAATCAATGTCGATCGGCATCGACAAACTTACAGCCGAACAGGTTGCTTATCTTGCCAGCAGCGGTGAAGGGACATAACCATTGCCGATTGTGGCGAGGCCGTCCCGGCCTTGGGTCCCGGCGGCATCTTGCCGGCGGTAGGGAACAAGGGCAAGATGCCCTCGCCACATCGAAAATCGGAAATGCAGTTGAGGCTTATGGATAATAACCAGACAGAGAAGACACCTATATCCGTCTCGAAGTCTTTTATGGCTGTCGGTCCGACCCTGCACTACAGTCATAAGAACGTTCAGAGGAGCTGGCTGCTCGCTGTTATAGCCTTTGGCATAGCCTGTCTTTTCTGGTCGAAGATAGTCACCGGCTCGTTCTGGTCGTTCGACGTTCAAACCATAACAACGCCGGAATTCTGGCGTTTGGATCAGTCCATTACAACCGGCGTGAACATATTCGAGTACCCCTGGCAGATTCTTGTTCTGGGGCTGCTCATGGGCATTTTGGCCGTAGTGCCCGTATTGATATCGCAACTGATGAGTTTCCGCTACAGCCTCATTTTCATATTGGAAGTATTTTCTTTGGCCAACCTGCCCGGTTTTGCAATTTGTTTATTTATCAGTTGTATAGCCGCGGCGTGCAGACCGCTTCGTTTTCGCTCGCGCTTCATTGCGATCGCGCTATGTTTAGCGCCACAGCTTTTTTACTGGGGGTACTTCGGAGCCGCCCGGGGAGTCGAACCCATCGAATGGGGATTTTCCTTTGCACCCTGGATTTGCGCCTGGCTCGATGCGCTGGTAATCGCGGGATTCGTTCTCGGCATAGGTCACTTTACCCGCTATCGGCCCGGCGTGACCTGGATTTTCACGTCACTGACACTCATTATCGCCGTTGCCGTATTCGAAGTAGCGATCGGCTTCGACGAGCTGGACTACCAGCTTTATGTGGCTAAGAACAATCCGGAGCAGGTCAGCAAATTTCACGACCACAGTATCACCGAAGCATTGGACGCAACAACAAGAGATCCCGCTACAAAGAAATACCTGGAAGAATCCTTTTACCCCGCCGATCAAATAGCCCGGCGAGCGGAACTCAAAAGGGAAATACAGGAACAATTACGCTACGACTTCTGGCCGGGCTGGTTCATAGTGCCGGAAGAGTTAAGGTACCGGGAGAAGAAAGAATGGCTGATCAAACAGTACGACTCGTTTATCAGCCAGCGCCCCAATAGCCGCCGGATGCCGATAGCCCTGTACTACAAGGCCCTGCTGTACGAATACAGCCCGGATACGAAAACGCTGGGGCAAAAAGAAGTGCTGCACTTCTACAGTGATTATCCGCATGAAAAGACACGGCAGATATGGTGGGAGCTGTACCGGGATTTCGCAGGCAGCCCGGAATCGCTCGAAGCACGATGGCGAATTGCACAGCATCGGGCGGGTCAACAAATGTTCAAGGAGGCCGAGAGACTTCTCGCCGAGGCCCAGACGATGCTGGCCGCCGAGAAATCGAAACGCCTCGAAGCGGAACAAGCACCCTCCGGCAAACTTTTCGGCCTGTTTCGTTCGCCGGCCAATTCGGTAATGACGGTTCCAAAATTAAATGAGCTGCAACGAAGACTCAGCCAGTTGCAGGTCCTCGTAAGCTCGCAAAATCGAACCGAAGAACCGGGTTCCGTCGAGCGGCTGGCGAAATTTGTCATGCTGAATCCTCATGCCTCCGAATACGCCCAGTACCTTGACGGGCTGCTCGAACAAACAGAGAACGGAGACCGGCTTCGTGACAACATCCTGCTGGCCCAGGCAAAACTTGTCGCCGACGAGCAGCTTCAAGCAGAAAAACTCAGCGAGATACACAAAGAATACGGCCAGACCGACGGGGGGACAATGGCGCTGTATGAACTCGGCCTTTTGAAGATCAGCCTGTGGCGACAGGAGCCGGAATCGAACACAGAGCTGAAGAAAAAGTACCTGGAAGAAGCAAGAGCGACCCTGACGAGTTTTATCAGCTTGTACCCCGACAACTTCTGTGCAGAGCAAGTCAAAAAAAACCTTGAGGACCTGCCTACGAATTGACAACCGCTCTGAACATCTTTTCCGATGATTGCCCCCCCCGGAATCCACTACCAGCGGGATTTGAGTTGACTTTCCTTCGAAAATTGTTAATATAGATAAAGGCTGGAGGTGTTTTTTGCTGTGAATCGATCGATAACAACAGCCGTGGCGAATGTTGATTCCAATTTGCAGCCACATTGTTATACATCGCCATAGATGAATTTTAATACTAAGGCTGAACCGAATGCTCTGTTTAGGGATTTAGATAGATGAGTGCCGTCAATAAACACATTTCCCGCTACGGAGACGCTCGGAAAATCCTGCTGATAGGCGATGTCAGCAGGGCCTTTTTGGATGTTAATGCCGCCACTAACACTCGCAGTGAAATCTGTGCCGATATGCCGGAAGCGATAAATATCGCAGCACGAGAAAACTTCGCCGCAATTGCAATTGTAATGTCCGGAATCTCGGCCAGATTAAGCTCCGACCTTAAAGCTCTAAGGGACAACAGCGATGCGAAAATCATTCTCATGGCGCAAATGTACGAGGAGCCGATAGCGATACACCTGGTCGACTCGACTTACAACGGGTCAAGCCTGGCCGACGATTATCTTATCTGTCCCATCGCTGCCGATAGATTTTACGAATCCGTTATGAATACAGGCCACCGCGGCAAGGCCGAGACCGCCCCTTCGGCCGCTATCGACACAACGACGGAAACGAGAATAAGACAACTCGAACGATTGGCCACCGAGGACGATTTAACGGGCCTGAAGAACAGAAGATATATCTGGGAATTCTCCCGGCAGATTATCGAGTACGCAAAAAAAGAGAATGTGCGAGTAACTCTGCTCGTTTTCGATGTCGATAACCTCAAACAGTACAACGATATTTACGGCCATTACGCGGGCGATGAGATTTTGAAAGAGGCCGCCGTCCTGATGCAACGCTGCTGTCGAGGTCACGATGTCGTCGGCAGAATCGGAGGCGACGAGTTCGCAGTTATCTTCTGGGACGACCCCCAACAACAACGCGCAGCCGCTCCTTCCAAGAGCGATGAGAGGCGTTCGGCAAACGCCGACCATCCCGCCGAGGCAATCACCATAGCAAAACGCTTCGTAAAAGAACTAAGCAAAGCCGGATTCTCTTCTTTTGGCGGATTGGGCCCGGAAGGCAAGGGAGTGCTGACAATCAGCGGCGGCCTGGCAAGCTTCCCCCGTGACGGCGAGACAATAGAAGAACTCTTTCAACAGGCCGACAAGGCCCTGCTCGAAGCCAAACGAAGCGGAAAAAACAGAATCTACCTCGTCGGCAAACCCCAAAATGATATTACCGACATAGATTAATTCGTATGTCGCAGCTCGGCCTTGGCAATGCCGACCAGAGACCTTAGCGCAGCATTCACCGATTGTTCGTCGGGGAAATACCTGGCAACATCCGGAGAGAGCAGGACCAGGTTTGTTCCCTTTTGGAACCTTTTGGCATACTTGCCTCGCACACCACCCTTGAGTTTGGAGAGGTCATACTCCGGCCGTAAATCGTCTGCTGATTTTTTATTCACCTTCTTCATAATATCTTCGTTCCTGCCGTGTCGTCTTTCTTGCACTGATGATCCGAATGTTTCCTCTACGGTCTGTATGCGCGACTATAAGTACTCTCCCAAGTGTCGATATTCCTACTGTGATAAACCGGCGTTCCTTCGCCGAGTGATCTGGATCGGGATATGTTATCGAGAGAACATCGCCAAGTACCGACGCAGCCTCATGAAACGACACATCATGCTTCTTCTGGTTGATGTCTGCCTTCTCTGGATCCCATTCGAATTTCATAGAAAAATTTTACCAGATTGACCTTTCAAAAGCAATAGACATTCATTTGTCCAGTTCCATTCTACACAAAAACTTATCAAGAAATTATTATGGCGTGCTTAATGGCGTGCTCAGATTTCCTATTTGTTAATGAACGGATCTGCTCCTGCAGTCAACTCGAAAAGTACCGTGTCGACAGTGTCTATGTGGGTATTGCGATGTTGAATCTTTGGAGAAGCGAGATAAATCGCTTCCACGATTTGGCTTCTCGCCTGAGTTTCTCCTCACAGATTAAGCGGTTCGCCACTATGTTACGCAAACGGTAGGCAAAGATATCAGAGAAGGTTTGGACATCAATTAGTCCAAGATTAATCATTATCTCACAGTGCTCAAACAGTCCCATGTAGTCCTCCAGCTCTGCCCACTCTTCAGGCCCATTGGGACCAGAAGACTTACTCGACCATTTCCCTCCGGGACGTAGCTTCAGATGCACGGAGTCATGCGATTGGAACATCTTCTCCAATTCTAGCCAGAAGGTTCCTCGATTTGTAAGGACATTTCTCTTAACCTGTCTCGCAGTGTAAATCAAAACAGCAACTGCAACCGCGGCTCCCAGAATAGTAGCCACATTAGCCCATTGAGCAAGACTAAGACCCTCAATCATACTCAAGATTTGTCCGAAAAGATTCACAATCTCTTCGACGTTATCAATGACTCCCATCTTCTGTGTTTCCTAAAAAAAAAGACCCTGATTATCTACCTTGTCAGAGTATCTTCCGCTGCTCATCAATATTTATATCGGCTTTTTCTGGCTCAATCCTATCAAAAAAGGCGGATTTGACATCCAACCACTACAAAAGCTCAGACAGATAGAAAATATGGAGCAACGGCATCCCGTAGTGAGTCATGAAGATTTTTTTGATAATTGCTTGATTTTGGGCATTTATTTTAGTATAATACCTAACTAAATGATTATTGATTAATGTCGAATTGAAAATGAAGAATTTTGCTTTATACTTTTGCCTTATTACTTATGTTTGTTCGTGCTTTTGTGGCCCAAACAACAGTGTAAATCCGTGTCTAACAGAAAGCTATTTGAAAAAACAAAGCCAATGTTAAAATGGGCAATATGACATTAACCAAGTAATGGTAAAGATTTATGTGCATTTTGATGATTTTGTGCGGTTTTGGTCGGCGAAAAAACAAAACCAATTTGGGCCGAGGACAAATAATAATTGACCGCCCCGCCGGGGGTCGATAGAATCTTGGATGATTCGGAAACTATTCTTCGAAATTCAATCGAGAAAGGGTATTGAAACATGTCAACGAACAGCCTTAAACAAGTATCAATCGCAGCGGGAGCTGCCGGCGTGATTGCGCAAACGGCCTCTACCGCCCAGGCTCAAGGGGTGGATGAGCTTCTCGCCGGGATTAAAAGTGCCAGTGATAACGAACGCACAGAAGCCTGGCAAAGTGCCGGCGAAGTCGGCGCCCCGGCGGTCAAACCACTGGCGAACGTTATGACGGACGATGATCTTGAAGTCGCCCGCGCGGCCAAGCGGGCTTTGTGGAAGATCGTGCGGTACACGGGCCGGCCCAAAGCCAATAAAGAGAGAAGGGCCGTAGAGACCGAACTGACCGGGCTGCTGGGCGATGACCAGCCGGTTGCCGTCCGGCGGGAAGTGCTCTGGATGCTTTCGGAAATCGGCGCACGTAACTCCACCAAGCCCATCGCCAGGCTGCTGAGAAACGAGGAACTGCGCGAGGACGCTCGAATGGCGCTTGAGCGTATCCCCGGCAAGAGGGCTGTGATGACTTTGAAAGCCGGCTTCGAGAAGGCACCTGAGGACTTCAAGCCCAACATCGCGCAGTCACTGCGAAATCGCGGCGAAGAAGTAGCCGGATATCCGTGTCAAAAGCTGGTGCCAACGAAAAAAACGGATGTTAAGCCGCTGTAGGCTCAGTGTGTGGCAGCCTCAAATCCAAAGGATTTGGGGATGGTCGGGCTCACCCGGGATTAAATTAGACTAAAAATGCAGAAAGGCAATAAAACGATGAAAAAATCAAATAAACTCAACAGGCGTGAATTTCTGGCGGCCGCCGGAGCAGCAGCGGTGAGCGTGCCTTATCTTATACCGTCCGGCGTTTTGGCGCAGCCCGGCAGAGTCGGGGCGAACGAAAAAATAACCATGGCGCATATCGGTGTTGGTGGCATGGGAGGATACCACCTCGATGACATGATACAATACCGCGATAAAGGCCAGGTAAATATCGCGGCGGTGTGCGATATAGACAAGAACCGCCTGGTCAACGCGTTAAAGACGGCCGGGCCCGGCGTAGAGCCGTATCACGACTACCGTTATATCCTGCAGCGTAAGGATATCGACGCGGTCGTTATAGCCACGCCGGACCACTGGCACGGTGTCCAGATGGTTCACGCCGCCGAGTGCGGCAAGCACGTCTATGTCGAAAAACCTGCCTGCTGTACCATCGAGGAAGGCAAGGCAATGGTTGCCGCGGCTCAGAAAAACAAGGTTTCGGTCCAGGTCGGCTCGCAGGGCCGGTCCCAGCCGGAAGCTTATCTGGCGCATCGTTACCTGGTCAACGGCAATATCGGGCACATCAGCCGGGTCGATTGCTTCCATTACCCGAGCCCCGAGGACAACAACCCGGTTCCCGACAGCGATCCGCCGGCCGAGCTGGACTGGGACATGTGGCTGGGGCCGCTGCGCTGGAGGCCGTACAACCAGAGATATTGTCACGGCGTGTTCCGCTGGCTGCTGGAGTCGGGCGGCGGGCAGATTCGCGACCGCGGCGCGCACGTGATGAGCTGCGCCATGTGGTGGATGGGCGCCGACGGCACCGGCCCGGTAACAGTCGAGGCGACGGGCACGGCACCGAAGAAGGGGCTATGGGACAGTGCCGTGCTGATGGACGTGACATATACATTTAAGAATCCCGACTGGGTGCTTACCTGGCGGCAGATGCCCAATGATAAGCTGCCGAAGGCCGAAGAGCGGACCGGCGACGAGCCGGGCGGCGAAATCAGCCGGCCGGGTTACGGCGCTATCTACCGAGGCGATAAGGGTGAGTTCATCCACTGGGGCGGCGACGGCGGAACGTGGGCCGAGAAAAAAGCCCGTCAGTGGGAGCTGCCCGCCGGCGGCAAAGACGTCTATAAGAGCCCGGGCCATAAAGAAGACTGGTTCAACGGTATCAGGACCGGCGCCAAGACGATTATGAACATCGAGGCCGCGGTGGGTGTGGCCAACTTGTGCGTTCTGGGCAACCTTTCTTATATTCTCGGCCGCAAGCTCGAATGGGACCAGGCCAAGCAGACGATAGTCGGCGACGAGCAGGCACAGCGAATGATGTCCCGGCCGCAG
>Ga0315288_10012679_pt1 | contig 10581 bp, 9 predicted proteins | sample YL17G11_20_MG_FD_203454 | JGI IMG/M metagenome (GOLD analysis project Ga0315288, IMG submission 203454) | Sediment microbial communities from Yellowstone Lake, YNP, Wyoming, USA - YL17G11_20 | ecosystem: Environmental > Aquatic > Freshwater > Lake > Sediment | place: USA: Wyoming | collected...
TTCAGGATATTATTTTTGTGCAATGGATGCTTATTTTCATATTCTCAAACTTACCATGGAGACATCTCCTACGAGCGAGTTAACTGAAGCTGTATTTTCAACTTTTATCCCCTATGTGAGTATAGTGTATGGAAAAGATAACGGCCGTGTTATTCCATGTCTTAGGGATGTATGCTATGAACCCATTGAGAGACCAGATAAATTGTCGGCATTCTTAAAAGAGGAAGAAACTTTGAGAAAAAATGAGGATAGGGTGACTGAAAGGAGATAAAACGATAATTGAAGGAGAGGCAAAGGAGTAGAGGGATAAGACTCCTTTTGGGTTCGTTATTAATATAGCGAGAAAGGAGGATGAGGTGTAAAGATACCAGACGAGTACACAAAGTTGCAAAGGGAAATTGGACATGATATTTTCAACCAAGAGTACTTTCAAAGATTAAGTATTCTATTTGAAAAGGAGGGAATAAAATGGTGAAGAAAAAAGATACTGAGGAGCTGTTAAAAATTTTGAACGATTGGAAGGGCTTAGAAGATAAGACGATAGCATTTTCTGAAGGGTTCTTAAAGAAATCAAAAAATGCTCTTGTGAGAATGACAATGGAGATGATTAAACGAGATTCACAAAAGCATAAGGTTATGCTTCAGGCTGCAATTGACCACATGACGAAAGAGGCAATGCATATAAGTCCTGATGAACTATTTCCCCTCGCGGATACACTGGATAAACATGTGGAGGCAGAAGCAAAATCTATGGCCCTTGCAAATGCTGCTCTCATGAAGAGTAAAGACTTTTTTGTCCGGTACATCGTATCGTACCTTTCAACTGATGAGGCAAAACACCACGACATGCTCAATAGGCTCGATCAGATAAGGAGGAGAATGTACCCCTATTAATCCTTATTTATGAAGTCTGGTGTTAAAAGAATGTTCTGATATAAGGATAGTTGTAAATTAAGGGCAGGGTTTTCCCTGCCCGATTTATTACATTTTCTTACATCTTGAGATAATCTCTCTGAGACTGACCTCTTTATATTGTGTTTCTTCATACAGATATGCAGTGATATTTTCACTATCCTGTGCAAGTTCAGGAATAATACCAAATTTACAGAGCGCCCATACCGCGTAAAGTCTCATGTCAGGCCTGGCTTTCACACAATACTCTTTCAATTCTGGTATGGAAAACTGTACCAGTTCAGGTGAAGATTCTGCAATCCTTCCGATTGCCCAGATAATACCCTTTTGAAGAAATTCCTCTTCCATGAACGACCAGAGAATCTGTGGAATATCTGTATACATTGCAGAATTATTTCTCACAATTTCACCAATCATCTCAGGTGCACTCCAGCCAATACCGCCAGACTCATCTCTGATACTCCAGATAAGCCTTCGTATAATATTTCTTCCAAACTCTGGAGATTCAAGAGAAACTAATGCAGCGACCCTTCCAATTGCTTCTATACTTCTCCATGCAATAAGTTCTGATTTATCATATGAAATGGATATCAGAGATCTCACAATTGCGCTTGGCTCATCAATACTGAGTAACTCATCATAGTCAGTTTTAAGGAGTAGTTCATGTAATTTTTTGTTCACCATTTTACGCATTGAATACCCCGAGTTGTAAACTCAATAAGTCGTGAACCAAGACGAATATTTTGAAGTCCTTGTTAAGAGATTCCATCACTACAGGGAGCATAAAGTATTTTACATGTTTGCATAGGTTATTGAGAATTGATATATTGTAACGATAGTTTTACAATCGTAGCTTAAATAAAAGAGGAACGGAGGAGATAAAATGGGAGTATATCTGGTAAAAAAACTCTTTTTGCTTATTCCACTGCTGTTCGGTATCACATTGCTCACATTTATTCTTACAAAAGCTCTTCCTGGTGACCCTGTACTGAGTATGGTAGGAGAGCGGGCACAACCAGAGGTTATTGAGAGAATAAGAAATGAGATTGGTGCTGATAAAGATGTCCTCAGGCAATATTTTGGATATATAAAACTTCTGCTTCAGGGAGAATTCGGACGTTCTTACTACACGAATAGAAAAGTATTTGAAGACCTCCTTTTGAAATTTCCAAATACTCTGAAACTCGCATCGGGCGCTATGTTTATTGCTATCCCTGTTGGACTGCTTTTGGGTTTTATCTCTGCATATAGGAGAGAGAGCATTACAGACAGAATTATCACATCAATCTCTGTGACAGGTCTGAGCCTCCCGGTATTCTGGAGCGGACTTTTAATCATGCTGTTCTTCAGCCTTACACTCAAAATTTTCCCTCCATCTGGTACCGGTGACATAACGTTCCTTGTCCTCCCTTCGATAACACTTTCTCTCCCTGCCCTTGCAACCCTGGCAAGGGTTACACGAAGTACACTCATAGAAATCTTTGATCTGCCTTTTGTGACTGCAGCGAGATCAAAAGGAATATCAGAGTTTAAATTAACTACTATCCACGTCTTTAAAAATGCACTTATTCCTATTGTGACCGTAATAGGACTTGATTTCGGAAGTTATCTTAATGGTGCGGTACTTACAGAGACAATATTCGGTTGGGATGGTATCGGAAGATTTACCATGGAAGGAATAATAAAGAGGGACTATCCTGTAATAATGGGATGTATAATAACCTGCACGCTTATCTTTGTGCTCATCAACACAGTTGTTGATATCGTTTATCATTACCTTGACCCGAGGATACGATTACATGAAAAAAGCAGGTAAGATTTCGATAGCTCTATTGGTTGTCATTTCGTTATTTTCTCTTTTTGCACCCCTGATTTCGCATTATGATCCTGATAAGATAGACCTTGATACGATAAAAGAACCACCGAGTTCAAAACATTTTCTCGGTACTGACAATAAGGGGAGAGATATTTTATCGAGAGTACTTTATGGCGGCAGGATTTCGATAAGTGTTGCTCTTATTGCTGCATGCTTATCAATGGGGATAGGCCTCATTGTCGGTCTCTGTTCAGGGTATTTCGGAGGGAAGATTGACATAGCAATTATGGCCCTGGTTGACTTGATCCTTTCTTTCCCTTCATTCCTTCTCGCAATAGGTGTCTCAATTATCCTTCCCCCTGGTATTTATACTGTAATGGTCGCGATTGCTGCAGTCGGATGGGCCTCATTTGCACGACTTATAAGGGGATATATTTTGACCTTGCGGGAAGCGCCATTTGTGGAAGCTGCAAGGTCATTGGGATGCAGCAACATCAGGATAGTGTTTGTGCATCTCATGCCCCAGTGCATTTCACTGACGCTTGTAATGATGGGGTTAAAACTTGGAGGGTATATATTGACTGAGGCTTCATTGAGCTTTTTGGGATTAGGTGCACAGCCGCCTACCGCAACATGGGGATCAATGATAAGTGCGAATAGGGCTTATATATCTTCGGCCCCATGGATGGTATTTTTCCCAGGATTGATGATTGCAATAACAGCGGTTTGTTGTAATATAATGGGTGATAATTTAAGAGACAGATTTAGTGTAAAGATCAAGGAGTAACGTTACAATTCCTTAAGCTTTTCCTCTTCTTCTTGTTGTGTCTTGCAATCTATGCACATAGTGGTCACAGGCCTTGCATCGAGTCTTCTTAAATCGATTGCTTCTCCGCACTTCTCACATATGCCGAATATCCTTTGTTCTATCCTGTCTAAAGCATTTTCAATTTTTTTGAGCAACCTTTGCTCTCTTCCTCTTAATCTCAGCATAAAATTTCTGTCTGTTTCAGCAGATGCCTGATCACCAAGGTCAGGGAATATTGTTTGTCCAGGAAGCTCATTAAGGGCTTCCTCAGCTTCAGACAGGAGTGCCTCTTTCTGAGATATAAGGCGTTTCTTTATCTCCTGTAATTTTTTCTCTCTTAGTGTAAGGGGTTTGACTATTTTAGAATTTTGCTTTTTTGTTTTTTGTGTTGTTGTTTTTTGAATTTGTGTTGTTGTTTTTTTGGATGTTGGACTTTTCGTCGTTATCCTTTTTTCTTTAGGTTTTTCCATCTTCTTTGTAGGTTTTTTCACTCTCTTTGTACCAAGCTTCTTTTTCATGAGAACTCCTGTAATAAATTTATATAGAATAACAAAAATATCCGATTATAGTCAAGGTAAATAGGGTTCAAAATGATCAGTAATATGGGCTTGTCAAGTGTAATCCCTTTGTGGTAATCTTCATCAAAAAAGAGGATCTCTCAATGGTGAAAAATGATAGATGGATAAGAAAGATGGCTGCAAAAGGTATGATAAAGCCGTTTCACAAGGAACAGATTAAAAAGGGTGTTATTTCATATGGTGTAAGCTCCTATGGATATGACATGAGGATTGCTGATGAATTTAAACTATTCACTCATCTGCAGAACACTGTTATTGACCCTAAAGCATTGAACCCAAAAAGTTTTATTGATGTCAAAGGGAATATATGTATTATTCCGCCTCACTCTTTTGCACTTGGTCGTTCTGTGGAATATTTCAGGATTCCAAGGGAAATCATCGTAATATGTTTTGGAAAGTCAACCTATGCACGATGCGGCATTGTGATAAATGTCACGCCGCTTGAGCCTGAATGGGAAGGATATGTGACAATAGAGATTTCAAATACAGCGCCCCTTCCTGTGAAGATATATGCACATGAAGGTATCGCACAACTGCTTTTTTTAGAAGGCTCAGAACTTTGTGAGAAATCATATGCGGATAAGGCAGGAAAGTATCAAGCACAAAAGGGGATAACTCTGGCTAAAATAAAATGATGACCAATTCTCAAGGAGGCAAGAAATAATAATGACTGCAAGCGAAAAATTGATAATTGCTCTCGATGTATCTGAGCATACTCATGCAATCGAGCTTGTAGAAAAGTTTAAAGATTATGTAGGAATATTTAAAGTTGGTATCGAGCTTTTTGTAACCTCAGGCCCAAAGATAATTGAAGATATAAATAAAAAAGGCAAAAAGGTATTTTTTGACTTGAAATTTCATGATATTCCAAATACTGTCTCAAAAGCAGCCATTGCTGCAACAAGACTCGGAGTACATATGTTTAACATCCATACATCTGGCGGAGTGGAGATGATGAGAAGGTGCAGAGACATTATTATCGAGACATGTCTTAAAGAAAGTCTGGACAGACCGAAGATTCTTGGTGTAACAGTGCTCACAAGCATCTCAAAGGAGATTCTCAGAGATGAACTTGGAATCCAGTATAGTTTGAGAACTCATGTAAGACACCTCTCCGGACTTGCCCTTAAGGCTGGCCTTGATGGTGTGATCGCATCTGCGAGAGAAGCTGCAATCATAAGAAACCATTGTGGAAGAGGATTTCTCATAATAACTCCTGGTATTAGACCATCATGGACCCCACCTGATGATCAGAAGAGAACCATGACGCCTAAAGAGGCTATAAGAGAGGGAGCTGATTATCTTGTAATAGGGAGGAGCATACTCAAACATGCAGATCCTTTGAAAGCGCTTGAACTGATAACTCTCGAAATACTAACTGCTTGACACTAAGAAAGAAGGGTAGGGGTGTTTATAATAGCATTGGGAAAAATAAGGTAATTACTAAAATCGAAACCAACTTTTTTTCGCTTTCATTTTGTCGAAATAATTCCGCATATCCCTGAGAAGAACATTTGTTTCTTTCTGCTCTTTCTTTGCATCTTTAAGTATATTTTTAATCTCTGTGAGGTTATACAGTGTCTCATTGAGACTGCTTATTATCAAATCCAGTTTCTCTTCTGGAATGACAGGCACCTCCCAGACTTCCTTCACCACAATCTCCCTCGGAAGCGGAGTCTCTTTCTCGATTGTTTTTTGAATAGGTACCTCTTTTACCTCTATAGGTCTATAGATAGTTTGTTCTATCTCAGGATATTCATGCATTGATGATTCGATTATTGGCTCTGGCCCTGATTCAATAGTGGTTTCAAAAACTTCCTCAATAGGCTGAAGTTTCGAACTCTGCTTTTTTTCAATGTCGTCAATTGCAAGTTTGGTGATATGGCGAAGAGAATCTTCTACTCCCGAACCGTCAATAGCTACTGCCTCTATATATTCATATTTCCCGTTTTCATTCAGATCATTGCTCAATTCATCAATAGATAAAATATTCGGAAGGTCCCTTTTATTGTATTGGAAAAGCAGAGGGATATCATCGGGATTAATATTATTTGCAACAAGATTTTCACGCATATTGTTAATGCTTTCTATGTTCTGTTCTCTCATTTCGTATTGTGAATCCGCGACAAAAATAACTGCATCAGCACCTTTTAAAACAAGTCTCCTTGTTGCGTTATACCTGACCTGTCCGGGTACTGTGTAAAGCTGGAACCGTAGAGAAAAATCTCTTATTTTCCCTATATCCACGGGGAGTAAGTCGAAGAAGAGTGTTCTGTCAGACTCTGTTGCAAGAGATAAAAGTTTTCCTCTTTTCATCGGGCTAAGCCTGGAATGGAGGTATTGAAGATTTGTTGTTTTTCCGCTTAGTCCGGGACCATAGTACACTACTTTAACAGTTATCTCTTTTGTTGCATAATTAAACAGTGCCATAGCTTTTACATGAGAACATACACATCGTTTCTTGTATGATACTTGACGTTGTACATTGCCTCATCTGCGAGCCTTATGAGGTCCTCTTTAGATTTCGCACTTTCTGGATATGAGGCAACCCCAAAACTTGCGGTCATCTTAAGAGAGTATCCTTCTTTTTTAAGAAAAACATATCGCTCGACTGACTGTCTTATCCTCTCTGCAATCCGTGCAGCAGCGTCAGGCGTTGTCTGAGGAAGGACAATCACAAACTCATCTCCTCCGTATCGTGCAACAATATCAACTGTTCTTAGACTTTTTATAAGGAGCTGGGCCATTTCAACAAGAACTCTACTTCCTACGAGATGACCATGACGGTCATTTATATGTTTGAAGTAATCAATATCCATAAATATAAGAGAGACAGAAGTATTATATCGATTTGAGCGCTGGATCTCCATTTCAATAGTTCTGTTGAGATATCTCATATTGAAAAGTTTTGTAAGGTCATCTGTGATCGCAAGTTCTTCCATCTTCTGATAGAGAGATGCTCTTTCTATCGCAATTGCGGTGTGGTCGACAAGTTTCATCAACAGGCCAAGGTCGTCCTTTGTAAAAGGTTCCCCTGTAGTTTTATTGAAGACTTCAAGAACACCAAGGAGTTGTCCTCTGCTCTTTATAGGAATACACATAAGTGATTTTATCCTGGGATGGGTAGCACCTTCTATCTTTTTAAGAAAACGTTCGTCTCGTGAGACATCCTGCACAATAATAGGCATACCTTTTTCTGCAACCCATCCCGCAATGCCTTCACCAATCTTCAGCCTGAGTCGCTGTATCCTTTTTGTCTTCTTCGCTTCCTTTTTTTCGAATACCAATTCGCCTGTTTCATGGTCTACTAAAAACACAGACCATGTCTCTGCCTTTGTGATATTTTTTGCTTTTTTCATTATTGCAGTGAGGATGTCGTTGATCTCTATGGATGAGGTCAGTGTTTTGGTCACTTCTTCATAAAAGTTCAATTCATGATGTACTGTAGAGAGATCATTTTTTAATTTGTCATTTTCGAGAAGTATTTCTTTAACCTTAAGGAGCCTGTTGACAAGATATGCAAGCTCCTTTACACTTGGCGCGCAGATGGGGTAAATAAGGGGTTCATTTAACCAAGTTGTATATCCTCGCAATAATTTACTGTCTAAAATAATAATCTTTGGTATATTTTTCGAGAGCTTTTGCATTTCTTTAAAAGAGGGTCCGATATTTTGTTCTTTATCTATAATAAGGAGGTCAGCTTTTTTATTTAATTTCAGTAAGGCTTTATCCAGAGATTTGAATTTGGTAATAGTATGGCCATGTAATATCAGGGCATCTTCATATTCTTTTTTGAGTGTGCTGCTCCCTATAAAACATATTTTAGGCATTTACACCACAGCATTTCTTAAATTTTTTCCCGCTTCCACAGGGGCAAGGGTCGTTTCTCCCCACTTTTTTCGTGCGTCTTACTGTTTGTACCGCGGAAGAGCTTTCACCTCTGTTATAGCTTACTCTTGCCTGTCTTGAAGTCTCTCTTTTAAGGGCTTCTTGTTTTTGAATCTGTATTTTAAAGAGTCTGCTGAGGACCTCAGTGGAAATCCTGTCTGTCATGTCTACAAACATATTAAATGCTTCTTTTTTGTATTCTACAAGTGGATCCCTCTGACCATAGCCTCTGAGTCCAATACCTTCCTTCAGGTAATCAATTGCAAGTAAATGATCTTTCCACTGAGTGTCAACGACCTGAAGGACAATTACCTTTTCGATGTATCTCATCATTTCGCTGCCGATTTCTGATTCCTTCTTTTCATATACATTCCTGACATCTGAAGAAAGTGTTTCACGTAACGAGCTTACATTTGAAGGTGTGACAGAAGGCGCAAAGGAAAATATGCCATAGACCGCGTCTCTCAGCCCTTTGAGGTCCCGTTCTTCTCTGTGTTTTTCTTCAGGGCAATAAATGCTTAGTAAATCAGCAATCGTCTCATCTATCATACTGAAAACGCGATCTTTGAGGTTTTCACCCTGTAGTATCTCTTTTCTGAAGGAATATATCTCTGACCTTTGCTTGTTCATGACATCATCATATTCAAGGAGGTGTTTCCTTATATCAAAGTTATGTGCTTCGACACGCTTCTGTGCATTCTCTATGGCTTTTGTGACCATCTTATTTTCTATGGGCATATCTTCATCCATTCCGAGTTTTCCCATAAGACCTGATAACCTGTCAGAGCCAAAGATTCTCATAAGGTCATCTTCAAGTGAAAGATAAAATCTTGAAGAGCCCGGGTCTCCCTGCCTTCCTGAACGGCCTCTTAATTGATTGTCTATTCTTCTTGCCTCATGCCTCTCTGTGCCGAGGATGTGAACACCTCCAAGGGATACTACTTTTTCTCTGTCTTTCTTCCAGATATCCTCAGCCTTTGAAAAAGCATGTTTCCAATCATCTTCTGTATAATCTTTTTTGTCCCGTAGAAATTCTCTGGCAAGGCCTTTAGGATTGCCTCCAAGGATTATATCAGTTCCTCTACCCGCCATATTTGTCGCTATTGTAATTGCACCGCTTCTCCCTGTCTGTGCAATTATCTCTGCCTCACTCTCATGGTACTTTGCATTGAGTACAGAGTGCGGGATACCTTTCTTCTTTAACATATGGCTCAATACTTCAGATTTCTCTATCGAGATAGTGCCTACAAGGACAGGCTGGCCTTTTATATGAAGTTCTTCAATTTCTTTTAAGACCGCATTAAATTTCCCTTTCTCCGTCTTATAAATCACATCGGGATGGTCACCCCTTATCATTGGTTCATTTGTTGGTATCACCATTACTTCAAGATTATAAATCTTTGCGAATTCTTCTGCCTCTGTATCAGCTGTTCCTGTCATTCCTGCAAGTTTATTGTACATCCTGAAATAGTTCTGAAAGGTAATTGTTGCAAGAGTTTGATTTTCACTTTCAATTTTTACATCCTCTTTTGCTTCCACTGCCTGATGAAGTCCGTCTGACCAGCGCCTCCCGGGCATGAGCCTGCCGGTAAATTCATCTACAATAAGTACATTACCGTCTTTGACAACATAATCAACGTCTCTTTTAAAGAGGGTATGTGCTCTCAATGCCTGGAGGACATGGTGTACAAGTTCGATGTTTGATGGATCGTAAAGGTTCCCTGCGCCGAGTAATCTTTCTACCTTGATGTTACCTTCTTCAGTAAGAATAGCAGACTTTGCTTTTTCATCAATCGTGTAATCACTATCTTTTTGAAGTCTCGGAATAATCTTATCTATTTTGTAATATTTATCCGTGGATTCTTCGGAAGGGCCTGATATGATGAGTGGTGTTCTTGCTTCATCTATAAGAATACTGTCGACCTCGTCCACGATTGCATAATTTAATTCCCTCTGACAGTAATCAGATAGTTCGTATTTCATATTATCTCTGAGATAATCAAATCCAAATTCATTGTTTGTTCCATAGGTGATGTCAGCTAAATAGGCCTCTTGTCTTGAACAAGACCTGAGAAATTCCAGTCTCTTGTCTGTGGAAGAATATGACGGATCATAGATGAAAGAGCTGTCATGTTGTATTACCCCAACGCTGAAGCCAAAAAAGTTGTATATCGGTCCCATCCATTGGGTATCCCTTTTTGCAAGATAATCATTCACAGTGACAACATGAACGCCTTTTCCTTCAAGTGCGTTCAAACAAACGGGGAGGGTTGCAACGAGGGTCTTGCCTTCACCTGTTTTCATCTCTGCAATCTTGCCCTCATTAAGGACAATACCGCCAAGGATCTGAACATCAAAATGCCTCATTTTCAGTCTTCGCCTTGATACTTCACGAACTACTGCGAAAGCCTCTGCCAGTATATCTTCAAGGGTCTCTCCTGTCTCAAGCCTTCTTTTAAATTCTCCGGTTTTGTCTTTGAGCTGTATGTCTGAAAGGCTTGCTATTTGTGTCTCTAAAGAGTTGACATGTTCGACAAGAGGCCAGAGCCTTTTTATCTCACGCTCGTTTTTAGTCCCGA
>Ga0315288_10012682_pt1 | contig 10578 bp, 9 predicted proteins | sample YL17G11_20_MG_FD_203454 | JGI IMG/M metagenome (GOLD analysis project Ga0315288, IMG submission 203454) | Sediment microbial communities from Yellowstone Lake, YNP, Wyoming, USA - YL17G11_20 | ecosystem: Environmental > Aquatic > Freshwater > Lake > Sediment | place: USA: Wyoming | collected...
TTCCGCCGCTGCTTGTGCAGATTATATCCATTGGTGAGCAGACCGGAAGGCTCGATGAGCTGCTGCTCAACGCCGCCAACACCTTCGACACCGAGGCGGACTCGGCCATAACCAGGTTTATGTCGATATTCCCCGCTATCTTGATATTGTTGCTCGCTGTCGTAGTGGGGTTCATTATAGTTGCGACTCTGCTGCCGATACTCGTAATGCAGCTTGGCGCCGGTGGGCTTTAAGGCGGTAGGGTGGGGCTTGTGCCCCACCGAACTTCCCCCAGGGATGGCGGGGTCAGGTGGGCTGAAGCCCACCCTACGAGCTGTCGATTGGCCCTTGCCGCAGCGTAGCCGGCGCCGGATAGATGTTTTGAATTGAGTTCTTACACGGAAAGGTGGACAAATGAAGCGCAAGAAGCAAATAAGGAAGGCATTTACGCTGGTCGAATTGCTCGTGGTGATCGTAATCATATCGATGCTTGCAGCATTTGCCGCGCCCAAGTTGTATCAGTATGTTGCCAAGTCCAAGCAGGACCTGGCAAGGCCGCGGTTGGTGCTCGTTGAGGATGCGCTGGAGAAGTTTATCATTGACTGCGGCCGGTATCCCGATGACTCCGAGGGGCTTGATGCCCTGCTTGTGGCCCCCGCGGACCTCGAAGAAAAATGGCGCGGTCCCTACCTCAAAGCCAAGCAGTTGAACGACACGTGGGACAACCCGATTGTGTATCGAGCCGAGGGCGAGGTGAATCCCGGAAGCTACGACCTGATAAGCTTGGGCGCCGACGGGGAGGAGGGCGGAGAAGGCGCCAACGCAGATATATACAATGATTAGTGTGTTTGGAAAGCCGTGCAGAATACACAGCAAAATTCAACAGTGAAAGTCCACGCCTCGCCGCGTCAGAGATGCGCATTCACGCTCATCGAGCTGCTCGTTGTAGTGGCCATCATTGCGGCGGTTGGAAGCGTCGGCATGGGGCTGTACGCAGGAACTTTCAAGAGGCTGCAGGTCGAAAGGACCGCGCGCGATTTTCTGCTCACCGCCAGGTACGCGCGCATTATGGCTATTGAGAAGCAGCGCGAATACAAAATACTGATAGGCAATGACCAACAGGGCGGCTTCTACCTGACCACGATGCAATTGAATGACTCAACCGGGCAGGTCGAGCAAACCATCGTCAATGACTACTACTGCAAGCCGGTCCAGTTTGAAGGCGCCGTAGAGTTTGAGGACGTGCAAATTGTGCCGACCGGCAGCGAACAGGCTGAGGAGGCGCAGGCCGAGCAGACAATCACCTTCTCTCCTGACGGCACCGCCCAGGCCGTTGTGGTTCAAATAGGCGACGGAAGAACACATTACACCGTCAGCATCGCCGAAGCGACCGGCAAGGCAAAAATAAGTTATGGCGAGCTCGAAAACGCCGAAATCGCAACTATCGACCTGGATGCGCAATGATGACCCGGAAGATAACCGACAGCAGAGGTTTTAGTCTCGTTGAGACGCTCATCGCCGGCGCTATTCTCTCTGCTACCGTCCTGGTCGTAATAGCAGCCAGTTCGATCTCAATGAGCACCACAAGGCTGAACAGGCAGTACGAAACAGCCGCATCCTTAATCGAGAAGCAGCTCAGTCTCATCGACTTTATCGGTATCGATGATTTCATTGATGCCGGAACGCTCCAGGGCGATTTCGCGGGGTATGAGCCGGCATATCACTGGATTGCCGAAACGGAATACCAGGATATCGATAGTTTGTACATGGTGACGATAACGGTCGCATGGATGGATCGCAACCGTCCGTACAGTCTTACGGTCGAGACGATGCTCGACGGTGTTAGTACGTATGTCGAGACCGCCACCGAAACCGGCACAGATACCGGTGGCGGCGGTGGTGGTGGGTCTGGGACCGGCAGCGGCAGCGGTAGTGGGTCTGGCGGTGGCAGTACTGGGTCTGGCGGTGGCGGTGGTGGGTCTGGCACCGGCTCTAATTCCGGTTCTAATTCGGGTTCTAATTCCGGGTCTGGGTCCGGAACGAGGTAGAAGTGTTTTGAAGAAAATGTATTTGAGAAAAACAGGATTCACGCTTGTCGAAGTGCTCGTAGCCACCACCATAGGCACGTTCATTGCCCTTGTGGCCATCGGCGCGCTGCGGGCCGTGACTGCCGGCGCGCAGGTCGTTGAGGCCAATATCAACACCGCCGCCGAGGTCAGATTCGCCGCCAGGACTATCAGGCACGACCTCGTCAATATGTATCGCACCGCCAACAAAAGAGACACGAAATTCATCGCAGTGGCTGATAACTCGGGCGCCGTTCCAACCAGCTATCTCGTTTTCTACGCCGTCAACAGGACAAAGGCCAGGTCCCAGCAGCCCGAAGGCGACGTGTACGAAGTTGAATACTACATTAAGGTCGATGAGGATAAGTCGATGCTGATGAGGCGCCTCTGGCCGAACCCCACCGACGACCTGGAGCCAGGCGGGATGCTCTCCGTCATTGCCGAGGGCATCGAGGTCTTCCAGGCCAGATTTTTTGACGGCACGGAATGGACTTATGAATGGCCCGAAGAAATGACTGCTCTGCCGCTCCTGGTCGAGTTGAACATAGCCGCTACACAGGAAACGACGGGCCGCCCGGTTACCGAGACGATCTATGTCAATTTCGCCAGGTCAACGGGAACCACGCTCGAAGAAGAAGAGCAGACCGAAAGTGAGACGCAAAGCAATTAAGTGCTCGGCTGCGCCTGGCAATAGGAAAACAGGGTTACAGATAATGAAAACATACGCCGGCAAAAACGCACTTGTTCTTGTAGCTGTGCTGTGGCTTAAGGTCCTTCTCGTGGCCATCGTCGCAGTAGCTGCGCGGAACAGCCGCTTGGACCTGAAGGTCCGCGCCGTCGGCACTGAGGAGCTTCGCTGCAGGTGGGCCGGCCGCGCCGGACTTGAGAAAGCTGCCGGAATTCTCTACGAGGATACAAGGGAAAGTGACAGCCTGACCGACCTCTGGAGCGATAACGACGCGGACTTGAATGACGTGCTGCTCGAAGGCTGCCACTTCAGCGTCCGCGTTATTGATGAGGCCTCCAAGCTCAATATCAACACCGCCACCAAGGAACAATTGCTCCAGTTGCCCGACATGCTCGAAGAAATAGTTGATGCTATCATTGATTGGCGGGACACCGACGACACTGTCAGCGGCCTTGGCGTGGAAGGCGGATACTACGAGACTTTGGCATACCCCTACAAGATTCGTAATGGCCCCTTCAAGACACTGCGGGAGCTCTTGCTCGTCAAGGGAGTCACGGAACAGCTATTCTATGGAGAGGATACAAACTTCAACGGTCAACTGGACTACAACGAAAATGACGGCGACCTGAGCCCGCCCGTAGATGACGAGGACGGCGAGCTCGACCTCGGATGGGTTGACTATCTTTCCTGCTACTCCTACGACAACAACACAGATGCCGAAGGCAGCCAGAAAATCAACATCAACAGCGCCAGTCAAAGCCAGTTGCAGGACTCCCTTGGAATATCCTCCTCTCAAGCCAAGTGGATAGTGGACAATCGAAGTCACAGCAGTATCGCTAACTTGATCAATAACAACAGTTCCAAAGAGCCGAGTCAGGGTGGCAATCCCGATCAGGCCCAGCCGATAGACATCCAGACCTTCTGCAGCATTGCGGACAAAATAACCGTTAGCAGCAGCCAGAAAACGGACGGGAAAGTAAATATCAACACGGCCTCGGCGATTGTGCTCGCGGCTCTCCTGGGCGGCGGCGATGCCGGCATGCAGCTTGCCGAGCAGATTATCGGCTACAGGGAGGAGCAGTTGTACGGCATGGAGAGCATTGCGGATATATTGCAGTTTGAGGGTATGAGTGTGGATACGTTCAAAAAGATTGCTGATTCTATAACCGTTCGGTCGAATGTTTATACAATCCGTTCGTCTGCAACCGCCGACAGGGCGCGTGGCGACGGATTGACGCTCACGACCGAGGCCGTAGTGGATAGAACCTCCACCCCTTATGAGATTCTTTACTGGTATCAGGGAGCAAATAATTGATGAGAGATAAGCAAGCCGGTGCGCCGGAGAAGTCATCTGTGGTTGCGATAGCGCAAGCCGACAGCCGCCTCAAGGCGGTCGAGCTTCGAAGGCAGGCCGCGGAGTTTGAGGTTCTCTGGGCAAAGACCGGCAACGAAAGACAGACTGATTGGCTGGCGTTCGCTGCAGAGTGCGGCCTGTCGAAGGGCCCCATCGAGCCGACACAGGAAGGCGACGGCCACAAAAAGGTCATTGCCGGATTCAGTTCGGCCGGTGTGGTGTTCAATCGCATTGACGTGCCTGCCGCCGCCCAGGCCCAGGCCGAGTCTATTATCCGGATGCAGGCTGAAAGCCGCCTGCCCCTGCCGGCCAGCCAGATGGAGCTTGCCTGGCGGGTCGGCCCGGCAACCAACGGGCAGATGCCCGTCACTATGGCCGCCGCAAGAACCGACCTGCTCCGGGCATTTGTGCAAAATGTCCGAGGCGTCGCCCCCGCAAGAATACTGTTGGATTGTGAGGGTATTGTAAAGGCCTGGGAAACCTTCTTTAAGGGCGACGACCGCCTTGCCGTGATTGTCAGCGCGGCGGCGCATAACTCCCAGGTATGCCTCGTGCAGGATGGCCGATTGAGCAATGCCGTTGTCCTGGATTTGGGCGCGGACGATTTCGCCAGCGCGCCGGGACTGCCTGCACAGACCGAGGCGACCGAGAGATTCGTCCAGGATATGAGGAGCGTGCTGGCGTTGTTCGGCTGCGCAAAGCCGACCGAAATGCCGCTCGTTGTGCTCTCCGACGGCGACGAGCCGATGGATGTGATGGTTGGCGCACTCAAATCAGCCGGGTTCAACGCCAGTGTTGCTCTGCCCGACCTTACACACTTGGCAGCCGCCAGTCAGCTTGATGCCGGGATTCTTTACGAGTATCGTGTGCCGATTGGAATTGGGCTCGTTGCCATCGAAGAACGCGCCGATGACCTTGACATGTTCGAGCGACTGTACACACCCCTCGAAAAGAAGGATAAAAAGCCGTGGTTCTATTCTCCAAAACTCACCGCTGCGCTTGCTGCGGCGATGCTTGTCGTGCTGGCTTTCGTTGCTTATGCAGTGGATATGGCCACGCCCGGCGCTATTGACAAACGCGTCAGGGCGGCCCTGTCCGACGCCGACATGGTGCAGCTCAGGGACCGCCAGAACCTCCGAAAAGCGGTCGCCGGCGAGAGACCGGACGTCCTGGAGCTTATTAAATTCGTCAATGAGGCCGGGCAGAACGGCATTAAGCTCGACGGTGTCCATTTCAAAAAGGGCCAGCTCGTCAGCGTCACTGGAGAAGCCCAGGGAAACGAGCAGCTTTACAAGTTCGAAGAGACCCTGAACAACAACAAGCACATAAAAGACGCTAAAATCCAAAACCCTTCCCTTGACCAGAAAACCAAGAAGATCAAATTCTCTGTAACCTTCAAATATAAAACATTCAGCGAAAAGACCGCAAAAACGACCCTGTAAATTGGTGAGGCCATAATGCAGAAACTGACTCAAAGAGACATACGAACCTTGAAGATTGGCGGCATCTGTGTCGCGGCCATCGTCGTATTTGTGTTTGGGACAACCTGGATCGAGCGATGGTCGAAAGTCAGGGCCGATATTCAGAAAAAAGAGGCCGAGCTGGACCTTATCGACAGGGCCAAGCAGACGGGTGTGATGTCGATTGTCCCCGCATTCGAAACGCCCGAAAAGGAAGAAGACCAGAAAAACCGCTTCCGAACAAAGCTCGTTGACCAGTTGAATAAGGCCGGAATAAAAACTGAGCCCTTGAAGGTTGTGACCACAAAGAAGACCCTGCTGAAAAATTACAAGTTGATGCTTATTCAGTGCAAGGCCAAATGCTCATTTACCCAGGCGCTCGATTTCCTGGCCCGCCTCAACGAGAACCCCCATCTTGTCGGCATAGAGGAGTTCAAAATAAAATGCGACCAGAACAAACCGCAGGAGGTCGAGCTGGATCTTACCGTCTCAACCGCGTACGCGTCGTAGAAAGAGGTCTGTTATGAAACTTGACAAACTAAAACAAAACGAGCACTTGATCCCGTATGTGCTGCTTGGCGTTGCAGCCCTTCTGGCAATCCTGGCTGTGGTTAAGGTGGGCGATTTCTTCGCTACGTCTGCCCGGGCGAGGAGCATAGCCGAAAAGGCCGCCGCCCTGGACAAGTCCGACCCAAATCTCCTGCAGGCGAATCTGGCCGGCTTGAAGGATATTGCAGACGCCCTGAAGAAGAGAAACCTGTTCGTGCCGCCTGAACCCAGACGCCACCCGGTGAACGAAGTGTTCGGCATATTAGGCAACGAGGCCTTCATAAACGACGGCTGGCGTAAAGTCGGCGAAATGATAGGGGATGCCAGGGTCGTTGCCATTGAGCCTACCCAGGTCAAGATCGAGTGGGATGGCCAGACTAAGTATTTTGCCCCACTTACAGCGGCAGGCTCCGGGTCTCCGTCCGGACCGGGCGGCAGACCGGGCAGAGGCGAGGGCGGCGGTGGACCGGGCCCGAGCGCCGTCGTAGCCGGCCCCGATGGAGGACCAGGACGCGGCGACCTCTCTGAGGAGCAAAGGGCCGAAATGAGGGCCCGATTTGAGGGCATGAGAGACAGATTTAGCAATATGTCTCCGGAGGAAAGGGAACGCTTTAGAGATGAAATGCGCTCGAGATTCGGCGATCGAGGACCGGGTGGACCCGGCGGCGATCGAGGACCCGGCGGCGATCGAGGACCCGGTGGCGGCGGAGGACGAGGCGGTAGATTTTAACAACTTCACGGAAAGGCAGGCAGGCAATATGAGAAAGGGCAGCGCAATCATAAGCGTAATAATTGCAGTTGTAGTGCTTCTAACTGCTTTTGGTGTTGGTCGCGGCATAAAGCAGGTCAGGATCCATCGCGCCAACAGCCGGGCCAAGTCGCAACCGCGGGCCGGGCTTCAACCGCAACAACCCGGTGCGGCAGTGCTTCCCGGCGGCGAGAGGCCGAGGGCCGAAGGCCCTCCATTCGGGCAGAGACCCGATAGGCAAGACCAACGACCCGGCATGAACGACCAGCAGAGGAGGGACTCTATGGCCCAGGGGCCCGAAGGTGTCGATTCGGGACGCCAGCGCGGCGGCGGAAGGCAACAGGGAATGTCCGAAGAGGAAAGGCAGAAAATGAAAGAGAGATTCGAGAACATGTCCGAGGAAGAACGTGCAAAATTCAGAGAGGAGATGCGCCAGAGATCCGGCGGCGGACGACGTCCGGGAGGTAGAGGGGCAGGACCAGGAGGTCCTGGACAGTCGCCGGAAGAAGGGGCTGGCCCCCCAGCCGAAGGCGAGAATACGACGAGTGAGAACCAGCAGAGTGTGCCTGAGAATCAATAGCGAGCGTCAAGACCGCCCAAATCGGCGTTGGGCTTGATGCTGACAAAGCAAATGTGTGATTGAAATGAGGTGATTAAAGTGGAACGGTCAAAAGTAATATTCTGGATAGTGGTTTCGATAGCGTCGGTTTTCATAGTCTATTGGGTTGGCTTTCATCCGCCGGTTGACGGCTCGGCGCGCGCCGCGCCCGAGCCCGGCGCTGTCGGCGAACCCGACGCCGCTGCCGAGTCTAATGCTCCGGGCGATGTCAATCTGCCCCAGGGCCCGCCGGAGGCGAACAGACCCGGCGAGACTGCGGACGTCAACGAGCCGAACCGGCCTGCGGATGCCAATGCGCCCACAGACGTCAATGCGCCCGCAGACGCCAACGCGCCTGCAGATGCTAATTCGCTTGCGGAGCCGAACAAGCCCGCAGGGCCGAAAGAGCCGATGGAAGCCGTCAATCTCAAAGAATTTGAGATGAAAAACATTATGGAGAAGCTCGCCGCCTGGACCGGAAAGACTATCATCCCAAGCGACGATGCGATGAAGCTCAAAATCACCATTTACGCCAGCGAGAAACTCCCCAGGAGCAAGGCCCTGGCGAATATCTACAGTGCCCTGAGGATGAAGGGCATTATCGCCGAGACCGTTGACGACACAATCTTTCTCAAACCCATAGCGGAGGCCAAGCTTGGGCAGGTTCCTACGATAGCGCCCAACGAGCCGCTTGCGTTGATTGAGAACAAAGAGCAGATTGTTCAGAAGTTCTTTGAGCTTAAGAACTACAGTCCCACAAAAATGCTTTCAGTGGTTCAGCCGTTACTTGGTGAGTACGGTCACGTCAGCGCCGATGAAAATGCCCGCAGTCTCCTCGTCATCGAGACCGTCGCAAACCTGATGCGCCTCGAGCACATTATCAATCAGTTTGATATCCCCGCAGCAGAGCAGACCATCACCGAAATCTTTGAAGTCCGCTATGGCGACCCTTCCGAGATTGTCCAGATGCTCAATATCCTCCTCGCCGGGGGTGGTAGCAGGACCTCCGACAGGTCGAACTCCGACAGATCAAGAGGCTCCGACCGTGGCGGCTATGGCGGCGGCTTCTTCGGCCCACGGCCCAACCCCGAGCCGTCCGCGTCGTCGTCTTCTCCTTCTTCCAAGAAAGCCTCATCCACAGGCCCCGCCACGTCCGTTATCGTTAGCACTGTTGAGGGACCCGTAATTCTTATCCCGGAGCCGAGGAGAAAGTGGATAATCGCACGAGCCTCGCCTAAGGTGATGGAGCAAATCCGACTCTGGATTGACAAACTTGACAAGGAAGAGCCCGTTGAGTCCGAATATGAGATTGTCAACCTCAGGTACGCCGACCCCAGAGAAGTCGAGGACAGCGTCGGCGACGGATTCAGGGACATGCCGGGCACAGAGTTCATGCCCAGCGTTCTTATCGAGCCGCTCCCCCAGACAAAGCAGGTCATCGTCTTCGGCAAGAAGGACCTCCGTGAGATCGTCAAGAAGATGATTGCCGAAATCGACGTCCCGCCCGGAATGTTTGAGACGCGGCGATTCCCGTTGAAGTACGCCGACCCCGACCAGGTAAAAACGATGATAGAAGAGCTCTTCGGTCAGTCGTCGGCATCCTCCGGCAGCAGGTACACCTACGTATATAACTACGGTGGCGGCGGCCGCGGAAGTTCAACGTCGGCTGATACCGTCAAGGTCATATCTTATGTCACCCTAAAGCAGGTTACCGTGATTGCATCGCCGGAGAAAATGGTGGAGATCGCAAAGCAGATAACCGAGTGGGATAAGCCTCTCGATGTCGATGCCGTCAAACCCAGGATAATCGAGCTGAAGAATTCAGACCCCGTAGAGATGGCCGACCTGCTCAATACGCTCTTCAGCGAGAAGACAACATCCAGGGTGTCGATCTTCGACATCATGTTCGGCTCCGGCTCACAAGACAAGGAGAAGATCGTCGGCCCACTCTATGGCCAGTTGACCTTTGAGGACGTCCCGGGCACGAAGAAGATAATCGTAATAAGCAAAATCCCCGAGGCATACGACGTCGTCGAGCAGTTGGTCCTCGACCTTGACAGAGAAGAGATGGCCGAGATTCCCAAGGTCATTACCGTCAAGTACGCCGACCCGGAAGACCTCAGCGAACGCCTCAATGCAATGTTCGTCGAAGCCGGCCAGCAGGCCAGAATCCGACTCACTACACAGGGACTCAGCGACACCTCCTCGATGACCGATTCGACCAGTACTAGCAGCAGCAGCAGCAGTAGCAGTAGCAACACCTCCAACAGCGCCAATACCTCAACTAATACCTACACGCCGCCCTGGTCGGGCTCCGGCGCTCGAAGCACGGTTGACGAGCAGATGCCCATCAGTAACGTCATCGGCAGAATCCGCTTCGTCCCCGACCCGCATACAAAGTCCATCATGTGCCTGGCCCCGCCCGAGTTTATGGACGAGATAGAAAAGTTAATCGCTGATCTCGATAAACCAGGCAAGCAGGTGCTCATACAGGCCATCATCATTGAGATCGAGCATACCAAGGTGACTTCGCTCGGCATCGAGCTCGCAACAAACCCCGCCGCCTTCGGCTCGCTCAGTGAAAATGCCATCACTGCCCTGGCAAACATCACCAGTTTCGGAACTCACGGCAACAGTGGCAATGCTGTCGGTACAATATCTCCCAGTCGAGGGATTCCTGACTCAGGCAATCTCACTACAGGAGGTTCTGGCACGATCCTCGGTGTTGGCACGGATGTCTATAGCTTGATTGACTTCCTCGTCAAGAAAACCAACGCGAGAATCCTCAACCAGCAGTCACTCTGGACCAAGGACAACGAAGAGGCCAGCTTCTTCAAGGGCAGCATGGTCCCGTTTCTCGCCGGCTCGACAATACTGACCTCGGGCACCAGCGGGTCGACTCAGAATTATACGTTTGAGCAGGTCGGTATGGAACTCCGTGCCAGGCCCAGCATTACGCCTGAGGATAAGGTGGATATGATTGTCAATGTCCAGATTTCTCAGCTTACTTCCGAGCGCGAGAACGGCCAGCCGATCAGGAGCAAAATGAACACCACGACCAATATGATCGTTCAGGACGCCCAGACGCTCCTGCTCGGCGGCATCCTCTTCCAGAAGGACAGACTCGTCCAGCGAA